>Ga0181582_10003422_pt1 | contig 12751 bp, 9 predicted proteins | sample 071ome_32_FD_132438 | JGI IMG/M metagenome (GOLD analysis project Ga0181582, IMG submission 132438) | Coastal salt marsh microbial communities from the Groves Creek Marsh, Skidaway Island, Georgia - 071405AT metaG (megahit assembly) | ecosystem: Environmental > Aquatic > Marine > Intertidal zone...
GAGCATATCTTGAGACAGGTCCACGACGACGATTTTCTCCACATCGTCCCGTTCGAGCAATATCCTGCGCGTGATGGCTTCACACGCCCCTCCAAGAACGACAACTCGCCGGAAATCACGCTTAATGTCCCGCAATCTATCCAACAAACGTCCCGCGAGCTCGTCCAACAACCCGTCCGGAGCGCGTCCCGAGGACGATTTCAACGCCTCCTCCTGCAGGAACGCCGACCGATCTCGATGCGCGCGCACGACATCTCGATCAAAAATAGTCATCGCTCGCACGTTCGCCGCCGTGTTCGCGTCCTCCAGCGCTTTCAAGCGCGTCCGAGCTCGAGCCCGAGCGCCCTCGACGTCGACGATGTCATCCCAACCGCGCGCGCGCGTCGAGCCATCGCGACGCGCGACGTCTTCCACCGCGCGCGATCGACACCTCGCGCGCACTCGCGATGCGACGCGTCGCATCGCGTCGCGACTCGCCGCGACGCGACGCGGTGTCACGCGATTCACGCGCGGCTCGGACGCGCGCGCGCCGTGGTCCAGGGTTCGGGCGCGACGACGCGCGACGCGACGTCGCGCGTGATATCGCGTCGCGTCGCGCATGGGGGCCGATTGCGCCGCGAACGAGCGCGGGAAATGTCGCTCGTGGATCGATGACGAGCTGGACGCCATGGGCGACGCCGGGTCGCACATACCTCGACCGTCCGGGTGCTGCGAGGAGGAGGAGCGCAAGCAGCGCGAGGCGGCGAGCATGCTGCGAACGCTTCGAGCGGTGGATCGATCGGTGGAGCGGTTTAATATCGCGGCGAACGTGGTGAAAAGAACGGGTGAGATGGATGCGAGCGCTGAGGCGGTGGGAGAGGACGATTGGGCGCTGACGGATGAGGACGAGGACGACGACGCGCTGCGGGAACTCAAGGAGGCGCGACTGCGAGAGCTGAAGGGCGCGGCCGCGCTCGCGGCTGCGGAGACGCGACGGGCGAGATATGTTGAAATCAAGGAGAGCTCGCTGGAGGAGATGCTGCGAGCGAGCTCGCGCGTGGTGGCGCACGTCGTGCTGGAGGGAGCGGAGCAGTGCGCGCGCATTGACGAGGTGTGCGACGAGCTCGCGCCCGCGTTCCCGAAGACGAAATTCGTTCGAATTCGACCGATGGTCGATTCTTCGACGATGCGACGTTACGGTGTCGTCGCGCTTCCGGCGGTTTTGATTTTTAGACGCGGAAAGCTGGCGCACGCGAGCTGCGCGCTCGAAGAGTTTGGAGGCGCTGACAACTTTGACGAGGAGCGGGTCACGAGATGGTTGGCACAGCGTGATGCGCTCCCTGGACATCCATTTTCTGGCATGCAAAAGACGGTTGACAGCGATGCATCCTCTGACGACGGTGAAGCGAGCGACGACGAGATGTTTGGCGTGAATAGACCGTGTGAACAATGCGGTCGCACGTACCCGCACAAGCACATTCGAGCGCTGCGTCCGGGGGAATCGGCGCGACAACCCGGCGTTTCAGACGGTGATGACGATGAATTTTAACCTAGCGTTGATGAATAATGATGGAGCCTATTACGCGCGTCTAAATGTACAGTTTTGAGCCTTTGATGCCGTTGATGAACGCATTTGCTGGCATCACCTTCTTTCCTGGAGGTTGAACCTCCAGAAGTTCCAACCATTCACCGCCGGCGCACGGCACACGAAGCGCATTTTTTGTCACTTGTACCTCTCCGTTCGCCGCCTTCGCGTCACCGTCCGTGGAGACACGCGTGGTGATAATTTTGAGCACCACTTCCTTTGCCTCGTCCTCGCCCTTTGCCTGAATTTTGATCGTCGCTTTCGTTCCCGGCCATCCAGCGAAGGCGCGCACTTTGTTATGACATTCACGCGCGGAGAGTTTCGCAAAGTTTAAATCTCCTTCCTCCGGGCTTACCTTTGCGGCGTGACTAAGTGTTGCCTCGCCCTGCGGGACCGCACGTTTTGCAGCCTCGCCGTCAAACACCGAGGGAAGTTCCTCAAGAAGTGCCTTGACGCCGGTGTCAAACAGTTCACTCAAAAGCTCTGGCGCCTTCTCATCCCCTTTAAGCGGACGAGTGATTTGTCTCAGCACCGGACCGGCGTCCATCTTCAGCACCGTGTATGCGACAGAAACACCTGTCTCGCTCTGTCCGCTCTCCAGCGCGCGCTGCACCGGGGCGGCGCCGCGCCACTGCGGCAGCAGACTCGGATGGATGTTCAGCGTGCCGAATCTCGGAATGTCCAGGAACTTTTGCGGCAAGAAATTGCCATAAGCCGCCGTCACCATCAAATCCACGTCGAGCGCGCGGAGCGCGTCGAGAAACCACTCTTCGTTCGCCTTCTCCGGGCAAAGCACTCGATCTTCCGCGATTCCACGCTTCATCGCCAACTCCGCCACCGGCGACGGCATTGGCGCGTCGCTCTTCCGTCCCCGTCCTCGCGGTCGTCCCGGTTGCGACACCACCGCGCACACCTCGAACGCCGCCGCCTCCGCCTCCGCCGCGTCCAGCACCCGCGACAGCGCCTCCGACGCGCACTCCGGGGTGCCCAAAAACACCAATCGAGCCTTTCTCCCACCCTCGCTCGCGCTCGCCGCGCATCTCACGCCCGATCGCGCGTCTCTCGTCGTCGTCACTCCCTCGTTCCCGCGTCGCCGCGCGCACGTCCCGCGCCGCGCGTTCGCGCTCGCGCACGCGCGGCTCGACGCGCGCGCGATCGACGCGATCGACGCGGTCGCTCGAAACATGGGCGAGCGCCCGGCGGCGTCGCTCGACGCGTGCGAGTGACGCGAGCGCGTCGATGCGTCCCGCTCGTCGCGCGCGCCAAACAAACCCTCCGCGCGTCGCGCGCGCGGTGCGCGAGAGCGCGACGCGCGCGAGGGACGCGAGAGCGCGCGGTTGCCGCGCCGTGCGTTCCGTCGTCTGACATGTGGTCGTTTCGCGCGTGTCGAGAGGCGCTGACGCGGTGCGCGAGCTCGGGCATCGCGAGCGGGTCGAGCGCGCTGACGATCGCGCTCGAGGGCGGCGCGGCGAATTCGATCGCGGGCGCGCGACGTGGGATTAAGGCCATGCCGCCGGGCTCGAGCGCGGTGGGGAAGCTTAAGCCGGAACCTCGGGGTATGGAGGCGCCGATGACGAGCTTCGAGGCGGGGGCGATGCAGGAGCGATGGGGGAGCGCGGGCGGCGGCGCGGCGCCGTGGACGCCGACGAGCGAGCTGAAGAAGCGCAAGACGTACTTCAAACGATGCGGACACATCATGGAGACTTTGGAACGGGAGCGGATGAAGGAACTTGCGCAGGATCGAGCGGTGGTACCGTTTCGACCGGGTGACGTGGTGAAGCTCACGCTGGAGGTTCCAGAGAACATGCGCAAGACACAAACCTTCACGGGGATTTGCATTGCCAAGCGCCATCGCGGATTGGGTTCTAGCTTCACTCTTCGTTCGGCGGTGGGCAATCTTGTCGTTGAGAGATCATTTCCACTATTCACGCCGAACATCAAGGCGATGGAGATCCTCGAGAGAAGGAAGGTGAGACGAGCGAAGCTGTACTACCTTAGAGACAAGCCGCTGCGTTTCTCGCGCCCGTAGGAACTTTTAGTGATGAAACTCTGTTCTAAACATCTGGTTGCGTTATTTCACAATCGAGCTAAAGTATGCTAGAGACAACTAATTTCGCATAGTATCAACTGATCTTCAACTGACGCCTCGTTTGGACGTCCGTCTATGGCACAAAATCACGAAGCACTCACTCACTCCTTGGAGGAACATAGGGCGAGAAGAAAGCAGAAAAATTTCCAAGCGGTTGGTTGCCAACATTTTGCATCCCGGTGTCGTTCATCATGAGCGAATTCAAATTCATTTGGTGCATCTTAGCTCCCGCAGCAAGTCCCGCGGCGTATGAAGAGGCCGCGAGATTTTGGTAGTGCTGCATAGCGTCTTGTTGTGCCTGCGCCGCTGCGAGCAGCTTCAAAGCATCAGGCGCGACGCCAAAGCTTGGGACGCCCGTCGGCAGTTGCTGTCGCGTAGAACCAGCACCGTTTACAGATGCAGCGTTCGGGACAGCGTTCTTCGGCGGCGGTTGGTAGGAGAATTCAACGCCGCGAATGTATTGCAGACGCTGCACAAACTCACCTCGACGCTTGCCTTCACACAACTCCTTGTAGCGCTCTACGGCTTCGTGGATGATGTTGGATGCTGCCATGACAGCTTCCGCGCTTCCTTGAATGCAGAAAACGCGGCAAGGGCGATGGTACACTCCCGCTTCAGGAGGCTGCGTCCAAGACTGGATAGTTGAGCCAGTGTGGCGCATGATTTCACGAATGGACGCTCCGCTGGCGCCTATCACGAAACCGGCGGCGAGGAGCGTGACCCGCAGCCTCAATCCACCATTTGCCATGACTTCAATCGAAGCTACCTGTTGTTCTTCTTCCTCGACGCCTTGACCGGCGCGGCGAGGACCAGAGGGGCCTCGCAAGCGCCCGGCGAGCGTGTTGTTCACGTCGAGGCCCGTAGCCTGGCTACCAGAGGCCGTGTTCGCCGACGCAGTGTTCGCGAAAGCTTGCTGAACGTATCCGAGAAGAAGTGATTGATTATCCGGAATCATGCTCGTCGGCGTCAGCAGAGTCTTCGCCGCGTCCTCGCCGTTCGATTGGATAGGCTCGCCCAGGCCGGGAGGCAACGAGAACGGAACGGTCGTGGAATCATCCGTTCCGTCGACGATCCCTTTCGGGAGCCACTGGCTCGGATCCGCTTCCGTGAATGAAAAAAATCCATCGCCACTCATTTTCGCCCCGCACACGCCTCACCGTCGGTCGCGAGTTCCAATCTCGGCGACGTTACCGTGACGCACGCGGTTTCGAGCGAAAACGCGTCGACTCGACTTCTGAACGAGCGTGCGCGACGTGTCGAGACGATCGACGCCGTCCCGAACGGAAAGGGACGTGCGAAATATATTCTCCGTACGTGTGCACCCTCCTTACGCGCGTCACTCCAATTAGTGCGCGTCACCAGGTGCGGACGCGTCGCGCGCGTTCGCGCGAGGCACCGGCGGGCTCGGGGACGTCGGGGCGCGCGGATCGAGGGGGGTCATACATATCGTACTGTTTGCCTATATACGGGTGGCGCGCGACCGCCGTCCTCGCCGTCGTCGACGCCTCGCGCGCGCTCGTCCTCGTCCTCGTCTTTCTCTTCACCGATGCTCAATTCGTACGCGCCGGGATCGTCGACGAAGACGTCGCGAACGCCGTGACGAAGCGCGCGCGCGGAGACGCGCGTCCACGCCTCGGGGTCCGTCTCGAGCGCGTCGGCGACGTCCACGAGCGCGTCGGCGGCGAAGCGCTGCGCCGCGAAAGCGGATGCCGTCACGATGTCTTCTTCGACGTCAATGTCGTCGCCGATCGATTTCGGGACCACGCGTGCGCCGAGAGACGCCACTCGGGCCGCCTCCGCCGTCGCCTCCCGCTCGTCGAGCGTTCCGGCGAGCGCCGGGTCCCTGAGCGCGCGCTCGAGCACTCGCAACCCGTCCCAAGACGCATCCTCGGCGTTGGAGAATATATTCAGCGTCACGTGAGGGAAAATGAGGCTGAGATACCGCGGAAAATCTTTCCCCATCGATTCGCCGCGCAGCTCGCTCGATTTCTCCTCGAGCGAGGCGACGATTCCGCGACACGTTCGCATGGACAATCTATACCGACGACCGTCGAGCTCGCACTCGAGTCTGGCTCGACTGCCCACATTTGCACTCGTTGACCCCGTTGTACCATCGCTCGCCGGCGTGTCCCTCGCCCGAACGGCGACGAACCGCGCGGCGATCGCCGCCGGGTCGCTCAGCTCTGTCCCGCGCGCAAACGTCAGATGCTCCGCGTCTTCCGCGAGCGCGCCTCGGAACCGCTTCCCGTACCCCCGAGTATCATCAAGCGCATCCACCGCGTCCTCTCCATCCTCCTCGATCGCCTCCCGTGCCCTCACGCGCGTCGAGCGCGTCGTCGTTCCATCGCTCATCCAGCTCTCACTCGCGCCCGAGTCGTACTGTTCGCGCCTCGACCGCGACACGGAGCACGCGCCGCGGAACAGCTCCTCCTCCTCCGCGTCCGCATCATCCGCGTCCGATCGTTCGAGCGCGGTGAGCCACGACTGCGCGTCAAAGAAGGCGTATCGATCGCACATCGTCGCGCTGTGGGGTGCCAACTTCCGCGCGCGCGCGATGGCGCGGGCGCGTGCGCGCGTCTCGCGCGCACCGCGCGTGAGAGCGCGACGCGTCGACGCGCGATCGAACGCACGAGTGAAGTGAACGGTGCGCGCGCGATCGCGCGCGCACGCGAAGGAGCTCACGGAGCGCGATGGGCGCGATCGGCGCGCGCGCGCGCGCGGGCGCGCCGGGAGAAGGGATCGGGCGCGCGGGCGAGGACGGTGGATTCGCGCGCGTGCCGGTGCATCGAACGCGTGTGTTCGAACCGTTGGTGGTGGAGTGAGACTGACCGGTTGAGTGAGCGACGTACGCGCAGATGGACGAACTTCCGGCGAGCTCGGAGGAGCTGCAGGGGGAGATCACGGCGTGGCTCGCGAAGACGCGCGCGCCGGCGGCCAAGGTGAAACAAGTGCTGGGGTTGTTGGATCCGGTGCGACTCGGTGCGGGGGCGGAGAAATATAGTAAGCCTGAGTGGCGCAAAGATGGTCCGCCGTCCATGTATCGGGCGCACTGGCGTCATCAGGCGTGTGAAATTCTCGGTGTGGAGGAGGCGTCGATTCCGGAGAATGTCGTCGCCGCGCTCAAGGCATACCTGTGGCCCACGGCTTTGGACACTAAACGCGCGGATCGCACGGCGTGGATCGTGAAGGTGCCGAAATTCGTCTCGCGGGTGTGGCATGACGCAGCGGCGGCGAGCAAGCAGACCATGAGCCTGGACGACGACGACGTCGACATGGAGGCGGAGGAGCCCATTGGCACGGTTCGCATCTTTGTCGATCCGTTCCAAGAAGACAAGAACAAGATGATGACGCAAGGTGTTGTGGAGCTCACCGGTAAGGAGGCGGCGTCGGTGCCGAAGTTGTACGTTTTGGCTAACCAACAGACGGACATGCCGATGCACGTATTTTCCGACATTCGAGAGGGGATGAAGAGCGGGCATCAAGACATTACGTTAGAGGCGAGAGTGGATTTGAAGCTGGATATGCGTCCCAGCTCGATCGATGACGCTGATTACAATAGAGTTAGTAAGGAGCGAATGAATCAGGCGCAGACGAAGACGCGGGTTACGCAAAGTTCGTCGGAGATGCGTTTTGCGCCACTGCCCAAGCGAGCAAACTTGGTTCGTTTCACCGCCGACGCGGTCGGCGGCAAAGCGGAGAAGAAGGAACGCATGGAACAGAAGGCGCTAGAGAACCTGCTCTTTGGGTTGTTTGAGAAACAACCGTACTGGAGCATGAAGCAGCTCTTGTTGGAGTCAAAGCAACCGGCTGATTGGCTCAAGACGAACCTGAACGAGATTGCGATCCTCACGCGCCGAGGGCCGAACATGGGATTGTGGGGCCTGAAGCCTGAGTGGAAGCAAGCTGGCGCACCAGCGCAATCGTAGTTGTAGTTTTGTCAATGAATATGGGTTGAGATCGAGCGAGAGGAGTTCGTGTTTGCGAAGGAGTGCCAGAATCGATGATGAAGCGCAAATGTGATCGGCAAGGCACTTTCGTTGTCGCACACGGGCTCAAATACGATGAATTCATCTCGAATTGTCGCAAACACGCACGACTGCGCGGATTCCGTCGATGTCATCTCCCCTTCCCCGACCACTGCCGTCGCATTTGAACGCACTGGTGGAAAATTTTCGAGCGTGAACTCACCTGTCGCCACGTATGTCGAACCTTCGTACACGACCGTTGGATCAAACGAGACGTTCAGTGCCAATGGACGTCCTGAGAAAGTAATTCGTATTAAGATTTCTTGACCAACGTTGTTATACGAACGTACTTGGTGTTCTACAACCACGTGCGCGTCGAAGTAATTGCGCGTCCAAGTTGTCGCACCCTCCCCATCCCACTCCCGGTAAACGTCCGGATCGCGCAATAAAGCTCTCCTGCGGAAATTTGCAAGGTTCTCATAGTATCGTAACGAACCAACGATCTTTTGAACAGCCTTCCCTGCGGTATCGACGGTTGGTTCGATCTCACGAAGCTCCGTTAAACCGGACCAGGTGTCTTTGACCATCAACCGCCTGATCTCTCGCTCTTGATAATCGACAACTCCGCGCAATTCATGCTCCGTCAAGCCATACCGAAGAACGTAGTTAATATTATCAATATAACGGTGGAGCATGGCCTCATTCCTTAGCAGCACTCGATCTATAGCACCCTCCGCGCAATAGAGAAAGGCAAAATCCTTTATTGCGTCAACTCCACCGTGATGGCAGCTCTCAAAAGAATCGTCTGGATCCCATGCGTGCACTTTGAATCTGTGGCGCCCACTCTCATTCGAAGCAAACAACCAAAGTTCGTCCACATAATCCCCCGATTCCACCCACGTCATCAGTGCAAGCCAACGGAGGTATCCTGTCACATCGAGCGAATCATCCAAGGAAGTGAGACATACATCCCCTTTGCAGAGCTCGCTTGCAAGAACGACGCGCTCGTATAGCACGCGACCAGCAATATGATCAAGATCTCCATAGGTTGATACGTCAGGGATTGCCTTCATGTCGTTTGAAAGTCGAGCAGGATCGAATCGTCGTCGAACCACGACAGAAAGCTGCTTGTGACTTCGTTCCAGTGAGGAACGCGGACTATCCATGAGCAAATAAATGCCGAGTTGCTCAAATTTCTGCTCCCCTCGAGTGCGTAGTTTTAAACGAACGTAGCGGAATGTATGCGGGAATAATCCGAGCTTTTTGGCCATGGATAGGACGAGATGAGTTTTGACATAACGATCGTCCACGCATAAACTGATCAGGAATATTTTGTCACTGAGCGAGCCTGGCATGAGTCTGAAACCCTGGTCGCCGTTCGCGAGCGTTATAGTAAGACTTTTCCGCCGCTTACAATCACGAAATGAGGAGACGCCGCGAAAACGAGCCGTCGCTCTGATGCGCGCTCCCTCATCGAAGCGTAAACTAAGGTCAAATTCTTCCTTGGACGCCAGCATGTCTTCATACGATCCTTTATAAAAGGACCGATAGCGCTCGAAAACCTCTCTCTCCTCGGCTGAAAATTCAAGCGTGATATCGTCGGGATATGGGAACTTGAAATCTGTCGTGCAGGAGGCGCGGGATACTCTTCGTAAAAGGTGGCGAACAGGAGAGATGCTTGGTGAGCGCACTGTGCACATCTTGCCATCTATGGACAGACGAAACCTCGATCTCCCGACACTCGTGCAGCATAAAATGCGATACAGCGCAGATCTTCGACGCTCAATGTCATTGATCGTGATCGAAACGTTGCGCGACAGTATGAAAACGTCCGCAGTTCCGGAGCGAGGCAGAGCGATGAGTCTCTCTGTGTGAGCTCTCTGTGTGAGCTCTCTTTGTGAGCTCTCTGTGTGCGCAGGAGTACCGAAGGCGCTGTCATCAAAACCAACCAAAACAACCGCCTTGTAATCTGCGCCCTCTTCATGCTGTCGATCCCCGTTTGTGAACGCGTCTAAGATTCGGGTGACGCCAGCTGCGTTGAATTCGTCTCTACTCGCCGAATGATTCTCAAGCATGTATACAGCATGTCGCTTATTCGTCGTCGCATCAACGAGCATTCTTGGAGGCAGCGTTGCCGTCCACACCTGAACTCTCTCGCTTACGTCTTCCAATCCAGCGTATCGTGTGATGAAATCGATCGCACGACGCCTTGACTCGTCGTCATCCCGAACGACCACGCACGTGGATCCTGTCGTGTGCGCCATTTTTCTCGGTGCAGTGCACGAGGCGAGCGAGTTCACGCGAACCATCGGTTCACGCGAACCTCCATCGGGACCTGACGATATTGACTCTTCGCCCAAGATGATCTCGATCCCAGCTACCGCATTCGAAACCTTACGCACGAGCCACGTCCCGTCGCCGCATCTTCGCGGTGTCCCGCTCTCGTGCGCGGCGCTTGCGGCGTTGAGCAAGTTGAGACATGTGAGGAGTAGGAGCCAGAGTCGTGGTAATCGACTGGAATTACGGATGCTTGTCGAGCTCCCGAAACGAGAACGAACGTAAAAATATTCGCACGATACCGCACTCACACTCGCGCTCGCGCGCTCACGCGTCGTCATCTGCGCGCCGTTTCGACGTCCCGAGGTCGTGTTGAACACGCGACGATCCCATCGGTCCGGTCGTTGGCATTTTCGGGTGTCAGACACCCGCGATTTTCGTAGTGACGTAAGCACTACTCGCATCAAATGGTCGGTTCGGGTGGGGGCATACATTGAAATAACGGTCGAATCATGGGCTTCCGTCTTGAAGACTACGGCGTCTCGCTTGGCCCCGTCCGAGGGAGCGCTCGCGACGATTGCGGCATACTTCTGCGCGCGCGAAGGCGCGGCAAGAGACACAGCGTCGCTCCGGGCGTTTCACGAGTCACACGCTCGTAAATTCTTTCACTAGTCCTCCGCTGTCCGCGAGACTCGGAGACGCAGACGAGCGACGGGAGAGGCGCGACTTAGCGAAGGATGAGCGCGTCGTGCGCCTTCGCGGCGAGGCCCACCCTGGGCAGTCGCTCTGTCCGCGCGTCCGTCGGACGCAAGAGCGCCGTGAACGCGGTGGCTTTGCGCACAGAAAACATAGCCCGTGCTAATGCTCGAGTTTCGTTCGCTCCGGGAAGCCAAGCGGTGCGTCAGGGGCGCTGTGCGCGCGCTGAGGGGGTTAGGGCTTCCTTCGAGAGTCCTCCCTGCGACGAGTCTTGAACCAAGAGTTCGAAGGAGAATCACGCGCTCAGGCCATCGACGGTGCGATGGGCGGAATGTAGACTGACGAGACCCTCTCGCGCGTGATTCGTAATTACAGAAGTATTCTCCGTCGCTCGTGAGCTTGCGTAAGGCTGCGGCGCTGCCCAAGTGCACGTCCTTGCGCTTGCCGGGAGTCGACCGAGCGAAGACAGTGTGCCTCGCCGAGCGAGGCTCGGTCTACGGCGACTGGCCGACGTACCAAGGTGGTGCGGTTGACAACACGCAGCTTTTGGAGGAGCATGACGCCTGCGGCGTCGGTTTCATCGCGTCTTTGAAGGGTGTTCGTACCCACAAGACGTTGAAGGACTCACTGACAGCGGTGGGGTGCATGGAGCACCGCGGAGCGTGCTCGGCGGACAACGATTCGGGCGATGGTGTCGGTGTGATGACGAACATTCCATGGAAGCTGCTGGGCAAGTGGTGCGATGCGAATGGCATCAAGGGCTTCGCCGAAGGCTCCTCTGGTGTGGGCATGTGCATGTTGCCAACGGACGGTGCCCAAGCGAAGCAAGCAAAGACGATCCTTGAGGAGAGCTGCGCCGCCGAAGGTCTCAAGGTGCTCGGCTGGCGCGTGGTTCCGGTCGATAACTCCGTGGTCGGCCCGCTGGCGAAGATGACGTGCCCGGTGCACGAACAGATTCTTGTTGATGGTGCGGGCACCACGGGAGAAGAGCTCGAGCGCAAATTGTTCATCGCACGCAAGACGTGCGAAAAGAAGGCTGCCGCTGCTGGTTTGAGTGACAACTTCTACATTTGCACCATGGGCTCCCGTACGATTGTGTACAAGGGTATGTTGCGCTCAGCGGTGCTGGGCAAGTTCTACAAGGATTTGGAGGATCCGGATTTTGAGACTCAGTTCTCCATTTATCACCGCCGCTTCTCCACCAACACGACTCCAAAGTGGCCGCTCTCTCAACCGATGCGTTTCCTGGGACACAACGGTGAGATCAACACTCTTCAAGGCAACTTGAACTGGATGGCGTCGAAGGAGGCTGACATGAGCAACCCAATGTGGGCTGGCCGCGAGCCGGAGTTCCGTCCTATCTGCAACCCGGCGGCATCTGACTCTGCCAACCTCGACAGAGTTGCGGAGCTTCTCGTGCGATCTGGCCGTGAGCCGGCCGAAACGATGATGTTGCTCGTGCCGGAAGCTCACCGCAACCACCCGGAGCTCGACAACACCTTCCCGGAGGTGCACGACTTCTATGATTATTACGCTGGCATGCAAGAGGCTTGGGATGGTCCCGCTTTGCTCGTCTTCTCTGACGGCAAGAAGCTCGGTGCCCGCCTCGATCGCAATGGTTTGCGTCCGGCGCGCTTCTGGCGCACGTCAGATGACTACATCTACGTGGCCTCTGAAGTCGGTGTTCTCGGCGATGTCATGTCGAATGCCACGAATATCGTGTCCAAGGGCCGCCTTGGTCCGGGCATGATGGTCTTGGCTGATCTCGAAACTGGTGATTTTAAGGAGAACACGCAGATCGCCAAGGAGGTCGCGGCTCGTCACCCGTACGGCGAATGGATGAAGTCGATCGAGCGCGTCAAGGGCATCAAGCCGAACGCGGACGTCACCCTCGACCCGATTCAGCTTATTGAGTGCCAGGCGCGTGCTGGGTATGCTGCAGAAGACATCACGATGATCATCGAGTCCATGGCTGCCGAAGGTATCGAACCCACTTGGTCGATGGGTGATGACACCCCGCTCCCGGTGCTGTCCAGTCGCCCGCGCATGCTCTACGATTACTTCAAGCAGCGCTTTGCTCAAGTCACGAACCCGCCGATTGATCCTCTTCGGGAGGGTCTCGTCATGTCCCTGGAGATGACTCTCGGTGCCAAGGGTAAC
>Ga0181582_10003425_pt1 | contig 12744 bp, 10 predicted proteins | sample 071ome_32_FD_132438 | JGI IMG/M metagenome (GOLD analysis project Ga0181582, IMG submission 132438) | Coastal salt marsh microbial communities from the Groves Creek Marsh, Skidaway Island, Georgia - 071405AT metaG (megahit assembly) | ecosystem: Environmental > Aquatic > Marine > Intertidal...
ACAGCCTCCGCTTCGCGATCCTCTGGCCGTTTCAGCGACTCGGGGGTTGTGAACATGATTGGGCGTGCGTCCGAGATGCCCTCGTCCGACATGCCGTCATGCTGCGCCGAGTGTGAGCTCTTGATGCTGGCGGACCTGGCGTAGTTCCCTGCGGCGCTCGGGGACATCTGCTCAAGTCGCGAGAGCCCGTTCACGAGCTTCTTCCGGGAAGATTGCGCGGAGGTCGCCAGTAGGGACTGCTGCCGTGACAGCCCCCCCCCCGACATCGTGCTTTGGGAGCGGACGACCTTCCCCCCGCCCGTGAGCTCGTGGATCCTGGCCCAGAACACCTCGCGGATGGCCTGGTACTCGGCGGAGGCCTCCTTCAGCTCCTGCCAGCGGCTACTCAGCAGCTCCCGCAGGTAGAGGTGCCCCTGGTCGCTGGCCACGAGGTCCTGGGAGACCTTGTCGTAGCGCTGGGCCACCTGGACCCTGAGGTTCTCCCACTCGCGGGTGGCATCCGCCTTGCGCTGCCAGAGCTCCCTCTCCCTCTCCTTGGCGAGTTTGGTCTCCTTTCCAGCTTCGCCCCCCTCAAACACGTCCTCCTCCAGCTGCGCCTGGAGCACCACCATCTCCGCCTCCGCCTCCTGCTTGCGCCGCTGAATCGCCACAATGACGGCCTTTGCCGTGCCCACCATCGCCGTGGCGCGCGCCACCCGGAAGGCCAGCCGCGACACCATCACCTTGGCCTTGACCAGCTCCCCGTTCACCTCCCCAACCACCTGGTCGCACGCCTCAAGCACCTTTGAGGCCGCCTGCTCGACAAGGGGCTTCCGGCCCTTGTCCTTGACGTCCTTCAGGATCTCGGGGAGGGGCAGTGAGTCCACCCACTCCTGCGCCGATAGCACGCCCGCCCGATGAAGCTCAGTCGCCACCTGGTTGAGCCGCGGCACCAGCGACTCGACGATGCTGTCGGTCATCTGCTGCATCGTCTCCTTGATCTGCGTTACCTCGCGTTCGTATCGCCGGTACTCGGTGCCGAGCAGGGCCCGGTCCTCGTCAGGGATGTTGAGGCGGTCCCCGCCGTCGGCGTCGTCGTCGGGGTCCAGAAGCTCCCGGAGTTCCGGGTTCTTGGTCGCGAACCGGAGGGTTGTCGAGTGGAGGGGCTCGCGCATCTTGTCCCACACCGAGTAGCTCTCCACAAGCTCCAGGACAGTGTCCCGGAACTGGCCCAGGAGATGCACCGCGTCCTTGCACTTGTTCAGCTCCGCCTCGGCCACCCGCTCCTTCTCCTCATGGTCCACGACGATCTTCTCGCAGCGCTCCTCCTCCTCCTGGGCGTTCTGCAGCAGCGTCGCCTTGTGCTGCAGGTCCATGGCCACCGTTGTGTGCTCCGCCACCAGCATCTCCATCGCGTTGGCCTTGACCGACGCAGCGAAGCGGGCCCCGATCTTGGCCGACATGAAGGCGATCTCCGCCTGCGCCTGCTCAGCGGCCATGGCCGACATGGCGCTCATGCTCCCCAGCACCTGCCCCTGCCACGCCTCCCACTGCGTCGCCTGCTCCACCAGCCGCTGGTGGTGGTGCCGAGCCACCTCGAGCACCCCCTTGCACGCGATCCGGAGCCGCTCCGCCGCCGCCTCGGCCCGCTGGCTCCACTCGAGCAGCGCTATCTGCACCAGCCGCGGGAGGTTCCGCCGCATCTCGCTCAGGTGGTCCTCCATGGACGCCCGGTCCTTCTCCGTCCGGCGCAGGCTCTCGAGGATGCCCTGCTCCCAGGCCTTCTCCATCGCCGGCATCGGCTTCCCGTACGACGGCGACGCGTGGGAGAACCGGGCATCTGAGCCCGACCGGCTCAGGGGGTCCGGCGCGGCGAATTCGTTCCGCATGGGCCCGCCGGGGCGCGCGCTCCGGGAAGAGCAACGCTCGAGGAGGTCCGCTGGGCGCGATCGCTCCAGACGCCGTATCTGCACTTTGCGGGGGGGGTGCTGAGGCGATACGTCGCCTTGCCAGGCATGTATGCGCAAAAGGAGACCACAAGACACTACGCGCGGGCGCCGCAAGGAGAGATCGCGCCAGGACGGGGCATCGAAAGTTGAACAACCTCTGGTCGTTGGGGGCTAACCCAACCTCGCCTCGCGGTGGGGCTCGCGGGACGCATGTGGGGCGTTTCTCGTGAGATTTTGTGAGTGACACCTGCTCCGTACGCGCCAAGCGCGCCAGCCAGGTGGAGCTCGTTCGTGGACACGCCCCCCAAGGCGACCCGAGACCGAACGAGGGTACCGCGCGGGGAAGACTCACGTGGCTCGTGGGACGCCCAGAGAAAGCGTCCAGTATTTCCTCTTTTTATCATCCGCGGGAGTTCCGGCGCAGGCACTTCTTCGGCCGTCGGCTGTGGCCCGCGGGTCTGCCCCGCCGAAACAGCCCCACACCTGCACCCCCTGGGGTTTGGAGAACCCCCTCCCCCGCGTTCTCTGCGCACTCTTGGGTGTCCCCCGGCTTTGATTCGAGTATAACTGCCGCACACCGCCTAATATCGCGTGCAAGACGTCCTCCACCCGGCCAGAAAGTCACGACGACGACGCGCCCTGCCCCAACAAGCCCCGTATTCTCCGCCGAGAAGGTCGCACAGGCGTGCAGGCCAGCGAACCCTGACCTATGCGGTCCATTGCGTCGACGGTGTCCCCGTCGACGTGCCAGCCCAGTTGCAGCAGGAATCTCGGGCGGCTCGCCCTCGCCCTTCGGCCCCGGTGAGTTTCTTTGCCGCCGCTGTGTCGGATTGATAGCGCCTACGGTATAGATACGGGTGCCCATGCCTTTTAAATGTTATATCTCCGGTATATACCCGAGGCTCTGCGATAAATCGCGGACGGTTGGCCTGCGGGACTGCATGGAAGGATGGTGGCTGAAGGTGGCTGCTGGGTGTTGGTGAGCGCAGGAACGTGCGCGCGCGCATCACGAATGCCAAGGACGAGGTGTGGCCCGAGGGCAATCCGGAGGAGAAGAAGAAGACGGGGATCACCAAGGTCCCCTTCAAGATCCGCATGGACAAGTTCGGGAACTCGCCCCTCGAGCGCCGCGTGTCGCGGTGCGTCCCCACCCCCCCCCCACGCTGCCAGCGGCCCGGCGTCGTCGTTTGCACCCTCTACCACGCGCGCCGTTGCCAACGCCGGCCGTCGTCGCCTCGAGCTCCGCGCCTGACCCCCTCCCCTCCACTGGATACCCCACCGCAGGGTGTTCGAGGACGCCATCTTCGAGGACCGCGTAAGCACGGACGAGATGGAGTACTGGTTCTCGAAAAAGTCCCGGGACGACTTCAACGAGGAGGAGTACCTCGAGTTCCTTGAGGAGGTGGAGGATGAGGACCCGCACACGTGCGCGCGGCACGAGGGTGAGGGGCGCAAGGAGCTGTCGGCCTTCCAGCCGCGGGATGTTGTGGTGGGCCAGGTCGTGGAGGTGTCCACGTGGCACGGCCTCATGGTCGACATCGGCGCCGAGTACGACGTCCTCGTGCCCATTGATGGTCACCGCGTTGACTGGAAGGCCTCTGCTGGCCGCTTCGACGGGGTCTTTGACGAGACCTTCCAGGTCGAGATTGCCCAGGTCAAGGACCCCCACCGCTTCCGCTGGCCCCTGGTCGGGAAGCTGGTTGACGGCCCCGAGCTGCCCGGGCAGCTGGACCCGTACTCGCTCAAGGTGCCCATCTTCATGTACGCCGACGACGAGATCAAGGACGTGTCCGAGGAGGTCGGCCGCGGTTACATTCCTGCCAAGTTCTACGTGGACTTCCGCGACCCCGACCCCACCGTCTACCCGGAGCTGGTCGACGAGGCCATGGAGCGGCCGACCGCGGAGAAGGCCGAGGAGGACTTCATGAACGAGGTTGCCCGGGATATCAAGGACCAGCTCGGGCTCTTCTGAGCCGCGCTTGAAGCCCCCCTGTCTGGCACCGATGCGCGGAAGCCCAAGGGGCGTCCGGCACATCCGCCCCCCCGGCGCCCGCCGGCGCGTCAACCGCCCCCAGCGAGCTCCCGCATCGGCGCTCCCCCGTCCCCACCCCCCAACATCGACTGGGAACAGCCGCACTAGGAGACCGCATGCTGCTTCGCGTGGCCCCCCTCCTCCCCCAAGCGGGGGCCGACGCGACCCTCATTAGGTATCGGTAAGCTCTTTGTTTGCATTGTCGGGGCCCTTTGAGCCCACACATGCGATGAATAGGACGTAAACGACAATATATGCGGGTTGGGCGAAACGCTGGACGTAGAACGTAAAGCACCCACCGCTCCCCCGCGGTCATCTGCGTGAGTGCGCGGCGCCTGGCGTCACATTCGCTGTTCGGCTCCTGCATCACGCAGTTCCCGTACAAACACGCTATCGAGGGGCGTGACAGTCCGGAGAGCGACAGGGGACGTGACGGTGCGCTCGAGCAAGCCCGAGGCCACCGTCTACACGGGGCCCAAGGACAAGGCCAGCGTGCCAAAGCGGGTGACACTTCGGACGCTAATGAAGCAGCACAAGGACGGGGTGCCGCTGACGATGGTGACGGCGTACGACTACCCGTCGGCGGTGCACGTGGACCAGGCGGGGATCGACATGATCCTCGTCGGGGACTCGGTGGGGATGGTTGTGCATGGGTACGACACCACTCAGCAGGTGACACTCGAGGACATGCTCCTCCACTGCCGCGCCGTCACCCGGGGGGCGTCCCGGCCGTTCGTGATCGGGGACCTTCCGTTCGGGTCGTACGAGGTCTCCCCTGAGCAGGCCGTCCAGTCGGCCCTGCGACTGGTGAAGGAGGGGAACGTGGACGCCGTCAAGCTCGAGGGAGGCTCCCCGGCTCGCGTTGAGTCGGTGCGGAGAATCGTCGACGCGGGGATCGCCGTCATGGGCCACGTCGGGCTTAACCCGCAGGCCATCAGCGTCCTCGGGGGCTTCCGCGCCGTCGGCCGGACATCGGACGAGGCGCGGGAGGTCCTCCGCCAGGCCAAGGCCCTGGAGCGGGCCGGGTGCTTCGCAGTGGTGCTCGAGTGCGTGCCCGCGCTCGTCGGCCAGGTGGTGACCGAGGCGCTGGGCGTGCCCACGATCGGTATCGGCGCGGGGCCGAGCACGACCGGCCAGGTGAGCGCGGCGCCCCGCTGACCCGCTGCCCTCCCTGCGCCCCTGCGCCCCCTTCACCCCGGCCCTCACCCCCGCCCCGCCGCGTCCTGCCGCAGGTCCTCGTGTACCACGACCTCCTGGGAATGATGCAGCACCCTCACCACGCCAAGGTGACCCCGAAGTTCTGCAAGCCCTTCGGTAGGGTCGGTGAGGAGATCAACCGGGCGCTATCCGACTTTCGAGACGAGGTGACGGCAGGGGCTTTCCCTGGGGAGGCCTTCTCGCCCTACACCTTTGTCGCGGGGGAGGAGGCGCGGCTCCGGGAGGCGCTGGGGATGCCCGGGGCCGAGGCGCGCGTGGATTCGGATGGCAAGCGGGGCAGTTGAAGAACGCCGGGAGTCCGGGTCTTGGCCGCAGCACTGCTGCCAGCAAGCGGCATCGGCGTCGGTCGCGGCGCCAGCTGTGACAGCTGGCAACAGCCTGTTGACTCAACAGGTCAACTAGAGACCTCCGGCGTCTGCCACACAGGGCAGGGGCCCCGGCGCGGCTTTTGGGGCGTTTACCGTTCTATGGAGTGACTATACTGCATCCTATCAACAATTCGCGACCACAGACGACGCACGCTAACGATTCCGCGCCGCCCGAAAAAGAGAACGAGTGCCAGAGGAACGAGCGCAATGCCGTCTCCCGAGGAGGTGGAGGCCCAACAGGAGGCCCAACTGATGAAAAAGTACGGGATGATGAAGAAGAAGAAGGCGCCCGGCATTCAGGTACGCCGAGCCTTCGCCGCCGAAACGGATTTCGACACCTAACCAAGTATACGTGTCGTGCTGAAGGGGAGGCTCGAACGTGTCCCGGAAGGAAAAGTTCCTTCCCCAGCGAAGGAGCTGCTCCCATGTTTTTTATGCGCAGGCGGAGAGGACGTATTTTGACTCGGCAGACTGGGCGGTCAGGGAAAGCGAGGGGGCATGCGGCCGGAGTGCCCCTCGGGGCTCGGCAGGCTACGGCCACGGCAGGGTGAAGGGCGCGGAAGACGACGTCCTCGAGTCGCAGCCGGTGAGTGCGCGCCGCTGGGCCTCGGGGGGCATCGTGGCCTCGAGGCGCCCCGGCCTCCTCTCCGGACGACGCGGACACCCTCGTCGCCCCAGCGCCACCCCTCTCGTCGGCGCCAGGTGCGCTCGCCCCGCGGGCACCTGGCGCACGAGAACCCTAGCCCCCACCCCCCCCGCCGCGACCGCAGAGCCTGGAGGAGCGCCTGACCATGATGCGGCGGCCTCAAGAAACCCGTCACAAGCACGAGCTGCGAAAGGCGTCCGTGAGCGCCTCGTCGAGGGCACTCAACCCCACTGGGACACAAATTCCGCACACGGTGTCCACTGTCCCCCCCCGCTGGGCCCCGGACGCGGAGCTGACGCCGCACAACCGTCTGGTGTTGCCCCCGGCCGAGCCGTCGATGGTTGACGACACGCACCGGGACCACTGAGCTGCGACGTCCTCCGCAGCCGTGGCCGCCCTCCCCCCACGCCCCGCACCCCCGCCCACCCGATCGGACTGTCACCCACTACCGCACGATGCGCACCTTGAGGCTCCTCCCGGCCACGGAGAGGAACATGTGGTCGCGGAGGGCACGGTGGGCCTCCTCCTTAGTCCGGAAGCACAGGAAGCTGGCGCGCATGTTGTGCACGATGCCCATCCTCCTCGCCTGCATTGCTGCCTCGCCCGTGAGGGCCGTGTTGACCTCGCGGCTCTCGAGGTAGTCGAGGGCGTAGCTGCCAAACACCTGGACCAGCTGCTCGCTCCGCACCTCGACGTGGACGTCGCGGACCTCGAGGTGCCGCCCCTTGCTGTAAACGTTGAATAGCGCGCCCTTACCGAACAGGGACGAGCTGAAGTCCGACCGCCGCACCATGTGCACCCGGACCCGCGACGACCCGAAGGTCGCGCCGTCGATCCGGTGCCGGAGCGTGAGCCACTGGTCGGCCGTCTTGGGCAGCACGAACCACTGCCCGCTCGCGCACCCGTGGATCTTCTCCCCGAGGAACGCCCTGGTGTAGTGCTGGAAAACCCTTGCCTCTCCGAGCCCAACCCCGTGGTCGTCCAGCCAGTCCAGCAAGTCCTGCAGGGCCGGGGGGTGCGGGGCGTCACGTTGCCAGCCTTGGGGGGGGGCATGCGGGGGGGCATGCGCCAACGCCCCCAGGCGCCCCCGCACGGCAGCACGGCGCCGCGCGGGTCTCACCTCTGCCGCTGTCCCAATCGGAATACCGCTCAGGAGCGGGACCATGCTCGGCGCCTTGTCCGGTCGGGACGCGGCAGCTCCTGCCCACTTGCTCATCTTGCCGCCCTTGCCGTCCTCGCGAGGGGCGGGCCCCTTGACATCCCCCGTGAGCCATCGCGCGCCGCCCCACCACCCTGAGCTCGTGGACGGTGACCCGACACCCCGCGCCGATGCACCCATCGCACCGCCGCGCGGCACGTCGCACAATCCCCCTGCCCCGAGCAGCTCTGGCGGAGGGAGGAGGCCCTGGGCCAGCGCTGGGAGAGCCGGGGCGGCGCGACGTAGCCGGAGCATGAACCCCGACGACGTTTCTCCCGGTGTATTCTGCGGTCTTGCTGCCCGGCCAGCCCGGCTGAGATATCTTTTGGCCCACAAGCGGCCGAGATGGCCGGGCCTTCGTCCGGGGGGCGCGATCTTCGCCCCGCCCTGTGGTACCGAGGAGATCCCGCGGCGCTTCCGTTCTTGGGACAGGACTCTCCCTTGCCGTTGGTGCACGCCGCGGCAGCTAATCAACCCCGCCTCGGGGACAACTGAGAGCGTGTCGGGCCAGAGTTCACCCCGCGGGTGTTGCCCTTGGGTGCTTGAGGAGGGGGCACCCAACGAGCGATGAAGGGCCTCCTTCTCGGCCGCCGCACGTTAGAATCCGAATTCCAGGAACAGGCTTGGTAGGGACCCGGAAAATGCAGTCGATCACGGCCACCCAGGCCCTCGCGGCCCCCCCCAAAGCCAGGTCTATCTCTGCGCGCGCGTCGTCCCGCGCCGTCGAGTCCGCGTCCGCTGCCGCCGCCCTCATCATTAGCGCGGCCGGTCCCGCGCTCGCCATCGACGCCGCGGACTACGAGGCCATGGTGTCCGGCAACAGGAGCATCCGGAGCGGGTGAGGACTCAGGATCTTTTCTTTCGTGACGCCCGCGCGGGCGCGTTCACGCACTCCCGAGTGATCGCCCCCCCCGACGACCCGCTTCGTCCGTGGTCCGAGCCGACAGTGCCATCCGAGCGCCGGCATGAACGTCGCGCCGTGACGGCTCTGGTGAACCCTGCCTCCCCCCCCCCGCAGGTCGTCGACCTCGGCTCCCAAGCTTGAGCTGCCGTCGCTCCCCTCCATCCCTGCCCCCGCCCCCAAGGTTGTGTCGGATGACACCTCCGTCGCTGGCGAGGGGGTCGCCACGAGCTCCGCCCCCCGCGAGGGGAAGGAGATCCCGACCCCCGTCCTCGCCGGTGCTGGTGTTGTCGCCCTCGCCGGGGCCATTGGCGCCGCTGTCATCAACAAGGGCCCCGCCAAGCCCGCTGCGAAGGCCACGGACGCCAGGCGCGCCCTCGCTGCTCTCGAAAGCGACGCGGATACTTTCTTCGTGGACGTGCGTCCCGCTGGGGAGGTGAGGAACGCCCCCCAGGCGCGCGGGACCGTTGCTTCTCCGTTGGCGGCAATGCTCGCGAGATCTTCGCGCCCCGATCTTCAACTTGCGCCCTCGGAGATCTCCTCTGTCTCCTTCTGCCCTGGGCTTCAGCGCGTTGTTCTCGAGGAAGGAGCGGCGTGACGGAGAGCGTTCCTTTTCGCGCCCGCAGTCCCGGAGCACCGGCACCGCCGACCTCAGCGACGTGAAGAAATCCGCAGTAGCTATCCCGTACGCCAAGCTTGTCAAGGAGGAGCTTGTCGCCGACGAGAAGGTGAGGTTCCCGCCACCCCCTCCCCCCGGGGCGGATAACGACCTCGTTATCGCGCTGTCTCTCCGCGGGCGACGAGTCTGGTAGCCAGGCGGTGATGCTGAGCGTCGATATCGTCGGCGATGCGCCCACAGCATCCTGTATGGGCGTGCTTGGCACCGTGCCGACTTGGCTACGGAGCAGGGGCCAGGGGCGAGGGGCAGCACCGCGGCCTCCCCTTGACCCCCCGCACGCAGTTCGGCGAGAAGCTGGCCGCTCGCTTCAAGCCCGAGCAGACTGTGATCCTCATGGACGTGGACGGGACCCTGGGGAAGGCGGCGGGGGAGGCCGGCATCGCCGCGGGCCTCGAGAAGGTGTACTTCGTGAGCGGCGGGGCGGCCCAGTGGCAGGCGTCGGGCGCCCCCTGGCGGGAGCCCTCGAAGGCGTCCTTCAGCCTCAGCGCCATCACGGACGGGATCGACGCCCTCGCCGAGGACTTCAAGGAGGCCCCGACCCTGGCCAAGTCCGGCCTGGCCCTCGGCGCGCTCGTGGGCGCCGGGGCCCTCCTCTTCAACGAGCTCGAGACGGTCATCGAGGTGGTGGGTTCCCTGGCCATCGCCAACGTCGCCATCGGCACGCTGCTCTCCCCGCCCAACGAGGAGGTCGCCGCCGCGGGCAAGGCCGCCGCCGGCGCCCGCGGGAAGGACGAGGAGGAGCTCAAGAAGCAGGCCAAGGACCTCCTCAACGAGGCCAAGCGGAAGGCCGCCCAGGCCCCCAGGGCCGAGGCCCCCGAGGCCGAGGCCCCCGAGGCCCCCGAGGCCGAGGCCGAGGAGGAGGAGAAGGATGAGGAGCCCATGAGCAAGGCTGCTCAGGCGAGGGCGCTCGCGGCCGCGTACGACCCCACCGCCCCCCGCCCCGTGCTGACGGTGGCGCCCGTGGAGGAGCGGAAGGCGGAGGTGCAGAAGATGATCGAGGAGTGGAAGGCCAAGCAGAAGCCCGGGGTCGAGGCCTGAGGCGGGGCGGCGGGGTGTTGAAACGTAGACGCTCGGCGGTTCCACCGGCGCACGGGCCGCACGGGAACGTCCCCGCCCTACAGGAGCCGGGAAACGTCCCCGCTGCTCGACAGCGCGGCCTCCCAGCCCCGGATCATCCCCCCCACATGCGCCGTCCCGACGACTGCGACCACGCACCGGGGCTTGGCCCCTGCGGCGGGCTCGAACGCGCCCTTCCCGGCGCCCTGGGGGCAGGAGGCGAGGCCCTCGGACCCCTTCGGCACCACGTACTCGACCGCGGTGCCCCCGCCCTCGGTCCGCGTGGCCACCAGCGCGGGGGACACCCCGGCCTCCCCCTTGGCGAGGCAGGCGACGGACTTGGCCATGAACTCGTCCCTCTCGGTGATCACGGGGGCGAGGGCGCCCGGCCAGTCAATCAGGGCGTCCTCGCCCCAAAGCTTGGTCGTCTCCGGGTTGGCGTGCAGCGGCGTCTTGATGGCCACCGCGTCCTCGATCGCCTCCTTGCTGGGCAGCTGGCTCAGCGCCTTGACCTCGTTGATCGGGCCCAGGACGGGCAGCACCACCAGCCCCGCGCCCAGTGCCACGCCCGCGCCGACCCCCGCGAGAGCCGGGGCGGCGTCCAGGGCGCCCATCGCCGCGGCCGCCCCGGCCCCCGCGACCAGCGCCGCCGCCCCCAGGGCGGGCCCCGCGAGCGCCGAGAGCACCCCGCGCGCCAGGCGGTCCCGCGTGATGTCCGTGGGACGGTCCCCCAGCACGACGATGCCGGCGCCGCACGCGAGGGCCTCCTCCATCGCCACCTGCCACACCTCGCCCCCCTGCACCCCGAGCGCCTCCCCGGCCGCGGACTGGTACTTGGCATACTCCCGGGTCATCGCCAGCGACAGCTTCCCGGCGAGGCTCGCGTCCTCCCCGGCGGGTGGGGGGGCCTGGCCCGCGGCGCCCCGCTCGTGCTCCCGGACGGTGTACCCAGGACGCCCCCTCGACCCCCTCCGGACCACCGGCACCGACGCGGCGGCGGGCTGGGCCCTCCCCACGACCTGGGGGGGCGCCACGGCGGGGGGCGGGCTGATCCCGATGCCCCACTTTCCCGGGGCGGCCTCGGCCCCGTGCTCCAGGCCAGTGCTGGGGGACGCCGCGGCCCCCTCGGTCACCGTCGCGACGACGTCGCCCGTCTCCACGCCGTCGAAGACGACGGTGGCAGGCCGGCCCACCGCGTCGAGGAGCCGCACCCGGAGCTCGAGGAGCCGGTCGAGGGACGCGCCGGGGGCGGAGGGGACGGCGGCAGCCAGGGCGTCCGCGGCGGACTGGGCGGGCCCCGCGGCCAGGGCGCCGGCGAGGGTGACGGAGACCGACTTGATCGGGGGGAGGTTCCGGGGCCGGACGTCGAAGGTGATGGCGCCCATCGGGAGCGCCGTCTGGGGCCGCGTCGCCCCGGGGGGGACGATGAAGGAAGGCACGGCGAGGGGGCTCGACTGGCTCGGGCGGAACGTCACGGCGCCGAAGAGGCCGGTGCGCAGGAGGGCCCGCATGTCCTCCTCGATGTGGACGGGCGGCAGGAGGGGCCCGCCCGACGCGGTGCGGACGACAGACAGGAGCTCCTCCTGAGTGGGCCACCCGGGGCCGCTGGGGAGGCCCTCCACCGCCGCCCCCTCGGCGTGCCACGCGAGGGTGGGGTCCCCCTGGTCCAGGGCCTTTTCCGGCATGAGCAGCTCCACGCGCTCCTTGCACAGCTCGAGCATCAGCGCGTCGGGCTTCACGGCGCGAATCAAGTCTCTCGTGATGTCCAGGCTGACCTGCTCTTGCGGCGGGGGGGGAATCTCGGGTTCTCGGGAGTCTCCCCCCGCGATCGAGGGCGGTTGGCGCTGGTCCTCGAGCGCGGCCCTCGCGAATATCGACATGGCGCCTGAATCAAAGGAGTCCCCCGCCGGAAGAGGATCGACGCCGCGGGGATCCCCGCGCATCATCCGCCCGCGGGGTCGGATAACGAAACGGGGTAGTGGCGCGATGCGCGGGCCACGACACGCGACAGGATGGTGAGCGTCACCTTGGAGACGTGGCTCACTCCCAGGAGGTACACATCGGTGTCCCCTGCCTTGAGGTGCGCGACGTTGTTCTTGGCGCTGCTGGGAACTACCTCCATGCCCCCGACCTTGCCCTGCGCTACGGCGCGGACAGCGAGCGAGCGGCGAGCGGAGGCGCGGTGCGCGTGCACCGGGGAACGAGGCGCAGCCAACATGTCGGGCGAGCGAGGGATCAGGCCCGCGGGGATCCCGGCGGGGAGGGGGCGGTGGGGTCGCGGCCTCCGAGGTCTGAGGGGATGGCGCGAGGACGGGTCGGCGGCGGGTCGTCACTCTTGAACTGACACGCGCCCCCCCCCCGCTTTTGAGGCGGCGATCCCGCCGACGTCCGTGTCCCGCCGCCCGCAGACCGCCCGCTGGCCCTTCGCCATGTCATGCACGAAACGCGGTGCCGGCGCCGGCCCCACCGCCCGCCCTATCGCCTCCCCTTCTTCTTCCTCCCTCCGCACCCGTCGCCCGCGGCCGCGTCGCCCGCCGCGGCAGCCTTGCTCCGCTTCGCCTCTTTCCTCAGCCTCTCCAGCTCCCTCGCTCCCTCGAGCTCCAGCGCCCCCGCGGCAAGGGCCTTCTCCAGCTCCGCCACCCTGGCCGCGATGCCGCCCCCCTCCCCCTCCTCGTCCCCCTCTGCCCCGCCCCTCCCCCCCCCCTCCCCCGCCCCCCT
>Ga0181582_10003426_pt1 | contig 12741 bp, 10 predicted proteins | sample 071ome_32_FD_132438 | JGI IMG/M metagenome (GOLD analysis project Ga0181582, IMG submission 132438) | Coastal salt marsh microbial communities from the Groves Creek Marsh, Skidaway Island, Georgia - 071405AT metaG (megahit assembly) | ecosystem: Environmental > Aquatic > Marine > Intertidal...
ATATTCTCGTTCAGGCGCATTTAATACAAATAAGGAATTTACAATTTTACAAGATGGATTTTGATAAGTGTAAAATTATATATTACAATAATTTAAATTTATAAAAATAAACTTAAAGTGTAGGATTTATAAAAGAGAAGAACACTAATCTTTCTTAATTCATATCAATAAATGGATATGCATTATCATTATTACAATCATCCATTATTGAGTTAATATTTTGTTCTTCTTTTTCTTTATCAAATTTTTTTTGTATTAATGCTTTTTCAACATTTTTTTCTTTCTTTAATATTTCTTTAAATACTTTATTATCAGTTCCATATCTATGTGGCGAAACCACCATATCAGATTCATGTGGATATCCTAATGCTAATTTATCATTTTGCTCTTCTTCTTTTCCATCATTCAACGCCCCACATACACCATTATCTAAGACTATTTGGTCTTCTTCTTTTATATATGGACGATATACTGGACTAAATACAGGAGTATTTAATTTTATAGTTGCAACTTTTGCTTGTCGTTTTACTGCTCTACCATTTTTTTGAACTTCTAAATCATATGCAAATGAGTCTTTCTTATATCTTTGAATCTCATTATGAACAAAATCTAATTCTTTCATCATAGCATCTATAAATTCTTGGTCTTTATATAATCTTTGAATTAACATATTATTCAATTTCCAATATCTAATATCAATTGTATCTTGACGAATATTCGGATTTTCCTTTAATTTTAATAATTCACTATCACGCCATTTATAAATTTCATCACGATTCAAACCAATTGGACTATATTTATAATTATTATCAAATGCACTATCTCCATCTTCAAGTTTTTTATAACCTATTAATATTCCTTTGTCCTTTATATCCTTTGAATATAAGTTTGTATCCTCATCATAATCATTATCAAACTCAAAACTATTCGAATAATCATGAAAATCACATTCTATATAATCAGTCTCCTCAAAACCACATATTTCCATTTGACCTTGCACTTGACAATAATAATAAAATGGAATTTTACCATCCATTTTTCTCATATACGGACATTTAATCTCTATACATTGCCCATATTCACTTACACCATCTGGAGACGCACCAAATCGTCTATCCTTTTCATACGGTATTAAACCATAATCATATATCTTTATTTTTCTTTTATGTTCGTATAACATTACAACTATATCTTCCAACATACAACCACGGCCCATAATCTCTTTTGCTTTATCATTTGGTTCTTCCACTTCATAACCACATTTTTTTTTATATAATTCTTGCAAACTTTTATCTTTCATCATTCCTCTATTTAATGCATTTCCAAAATCACTTGCCGATATTAAATTCTTTCTTATCGCATGCCATTCTGGACTTTTCTGTTCTATTCTTGGCACTTTATCTAATGCAGCTATTGATTTTTTAAATTCTCTTATCTGATAAACACGCTCTATAATACATTTTGGAGTTATAGGCAAAGTCGGGGATGTATATTCATATCTTTTTAAAATTCGAGGAATATATGGCTCAATATCTTTCTTTTGAATCGGTTTAGACATATTGAATAATACATCTTTATATATATTTAATATCTTATCCAAAAATAATGTTGGTTTTTGGGTTATTTTTATATTATTTGTCATTTAATAAGTAAATTTATCAATTAAAAAATTATTATTATATATCTTTATATATATATAGATAATATTTTTTTTATATCAATATATTAGTAAAAAGAAAATTATTTTATAAATAGTTAAATTGCAAAATATACAAAAAATAACAAAATATAAATTTATAAAAATGAATAATACTGTATTATCAAAATCACAACTTGCTATATTGCAATTAAAATTTAAAAATTATTATATGTATATACTAAAACATAATTTATTACATACTGTATTAGAAGACAACACTATATATAACTTTTTTGTATATAGTGGATATATACCTAAATCACATCAATTATATAAACTATCAAATAGTAGTAATCAATCTCATAAAATAATAATTAATTATAAAAATAAATTAATAAATCAATTATATATTAATAATATTGAATATATGTCGCCTATATTAAATGATATACAATTACAAATAATTAAAAAAAACTATTATTATCTACATTTTGATAAAAATTTACCAAGAGATGAAATAAAAGAATTTTTATTACAAAAAATAATACAAAATAACAGTTGTATGAAATGGTCTTGTTTAGGGGTTAAAGTGCGTGATAAATATTTATATAATGAAACGAAACTTAATAAATTATGGAAAGAAATTGAAAAATATGATACTTATCATAATAATAATAATAATAATAAAGTTAATGATGGTGTTGATAATAAGAAAAAAAAATGATAATATATATGTTGATTGTAGTTACCGTTGCCATTTTGGCACAAGACACAAAAATGTGCACCAAGGCAAACTCACGGTTTTGTTTTCCGTTTAGGAAGAATGCAGCGAAAGTGTTTCCCGTCCAAAAGTTCAACAAGCAGATACATACACTGTCATCCAATCAGAAACTCGAGGAGGAGCTTAAGCGCCTCCATCTGGGTCTTAAGGTGTCGATCATGACTGTCGATGAAGCACTCAAATACTATGGAATGGTGAATGTCGGTTCTACATCATGCAATCCGGTTCAGACTGTTCTGGACGGAGTGCAAACCAAGCAGAATACCATCGCTGGTGCCAAAGCCGACAGCTTTGCTGTTCTTGGCGCCAGAACCTCTGCTGCTAATCAACTGCCGTCTACTATCACATACGACGAGCTTGTCAAAAGTGTCAAGGACGGAACCATCTGGAAGATCGAAGTCCTCTCCAGTATGCTAGCAGTAGTGTTATCAAATCTGCACTGCACCAAGGATGTTTTAGCTGTTCCTCACGGTTGGTATTATATGGAAGATGAGACGTGCGAATCCTATTTCGGCATCAAAACGTACTATACGGAAGCATCTGGGTTCATCCGAGTTTATAATCCATCAAGCCGCAAGTGCTTTTGGGCGTTTGTTCTCAAGGACGCAGAAGTCCCAGAAAAGCTAGAAAATGGTATATTTCCTCAGTTCCTCAAGTCCGAGATTGCGAATGACTACAAGCACGTGTTCAACACATTCCGGGAAACCAACATCGCACAGAAACGCGACAAGCCGATGATGCTGTGCGCGAGCCTAACAGACATGAGCTTTATCCGTGTGAACGGAGAGAAAGAGATTACACTCATGGTGGAATAAATTTTTGTGTCAATCACTATGAAAAGCGCCCACGGACTTTCCGAGAATTGTTTGTGAAGTGCAAAAAAAACAAAATTTTTTTTATTTATTTTTATCTAAATTATATATAAATATAATAAAAAATATAGTTATAAATAATGGATATTAAACCTATTGTTAAGAAATTCAATACTGATAATGGAATTATACTTTTCTCTATTATTTTAGGATTAGGTATTGCTGCATTATTTAAAAAGCAATGTATTGACGGAAAATGTTATATTGTTCATGCTAAATCCAACCCTGACGATATTGCTAAATATTATTGGAAACTTAATGATGATTGTTATAAATATACTCCTAAGGAAGTAGATTGTAATATAAAATAAATAATGATATAAAGATAAGAATTATATATATTAATGATTGACAAATTTTTTTTTACACAATTAATGCATTTTGTTGAAGTTTAGATTGAACATATTCTTGAGCTTGCACTTTCAAGTTGTGCAATTTTTTCTTAGCTGATTCTTCCAATATTAACACATCATAATGATTACCATTATATAATAAATAAATATCTTTAGAGTCAGGATTATGTTTATCAGGTTCAAATAAAGATAATAATTTATAGTGTATTGAGTTTTTGTTTTCTTTATGAAATATATATATATAATCATTATGTAGTTTTCCAAAAAATATTATTGCAGCCTGAAAAATCCAACTTTTTGTTTTTTCTAATTCTAATATTATATTATCCAATAATATATTATCCGATTTAGTTGACAAATCAGACAAACCAATCTTTGTAGTATATACCGGATATAATTTTAATATACGAACTCTATTTCTTTTTATATATTTTATTATAGCACTTCTTAACTCTAATTGATTTTTATAAATGTTTTGATAATAATAATGTAAACTATGATATCCGCAATTACCATCTGATGGACACTTATGTGTTTTCGTTTCATTTATATTAATATATACATTGTTACTAATTACAAACTGTTTGGGAGCTATATTTTGACCAAATGCAGTCATTGAATTATTATTTTCTAACCTATTCTGACTGTAATACGGACAGCTTTCTGTTGAATGATTTTGATCACATTTATCACATGTATGCTGGGTAAAGTCTTCTCCTGATAATATTGTTGCACCTAGTGATGTTGTTGGTGCTGGTGATCCTGCTGATGCTAGTTGTGCTGATAGTGCTGATGCTGGTTGTGCTGATGCTACTGCTGATGCTGTGGCTTCTGATGTTGATATGTATTTTAAATGATAATTGTAGCGTTTTCCTAAGATTCCATTTATTAGATTTTGAATCTCCTTTTTTATTATTTGGTATTTATTAGTAGATACTAACAATTCAGGACCAGGTGTTCTATTAGTTTTGTTTATATTGTTGAAATTTATTAAATCCGAATGAATAAATACCAAATCACTATTTTCGAATAAATATTCATCTAAATTCTTATATATTGGTTCACCTAATACGCCACAGCCCTTAAATATTATAATATTATATTTTTTATTTAATTTGTTTTGTTGAAAATATTTAGGAAAATATCCTAAATATGTTGTATGATTTTGATCAATATTCTTGTTAATATCAATAGTCTCTATCTTGATATTTTTGATATCTGTCTCAAGTAATATTTTCCAATTTATTAATATATCTATTGCGCCAATAAAGTTCTTATAATCATCATTACTTAAATTAACACACACCATTAATATTTGTATAGATATATTTTTTTGAGTATTGCTATGTTTTAATTGTAGTTCGTCTATAGTTTTATTTCTTAATTGATTTTTGAAATTATCCAAATTATATTTTGTAGGCACATCTCGTTTTGCTGGTTGTGCTAGTGATGCTGGTTGTGCTGGTGATGCTGGTTGTGCTGGTGATGCTGGTTGTGCTGTTGGTTGTGCTGATAGTGTTGATTGTCTTAGTATATTTTTTACTTGAGATTTCATTTCCTCAACTTGCGAATTAACTTTTTTGAAATCTTGAGATAACACCCCACCCAACACATTTTGTAAACCACTATGATCTATTTCATTCATAAACCAACCACAATACTCTGCTAAAGTGATTGATTCATTATAAAAGGTATTATTAAAATTATTTTTAGTCATTTGAATATAAGTATTTACAGTATGACCATGTGCTATTATAAGAACATTCTTATCTGTTGTTTTATTTTTTATTTCAAGAATTGCTGTTTTATACCCATCAATATGTTGCCAGTCAGTTCTATTTTGATATTCTATACCGTTTTCTTCCACTGAAAAGGTATTTATATTTAATATTTGTTTCATATCATTTTCTGATAAATATGTATGTTGATTATTTGTAGTATTCTTTGATACTTCTGTGGGTAATTCACCTAATCTATAATCAACTATTACGCTGGGTTTTGGATTTAAATCTTTTATAACTGCTGCTGCCGTTTGTAAACAACGACGAAATGGCGAACAATAGATAATATCTATTTGTTGTTGTTGATTAGTATGGTTAATACTACCCATAACGGGAGATTTTGATATAATATTATTCAGTAATTTTGTAATTTGTTGTTTGGGTAAATCACTTTCTATTATAGGTGTGTCATATTTTCTTGTTGAATAATCGGGCCAACCAATATGGTATAAATCTAACTCGGTTAATTTTGACAAATATTCATCTTCTAATATATCATCTACTCTAATTGAATGTCTCATTACTGTTAGAGTTCCTTTTTGTGCTAAACTTTTTGCTGGTGATAGTGCTTCTGATGGTTGTGCTGATGCTACTGCTGATAGTGCTGCTGATGGTGCTGCTGGTGTTCTTGCTGATGGTTGTTCTGATTGTAGTATTGCTGATGATGCTGCTGATGCTGCTACTGATGCTGCTGATGGTCCTGATGATGGCACATTATTTATTTGTATATTTTGCGTATATTGATTAGGTAATCCTTGATTTCTATATTGATTATTAGCATTGTTTAGATTTGTTATTAGGGGTTGTTCTGATGCTATTGACGCTGATGATGCTGCTGATGCTGCTACTGCTGCTGGTTTTGCTGGTGGTGGTCCTGGTGGTGGTGCTGCTGTTGGTGGTGGTCCTGGTGGTGGTGCTGCTGTTGGTGCTGCTGTTGGTGCTGCTGCTGGTGCTGCTGGTGGTGGTGCTGGTGGTGGTCCTGGTGGTGGTGCTGCTGTTGGTGGTCCTGGTGGTGGTGCTGCTGGTGTTAGTGCTGCTGTTGGTGCTGCTCCTGGTGGTGGTGCTGCTGGTGCTGCTGGTGCTGCTGCTGGTGCTGCTACTACTGATGCTTGTTGTGCTGATAGTGCTGGTGATGGTGATGCTGGTGCTGCTGGTGCTGCTACTACTGATACTGGAACTGCTGTTGGTGCTACTGCTACTGATGCTGCTGATGATGGTCCTGGTGGTGGTGCTGCTGCTGGTTTTGCTGGTGGTGGTCCTGGTGGTGGTGCTGCTGTTGGTGGTGGTCCTGGTGGTGGTGCTGCTGTTGGTGCTGCTGTTGGTGCTGCTTCTGCTTGTCGTGCTGCTGCTGCTTCTGCTTGTCGTGCTGCTTCTGCTTGTCGTGCTGCTTCTGCTTGTCGTGCTGCTTCTGCTTGTCGTGATGCTTCTGCTTCTGCTTGTCGTGCTGCTTCTGCTTGTCGTGCTGCTTCTGCTTGTCGTGCTGCTTCTGCTTCTGCTTGAATCCTTTCTAATGATAGTGCATTATACGCAGGAACTACTGATTGAATTCTAAAAACTGATGGTTCTTGTGCTTGTGCACGCGCTTGTATATGTTTTTGTTGTCTATTTTTAGATTTACTATTAGTTTTCTTACTACCTTTAGTTTGTGTTGTTCCATAATATCCAACTGTAGCAATTGCAGCACCTACTGCTAATATTGGTAAAATTTCTTTCATATTATTATTATTATTATTATTAAATTAAATTCTTATTATTTATATTAAATTATTATTATTTATATTTTAGATATAAAATATAAGTATAATTATTATATTTAAATCATATTTATTATATTAAATCATATATATACTAATAAACTAAATAATAAGAATGTATTCATTAAAATATATATTAATTTTATCATTTATATTAGTATTTATACTATATCTCACCAAAAATTATATACATTCTTATCCACCACATATACAAATTTTACAAACATCTTTAGATAAATTTTATTATGACTTACTTTTAGAAAAACAACCATTAATTATTCAAGACCGTATTAAAGATGTAAATACATTTGTTGATATATTAAGTTATAATTATATATCTAAACACGAAATAAAAAATAAATTTCAACCAGATAATCTTAATAATAATTTATGTATTAATAAATTTAGATATTTACTATTATATAATAATATTGATAAATTTGATGAATATATTGAAAAAGATGAAAATGACAATGAACTATTAATTAAAAAAGAAATACCAATTAATATTCATATATCTATACCATCGTATATCAGAAAAGACGAATATAAAATAATTAAATCATATACTATATATAATATAACAGATATTACTATTGATGAATATAAAGATAAAAATAAAATAGTTGTTATCAAATTATATCCTTATCAAACATTAATATTACCATATGGATGGTTTTATTATTGCGAAACCCCTATACATAATATATATCTAAATGATACATTGTATAGTATATTTAGATGAATTATAAGAAGCTTATTTCCATCAAGAAGCATTACAAATATTATGAATCCATTTTCATACAATAAGAAAATTAAGATTACAAAATAAAATTGAAACAATAAAAGTAGGTTCTCGTCATTTGTGTGGTGTTGGGGGGTGTTTGGGGGGTGATCAAATAATAATAGATAATAAAGAATATGAAAATGAAGAAGAACAAATTATTAAAAAAATATGTTATTGTAGAGTTAGTTAACATGGACAGACAAAAGAATTGGAAAATCAAATTAAATTTATGAAATCAAAATATCCTGATTATTATTCATCAAACTCACTAATGTTTAATACTTTGTGGTTTATGGAGAGGGGGTCGGCTTTAACAATGGGCAAGGCTTTAACAATGCGCAAGGCTTTTGTTATGTAATATTTTTTGATCTTTTCTGAATGGTTTTTTTTTTCTGTATTAGTATTTTCAATTGGTTTGAAATCTTCTTTTATATATTCTATTTCTTCATTTTTTTTTAGTTCATTTCCCAAGACTGTTTTTAATGCAACTATGAAATCGTCTAACGAGTTACTGAAACCAGGTTCTTTAGCTTCAGATGGGTGCTCTGTGAACTTACTTAAGAGTTCATTTGCGTATATTTTTCTCACTTTAGTGAGATTAGTGGTTTCAACAATTTTTTCAATTTTTTCAAGAGAACTGATCAATTCAGTATTGATATTGACTATTTTTAAGAGATGATCCGCTGATAAGTAAGAACATAATAATTTACGTTCTGTGAGATTGTTGAGTATAGCTAAAACGCTATTGACACTATCAGAGAGTTCTTTCTTTTTGGAGCTATCAGCTTTAACGGCAATCTGAACCAACTCCGCCGCAACTAAAAGTTTCTTATTCGCTTCGTGCTCGTGGTCAAAAGCTTTATAGAGAACTTCTATAAATTTGGTAGCGGCTTCTTTCTGCTCGTGGGTGTAAATGGGGGGCTCTCCGGCGGGCGGGGAGCCGGTGATAATGGTAGTATGGGACCCAGTAACAAATCTCAGGGCGGTGGCGGTGGCGGCGTTTCCGGCGGCGGCATTGGACCCGGCGGCGGCGGCATTGGACCCGGCGGCGGCGGCGGTGACGGTGGCGGCATTGGACTTGGCGGCGGATCTCAGGGCGGCGGCGGCTCCGTCGGCTCCGAGGGCGGCGGGCTGGGCGGCGGACTTGGCGGCGGCGGCGGCGGTGACGGTGGCGGCATTGGACTTGGCGGCGGATCTCAGGGCGGCGGCGGCATTGGACCCGGCGGCGGCGGCGGGGCCGTTGGCGGGGGGCACGGCGGGGGGATTGTTCCCACCCATCCGGTCCATACCCCCGGTCATCGTGCCGCCGCCAGGGGATTTAAAGGTATTCTCCAAAGTTTGGTGGGCTTTTGCTGCGTCTTCATAGGCTTTTTTCGCTTTTATACTTGCATCTTCGGCTTTTTTCAAGGCATTTTTAGCGTTGTTTACGGCTTTGGCTATGGCGGCGGCGTTGGCGCCGTCCGGTGGTGGCTGCTGCTGCTGCTGCTGCTGCTGCTGCTGCTGCTGCTGCTGCTGCTGCTGCTGCTGCTGCTGCTGCTGCTGCTGCTGCTGCTGCTGCTGCTGCTGGTGCTGGTGGTTGCCGCCGGGTTCTTCTTGTTGTTGATTGCTTGAACCTTGCTGTTGATTGCTTGAACCACCACCTCCAAATTGAGTGTAAGCATACATAGTTCCTGCAGCAGCAGCACCTACTATTAAAGTAGGCAATATATCATTCATTATTAAATATTGAATTATAAAATAATTTATTAAATTATAAAATAATTTATTAAATTAATAATATATATTATATTATATATAAGTAATATTTTTTTTATTATACAAAACTATTTATTTATTTATTTATTTATTTAGTGTTGGAATATATGACATATAATTATCTATATTCAATGTTTTTTCATGTGGTTGTTCTTCTTTTATTGGAACGACATTAAATAAATATGACATATCATCATTTATTTTTTTTTGCTTTTGTTTATGTGCTTGTTCTTTTATTTCCTTTTGACTTTGTTTTATAGGATGCGCTTTTTGTTCTTGTATTAAATTTGATACAATATGTTGTGTATTTATATGAACTGATTGTTGATGTGATTGTTGATGATGTTTTATATAATTAGTATATTTATCATATTTATTACTTGAATTATTTTGTTTATATTTATCATATTTCTTTTTATCTTTACTTTTACTATGATATGGTTGATTATGTTGCTTGTTATATTGCGGCTGATGATGATATTGTTGCTGATTATGTCGCGGACTAACAGTTTTAATTTCATTATATTTATCATCACTTTTAACAACTACATATTGAACTGGTTCATTATTCTGATTATTATCCTCATCATCTTTATTTTTATCATGCATATAAGTATCTTTAAAACTATTAATATCATCAATAGTAATTTCTACTTTATTTAAATAATCTTGTTCAAAATAGTCTATATGAATTAAAAATATATAATAAAGAACAATAAATTTATGACTTTTTTTAGTATATTTAGACTCAAATATCTTAAACCCTAATTGAGATGAATATTCATATATTTCTTCATTATGTAATAGAAAATGCCATATACTATGTATTGCTGATATTTGGTCATTATTTAATAAAAGCGTATTCAAACTTTTAATTAAAAAATCTTTATTCTTATTCTTATAGCTAATATATAATGCTTTAAATCCCAAATTATTTGTATCATTTGTTGATTTTTTTAAATCAAATAATGCAAATTTAGATTCTGTTATTTCTACTGATTTTAAAGTATTAACATTTTCATATCCTAATACATTAACTTTATCTAATTTAATAATATCATTATCATAATCATATAATAATAATATATTAACCAAATATTTTAACAAACAAAGTATATATGGTTTAGTTGTTTTTGATATTTTAATATCAAATAATGAAATAAAGATAATTCCCAAGAAAAATGTTTTATATAAGTAATATTCAATCCATATACTAATAAGTTCTTGGATTACTTTATTTAAAGTTGTTTCATTCAATATTAAATCTAATATTTGAAAAGCATCTTCTTTATTTTTTTTAAATAATGCTATTCGGAAATTTTTAAGTTTTTCTGTTATTGATAGAAAGTTAGGTGATATAATATTTGTCATATTATATTCATATTATAATACATATTATAATTAACTAATATATTTATATTTAAATCAAATTCAAAAATAATGTGTTAATTAATCTTGATATTTACATTCTTTAAATGGCATATACCATGACCATGTATCAATCAGTTTTCTACCAATTACACATAAATTATTAACATTCTTTTTTAAACTTTTATTAGCATATTTATTTGATGTAATATTAATTTCTTGTGTGCCGTATGGATTATTTTCAAATTTCTGTATATTATGCTCTTCTAAGTCTTTATATTGGATATCAATAATATTAATTTGTGTCAATAATAAATGTTCAGGATAATATAATCGTGCAATATATTGTAAAACATATAATCTTCTATTATCTAATGAAATTAAGACATATTTTTCCTTAGATTTATCCAAATATACTTTAATAACATTAATAGGTAAAAATGGAATTGTAATAACTGATACTTTTTGTTTTTTAGTTTCTTTAATAGTTTGATAATGTGGTAAATTATCTCTTAAATATTTTAATGTTCTAAATACAGTATTTTCAAACATTAATTCGTCATTTAATTTTTTTAATGTTTCTGTTCTACTTTTATCAAAAAAATAGTGTATATTATTTTGACTAAATCGTATGCTTAATGGGCTCATTAGAACTCTATCATATTTAGTATTATATTTGGCATTTAAGAAAGTTCCATTATATTCATAATATTGTGGATTTGTTAAATATAAGTCTTTATTTTTATCAATAGATTCTTTAATATATTTATTAATATATTTAAAGTAAGATTTATTTATATTAGACATTATTTATTATTTCTTATCATTATTATAATATAAATATAAAATATAATAAAAATTATAATGAAATGATAAAAATATAAAGAATATGTTTATATAACTATTATAAAAATCTATTTTTTATTTAACATAAACTTATATTTATCTATATATATAATCAGATTTAGTTATGACTCAAAAGTTAATGACCCCACAATCTATTTCAATATCATCTATTCCATCTGATGGACGAACTCAACCAAATTCTATTCTTGATGAAATTGAAACAGATTATAATATTGCTATAGAAGTTTTAGGAGAAATAAAAAAACAAGAAAGAGCTATAGAAAATGATATAAAAATGAGTCAATTAATGGAGGAAAGAAATAATATAAACTCAATACCAAATCAAATAATGAACCCACGACAAACAGAAGATGAAATTCGCCGACAAAGTGATGAGTTAATAAAAAATCAACATAATAGTAAAATACCTGCTACTATTATGGCACAACAACCAGAAGTAGTAGAAGAAGAGCGTGTATTAAAAGATATACAAGAAAATTTTGATAAAATGAATGAAAATATGAATAGTTATAATGAAATAGATGAAGATGATTTATTAGAAGATAGTCAAGGTTTTATTAGTAAAATATTAGATAAACTAAATATATTTTCAGGAATAGAGTTTAATATTGGTAATATATTATATAGTATAGGTATAATAACTATAGTATTTTATTTATTTAATTTAATTGAGATTGGATTGATAATAACAGCTACATTAACAAACTTTTTAAAAATTAATTTATTAGGTTATAGAAATATTATATCTGCTTTAAGTTTTGGAATTATTTATCACTTAATAGAG
>Ga0181582_10003433_pt1 | contig 12732 bp, 5 predicted proteins | sample 071ome_32_FD_132438 | JGI IMG/M metagenome (GOLD analysis project Ga0181582, IMG submission 132438) | Coastal salt marsh microbial communities from the Groves Creek Marsh, Skidaway Island, Georgia - 071405AT metaG (megahit assembly) | ecosystem: Environmental > Aquatic > Marine > Intertidal zone...
TGTCGAATGTGTCGAATGTGTCGAATGTGTCGAATGTGTCGCCTGTCTTGACGGTCGATCATGTGTTGCTGTGTGGTGAGCGTATGATGATCGCCCTGCAGTCGTCCAGCCGGTTGTGTGCGTTGTGGGATTGGACAGACGTCGTGGGGCTCTTTGAGTACCCTGAGGGACGGGAGTACGGACAGGTATGTTTAGAGCTTGTTTTGAACGTGCGAGGCATCGTCGGGCGGGGCGAGGGGATGAATGCGACGGGGTCGGGCGGGGTGGACGCTGGATACGGTTTGGACGCGGTGAACGCGTCATATTTGGAGCGGAAAGAGGTCGAAGCGAGGAATCGCGCCTACAGGAGCGCGGTGTACCGGCGTGCCTGTGGCGGCGAGGCGAGCACGTCGTCTCGGGGCAACGAGCCGTGGTCGCATTCCACGGACTTCTATCCGACGGAATCGCAGCATGCGGCTCTGTGGCAGTTTGAGTCGGCGCTGTCCGTCGGCTCGACGGCCGTGTCGCTCGAGGGGCCCCCGAGCTCCGGGAAGAGCCTGCTGATCGAGCAGCTGGCACGGCAGACCGGGCACGACGACTTCATTACAATCCATTTGGACGATCAGATGGATTCAAAGACGCTGTTGGGCGGATACGTGTGCACGGCCAAGCCGGGAGAGTTCGCTTGGGCCCCTGGGCCGGTCGTCCGAGCGGCGAGGCAGGGGAGCTGGCTCGTCCTCGAGAACATCAACCTGGCGTCGCCAGAGGTGGTGACGATGATTGGATCGCTGGCAAAGACACGTCGCGTGGAGATTTCCTCGCGTGGAGAGACGGTGGTCGCGGCGGACGGATTTCGGATCGTGGCGACCTGCACGGCCCTGTCGGCCAACGAGCACGGCCACAACCATCTCCTCAAGGCCACGCTGTCCAACTTCGTGCGAATCTACATGGATGAGATCTCGCAAAGCGATAAGTATGCGATTCTGAAGGCCCTGAATCCGTCCATGGCTCCCCTGCTGTCGCGTGCCCTGGCGATCGGCGAGGCCCTCGCGGGCAGCGCGCCGGGCAGGAACAAAGGCAACGGCAGGGGGGTCGTCGTCCTGGACAACGGCAAGCCCGTTCGACTGGAGCGAATATTCACCTTCCGGGACATGATCAAGTGGGCCAAGCGGATGAAGCAGTTCTGGGGCGGGGTGCTGGTGGGCTTGCCGAACGTTCCGGTCGAGCAGGTGGAGCGTGACGTCTCCCTGGTGCCGCTGGCGGCGCGGGAGGCCACGTTCGTCGAGTTTGCAGACTGCATGTGCCTGTCCATATCGTCCAGTGAGGCCAGGACGGCCATGCTCATGGCGATCGCGGACATGCTGGCCCTGCCGGGGTCGACAGTCGACGACTACCAGCGCCTGTCCAAGCCGCAGCTGAGCCTCCACGAGGGGGCGGCCCACATCGGTCGTGCGTCGATATCGAGCACTTCCAACGCGCGTGTCGATGCCTCAGTCGACGCGGGTACCAAGAAGATGGCGGCCACGGCGTCGTCCAAGTCGTCCAGGTCGAGGAAGGGCATGAGGGCCGCAGGCACCACGAAAGCCCTGTCGCCGTCGTTCGCGCAGACCGGGGCGGCCATGCGACTGATGGAGCGTCTCACGGCGGCCATCCAGCTTCAGGAGCCCATTTTGCTGGTGGGAGAGACGGGAGTCGGCAAGACGACCGTGATTCAAGAGATCGCCAAGCTCTCGGACAAGAAGTTTGCCGTCGTCAACCTGAGTCAGCAGACGGACTCGTCCGACCTGATCGGCGGCTTCCGGCCCAAGGTGCCCGGAGAGGGCGTCATCGACATGATGCCCGCATTCGTCGAACTGATCAAGGGCACCTGGAAGAAGGGAGACAACGAGGAGTTCCTGTCGAGGGTGGTCAAGCTCGCCCAGAAGCGCAAGTGGACGCAGCTCCTCAAGGCGTACAAGGCGGCCATCAAGAAGTGGTCGGTTTCCAGGGGGTCGTCCCCGACAGATGTTACGGAAGCTGCAGACCCCGCTGTGGCGTCCAAAAAGTCCAAGAAGGCGGCGACTCCGCAGAAGCGCCAACGCGACAGGGGGCACGGCGCCGACGACAACGATGACGCCGACGACGGAGGCGACGGAGGCGACGAGCGGCGCGCCCTCGAGTCCCGTTGGTGCGCCTTTGCTGCCAAGACGGACGAGATGGACGCAACGACGTCGCTGATGGAGCGCGGGTTCGCCTTTGGGTTCACCGAAGGCGTGCTCGTCAAGGCCTTCAGAGAGGGCTGGTGGCTGCTCTTGGACGAGATCAACCTGGCCCCGACGGAAGTCCTCGAGCGGGTCGCGGGGCTCCTCGATAGCCACCAAGGCTGGATTTTGACCGAACGCGGCGACGAGGACGAGATCAAGCGACACCCCGAGTTCCGCATTTTCGGCGCCATGAACCCGGCCACCGACTCGGGCAAGAAGAGCCTGCCGCCGCTGGTCCGGGACAGATTCACCGAGTTCTGGGTGGATGAGCCGACGGAGAAGGAGGACCTCATCACCATCGTGTCTCAGCACCTCGGGCCCCTGGCCTACCAGGCCCCCGTCCAGGGCATCGTCGACCTCTACGCCGCCGTCAAGCAGCGGGCCGCCGGCACGCTCCAGGACGGCGCGGGAGTGCGCCCCGTGTACAACCTACGCACCCTTACGCGTGCCCTCGAATACGCGCGGGTCACCGCGGACACGTATGGCGTCCGCCGTGCCTTGGTCGACGGCTTTGCCATGTCGTTCCAGACGCAGCTGGACGCGAGGAGCTCGGCCGAGATCGACGTCCTCCTCGAGTCGCACCTTCTGCCACCCGGAACGACGGTCAAAAACATCGTCAAAAGCTCTCCGGAGGCACCATCGCCGAAGCACATCCTGTTCGACCACTACTGGGTCGAGGGCGGCGGCCAGGAGCCCGTCCCGGCCGAGACGGCCGCCCGGACGTTCATCGCGACGCCGACCGTCAAGGTCAACCTCCGAAACCTCGCACGAGCGGTGCTGCTCAAGAAGTACCCGATCTTGCTCCAAGGTCCGACTTCCAGCGGCAAAACGTCCCTGATCGCCCACTTGGCGTCCGTCACCGGTCACAGGTGCATCCGGATCAACAACCACGAGCACACCGACATCCAGGAGTACATCGGGACGTACATGAGCGACGCGCAGGGAAGGCTCGTCTTCAACGAGGGACCTTTGGTCCAGGCCCTTCGGCACGGCCACTGGGTCATCCTCGACGAGCTCAACCTGGCGCCATCCGAGGTGCTCGAGGCCCTGAACCGGCTGCTCGACGACAACCGCGAGCTCTTCATCCCCGAGTTGCAGGAGGTGGTCACGCCCCACCGTCACTTCATGCTCTTTGCCACGCAGAACCCTCCCGGCATCTACGCGGGCAGGAAGACCCTGAGCAGGGCGTTCCGGTCCAGGTTTCTCGAGCTGCACGTCGACGACATTCCCGACGGCGAGCTCCACGAAATAGTCGAGCGGCGATGCGCTGTGGCGCCGTCGTATGCCAAGAAAATGATTGCGGTCATGCGTGAGCTGCAGCGCAGGCGGTCCGTCACCAACGTGTTCGCCGGGAGGCACGGCTACATCACGCCGCGCGACCTCTTCCGCTGGGCGAACAGGCCAGCCGTCGGCTACGACCAGCTCGCAGCAAACGGATTTTTTGTGCTCGGAGAGCGGCTCCGCAACTCCGCCGAGAAGCAGGCGGTGCTTGCCGTGCTGGAGCGCGAGCTCAAGGCGACGGTACGTCCCTGCCCGCGGGTCTCGAGGCCTCGCCGACCGTCTCGACGGCGCCGGCCGTCAAGATCGCGAACGGCCCACACTTTTCGCCAGCCGCTTGTCATAGCGATATTCTCACTCCACGCCCGCCGAATACCGCAGGTCGACCCCCTAGCGATCTACAACAAGTTCGACACGACGGCCGCTGCGGCGGCCATACCCGACGGTTCGCGGATCGTCTGGACGCCCAGCTTCAAGAGGATGTACGTTGCGTGACCTTGATTATATATACCGTACGTGCGTATGCTCACTCGTCCGCCCCCAAAACGACAGATATTGCCTCCTGGAGCGGTGCCTCGAGCACGGCGAGCCCGCTCTGCTGGTCGGCGAGACTGGGATCGGAAAAACGACGGCATGCCAGCTTCTCGCCGCCAGTAGGGGCCAAAGGCTCCATATTCTCAACTGCAATCAGCACACGGAAACGTCGGACTTCCTCGGCGGTTATAGGCCGAACCGAAGTCGGCGGACGATCGCGGCCCGACTGCGCGAGGCCGCGGGGGCCTTTCCGGCGGACGTTCCAGCCGGAAGTAGCGATCATCAGCTGATGATCGATATCAGGAACCTACTGGACTCGCCCAGGCACAAGATAGATGGAGAGACGCGATCGTCCTGGCTAAAGGAGATCGCGGCATACCACGCTCCGTTCGAGTGGGTGGACGGCCCGCTAATCCATGCGATGCGCGATGGGGATATTTTATTAATTGATGAGCTCAATCTGGCCGAAGATGCGGTCCTTGAACGGCTCAACAGGTACGCATTTCGCGCCCGCCTCGGGCGATCTTCGCCACTCACATTCCGTCGATCGTCCCGCGCACACGCAGCGTTCTCGAGCAGTCAAAGACGGTCACCCTGGCCGAGAAGAGCAGCAGATCGGTGGAAGTCGTGGTTGGGCACGAGAATTTCCAGATTATCGGCACGATGAACCCCGGCGGGGACTTCGGCAAGAAGGAACTTTCGCCGGCCCTCATGAATCGCTTCACGAGTGTCTGGGTCCCCGCATTGCGAGATAGTAGCGAACTTCTCGTCATAGTCGAAAGCAGGCTCGTACAACGCCTCCGCGATCTCTCCGGCATGATCGTCGACTTTTGGCTGTTCTTCGAGGCGAACGTCGCGGCCGGCGCCCGACAGAATCTGACCATCCGGGAGATGCTGTGCTGGGTCGAATTCATGAATGCGATGTCTGAGACCGGTCTGGGCGATCTGGAGTGTTTCCGCCACGGCGCGGAAATGGTCGTCATCGACGGTCTGGGCCTCGGGTCCGGCGTCCAGGACGAGGTGCGTCACTTGACTTGCCCGCTCGCTCTGTCACGCCCCAAAGTTCATACTCATTCGCTCACGCTCACTCTGGACCCGCGCGCGACCCAAATCAGTTCGTCAAGGCCATGCAGTGCCAGCTCAGGGAGGCCGTCGCCGACATCTGCAGGCGCCGCGGTCGCCCCCTCGACCCGCCCAGCCGCGGGCCCGTCGAGCGTACCGGCGGTCGCTGGGGCATCGGACCGTTCTACGTGTCGTGTGGTGACGGCAGCGGCGACGTCGACCGCCATTCTGTCGCGACCCAAGCTACGACTGCGTACAACTTTGAGACGGAGACAACGTACGACAACCTGTACAGGTTGCTTCGCGCGATGCAGCTGTCTCGGCCCATCCTGCTCGAAGGGAGCCCAGGAGTGGGCAAGACAACCCTGATCGAGGCCATGAGTCGGGCCGTTGGGAAGGAATTTGTTCGCATCAACCTGAGCGACCAGACCGACATGATGGACCTGCTTGGGGCCAACCTCCCGTCGCCCAAGGGAGACGCTGGCGAGTTCGTATGGTCGGACGGCCCGCTGCTGCAAGCCATGAAGACGGGATCCTGGGTGCTTCTGGACGAGCTCAACTTGGCCGGTCAGAGCATCCTCGAGGGCCTCAACGCCCTCCTGGACCACCGCGGCGAGATCTTCGTCCCCGAGCTCAACACGGTCGTCAAGTGCGCCCCAGGGTTCCGCCTGTTCGGCGCGCAGAATCCCGTCCAGGAGGGTGGTGGACGTAAAGGTCTCCCCAAGTCGTTCCTAAACAGGTTCATCCGCGTCCGGATCTCGGGCTTCAGCTTCCAGGACCTGCTCAACATCTCGAGCTCCGTCCAACCGGGGATCCCGGAGCCCGTGATTCGTGCCATGACAGACTGTCTCTGGCAATGCGCCTCGAGGGCCAACTACCGAGGCCAGACTGGACTTGATTTCAACCTCCGCGATTTGCTCCGCTGGTGCAAGCTGGTGCAGCGCAAGCTCGACGAGTGCCCCCCGAGGTCGACGATGTCGACGATGGTCGCCTCCACAGGGACGGCAACGGGAGCGACGGCCGATGTGACGTCGGAAGCCGTGCGCTGGAGCCGATTCTACGGCAATATGCTGTTGGCAGAGCGGATGCGCTCGCCCGAGGACCGTCGGTGGATCGAGTCGCTGCTGGACGAACGGCTCGTGTCGGCGGCCGAGGCCGTGTTCGTCGACCGGTTCGAGATCTGCCCGTCGCACGTGACGATCGGCAACGTGCGACTCCCTAGAAAGTCATGGGTCGACGCGTTGCGTGGCGGCAGCGTGGCCGACTCGTTGCCGCAGACGCAACGGCCGTCCGGAGGGTCTCCGCCAGTGCCCCACTCGCACCTGCCGCCTCTGCTGTCGTCGTCCGCCGACGCCCCCCCGATGATCCACGCATCCAAACATGCCGTTCTGAAGAGCTACTTTGGCGTACAGGAGAGCCTGGCCGAGAGCGTGAAGAACAACTGGCTGTCCATCCTGGTCGGGCCGACCGGGACGGGCCGTCTGAGCAGCGTCGCGGCCCTCGGCCACCTTCTGGGAAAGCGGGTCGTGGAGATTCCCATGCATCCCGGTATTGATATATCTGACTTGTTGGGAGGGTTCGAGCAGGTCGACGCCGATCGCGAGAGCCTCGCTGTCCTGACGGGCGTCAAGGCCTTCCTCCGCTCTCTTGCGGTGGTCGCGCTGGGCGAGGGCCAATCGCAGTCGCTGGCCGGCCTCAGAGATCTCTGGCACGACCTCCTGTTTGACGATCATACATCTCAACGCGACCGCGACGGTGCGGGACCGGGCGATCACGCCACCGTGCAGCGACGGGCCCGGACGGCCGTCGCCACGATGGCCGACAACCGGGACCTATTCTCCGAGATGATCGGCGGGTTGTCCGAGGAGAGCGGTAAAATGCTTGCCGCAGACCTCGACGCGCTCCAACGGTGCGGAGAGCGGCTCCTCGCGCGGGGGGCCCGGGCGGCGGGCAAGTTTGAGTGGGTGGACGGCACGCTGACTAGGTGCATCCTAGACGGCTCGTGGGTGGTCCTGCGGGACGCCAACCTCTGCAATCCGAGCGTGTTGGACAGACTGAATCCTCTCTTTGAGCCGGGCGGCTTCATCTCCCTGAACGAGTGCGGCTCGACCGAGGAGGGGGCCAGGACGGTGGTGCCGCACCCAGAGTTCCGGATGTTCATCACGTACGATCCCCTCGGCGGAGAGATCTCACGAGCGATGCGCAACCGGGGGATAGAGATCAACATGGCCGTGGACGCGTCCACGGGACTGCCGTCCCGCCGGCTGGGGACGGGCACCTCGCCGGGCGTCTCGGACGTCGTGGCCGTCATGGTCGCCAATGCAGTCCCCGGTCCGATCGCCCAGGAACTCGCGCGGCGGTGGCTGATGGACGCCAACTCTATGGATGGCGGCATCCCCGCCGATAAAAGGTCGATACATTACCTGGCCAAGTGGTCGGGGACGATCGACGCGCTCGTGAGCTCGGGACTCTCGCTCGACCGGGCCGTGCAGGTTTCCTACAGGCAGTGCTTCGGTTGTGACGTGCCAACGGACCTAATCGTTGACACTCAATGCTTCGATTGCGACGTGTCCGCCTTCATGTACCCCAGCCTGGAGGACGTGGCGGGCGGCTCCCCCCTGGACGGGCCGATGGCCGATTGGGGGTTCTTCGTCGAGCTCGGCAAGGGCTCGACGGTCTCTTCCTCGACGAGCTTTGACGACTACATGGCATTGGTGGAGCAGCACGGCGCCCTGGTCGCCGCCAACGTCGCTGGCTTTGATGCCTGCGAGGGCCGGGAGGGCGGTGGCGGCGGTCGCCGCACCCGAGTCCGGATGATGACAGACGCCGGCGAGGACGTCATGAACGCCGCATTGGCAATCTGCCAGGGGTCCTTCGCATCCTCTGCCCTGGTCTCCGACATGGTCGGCAAGATCCCCGCCAGCCTACGCTCCGAGGAGGCGGCCGCGTGGAAGCTCTACCTGGCCGACATCGGCCCCGGGGGAAGCAACCCCCGGACATCGTGGGATTCATGCAGCATTCGCGTCTCCTTGGAAAGCTGTCGCCTCGTGGGGCTCGCAGAAGCCGTACCTGACAGCCTCTCGGAGTGCGTCAACCTGCTGGAGGCGTCTGCCTGGTGCCACCGCAACCCGTTTTCCCAAGACCAGCAGGTCAGGGACGCGGCGCTGCTCAAGTGGCTCTGGGCCGCGCTCCAAGCCGTCTACGACGCAGTATGCCCGTCTCGATCTCCCGGATCCCCCGGATCATTCGGATCGTTCGGGTCTTCCGCGGAGGTGTGCGACACCCTGTCGTTGGTCCGAAGGGTCATGCTGCTGCAGGGCGTCGTCGGCACGGACCGCGAGCGACTCGCTCACGCGTGGCAGCGCCTGGTCAACGCAATCGGTCAAATCGATCGCAAGACACTCACGGGCGCCACCGGTACCCTGGTCGAAAAGGTCTCTGGGCTCCTGCGCGGGCCGGCCAACGAGGACGCGCCCTCCTGCGCCGGCTCCTTCGTCGAGGCCGTCGGAAGGCCGCTCGTTGCGCTGAACGCCGAGCTCCACAGCATTTTGCAACGTTGCCACGCGTTTGCACAGCAGCTGCGCGTGGACCGCGATCGCCTCGACGCCTATCGGACGTCCCGTGCCGAGACGGACGATATGAGCTGCGACGAGGAGATGGCGGACGCGGCCGGAGATGGAATCGATGGAGATGCTGAGATGATTGAGAACGAGAGGGGAGCCGAGAACGGGAGCGGGAACGGGAACGGGAACGAGAGCGCCGTGCTGGTGGCCATGGACCCAGGCCTCAGATCGGACCTGCTCGAGGCAATGCGCATCGTGCTGGCTGGCTCGCTGATGGACCTCGACTCCCTGCCGAGCCTCCTGCGCGTCGTGGATCGTCTCAATAGCGTGATGCAACTGGATGCTCTCGTGAAGAAGAGCATGTCAAACGCGGACGCGTGGGTCGCCCAGGGCTGTCTGTTGCGTCACGATGGGGCCCTGGAGCAGCTCGGCGAGCTGGAGGAGCTCGTCGTCCGCCGGCAGGAGGTTCAGTTTGCGCTGCGTCTTTCCGAAGTTGCTTTTGCTGACGGCGATGCTGTTTCCAGCGAGCGTCTCCACGACTGTATCCGAGATGCACGCACCCTTGCCGAGGGGGTCGTCGGGGCGATCACCGCGCTGCCCTCGCGCGCGGTGTCGGACGGTGCGCATTGATGATGACATCCCTCTTCTGGTGATGACTTCCCTGATGATGTTCGTTCACCACCGTTTCTCCCGATCCCTCACTCGCTCCCGGCCACACGCCCTCACACACGACGCAGGCTTGCCCTTCCGGGCGATCGTCGACTACCACGACGTGGCCAAGGATGCCGCCTGTGATGCAAACGCCACCAGGATACTCAAGGGGCTGCGCATAATGGTCGTGATGCAGGCGCAGCGCGACCTCTGGGCGGCGTACCCCGCCTCGACCACGCACCCGTCGCCCGCCAAGCGGGGTCCGGCGGCGCTGCACCATTGCGGCGTCACGTCGTCGTTGGTCAGACTCCTGAACGGCAACAGGTGCGTATTGCGGATTATTAGTATCATAATAATCGCGGGATTAGACGATTATGGCGGGTTGCCTGGCGGCTCGTCGCCACCTCCTCCTTCCCACTCGCCCCACTCGCCCCGATCAACTCACCCCACCCACGCGCGCTCGTCGTTGTTGCTTTCCAGGATGCCATCGCTGCGGGACCGCGCCGCGCGCGTGTCGCAAATCGAAAAGTGCTTGCGGGTGCTGGCACAGTCGACCTCGAGCCCGTGCGACTTTGCCGCCATCGAGTGGCGAGCGTGCCTCGCGGCCACGCTCGACGTCGTTGCCTGCATCGGCGGCGGTGGCCAGGGTAGTATTATCGACAATAATACCATCGCTCCTCACGACGACCACCGCCGTGCCCAAGTGCACCGCGCCGCCGTCGCCGTCTTGGACTCCCTGTCGGCCAGCCGTCAGAATGTCAAGATTGACAGCAAGAGCATCGAGCTCCTCAGAAAGTCGCTCGATCTGCTCCTCGTCGAGCCTTCCGGCTCGAGTGAGACGGAGGGCAAGCTCATGCGGGGCAAGGCGTTTGCGCTGACGTCCCTCGTCCAGCTGAGCCTCTCGAGGCCATACGAGGCGTTTGACCCCAGTCTGGCGGGCGAGATGGAGCGTGACGCCCTGATCTACTCGATCGAGCACTTTTACACGCCTGAGCTGCGCATCAGGGACTCGTACTCGCATCTGCCGCTCGCGGACCGGCAGCTGGACGCCTGTCGCGAGCTCGACCGGCGCGTCGCCACGCTCGAGGACCGCCGTGGGGCCATCTCGAGGCTCACGTGCGCGAGGCCCGAGGCCTCGCAATATTTGGACCTGCGAGAGGACATTTCCACGTTTGTCACCTCGTTAGTGGAGGTGTCGAGGGTCGAAGAACTGTTGTTGTGGTGAGTATTGATGGTGGTCGACGATGGTGAGCCGGAGCCGGGGTCTCAGACGAGCTCGTGACCGCCTCTAAGCACCCTCGACTCTGACGTTACGTTCTCACTCATTCACCCACTCACTTGCCCTTCTTCGCTCTCGTTCGCCGCAGGGACGGCCGTCGTGCGCCGGTCGATGGGGCCGTCGAGCCTCGGCAGCTCTGGTGCGACAACGTGCATGCGTTCATCGAGGGTATCAACGCCAAATACCCGCACTATCGCGACATTCTCGGGCCAGTCGAGCTCAGCCTGCGCGGCATCCAGTACGGCATCGGCCTGATCTCGTCGGCGAGCACGGGCGCATTGGTCGGCGAGGCCGAGCCTCTCGTCACGGGACTCCTGAGCGTTCCGAATGCCGGCGCGTCTTTCATCGACGACTCGTCTCTCGATGACGTCCTGCGGATCGTCCACCACAGCGACTCGTTGTCGCTGGGGGGTCCGCGGACGTCCACGGGCCGCGGTGCCCTCGACGACAAGCTGCGGCTCTTGGCCCTCCGAATCGACGCCGTCCGTCTCGGCGTGGAACACGCAACGTCGTTCGAACAGCGCGAGGCGCTTCACAACGAATTTGACCGCGTCGCCCGAAAGGTCCACGCCATCTGGACTGAGACGGTCGAGCAGGAGAAGGCGAGGCTGGCCGAGGAGGAGGCGCTCTTCAAGGTCAAGGCGCGCGCGTTGACCAGCGAAGACGACATCGAGTTTCAACGCGAGCTCTCGCGGATGTTCCCGCAGGCGAGCGATCGTCTCTGGAAGCGTTTCCAACAGGAGGACGAAGACGGTGGGGATGGGGACGAGACTGACGACAAAGACTCCGAAGACGCGGCCACGAGCCGGATCACCATCGAGCGAAAACGGGTGACGGCCATGGTTCTCGATGCGGTCTATGACGCGTTTGCCGCGCTGAATGGCGATGGTGGGACGACCGTCACCGAGTCAGCGTCGTCAGCGTCTGTGTCATCCGTCAGGTTCTCGATGGGCGTCGACATGGTCTCGCGCCTTCGCGGAGGGCTGTCTTCCTCGTTGGACAACGTGAGTGTCCCCGGGTTCACGTTCGTGCTCGGCAGGGAGTGGCAAGCACTGACCGCCAGGCCAGACGGCGAGGCCGACCGTGTCGACATGTATGAGCGCAACATCGAGGAGGCCTCGAGGATCCAAAAGCCGGTGGAGCGCATCATGGAGCGACTGGATCAGCTGTTGGATGAGTGGCCCGACCATCCGATCCTGGACCAGCTGTGCAAGATTGGCGCCCGGCTCTTGGACATGCCACTGGACTCGCCGCTCAAGTCGTACGCCACGGGCATCGAGCTGCTTCTCAACAAGGCCCAGGTCTGGGAAGAGACGGCAGCAAAGCATGTCACACTCGACGAGCTCCTCAAGCCCCTCGTGGCCATCGCGGTGCGTTGTGATATCATTATGTTGGCTTCCAGGCGGGGTGGACGGGCCGCTGCACGGGGGCCGCCACGCCGTCCTCCCCGCCCTCCTCCTCGTCGCGTTCGTTCAACGGATAATAACTACTCACTCTGAGCACCACACCACATCGCACCACACCACGCTACTCGACGACAGGCGCACTGGAGGAAGCTGGAGCTCAACGCGTGGAAGGACATGCTCCTCAAGGCCCGGAGGGAGGGAGAGGAGGAAGCCAGGGAGGCATGGTTCTTCCTCTTTGGCATCATCCACATCGAGTTGAGGTATGGAAGTGGGAACGGGACGGCCGAGCTGATGGAGCTGGTCAACGCGCTGGATGCGTTTGTCCAGGGCTCGCCCGTCGGCCAGTACGAGGAGCGGCTCGCGCTGCTGACCATGTTCAGTCGCTCTTGTCGACAAAGAAAGCAAAGGGGATACGACGAGGTTTCCAAGGCGCTCGGGAACCTGGCGAGGTACTACGGGCAGTTCCAGCCGGCCATTGACGACCGCGTCGCCGCCGACCTCAAGCCCCTGGAGAAGGAGCTCGCCGACTTTGTCAAGCTGGCAAAGTGGGAGGATCGCGGGTTCTACGCAATGAAGGCGTCGGCCGAGAAGGCACACTCGCAGCTGTGCAAGATCATCCGCAAGGCGAAGGACGCCCTCGGGACCCCGGCGTCCGCGTGCCTCCGGGTGTTGGCGGGTGATATCGGCATTGACGCTGCAGACAAGGACAAGGACAAGGACATTGCATCGAAATCGAA
>Ga0181582_10003434_pt1 | contig 12730 bp, 12 predicted proteins | sample 071ome_32_FD_132438 | JGI IMG/M metagenome (GOLD analysis project Ga0181582, IMG submission 132438) | Coastal salt marsh microbial communities from the Groves Creek Marsh, Skidaway Island, Georgia - 071405AT metaG (megahit assembly) | ecosystem: Environmental > Aquatic > Marine > Intertidal...
ATGGTGTCCCAGGTGGCATCAGGAAAAGCCATTTCAACGTTGTTTTCGCTGAACCTTACATTATCGGCAATGGCAACTGCCTCCGGATCATGGGCCAGGTAGGCGGCCCGATACTGGTCAGCAATATCTTCCAGGCAGGCTTTATCACAGGATTGTGCCTGGGCCTGGAAACAGCCCAGTACCGCTGAAGTCAGGACGAGCAAACGGGCGCTGGTTTTCATTATTATTCCCCATGGAAAGTCGATGAGGGGTCAATGATAACCAAACCTGCCAGCTTTTAAAGACCTGTCTTTTGATTAAGTTGCCAGTCCTGTTTGTCAGAAGCTCCGGCCAAACTGGACGATCATCCTGTCTTCAGGCTTGCTTTGAAGCCCCTTCAGATTGGTCATGGCTCGGCCATAGGAAACACTCAGGGACCAGACAGCTTTGCTCAGCGTTATGCCGGGAGAGAAATAGATGACGTTGCCGCCACTATTGGATCCGTTCACGCCATTAATCTGCATCTGGTCGCGCCACTCTCCATTGATTTCAAAAACCAGATTGCTGGTCAGCTCATCATGACTGTGATCTGTATGACCATCGCCAATCAGGCCGTAAGTGAAAGCGAGATTGTAGTTGAACACATCGCCAAGGCTTGTGCCCTATGAGCCGGTATTGGCGAAGGTGTATAACGCACTGGCACTTAAGCCCATACCGCCGAGCTGGCGACTGTACGCAAGGCCAATGAAGGGATCCCATGATCCGGAGCCAGGTTGCAGTTCGGCTTCAATGAGAACACCGTCCAGGCTGGTTTCATTTTCTGAGCCCGTGGGCACCTTGACCCCGAAAAGCAGGGACGAGTTGCCTGCTGTCTTGTCAGCCGATAATTGCCAGGCACCAAACAGATGGGTGTCGCCCAGCCCGCCGGCATTACCCAGTCTTTCCAGGATATGGCCATCGGTAATCTCCTCGTCGTGATGATCTTCCACGATGTCCTCGTCATGAGCCACATCCTCGTCTTCATGGTGTTCATGAACGGCGCTTTTAAGTCCGGTTCGGCGGATATGGGGAACTGATATTCCCATGGTCAGGCGGTCCGTGAATCCATAAGAGAGGTTGAATGCGGTTCTGCTCAGGGATGAAGCAGAATGGGCATCAATGCCATTGGCCGTGGCGAATGCGAAGTCGGTTTCGCTGATTTCTTCGAAAGACAGGTACAGGTACTGGATTGAGGCGCTCAGACGGCCTTTTTCCATGACGTTGGCAGAACTGGTAATAATAGGGCCACCGATATTGCCGGCAATCCCGACAGTAGGATGATCTGCTTGCGCAGACAGCGGCATCAAGGTGAGCAATAGCACTGCTCGCCATGGTTTATGGAACATGATTTTCCCCTCATGAAATGACGGGGAATTTTACCAATGGGTCAAATAAAGGAAATGCGACAGATTGTCGCACATGACGGGGCTTATTAAGTGCGATCCGGGTTTGTCAGTGTAGGGCAGTGATGCTGGCTGCAACACTGCCCCTTGAGCTTAAAGGTTCTTGAGGACGTCATCGATGCTGGCCTTGGCATCGCCAAACAGCATGCGGGTGTTTTCCTTGTAGAACAGGGGATTGTCCACCCCGGCGTAACCGGAAGCCATGGAGCGTTTCAGTACGATGGTGGTCTTGCCCAGCCAGCATTCCAGTACCGGCATGCCGGCAATGGGGCTGTCAGGGACTTCCTTGGCAGCCGGATTGACGATGTCATTGGCCCCGATGACGATGGACACATCCACTTCCGGAAAGTCCTCATTGATTTCTTCCATTTCGTAAACGATATCGTAGGGCACCCTGGCTTCTGCCAGCAGGACATTCATGTGGCCGGGCATACGTCCCGCCACCGGGTGAATACCAAATCCCACATTCACGCCCGCTTCACGCAGTTTGCGGCTCATCTCGAACACGGAGTGCTGGGCCTGGGCCACGGCCATGCCGTAACCGGGTAGGATCATGACCTTTTTTGCGGCCAGCAGCATGTGGGCCACTGACTCGGCATCAATTGGCTGGATGTCGTCCTCGCTGCCTGCAGGGCCGGAGCTGGCAGAGCCGCCGCCTGAACTGCCAAAACCGCCAGCGATCACTGAAAGGAATTTGCGGTTCATGGCGCGACACATGATGTAGCTGAGAATCGCGCCGGACGAGCCCACCAAGGCGCCAATCACAATAAGCAGGTCATTGCTGAGCATGAAGCCGGTAGCCGCTGCCGCCCATCCGGAATACGAGTTGAGCATGGAAACCACCACTGGCATGTCGGCGCCGCCGATGGCCAGTACCATGTGGATGCCGAACAGCAGGGCAATGACAGTCATGATGACCAGTTCATTCATGCCGGCGCCTTCTTCGGCATTCATGAAGGCGACCAGGTAATAGAGGGCGGCAAGCAGCAGAAGCAGGTTCAGGAAATGCCTGCCAGGAAGAGTCAGCGGTTTGCCGCCGATCCTGGCGCTGAGTTTCAGATAGGCGACCACTGAACCGGAAAAGGTCAGGGCGCCAATCAGGATGCCCAGGTAGATTTCGATGTTGTGGATGGACTGTTCCACGCCGCTGAGTTTGATGCCGTGATCCAGGAAGGTGCCGTAGCCGACAATCACGGCGGCCAGGCCAACCAGGCTGTGGAGAATGGCCACAAGTTCCGGCATCTGGGTCATTTCAACCTTTTTCGCCAGGATCAGGCCGACGATGCCGCCTACAAAAATGCAGCCGAACATCAGGGCGTAGTTGGCCGTGACAATCCCGATTATGGTGGCCAGCAGGGCAATGCCCATGCCGGTCATGCCGTAGTAGTTGCCGCGGCGTGCCGTTTCCTGGTTGCTCAGGCCTCCAAGCGCCAGAATGAACAGGATGCTGGCGGCCAGATAGGCCATGGTGATAATTCCTTCAGACATGTTCTGCTCCCGGCCTGGTTATTTGCGAAACATCGCCAGCATGCGCTGGGTGACGGCAAAGCCGCCCACGATATTGATACTGGTGATGAGAATGGCAAACGCTGCCAGGTATTTATTGATGTCCCCGGGGGCTGATATCTGCAGCAGGGCGCCAATGATGATAATGCTGCTAATGGCATTGGTAACACTCATCAATGGTGTGTGTAGTGAAGGCGTGACATTCCAGATCACCATGTAGCCGATAAAGCAGGACAACACGAAAACCGTGAAGTGGGACATGAATGCCGGTGGCGCCACGGAGCCCAGGGCCAGCAGAAGCAGACCGCCGATGATCATGGTCGCCAGTTGCTTGAAGGCACTGGGAGCACCTTCGTGGGAGGCCTGGGCAACAGCCTGGGGTGTTTCCGGTTTTTTCTCCGGGACCGCATACAATCTTGGTGCGGGCGGCGGCCAGGTGACTTCTCCATCCTTGATAACCGTGGCACCGCGAATAACCTCGTCTTCCATGTCTACCAACAGTTGACCGTCTTTCTCTTTCGTCATATCAGACAACAAGTGGTACAGGTTGGTGGAGTATAACTGGCTGGACTGGGTGGCAAGGCGCGAAGGCAGGTCGGTATAGCCAATCAGGGTGACACCATGCTTGACCACTACCTTGTTGGCCTCTGTCAGTTTACAGTTGCCGCCCATTTCCGCCGCCAGGTCAACAACAACACTGCCGTCCTTCATGGTTTCCACCATGGCTTCTGTCCACAACTCTGGTGCGGGCTTGCCGGGAATGAGGGCAGTGGTAATGACAATGTCCACTTCCATGGCCTGTTGGGCAAACAGTTCCATTTCTTTCCTGATGAACTCTTCGCTCATCACTTTGGCATAGCCACCTTCACCGCTGCCATCTTCCTCGAAGTCAAGCAGCAGGAATTCGGCATCCATACTTTCCACCTGTTCCTTCACTTCCGGGCGGGTGTCAAAGGCACGCACGATCGCGCCCATGCTTTTGGCAGCACCGATGGCAGCAAGGCCGGCGACACCGGCACCAATCACCAGGACCTTGGCAGGGGGGACTTTGCCAGCTGCAGTAATCTGGCCGGTGAAGAAGCGGCCAAAATGCTGGGCTGCCTCAACAACAGCACGATAGCCGGCGATATTGGCCATTGAACTCAGGGCATCCATTTTCTGGGCCCTGGAAATACGGGGCACACTGTCCATGGCCAAAACCGTGCCGCCTCGCCTGGCCAGGTTTGCCATCAGGTCGGTGTTGATGCCGGGTTGAATGAAGCTGATCAATGTCTGGTGCTTGTGGAGAAGTTCGGCTTCGTCCACGCATAATTCCGGATGTGTTTCAGGGGGCCTGACTTTCAGGACGATATCCGCTTTTTCCCAGACTTCCCGTTCTGTTTCCAACAGTAGGACACCCGCCTCCAGATAGGCCTCATCGCTGAAACTGGCAGCCTGGCCAGCGCCGCGTTCCATGGCTATGTCATAGCCCAGGGAGCGCATTTTTTCGGCGGTTTCAGGGGTGATGGCGACGCGTTTTTCGCCTTCATGGATCTCTTTGGGGATACCGATGAGCATAGGGGATGGCCCTTGAAAAATAAGCAGTTTTACGGGGCTCAAGTAAACTATTTTTGACGACTTTTTTCAATTCGGAATTGGCTTTTTCGGGGTTTTTTGACAATAAACAAGGTGCTTTGTATACGTAATCGTGATGCCTGTGATAATTTTCGGGTATCACGAATACCAGCAGGAGTAGTTATGGTTGATTTCACCAATGGCCCCGCCCCAAAGGGCTTCTTTTCGCCAATCCGTTTCGAGGCGGATGTATTCGACTGTGAAGTCGAGGGTACTATCCCGGCGGACCTGAATGGTGCTTTCTATCGGGTTGGGGGAGAATGGTTTTATCCACCAAAGTTTGCCGATGATTTTCCGCTGTCCACAGACGGCTATATCTCCATGTTCCGGATTAATAACGGTACGGTGGATTTTCGTGGCCGCTGGGTGAAAACCCCGCGCTTCCTGAACAACCTGAAGGCCAGGAAACAGCTATACGGTAAATACCGCAATCCGTTCACCCACGATCCCGGTGTCCAGGATACTGACCGGCCCTACCTGGGAACGGTAGCCAATACGGCGCCGTTGGCCCACGCCGGCAAACTGTTTGCCATGAAAGAGGATGCTCACCCCATCGAAATTGACCCCAATACCCTGGAGACCATCGGCGCCTGGGATTTTGATGGGCAGTTCAAGGCACAGACCTTTTCTGCCCACCCCAAAATTGATCCGGTTAATGGTGATCTGATCTGTTACGGCTATGAAGCCACGGGCCTGTGCACCGATGATGTCTGGGCCTATGTGTTTGATGCCAGCGGCAAGCTGAAAAATGAAATCCGCATCAAGGTGCCCTACGTCAATGCCATGCACGATATTGTGGTCACCCAGGAACATATCATCTTCCCGGTCTGGGGCTATACCACCAGCATGGAGCAGCTCAGGGCAGGGGAAGTGCACTGGAAATGGGACCCCGGTATGCCGACCTACTACGGCATCACCTCCCGCAATGGTGATGGCTCGGATGTGCGCTGGTTCAAGGGGCCGACGTCGGTGGTCATGCATACCATCAATGGGCGCACGGAAGGCAACAAGGTGATTATTGAAGCGCCGATTTCTGATGGCAATTTCTTCCCCTTCGTACCTTCAGTGGATGGCAGCCGCTTCAATCCGGTGGCGGCGCAACACACGATCCGTCGCCTGACTTTCGACCTGGGTTCCCGCAGTGATACCTATACGGTGGAGATTCTCGACCCGACGGATGTTGTTGACCTGGCCAAGATTGACCACCGTTATCTGACGCAACCTTACAAATACATTTATTCCACCATGCATGACCCATCCCAGCCCTTTGACGAGGCTCGGGGCGGCAGCGGGGTCAGGGCAGTGAACACCTTTTTCCGTTACGACCTGTCGAATGGTCAATGGCGCAAGTTCTTTGCTGGGGACACCCATAATCTGCAGGAACTATCGTTCATTCCACGTTCGGCCAATGCGCCGGAAGGCGATGGTTACCTGATCGGCACCGCGAGCAACTATGCAGACATGCGCACGGAACTGCTGATTGTCGATGCCATGGCCATGGAGGAAGTGGCCAGGGTCTATCTGCCCTTCAGGATGACGCCGCAGGTGCATGGCTTCTGGTATGACGCCGCTGAACTGCCCATGGCGGATACCGGCTATCCTGAATACCGTGTCAGGGAGCAACGCTGATGATCAAGCGAGCCTATCGTCCGTTAGTCCAAAGAAAAGGGAGCTTTTCATCTACTCGCCGGCAGATGTTAAAAGGTGTTCTAGGGGCAGGCGTGGCGTTGCAGCTGCCCCTGGTCCAGGCGATGACCCGGAGTACTGTCAAACCGGTAAGCCCGGCATTTTCTCCAAGGCGTGCTGTTTACCAGGACATGCCTTACATGGATTACAGTGGTCATGGACAGGCTTATATTGCTCCCGTGGGTAATCGTGCGACACGGGAATACCTGGCATCACTTGATGATGAACAGCGTTATTTTTTGCCTTATTTCAACTAAAACCTGCAGGACCCTGATATGACTACGCCCATGTCTCTTGAAGAAGCCGTCGATATAACCGCTATCACCCAGCTGGTGCTCAGGGAGCGGGAAAGCCGTGACCTGTGTTTCTGGAACCGGATGGCCGACTGTTTCCATGAGGATGCCTGGGTGGATATCAGCTGGTTCCAGGGTAACGGCAAGGATTTTGTGATTGCCTCCAGGGGCATGTATGAGCGTGGCATGAAGGCCAAGCACCGGCTGGGGCCTGTGCTGGTCAGCCTTAATGGAGACAGGGCAGTGGCTACCCTGAGCGGCATTATCGATATTCCTGAAAACATCAAGGGCGTGGATATGACGTTGTCTGCCCATTGCCTGATGCTGTACAAAGTGGAAAAACGCAATGGCGCCTGGGGCCTGATGAGCTTCGGGGCCATCTACCGTCGTGATGAATTTATTCCGGCAACGCCGGGACAGCATGTGGAGATTCCTGCACAGGAGTTGGCAGGTTACAGGCAGTCTTACCGTAACCTGTCCTACAGCCTGGCCCAGGCCGGTTATGAGGTAAACAACAACCTGCCCGGAGAAGACAAACCGGAGACTGCAGCCGCAATCATGGAGGATGCATTTTCCTGGGCGGGCCTGCCTGTTCCTGACTGAGGGCAAAGGTACCATCTGACAGGTTAATGTTGTTCCGATTGTTTATTGGCAATATTGCCTGGGGAAAGACCTGGGGAAAAACACAGACAGTTCGGAACCGGTTGATATTTATCAACTGCTTATTAACGCCCTTTGTTATACTGCAAAAACAATCGGAAACGTTGACATTGAAGGTGATCTTTTGCTGTTTTCTGTCCTGAACTCCCCAAGCTCTGTATTTGAAAAAATCGCCTCTGGCAACTCTGAGGTTATCGGTGCCGTTCAACGGCTCACTTTTTTCCTGATTCTACTTCCACCGGTATTTGCCTGGATAGGGTCGACCCTGTTTGGCTGGCGCCTGGGAGGTGGTGATCCCCTCTACTTCGACGCCACAGCCAGGGTGATCATCAGTTTTTTTTATGCTGATGCATTGATACTGGGTTATATCTCCACAGTGCTCATTGCCCGATGGATGGCCCATACCTACGGTGGGGAAAACGTGAGCACCGAATCCCTGTTTGCCTTTTTCACCGTGGTACTGACACCTATATGTATTGCCAGTGCTGCCCATTTGTACCCGCACATCTTTTTTAATGTGCTGGTGCTGATCCCTTCTTTGCTTTGGGCGATTACCCTGCTGTATCGGGGCCTGCCCGTGGTCATGAAAATTCCACCGGAGCGGGGCATGTTGATGTCTTCTTCCCTGGTGGGATGGCTGCTGGTGGCTTTCGTAAGTTTGCTGGGATTGTCTGCAGCGTTGTGGACTTACGGCATCGGTCCGAACGTCGTCGTTTAAGCCCAGGGGCAAAAACAAAATTCCATTTTTCCAAACAGGAGTTGATCAGAGGTAATGAATCTGGAAACGCGGGAAGTTTATCATGACGGAGTGGTCAAGCGGCTGGTCCAGTTTTCCATCTTGTGGGCTGTGGTCGGCATGCTGGTTGGTGTTTACCTGGCGGCAGAGCTGCTCTGGCCGGGTCTGGACTTTGGTCAGTACTGGCTGAGTTTTGGCCGTATCAGGCCCCTGCACACCAATGGCATTATTTTCGGCTTTGGCGTATCAGCCCTGATGGCGACAGCCTTTTACAGTGTTCAGCGCACCAGCAACGTCCCGTTGTTCATGCCGCGCCTGGCCTGGATTACCTGCTATGGCTGGCAGGTTGTGGTTCTGTTTGGCGGGCTCTCCCTGCTGGCAGGCTGGACCTCGACGAAGGAATACGCCGAACTTGAATGGCCTTTCGATATTGCCATTACCATTCTGTGGGTCTGCTTTGCGGTGGTGTTCTTCGGCACCATCGCCAATCGCCGGATCAAGAACATCTATGTGTCCAACTGGTTCTATGGCGGCCTGATCATTGTCATTGCCATGCTGCATATCTTCAACAACCTGGCAATTCCCGTCACAATTGACAAATCCTATTCGATTTATGCCGGCGCCCAGGATGCCATCATCCAGTGGTGGTACGGGCATAACGCCGTGGGCTTCCTGCTGACAGGCGGTTTCCTGGGTATGGTCTATTACTTCCTGCCCAAGCAGGCCAACCAGCCGATCTGGAGCTACCGTTTGTCGGTGGTTTCCTTCTGGGCCTTCACCTATACCTATATCTGGGCTGGCCCCCACCATTTGCATTACAACTCCATTCCCGAGTGGGTTCAGTCCCTGGGTATGGTCATGAGCCTGATTCTGCTGGCACCCTCATGGGCCACCATGATCAACGGCATCATGACGGTGAGCAAGGCCTGGCGCAAACTGACCGTGGATCCTGCGCTGAAATTCATCGTCCTGGCATTGGCCTTTTATGGGCTGGCCACGTTTGAAGGCCCGATGATGGCTATCCGCAGTGTCAACATCATCAGTCATTTCACTGACTGGACCATTGGCCACGTGCATTCCGGTGCACTGGGCTGGAATGCCATGATTACCTACGGCACGTTCTACTTCATGGTACCCCGGATGATGGGCAAACCATTGCACAGTGTACGTCTGGCCAATATCCATTTCTGGCTGGCACTGACCGGTACCATCCTGTATGTCATCGCCATGTGGGGCGCCGGTGTTTCCCAGGGATTGTTGTGGCTCAGCATGGATGATCTGGGTGAGTTGAGCTATAGCTTTACCGATGTGATGGCCAGCATGGTGCCTTACTACGCGCTGCGCCTGATAGCCGGCCTGATCTTCCTGACAGGCACCATCCTGATGGCCTACAACCTGTTGCGGACCATGTACGGCCTGCATACGGTTACCGTTGTGCCACCGGATGTCATTGATGAGATCAAGGGGACTGCCCACAATCCCAATGCCGTTATGGGCGGGGAGGTGACAGCATGAAGTTCCATGGCGTAACCCTGCATCGCAAGCTCGAGAAAAACATGGGCCTGCTGATTTTCGGCATCCTGTTCGTTTCGGCCATTGGCGGTCTGGTTCAGGTACTGCCCAGTATCTTCCAGGACTCCCTGCGCAAGGCGACTGAAAACAGTCATCTGTATACGGCTGTTGAACTGACCGGTCGCGATGTCTACATCAAGGAAGGCTGTCATGTCTGTCATTCACAGCAGATTCGTCCGTTGCTGGCCGAAGTTGAACGATACGGGCCTTATTCCCGCGCTGATGAGTTTGTCTATGATCGTCCCTTCCTGTGGGGATCCAAGCGTACAGGTCCGGACCTGCACAGAGTCGGCGGCAAGTATTCCGATGACTGGCACCGGGCGCATCTGATCAATCCGCGCAACGTGGTCAACAACTCCATCATGCCGGCCTATCCCTGGCTGGAAGAGTGGAGTGCCGAGGATATGGGTGATATCCAGCTGAAGATGCAGGCGTTGCAGAAACTGGGGCATCCCTATACTGAAGAACAGATCGCCGCTGCACCGGGTGAACTGGAAGGCCTGAGCCAGATGGATGTCCTGATTATCTATCTGCAGATACTGGGCACAGGCCTGGCGGAGGAATATCGATGACCTGGTTTATTTTTGCCGGCGACATGCTGGTCATGCTGTTTATGGTGGGATTGGTTATCTGGGTGTTCATGGTGACTCCAGATGATGAAATTGATGCGTCAGCTGAAATCCCGCTGCACGATGAAGAATATGAGTCTGACCTGTTGAGTGGTCCGGCGCTGAAAGAGGAGGCTGGTGTATCTCATGGCTGACATGCCCAATGAATTCTGGAGTGGCTGGATCATCCTGATCACCCTGATCGGTTTTATCGCCCTGGTTTGGCTTGTCGTGAGTGTGTATACCGCGGCACCGCCGGATCCTGCTGAAGTTGAACACACTACCTGGGATGAAAACCTGCAGGAAGGCACCAACCCGGCACCGCTGTGGTGGTTCTGGCTGATTTTTTCCATGATGGTCTTTTCAGTTTTTTACCTGATGTTTTATCCCGGCCTTGGCTCCTTCAAGGGTGCCTTGCAATGGTCTCAGGGTCATCGGTTGGAAGAGAGTTATCAACATTTCAACGAAATGTATGCCGAATCCAAAACCGCCATAGCCGCCATGCCGATTGCAGACATACAATCGGATGAAAGACTCATGGATGTTGCAGGCAACCTGTTCGAGCAAAACTGCACTGCCTGCCATGGCTACCAGGCTCAGGGCCAGGCCAATCTGTTTCCGAATCTGACAGATGATATCTGGCAGTGGGGCGGCTCAGCCCAGAATGTGGAACAGACTATCCGCAATGGCAGGACTGCCGTTATGGCCAGCTGGGAAGCCCTGCTGGGTCAGGAAGGCGTGACCAATGTCGCCAACTATGTGCTGGCTCTTGGCACCCCGGAAGCTGAAGGTCATCCAGGCCAGGTGCAGTTCGGTCAGGTTTGCGCTGCCTGTCATGGCCCGGAAGGCAAGGGCAATCCACTGTTGGGCGCACCCAACCTCACGGATGATGACTGGCTCTATGGTGGTGATTTGCAGACTATCCGTGAAACCATCCGCTTTGGGCGCAATGGCCGGATGCCAGCCTTTACCGACAAACTGGATGATGCCCAGATACGCATGCTGGTAGCCTGGCTTACCAGATAACAGCGTGTAATCAGACATAAAAAAGGCAGTGAACTGATCTGTCACTGCCTTTTTTATTGTCTTGTTTTTCTATTCCGCTATTTGTTCTGACACATAACCCGCCACATCCCTGAGCTGTTCCGGTGTGAAAATAGCACCGAACGCTGGCATCTTGTCATTGCGTCCCTGGGCGACCACCTGGGTGACCAGGTCAAAGCTGCTGGCATTGATCAGGGAGATGCCGCCGCCATGACCGCCCATGCCGTCATCACCATGACAGGCAACACAGGCGCTCTGGAAAACCGAGGCTCCTGCCGCAAGATCAGGTTCGCCATCGGCAACATCAATGGCATCATCCGCACCGGCGGTGCTGCTCATGCCACCTGCAGAAGGTGCTGCCACAGGTTCCAGTGTGCCATCCAGCGAGAATAGCCAGACGCTGTCACCATGAGGTGAGGGCGCCAGGGTATTGCCCGCCGCATATGCCAGAACGTACTGTGTGCCCTGGTATTCGAAGATGCTGACCGGGGCATTCATGCCGGAACCGGTCTGGAATTCCCAGAGTTGCATGCCGTTGTCCATGTCCACGGCAGTCAGACGGCCATCATTCTTGCCGACAAACAACAGGCCGCTGCCAGTGGCAGTGATGCCACTGAAGCAGGGGTCATTCCAGTAATACTGCCAGTCTACGGTATTGGTATGCAGGTCCATGGCCACCAGCACACCCATGTTTGGCAGGGGTTCACCGCCAAAATTACCGCCAGTGTAGTTGGAGCCAGGTTCCGGTCGCTCATTACTGATTTCAGCGGCCTGGAATACAAAGGGTTTGTCTGAGGCGCAAATGAACATCCGCCCGGAATCCGGGTCGATGGCACTGGCCGGCCAGTTGGCCCCACCCGCCACACCTGGAGCGATAATGACAGGCTCTTCAGTCCAGAACGGGGTGAAAATTTTACCCTGGTTGATCAGGCGATACCCTTCAGGTGGTATGCGTAATGACTGCGGTACGAAGGAGTCCCCTTCCGGGAAGGGCTGGGTGGCCGCAGTCTTCTGGCGACTGTCCTGGGGAACCTCCTGCTCATTGATGCCGATCAGTGGCTGTCCGGTGATGCGGTCCAGGATATAAAGAAAACCGGTTTTACCTGCCTGAACCAGTCCCTTGCGGTTGATGCCATCAAGCACGATATCGAACAGGATGACAGGGTTAGGTGCATCATAATCCCAGATGTCATGATGCACTTCCTGGAAATGCCAGCGGTACTCACCGGTCATGGCATCCAGTGCCAGGATGGATGCAGTGAAGAGATTGTCGCCTTCACGACGTGACCCGTTGAAGTCAGGGCCAGCATTGCCGGTTGAGAAGTAAAGCAGCCCAAGTTCCGGATCAACAGCGGGTGTCTGCCAGACAGGGGCACCGCCATCCATCCAGGCAGAGTTGTCCTGCGGCCAGGTGTCATGACCATATTCGCCTGGTCCCGGAATGGTGTTGAAGGTCCACACTTCAGATCCGTCAGTGGCATCAAAGGCGCGAATGCGTCCACGAATGCCACGCTCACCACCGGAAAATCCTGTGACAACGAGCCCTTCGTAATACAGCGGCGCGCCGGTAATGGTATAGCCTTCTTCCCA
>Ga0181582_10003436_pt1 | contig 12727 bp, 15 predicted proteins | sample 071ome_32_FD_132438 | JGI IMG/M metagenome (GOLD analysis project Ga0181582, IMG submission 132438) | Coastal salt marsh microbial communities from the Groves Creek Marsh, Skidaway Island, Georgia - 071405AT metaG (megahit assembly) | ecosystem: Environmental > Aquatic > Marine > Intertidal...
ATCGCAATGGCACAGCCGGGCCTGTGGACGCGGTATGATGCGGCGCATCGACCAACCCTTGGATAGTCACCATGAAGGAGCCAAGACCGACCACTTTGCATTACGCGCGCGCGTCGCGTGAGCTGCGACTCGTTTTCGAAGATGGTGTCGACGGGGCGCTCAGCGCCGAGTTCTTACGGGTACACTCTCCGTCAGCCGAAGTCCGTGGACACGGACCCTCGGAAGCTGTGTTGCAGACTGGCAAGTCCGCTGTTGGAATTCGCGAGTTAATACCTGTTGGCCACTATGCAGTGCAAATTGCGTTTGATGATGGCCACGATAGCGGTATCTACTCCTGGGCCTACTTACGACAGTTACTGGATGACCGTGAACCACTATGGCAACGCTATATTGAGGCTCTCGAGCAAGCGGGCGCCTCACGAGATCCGGATATTCAGGTGCTCACCTTTCAGCCCTAATGGCATCGCGATCATCACGCTGAGTCGGGTACAATACCCGATCCACCCTACGAACATGAGATCAGCTCGTATGACACAGTCGACTGATATCGACCAAGACAACATCTCGAGCGGCGAAGACAGCCATCGCGGCGACACGACCGACTTCGGCTTTACAGAAGTGCCCCGAGAAGACAAAGCCCGTCTGGTCCGAGGTGTTTTTGACTCTGTGGCGAGTCGTTATGACCTGATGAATGATTTAATGTCAGGCGGGATTCATCGCCTGTGGAAGCGTTTTACCATTGAACTTAGCGCCGTCCGAGCAGGACAGCGGGTTTTAGATATCGCAGGCGGGACGGGCGATCTTGCCGCGCGATTCTCTGATCTGGTGGGACCCGAGGGTCAGGTGATTCTTGCTGATATCAACGCAGCGATGTTGCGCGTCGGTCGTGACCGGCTGATTGACCGCGGCAAGGTTGGCAATATCGAGGTCGTACAGTGTGACGCACAGCACCTGCCCTTCGCTGATGACTCGATTGACTGCATTACGATTGATTTTGGGCTACGTAACGTCACGGACAAAAATAGGGCATTGCGATCGATGTATCGCGTTCTGAAGCCTGGCGGGCGCTTACTCGTCCTCGAGTTTTCAAAGCCCACGAATACCCTACTTGAGCAGGTCTATGATACCTACTCATTCAAGATTTTACCGCGGATCGGGCAGCTGGTGGCTCAGGATGCAGACAGCTACCGTTATCTCGCGGAGTCAATTCGTAAGCACCCTGATCAGGACACGCTCTTGGGCATGATGGAAGATGCTGAGTTTGCCGACTGCCAGTACCACAATATGACAGGCGGGATTGTCGCTGTGCACCGCGGTGTTAAAGCCTGAGCCTCACGCATGCAGCATGACCCCGCCATCATAGCCGCGCTTCTGGCCGCAGCTGAATCGGGCATCAACCGAGCGCTCGCACTCGCGCCAACTGCGGCTAGCGACTTCGATGCGCTCGCAGGGACCGTAGTTGCGCTCGAAATAACGAGTCTTGAAATCACTGTTTACACTGCGGTGACTGCTACGCGCGCCGTTCGCCTGATGAGCCATTTTGAAGGCCATGTGACAACCCAAGTGAGCGGCTCACTGGAGGACCTGTTTGCCCTGATCGTGTCAGATGATCCCGCAGCCCTGCTGATCAACAGCCCGATAGAGGTGCATGGCAATACCGCACCGCTGATCGCCTTGCAGCAATTACTCACAAGCCTTGAGATTAACTGGCAGCAGCCGCTCGCAGACATCTTCGGCGATGTGCTGGGACATCAAATGGCACTGCACCTTAGCGCAGGCATAAACTGGGGTCGGGAAGCGGCAACCAGCTTACGTCGACAGCTATCAGAATATCTACTCGAGGAAGGTCGATTGACTCCACCGGAGACCGAACTGGAGGATTTCTTTGAAGGTGTTCAGAGTCTGAAGCTGCAGGCAGAGAGACTCGACTCACGCATTGCGCGATTGGCGCGCCGGATCAGCCAACGGGGCGCAGGCTAATGCGCCTATGGACCCTGCTTAAAACGACGTCGGCCTATCGCCTCGAGGAACTCATTCCAACGGCACGGCGGCCCAAGGTTCTCACGATGCTCCTCGCCCTCGCGCGACAAAAAGCAGTCCACGCCAATGCCAGCGATGCCGAGCGTCTGCGCCTCGCCCTAGAGTCGCTCGGGCCAGTCTTTATCAAATTCGGTCAGCTACTATCAACGCGCAGAGACTTGCTCCCCGACGATTTCGCAGACCAGCTCGCGCGCTTGCAAGATCAGGTACCGCCCATCGATCCCGATATCGCGATCCGTGTCATTGAGGCATCTCTGGGGGCGAGCATTATCGATCTTTTCGCGCGCTTTGACCGGGAGCCGCTCGCCGCCGCATCGGTTGCCCAGGTGCACAGCGCCCAACTAAAAGACGGTCGCGAAGTGGTCGTCAAGGTATTGCGACCCGATATTGAGCCTGTCATCAAGCAAGATTTGCGGCTGCTCAAGCGCGTTGCTCGAGTACTCAATCGGCTCTCTCCGGATTTCAGACGACTGCGCCTGCCTGAGGTGACAGCCGACTACGAACAGACCTTGGCTAATGAGCTTAACTTGGCGCGCGAGGCCGGCAATGCGTCGATCATTCGCCGCAATTTCATCGACAGTGGCTTGGTCTATGTGCCAGAGGTCCACTGGCCAATGACTTGTGACAAGGTGATGGTCAGCGAGCGCATTCACGGCATTCCCGTCAGTGATATCGCCCGCCTGAACGACCTCAATGTTGATTTAAAGCGACTCGCAGAGCGCGGTGTAGAAATCTTTTTTACCCAGGTATTTCGCGATAGCTTTTTTCATGCCGACATGCATCCGGGCAATATCTTTGTCGATGCCAGCGATCCGTCAGATCCGCGGTATCTCGCGGTCGATTGTGCCATCGTCGGGCAACTAGACGACAACGACTTGTATTATCTGGCCCGAAATTTATTGGCCATTTTTCAGCGCGATTATCGATTGGTCGCTCAACTACACATCGAGTGTGGCTGGATTCCTGCGACAGCCCCAGTCGCTGAGTTTGAGGCAGCAATCAGGACCCTATGCGAGCCCATCTTTGAGAGACCTTTGTCGGAAATTTCATTTGGGCACATGCTGATCTCATTGTTTAAAACAGCCGGGCAGTTCGATATGACGGTTCAGCCCCAGCTGGTATTACTTGAAAAAACCCTGCTCAATATCGAAGGTCTTGGACGTCAGTTATATCCAGCACTTAATCTTTGGGATACGGCCCAGCCCTATCTGGAACGTTGGCTATCTGACCGCTATTCACCAACTGCTGTGCTTCAGCGCCTGCAGAAGCAAGCCCCTGGTTGGCTTGAATCCTTGCCCATGGTTCCCGACCTATTGCTCAATCGCCTGCGTGCTGATCCGGCGACACCCGCACCGCCGCCCCGCCCGGTTTGGGCTTGGGCGATCACCTTAATCGGATGCCTCGGGCTCACCATGACGGCGATTCAACCCGATCCGCCGCTAACACTCGCGATTGTATCGAGTGTCGTTTTCACATTTGGATTGGTCAAAGCAGTGCGCTGAAAGCACTAAGTGTCTGGCATAATAGCCTGATGACGAACTATAGCGATCCAACCCCGACGATAGAACCGCGCTGGAATGCCGATGGGCTGATCCCCGTGATTGCTCAAGATGAGGGCACTGGTGAGGTGCTCATGATGGCGTGGATGAATGCAGAAGCACTGGCATTAACCCTCGCAGAGCGCCGCGCGGTGTACTGGTCACGCTCGCGCCAAGCCCTATGGCGGAAAGGCGACAGTTCAGGAGATGTCCAGCACTTGGTCAGCCTACACCTCGACTGCGATGGCGACACCTTGTTGATGAAGGTCAATCAGCAAGGTCGAGGGGCCTGCCACACAGGTCGACGGCACTGCTTTCTCTATGCTCACAGCGAGGGCAGTTGGCAACTGCAAGAGGAACAAGACCATGGATAACACTTTACGACAGCTCGATTCTAAGTTGGCGGAGCGCAAAGGGGCAGACCCGCAGGAAAGCTACGTTGCCCAACTGTATGAGCAGGGCCTCAACAAAATTCTGGAAAAGGTTGGAGAAGAAGCGACCGAGGTCATTCTCGCGGCAAAGGATGCTCACGAGGGTGGTAGTGCTGACGCGCTGGCGGGCGAAGTCGCCGATCTTTGGTTTCACTCGATGGTGATGTTGCAATATCTGGATCTCGATCACACTGTAGTGCTTAAAAAACTGCAGGATCGGTTTACACTATCGGGCCTTGAGGAAAAGGCACAGCGCCACTCCTCATCATCATGAAAACAATGGAGAGAGGTTTTTATGGGCTTAGGCGGCATTAGTATTTGGCAGTTACTCATCATCCTCGCCATTATTGTGGTGTTGTTTGGTACGTCTCGACTGAGAAATTTTGGCAGTGATCTCGGCAGTGCGGTTAAGGGCTTCAAAAACAGTATGAAGGATGAGCCCGCGCAAGAAGACGCCAACACCGCGCAACGCGAGGAGGCGTCCGAAGACGACCGGCCAGCATAGCGATCGAGGTCTGACGCCATGTTTGATATCGGCTTCGCCGAGATCGTATTAATCGCGATTGTCGGCCTGCTTGTCATTGGCCCCGACCGGCTACCTGGGGCAATACGCACCGGATCGGCGTGGTTGGGGCAAATTCGTCGCAGCTTCAACAGCATTCGCGATGAAGTGCAGCGTGAACTGCACAATGACGAGATCATGCGCCAGCTCCGAGAGAGTAACGACAGCCTCAAACGCGAGGTTCAGCAAGTCAACGCATCGCTCGACCAATCGGTACGTCAAGCTGAAGTCGACTTGCAAAGTTCTGGCGACTCGGCCGCGGAGTCGGCAAAGGGGCCTGAGGCGTGACCGATGCTAGCAACGATGTGCCTCAGCCCTTGGTCGCCCACCTCACCGAGCTTCGCGATCGACTGCTGAAGGCGCTGCTCGCTATTCTGATCGCTTTTATTGGCTTATTTCCTTTTGCCAACAATATCTACACCTTCATTTCCGAGCCGCTACGCGCACTCTTACCCGAAGGCTCAAGCATGATCGCAACCGAGGTGGCGTCCCCCTTTCTCACGCCGTTTAAGCTCACACTCGTGCTCGCAATCTTCGTAGCTATCCCGGTGATTCTCTATCAGATTTGGGCCTTCGTTGCGCCGGGTATGTATCGCAATGAAAAGCGCATCGCATTTCCATTGCTCGCATCTAGCGTTGTTTTGTTCTACACGGGCGCCGCCTTCGCGTATTTCGTGGTATTCCCGCTCATCTTTGCATTTTTTACCAGTGTGGGCCCTACCGACGTCGCGGTGATGACGGACATTAACCGCTATTTAGATTTTGTACTGAAATTGTTCTTCGCTTTTGGTATTGCTTTTGAGGTCCCGATCGCGGCAGTCATCCTCATCTGGAGTGGCGTTACCAGTGCCGACGCGTTAGCCAAAAAGCGGCCCTACATCATCGTGGGTTGCTTCGTCTTTGGTATGTTGCTCACGCCACCCGATGTCATTTCCCAATCACTCTTAGCCATACCGATGTGGCTGCTTTTCGAGGTCGGCGTCTTTTTTGGTCGTGCCGTAGACCGGTCGCAAGAAAGCCAATGACGCGCTCGAACGAGCATGAAGGGCGCTCGCTGCAACCCTTACGCCAGTTACTGCGATTTCTGTGGCCACATAAGTGGCGTCTCATCGCTGCCACCTTGGCCCTTATTTTCACCGCTTTAGCGCAACTCAGCCTGGGATTTGGCGTGCGCACGCTGATCGATGAGGGATTTGGGCAGGGCAGCGCATCAGGGCTCGGGGATGCTGTCGCGCTCATGGTGATGATCGCATTCGCAATGGCTATCGGCTCCTACACGCGGTTTTATCTGGTCTCGTGGCTCGGCGAGCGAGTCAGTGCTGACCTGCGTTCAGCTGTATTTCGCAATCTCGTTGCCCTACAGCCTGGCTACTTTGAGAGTAATCACGCCGGGGAAATCATGTCCCGCCTCACAACAGACACCACTTTGCTACAGACATTGATTGGCTCCTCGGTCAGCATGGCCGCTCGTAATGCACTGCTTCTCGTCGGTGCCTTTTCAATGATGCTGTTTACGAACTTCAAGTTAAGCCTAGTGATCCTTATTGCCGTGCCTGCGACCTTGGTACCGATCTTGGCTTTTGGCCGCCGTGTTCGCCGCTTGTCCAACTCGAGCCAAGAGCAAATTGCTCATGTCGGCTCTCGAGCAGGTGAAATTCTTCAGTCGATCAAGGTCGTACAGAGCTTTACGCGCGAGGATATGGAGCAAGCCGCCTTTGACCGCGATGTCGAGTCGGCGTTGGCCATTGCGCTGCGAAGAATTCGGCAGCGCGCCCTGCTCACAGGCTTTGCAATTTTTCTCCTGCTCAGCGGCATGATCGGCATGCTATGGACCGGCGGTAACGACGTGATCAGCGGTCAGATGTCGGGCGGGGAGCTTGGGGCGTTTATCTTTTATGCCGTTATGGTTGGCACAGCATTCGCTACGCTGTCTGAGGTCTGGGGTGATTTACAACGGGCTGCGGGCGCGGCGGAACGACTGTTGGAACTGCTGACTCAAAGAAGTGCTGTTGTCGACACCGGCGTCGCCACCCCGAGCTCCGGCCAACCCATCGTCTTGAATCAAGTCCAGTTCGCGTATCCCAGCCGACCTGATCATGCGGCCCTAGTCGACTTCAGCCTCGAGGTCTCCGCGGGGAAAACACTGGCGTTGGTCGGCCCCTCTGGGGCCGGCAAATCCACGGTGTTTGAATTGTTACTGCGATTTTATGATCCGCAACACGGATCCATCTGCTACGGCGACACCGACATTCGGGATTTCCAAGTCAAAGCCTGGCGAGGGCAAGCCGCTTTTGTACCCCAAACACCGATCCTCTTTTCAGGGAACGTGCGCTATAACATCGCCTACGGCAACCCCGATGCCGACGAGGAGGCGATCGTGCAAGCCGCGCGTGCCGCACATGCACACGACTTCGTTATTGCGCTCCCAGACGGCTATGACAGCGCGCTGGGCGCGCAAGGCGTCAGACTCTCTGGCGGTCAGCGACAACGCATCGCACTGGCCAGAGCCATTCTTAATGACCCCGATATTTTACTTCTCGACGAGGCCACTAGCGCGCTGGATACTGAAAGCGAACATCTGGTGCAGCAGGCGCTCACCTCCGTGATGCGCGGGCGAACAACAATCATCATCGCGCATCGTCTCTCCACTGTGATTAACGCGGACCGTATCGCAGTGATCGACCAAGGCCGAGTCGTCGCTCAGGGCACTCACGAGCAACTCCTTAACACCAGTCCCCTGTACGCGCGGCTAGCGACATTACAATTTTCGGAAGCTGAGGTACCAGCATGACGACCATTAATTTAACGGGGAAAGTCGCTCTGGTCACGGGCGGTAGCCGCGGTCTGGGACGCGCGATCTGTTTAGGTTTTGCGGCAGCTGGCGCGGACGTCGTTATCGCGAGTCGCAAACAAGAAAGTTGCGACGCGGTAGCCGCGGAGATTCGCGCGCTCGGCAGAGAGGCTCTTCCCTTCGCTACACACATGGGAGATCTCGGCGCCATCGATCGCCTTATCGAGGGAGCGTTAGAGTCCTTTGGGCATATCGACATTCTAGTTAACAATGCCGGCATCAGCCCCACACTGAGCGACTTATCGAGCGCGTCTCCAGATTTGTTTCAAAAGATGTTTGACGTCAATACACGTGGCCCTTGGTACCTAGCATCGCGTATAGCACCCAAAATGGCGGCGCAAGGAGGCGGTTCGATGATCAATATGATTTCTGTCGCCGCTCTTAGGCCACCCGCCTATCAAGGCATCTATGCGGCAACAAAAGCTGCGCTCGAAGCACTGACCAAAGTCATGGCCGCAGAGTGGGCGGCTGACCATATTCGGGTGAACTGTATCGCACCGGGTAGCTTTCATTCAGATATGTTTGACGCAGCAGCATCGATACCGGGCTATTTGCAGGGTGCGGTCGACGCCAGTGCGATGAAGCGCATTGCTGAGACCGATGAAATCATCGGTCCGATTCTTTATCTGGCCAGTGATCTGTCGAGTTATACCACGGGCTCGACCTTAGTCAGTGATGGCGGCTATTTACTGATCTAGTGACGCGGCGTGTTGGCCTTATGGCACTGTGCCAAGCAGAGGCCGCCGACCTTTGGGAGGACCCTCGTCAGTATCGCGGCGCTCATCAACCGGCTTAACAGTCCTTTGAACAATCCCGCGTGGGGTCCCGTGCAATCCGAACAAGTAGACGGCAGTCTGCGTTAAGGTGGGTTAGCGATACAAAAAAGCCCGCTTTCGCGGGCTCTTTTTTCGATCAATGATTGGCCTCAGCTAAACTCGCGGATCAGACCGCCAATCGACTCTTTCGCATCGCCGAACAGCATTCGCGTATTTTCTTTGTAAAAGAGCGGATTCTCAATACCAGCGAAGCCCGACGCCATAGAGCGCTTGAGAACAAATACGGTTCTCGCATCGGCCACGTTGATCACGGGCATGCCGTAGATGGGAGAGGACTCGACTTCTCTCGCCGCTGGGTTCACGACATCATTGGCACCGATGACAATCGCGACATCCACCATTTCCATGCGCGGATTGATGTCGTCCATCTCAAGAAGCTGGTCATAAGGCACATCGGCTTCTGCTAACAACACGTTCATGTGTCCTGGCATACGGCCGGCAACAGGGTGAATACCGAAATTCACCTCGCAGCCGTTCGCCTCGAGAAGCTCCATGAGTTCCTTCACCACGTGTTGGGCTTGAGCGACCGCCATACCATAACCCGGGATCACTGCGACGTTGGTCGCCGCTTCGAGGATGTAGTAAGCGTCCTCAACTGAGATGGGCTTGATCTCACCTTCAACTTCCGTGACCTCATTGGACACACTGGCAAAACCAGAGAACAACACATTCGCCAGAGAGCGGTTCATCGCTTTACACATGATCTGCGTCAGGATAATCCCAGATGCACCGACCAGTGAGCCGGCAACGATCAGAGCGTTGTTGTTGATGGCAAAACCCGCCGCACAAGCCGCCAAGCCTGAATACGAGTTCAGCAACGAGATCACAACGGGCATGTCTGCGCCGCCGATGGGAATTACTGCCATGATGCCAAAGAGGAGCGACAGACCAATCACTGCGTACAACCACTGGTTGTTCGTAGGCTCCATACAGAACAAGACCGCGCTGGCTAAGACACCCAGAACGACGATCGAGTTCACAATTTGCTGACCCGAGAACTGAATCGCGGCACTGGCCAACTTCTCCGACAACTTGCCGTAGGCAATCAGTGATCCGGTCAAGGTGACGCCGCCGATCAAGATCGACAACACGATCGTCACCAGGGTGAACATCTCGCTTGACGGACTGAGCGCAGACCAACCCACGAGCAGCGAAGCCGCACCACCGAGTCCATTGAATAACGCCACCATCTCAGGCATTGAGGTCATCGCCACAGATCGAGCCGCGATGGCGCCAATACCGCCACCGACGATCATCCCCGCCACAATCCAAGTGAAGTCTAGGATGCCCTGATCGAGCAGAGCGGCGATCACCGCAACCAACATACCAACGGCCGAGACCATATTCCCGCGCCTTGCCGAGGCCGGAGATCCCAGCATTTTCAAACCGAAAATAAACAACGCCGAGGCAACGACGTAACCGAGTTGAATCACAAGTGACATCGACATGATCAACCCTCCTTCTTCTTGAAGAAGCCAAGCATACGATCTGTCACCATGTAACCACCGACCACATTAATCGTGGCGAGCGCCACGGCTGCCGCGCCAAGCCACTGAGACAAATCGCCTCGATCGGTGCCCGCCAAAGCGATTGCACCCACTAGGGTGATACCGGAAATCGCATTCGCGCCCGACATCAGCGGTGTATGCAGTGTTGCGGGCACCTTGTTGATGAGCTCAAAACCCAAGAACACCGATAGCATGAGGATAAACAGTAAGTACTCCATGATTAGTTACCCCCTCCGATAATGTCTTTAATTGTGGCGTGGACAATCGCGCCATCATGTGTGATCACACAACCCGGCAGAATGTCGTTCTCGAGATCGAGGACGAATGACTTCGACTCCTCATCCCAGGTGTCTTCGACCAAGTTAAACAAGTTACTGGCATACATTTGCGTGGCGTCGGCGGGCACCAAATTTGCCATCGCCTCGGTGCCCACGATTGTCACCCCATTGACTGTAACGGTTTCATTCGCCACTGATCCCTCAACATTGCCACCGGTTTCTGCGGCCATATCGACAATCACCGACCCGGGCGCCATACCTTCGACCATATCCGCAGTCACCAGCACGGGGGGTTTTCGACCAAAAACTTGTGCGGTCGTAATCACCACGTCTGAATCTGCAATGACGGCTTTCTGGGCTTCGCGCTGCATCGCCACCTGTTCAGGTGTTAGCTCTTGCGCATAGCCATCTTTGGTTTGCCCAGTCTCACCGAGATCAATCTCCAAAAACTTGGCGCCAAGTGACTGCACTTGCTCTGCCACAACAGGACGAGTATCGAAGGCCGTCACCTTGGCACCGAGACGTTTCGCCGTAGCGATGGCTTGCAACCCTGCGACACCCGCTCCCAAAACAAATACCTTGGCCGGCTTCAATGTTCCCGCAGGCGTCATCATCATGGGGAAAATACGCGGCAAATGATGTGCAGCCAATAACACAGCCACATAGCCGGCCAAGTTGGCCTGAGAGCTTAGCGCGTCCATTTTTTGGCTGCGGGTTGAACGCGGGATCATTTCCATGCTGATGGCCGTAACGCGATGCTCAGCGAAGGCGCGGATCAAATCATGTTCGTTGAACGGATCGAGATAGGAAACATGGATACAGCCTGGTTTCAGCTGGCTAATCTCTGCGATATCGGGCTTGCGCAAGCGCAGCACCATATCGGCACTCGCCAACAATGCCGCTCGGTCGCTGTCGATCGCGGCACCCTGCGCCTGATAATCACTGTCACTGTGCCCAGCGCCCTCGCCCGCACCGGATTCGATGACCACTTCTGCGCCCATGCGCACTAGCTTTTTCACCGTATCTGGGGTCACGGACGCGCGCTGTTCACCGGGATGGGTTTCTCGGGGAATCACAAGTCGCATCATGGTTTTTTCGCCTGATTGTTAGTTTTTATACCCGCCTTGGAAACGAAGTCCAAAAAGCGATCGTTCTCGGTCTACTGTGTGAGTGAAGACCCCATTGCCCGCAAGGGACGACCTACTACCAACGCCAAGATTCTTTATAGAATCCATGGCGTCCTAATTTCACCCCGCACGCAACTGCAAGAAGGGGTTAATCCAACGATGACGCCAGCGCGTGAAACGCAGCGGCGCGTCAAGGACTGCCAAACACACGCAGTCCTCCCCCGGAATCGCTCTGGGGGCATGCTCTTCATCGGCCGTGCGATAGACAAAATCACCAGGATGGTACTCACCGCGCTCATCGGAGAATCCGCCATGCAACACCAGTGTCATCTCACTACCGCGGTGATCGTGGTGCGGTATCGCACCACCGGACGCAATCCGGTAGAGGGCAAATTCGTAGTCCGTATCGCCGCTTTTCAAATAGCTGATGCTCAACGATGAGGTCAGCCGCTTCCACGTTAATTGGGAATAGTCGCCGTTAATAATGCGCCTTAGCAGGGAGGGCAGTCCGCCATCGTCGACCGACTTTCCGTAGTGCAACGGCGCAGGCTCATCGAGGCGCGCCAGAACTGTCTCGAGCACCGATTCAGAAACCACCTCAGGTGCGAGTCGCTCCAACATCACGCCGCCCAACCCCTCGAGTGCATCAACTTGCTGATGACAACGATGGCAATAGCTCAGGTGTGCAGACACGCAGGCTGCCTGCGCAATGGGCAAAGCGCCTGAGGCATATTCTGTTAGAAATTCAATGGGCGGATGATGCTTAACCATGGGGTCGTTCCTTGCTACATCGCGCTTCGCGCGCTTTCCGGTACTTGATGCTCATATTCAAATCTTTTCGCCACGCAAACCGCGACTTTGGTATCAATGTTGCTCTGTCTCAACCTTCCCTTTTACGACGGACGCTATCAAACGGTTCACTAGTCAAACTGCGCTTAGCTTTGGTCCATCAGCATCTGCAGCTTCTGCAAAGCTAAGCGGACCCGAGACTTGACCGTGCCCAACGGCAGATCAAGCTCCGCCGCGGCCTCCGAATGGGACTTGCCCTCCATATACACCTTAGCCAATATCTGCGACTGATCAGGCGGCAAACGACTCAGATTGTCTCGCAATTGCTCGGCGCCCCGACGCTGGTGCAACTGCACAATGGGCTCCTCGTCAAAACCTTCAACCTCAAAGTCTTCCGCAGCGAGCGGTGTGTCAAACTTTTGTAGTCTGCGGAACAAGTCTGTTCGGCAATTTCGCGCAATGGTATAGATCCAAGTGCTTGCAGCGGCCTTCTCAGGGTTAAATGCGGCGGCTTTTTGCCAAACTTTGAGCATGACCTCCTGCACCAACTCATCAGCGTGGCTGGCTGACAAAGATGAGCCCGCGAGCGCAAACGACTTGATCAGCGGCGCAAAATGCCGGAAGAAGCGCGTAAAGGCTGCCCGGTCCTGTCCGCGGCCTATTTGGACAAGGCACTCGCTCCACTCGTCGGTGCGGCGCCCGGTCACCCAAGTCGTTGCTGACGGTGTCACCACGCGCTGGTCTGATGAAATGTCCGGCATAAATTC
>Ga0181582_10003437_pt1 | contig 12727 bp, 13 predicted proteins | sample 071ome_32_FD_132438 | JGI IMG/M metagenome (GOLD analysis project Ga0181582, IMG submission 132438) | Coastal salt marsh microbial communities from the Groves Creek Marsh, Skidaway Island, Georgia - 071405AT metaG (megahit assembly) | ecosystem: Environmental > Aquatic > Marine > Intertidal...
AACCCAGGTCGGCATCAAGATGGGCTTTACCAGCCGCGCCAAGATGATCCAGATGGGGATCGACGACATGATCTGGGGCCGGCTGTCGGACGGCATGCTGGTCGAAGACGGCGACGTCATCGATATCAAGAATTACGTCCATCCCCGCGCCGAACCGGAAATCGCGTTCCTGCTCGGCGCGCCTCTGGACCATGCCTGCACGGCGGCGGAAGCGATGGCAGCGGTCGATGCGGTGGCCCCGGCGATCGAGATCATCGATTCCCGTTACAAGAACTTCAAATTCTCTTTGGCCGATGTGGTCGCCGATAACAGCTCCTCCAGCGGGTTTGTGGTCGGCAGCTGGTCCAACCCCGAACCGGATTTGAGCAATCTCGGGATGATCCTCGAATTCGACGGCAGGCCGGTACAGATCGGCTCTTCCGCCGCCATTCTGGGACATCCGGCGCGTTCTCTCGCCGCTGCCGCCCGTATCGCCGCGGCCGCGGGTGAACCGCTGCAGGAAGGCTGGATCGTCATGGCGGGCGGCGCGACCGCGGCGGAAGCGCTGCGGCCCGGCGTCACCGTCCGGAATTCGGTTCAAGAGCTGGGTTTCGCCGGTTTCAGCGTGGGCGCCTGAGCCGCGTCGCAGGGTTGGCACGGGATATGACGCACGTGTAGTATTCCGCCCGAATGGCGCGCCGGCCAGGCGCGTTATTTGTGAAATCGGCGATCTGCCGAATTTAATTCGAAGAAACAACAGGTTAACGAATGAGCGAGATTGAATTTCATGCCGTGGCCAGTGTTGGCGACCTCGGTGAGGAAGAAGTCATGGAGGTAAAGGCCGGGGATGAGGAAATCTGCATCTACAATGTAGAGGGCGAATTCTTCGCGACCCACGCCATCTGCACGCATGAAAATGTCGGACTTGCGGACGGATTCGTCGAGGGCGACAAGATCGAGTGCCCCTTGCATAGCGCCTGTTTCGAGATCAAGACCGGCAAGGCCGTCAACCCGCCCGCCGAAGTCGATCTCAAAACCTATCCCGTCAAGATCGACGGCGACACAATTTTTGTCGGTGTAGAGAAATAGCATACGCCGCAACCGGAACCCCACACACAGGAAAGTCGAGATGAGCGATCAGGATTATGAATTTCACGCAGTAGCCAAAACCAGCGAAATCGGCGATGACGAAGTCGTCGCCGTGTCGATCGGCAGGCTGGATATCGGCATATACAAGATGGATGGCGAGCTTTTCGCCCTCGACGATATCTGCACCCACGCCTATGCGGCAATGTCGGACGGCTATATCGAGGACGGCAACATCGAATGCCCTCTCCACGGCGCCTGCTTCGATATCAAGACGGGCAAGGCGCTGACCGCGCCTGCAACCGTCGACCTCCGGAAATTCCCGGTGAAGATCGAGGGCGACCAGATACTGGTCGGCGTGCCGAAAGCCGAATAACGCCTTAGCGGAGACAGAATAGTGAGTGACGACCGTACCTTCATTATCATCGGCGCAAGCCAGGCCGGTGGCTGGACCGCCAAGACCCTGCGCAATGAAGGGTTCGAGGGAACGGTTATCATGATCGGCGAGGAACCCTACCTCCCCTATGAACGGCCGCCGCTGTCGAAGGATGCCCTGCTCGGCGAAACCGACGTCGAAAGCACCTATTTCTGGCCGCCGGAAACGTATGAAGAAGACAGGATAGATGTCCGGCTGAATACGCGCGTCACAGCGATTGACCGGGAAGCCAAGACGGTGACGCTGGACAACGGCGAGACACTCACCTGGGATAAGCTGGCGATCACCACCGGCGCCCGGGTCCGGCCACTGCCCATCGACGGCGCCGATCTCTCCGGTGTGCATTACCTCCGGAATATGGACGATACGCTGGCAATCCGGGAAGACGCAGTAAAGGGCGGCACGGCGGTCATTATCGGCGGCGGCTGGATAGGTCTGGAATGCGCCGCGACTCTCGGCAAGCTCGGATGCAAGCCGGTCGTAGTCGAATTCGCCGACCGGCTGTGCGGCCGTGCGGTAACGCCGGATATCAGCGACTGGATGCTGGAATTCCACCGTGCCAAGGGTGTTGATGTCCGGCTGAATACCGGCGTGGAAAAACTGGAAGGCGACGGCGCGGTCTCCAGAGCAATTCTTTCCGATGGATCGGCCATCGATTGTTCCATCGTGGTCATCGGCATCGGCGTCCTCCCCAATGTGGAGCTGGCGGAAGAAGCCGGGCTGGAAGTCGATAACGGTATTGTCGTCGATGAATTTTGCCGAACCTCGGACCCGGACATTTTTTCCGCAGGCGATGTCACAAACCACCCGAACGGACTTCTGGGGCGTCGTATCAGGCTGGAAAGCTGGGAAAACGCCATGAATCAGGGCATCAATGCCGGGAAATCAATGCTTGATGCGGGCGCGCCCTATTCGGAAATCCCCTGGTTCTGGTCGGATCAGTTCGACGCCAACATCCAGATGATCGGTCTGCCGGAGGAATGGGACGAAACCGCGACGCGTGGCGACAAATCGGCAAATGAATTCGTTGAGTTCTATCTGAAAGACGGCGTGATCGTCGGCGCGATATCAGTCAACAGCACGCGCGATTTGCGCTTCGGGAAGCGGCTGATGCAGGCGGGAAAACAGGTTGCCGCCGCGGACCTCGCCAACACCGATATCAAAATGCAGGCGTTGCTGAAAGGCTGACAACCGTCAGATCAACCCCAACGATTTAAGTTCCGCGGCCATTTCCTCAGGCAACCCGTCAATCGCCTTTCCTTTTGCGTTTCCGATATCCCCCGGCGCCGCCGCGTCCTCCATATAGCGCCACCCCTGTATCGGTTTATGAGGCGTCAATTCAACGCGTTTCAATCCGGGATCAAGCAATATCGCGCAACGCGGCTTGCCGTTGCGGCCGACAGCATCCGCAAATCCGGTGATACGTTGCCGCGCCCGGATATACCCCTTGATGATCCAGAAAATCGACCCGCCATCAAGGACTTCGACTGAACGTCTCGGCGCATTCCGGGTCAGATGACGGAGTATCCCGTTATTGCCGGCACGGCGTTCTTTTTGAATACGCATCAAGTGATCGAGGCTTTCAATCCCGACCGCCATCTTCACGAGGTGAACCGTCATGGCCCCATTGTGACGATCCGGTGAAAGCACGCAACCTCACCCGATCGCGTGGCATACCCGATTTATTCTGGACCGCTATCGGCCAGCGCCGCCAGGCAGTCAAACAAATCCCGCCCCAGGGGCCCGCCATCTCCAGCGCGTCTTTCTTTATGAATTGCCCGCATCGCGGACAGAAAGACCCGGAGGATGGCCAGGTCATTCTCATCGAGAGATTTGCGAAGATGCGAAAATTCCATGGCTTTACCGGCGATATCACCCAAAAGCGCGTAACCATAGCTTGCCGCCTGGGCCCGGAGATCCATCAGGTTTCGATGCAGCGCACGAAGCCCGGCAAGGTCGTTGCCCGATTTTTCCAACCGCGCCAGCGCCTCATCCATTTGGTCAAATTCGTCAGTGCCCCAGTTCCCGTCATCGTCACGCAAAGCGGCGACCGCGGTTTCCGCCCGGCGGATAAGGAACGGGTCCAGGAGTGCCTCGCCTTGTCCCACCTTGACCTTGCGAAGCGCATTTGGCGGTTTGATAAACTGAATATCGGCCATCAATCCTGTCCCACGGCTTCTTTGGCGGTTTCATCCGCGCGGCGTTCCTGAATCCCCTCTGGCGGGCCCAGATCCCGGCGCCGGCGGCACGGACCAAAATAATGTTCGTTTTTCACGAAGGGGCGCGGATTATCGATAATGGAGGTAATCCGGTCGAACAATGTCTTCGCCGAAAGCGGTTTGACAACAAATTCGTTCACGCCGGCGTCGCGGGCCTGAAGGACATGTTCATATTCGGTCGCCCCGGACAACATAATGATCGGGACATAAGGGTTCGGACTGTCTTCATCCTTGCGCACCATATTCGCAAAATCCAGCCCCGACATCGGTTTCATATCCCAATCGACGATCAGAACATCCGCCTCAAAATTCTGTAATCGCTGGTACCCTTCCTGCGCATCTCCGGAATCAGAGATTTTTTCGACACCCAGCGAGTGCAGAATACTGAGAATCAGGCTCCGCATGTGCGGATTGTCATCAATAACAATGACACTGACATTATCAAGCAGATAACGGGATTCACGGTCCAGCATCTTCTCCTGCCTCACGACAAAGCCCGTTTTCAGGGCTTCAATTACGCCTTCGCCGAACGGGCAGATAATGTCACGCAGCCGGTTTCTGATTTCTTAACCGGCACCGATTTCAAGGCAAATAGTCAATAAATCGCCACCAGAGCCATTGCAGCGGCACCATTATAAACCATCCGAATATCGCCATTGGAAACAGAAGCCGGATAAACTTGCTTACCGGAAGCCCGGAAATCGCCCGTGTCGCCACCAGAGGCGGCGCCTGATAGGGAAACATTACCATCGCCCAGGCGGGTGCCTGAGCCATCAGAACCGCGTTCAGGGGCCACCCCGTCGCCGTCGCCAGCGTTTCGCCAAATGACGTCATGATCGCCGGCTGCCCCGGCAGGGTAGTGACAAGCTCCAACAGCCAGCCGAGCCCGATAACGGAGGCGAAAGTACCCAAACCGGTCCCCTTCCCCAGCCCCATGACGGAAATCAGATGTCCGCCGAGAAGCGCGCCTAACCCCGTATGGGTCACGACCGCCCCCACGCCGATAACCCCGGCGAGCACCAGAAACGGTCCAAAATTCATATACGACAGTAGCGGTCCCTTCGGCATAATGCCCGCCCCCGGCAGAGCGCAGATAATACCGGCGCCCAGCGCGACCCAGGCGGGAGAAACACCGTGAATACTGTCCGTCGCCCAGAATCCCAGCGCCACGACAAGCACGCAGATAAGCCGGGCCTCGTCGCGCTTCAATTCAGCGGGTTCCGGTGGCGCTGCCTCGGTCTTGATCCGGTCGGGAAACAGAATGGCGATAAAAACCGGCAAGGCCAGCATGGTGACCAGCCCGATCACCGGAAAATGAAGAGCGAGGTATTCGGTGTAAGTGAATTTGATGCCGTAAATCGCCTCCGCCGCGCCCGCCATAACGACGTTTGGGACGGACGCCGGCAATATCGCGAAAGTCGGTGTCAGTGTTCCGACGCCCACGGCCAGAATAAGCCCGGCCCGGCCGTTACTGTCGGGTCCGAAACCCAGCCTGTCCGCAAGCGCGATAATAATGGGCAACATGATCGTCACCCGCCCCACGGACGAGGGCATCAGGAACGCCAGCAGACACATAATGAAGACCGTTCCGGCGATGATCCGGAAATAGGATTTTCCGAATAATCTGTCGATATATCCGGCCAGACGCTTGCCGAGGCCCGTCGCCTCGATCCCGACGCCGAGAATCATTCCGCCGAATACCAGCCAGACCGCGCCGGAAAGAAACCCCGAGAACACCACCTCGGGCGGCGCAATGGCGATTACCAGGCAAAGAAAGAAAAACACCAGTACGGTGAGATATTCCGGCAAGGCCACGGTTGCCAGCAGTCCGATGGTCAAAACCATGACCGCGGCGGTCCGCATGCTGCCGGCCGCGCTGCCCTCCGGATCCGGAAAAAAGAACAGCGCCAGGGCGACGAGCCCCGCGCCGAAAGCGATCAGGTGGGAAACCCGCACGCGCCCGATCACAACAAAATCGTGGCGGCGAGGCCAAGAAAGACGGAAAAAGCAACGACATCGGTGACCGTCGTCAAGATAACACTGGAGGCAATGGCGGGGTCGATTCCGGTCCGATCGAGCCCAAGAGGGATCAACATTCCGGCCAACCCGGCCAGGATAAGCGTAACAACCATCGCCGCGGCCATGACGGCGCCGATCATCCAGCTGCCGGCCCACAACCACACAACTAGCCCGATCAGGATTGCGAAGGCGGCGCCATTATAGCACCCGACCAGTGTTTCCTTTCCAAGGATCCGCATGGCGTTCGCCGGCGTCAGCTCGTGCGTCGCCAGCGCCCGGACGGCAATGGTCATGGTCTGCGTGCCGGCATTGCCGCCCATAGACGCGACGATCGGCATCAACACCGCAAGCATGACAATCTGTTCCAGCGTGGCTTCAAAAAACCCGATGACGATCGAGGCCAGGACCGCCGTAATCAAATTGAGAAACAGCCAGGAGAAGCGCGACCGTCCGGTTTCCAGAACCGCCGCATACAAATCGTCGTTCTTGACGCCGGCCAGGCCCATAATGTCCTCTTCTGCCTCCTCATGGATGACGTCGACAATATCATCGATGGTAATTGTCCCGATCAGTCGGCCAACATCGTCCACCACAGGCGCGGAAACAAGATCGTGCTGGGCGAACAGGAAGGCGACATCTTCCTGATCCATCGTGCCGGGCACGGTGACGATATCCTCAATCATAAATTCGCTGATCCGAACGGGCCGCTGGCTGCGCAACAACCGGTTCAACGGTACCTTACCGATGGCGCGGTGGCGCGGATCGACAACAAAAATATCGTAAAAATCCGCCGGCAGATCATCCGCTTCACGCATAAAATCGATAATCTCACCAACCGACCAGAAAGCGGGCACGGCGACAAAATCCCGCTGCATCAACCGGCCCGCGCTTTCTTCCGGGAATGCCAGCCCCTCTTCCAGCAATTCGCGCAGCTCCGACGGCACCGCCTGCATGACGCTGCGTTGCATCGTCTCGGTCAAAGACGTCATTAAGGATAAAGCGTCATCCGATTCCAGCCGTACGATGGCACGCGCGATCGTCTTGGTGCCCAGCTGCTCGGCGATGTCGTTCCGGATATCCTCTTCCAGTTCCGGCAGCACCGCCGGATCAAAATCGGGGCGAAGATATTCCACAAACCGTTCGCGCAGATCGCCCCGCAAGAGCTGGAGTAAGTCGGCAAGTTCCGCGGGGTTCAGCGCCTCGACCAGAAGACGTGATTCGAACCGGTGCTGGTACTCAAGGGATAGCGTTACGTCCTGTACCAGTTGAGGGTCGAGCCCGGCCGCCTGTTCCGCAGAGGAAGGCTGCGTGTCAATCGCTGTGGCGTCTGTTGCCATGCCATCCCTCTCCCGCCCCGGACAGGGCTAATCAACAAAGAAATCGGGCCCGTGCGCTAGGCTACGGGCCCTGAATTTGGTGCGGTCGAGAAGACTCGAACTTCCACGGGATCTCTCCCACAGCGACCTCAACGCTGCGCGTCTACCAGTTCCGCCACGACCGCCTAACTATAGTATAGTGCTTAACAAAATCAGCTTCTAGGCGGCGGGGAATACCAAATTGCCATGCCATTCGCAAGTAAAGACATGACCAATCCGCAATCGGCCGTCAATTGGATTGAGGAATTGGGCAATCCGGTCCCATACCCAGACGCCCTGAACCGTATGGAATCGCTTGCCGCCGCGATCCGAGAGGGAAATAGCGCGGAAACCATCTGGTTGCTGCAACATCCGCCGCTATATACCGCGGGGACCAGCGCCAGACGAGAGAATTTACTCGATCCCGACCGTTTCCCGGTATTCGAAACAGGGCGCGGCGGCGAATTTACCTATCACGGACCGGGTCAGATCGTGGGATACGCGATGCTTGATCTGAAAAACCGGTCCGAGGATGTGCGCGCCTATGTCCATGACCTCGAAAGCTGGCTGATCGCCACACTCGCCAAATTCGGTGTCCGGGGTGAACGACGCGAGGGCCGTGTCGGCATATGGGTGGTAACAGGAAAATCCGTGGACGGCGTAGCACGGGAAAAGAAAATCGCCGCGATCGGGGTCCGGATCCGGCGCTGGGTCGCCTATCACGGCGTATCGCTGAATGTGGAGCCGGATTTGAGCCATTTTGACGGCATCGTCCCCTGCGGCATTTCCGATTACGGTGTGACGTCCCTGGTCGACCTGGGTATTACCGCCACGTTGGACGAAGTCGCGCACGCCCTGCGGGGCGCATTTGAGGACACTTTCGGCCGCGAAACGCGCCTGAACACCTATTCATCGCCAAGCTGATGGAACTCTTCGCTCTCAGGCGCATCCGCCGGTGACCGTTCAATCCGGTCAACTCTGGCGGCAGGCGGGCCGGAATGACAATCCTCAACCATTCGCTCCACAGCGTCGCCCGGGCCGCTGAACAGCGCCTCCGCCCGGCCATCGCGGCGGTTACGGACCCATCCTGCGAGGCCAAGCTTCTTGGCCCTTCTTACCGTCCAGGCGCGATACCAGACGCCTTGCACGCGCCCCGCGATAAACACACGGACGGAAACGACGTCCGTCAGGCCGCCTGCCCGGCCGAAAGCGTGAGAAAGCGCACTGCGTCGCCGATGGTATGCCTGATGTGCTCCCTGCGCTCCGCGGCCTCCCGATCCTCGCCCCAGATCGATTCCTGATAGAGCTCGTCGAGAAAAGCCAGTTCCCACGCTTCATCCGCATCAATCCACGCTTTCGCCAGCCCGAAACCAAGAACAACGGAGCCGGTAGTCGCGGTCGCGGATAACAGACCGGCCAGCCGGAAATCGTCGCAAGCGGCGACTGCCGCGAAGAGCCGCCGCAGCGACTCTTGCGGTTGCTCCACAGGAGTGAGGGAACGTGTAATGGAAAGATTGATTTCCATTTCCGCCGCGAACCGGTCCAGAAGCGGTTGCCATGCCCGGTCTTGCCGCTCACGCAAATCGGCGGGATTCTCTACCCGATAACACAACAGATCGGTCCCGCCATAACCCGCCACTTCTGCTATGACCGTCTCCCGTGCCGGACGCACGCGATCAACGGCTGAATTGGCGAGCTGCGTCAGAGGCATCGATTTCGGATCGATCTCATCTCCCTGACTTTGCCATTCGGATGCGATGGCCCCCGCAAGCGCCGCGCATGGCACCTCTAGCGCGTGCTTTGCGGGCGTTCGGACCGGCCGGCCATCCAGCTCTATACGGAATACCCGCCCGGCCTCAGCCGCGCGGGCTTCCCGAAAAAACCGTTTCATCGACCAAAGAGACCCTTCAAACCCTTTTCGATCGCTGTGCCCGGATCGGGGATCGGGGATGACGGCTTGGTCTCTCCACCGCCGGTCTTCGCCGGGGCGCTCGACTTGCTGGGCGTCGCGGATTGCCGTTCATTCATAACCTTGACGACGCACGGGTCGGACGATTTCGTCGCTGCCTGCTTTTGGCCGGACCCGCCATTCGCGCCCAGCAGCCCACCGACGAGGTTTGCCGCCCCGCCAACCGTACTGCCGAGCCGCTTCACCGTACCCGCAACCATCGCGACGGGGTCGGGCAACACCGAAGGAGACGCCAGCGTCCCACCAACCTTCAGCGGCACGAGAAGCGCCATCACACTGGCTGTCTCGGCGTAGGGAATAATGCCGAAATCAATCTCTTCCTTGGCGAGATTGACGCCACCACTGCCGACGATCGCCAGCCTGTTTGTATCAATCACGGTCGCATTGCTCTTGAGCTGGCCGTTCTTGATGCCGTGATCGATGGTAATGCACCCGATCCGCATCCCGTCATCGCCCTTGCTCCAGGAGGTAATCGCCTTAAGCACATCGGCGGACAGGAAATCGAGCAGATCATTGTGAACCCGGCCTTGGCCCATTCGGGTTTCGAACTTGCCGTTCAATCCGGCCATGATCGCCCGAACCGATTTACCCTTGCCGTTGACATCGGCGCCGATATTGAGCTTGCCCTCCAGCAGTCCCGGATTGCCCGCCTGTTTGATGATTTCCGCCAGATCGAGATCGGCGATCGAAAGCTTCATCGCGAGCTGCGGAATCGCGCTGGAGGAGACCAGGCTGAGATCGGTCGAGATCTTGCCGCCGGCATATGTCGCCTTGAAAGGCCGCAGAACCAGATTGCCGTTCTTCAACGTCACATCGGCTGAAAGATCGGTCAGGATCAGCGCCGGTCCTTCAAGTTTTTTACCCCGGAAGGAGACATTGGCATTAGCCGCCTTCAACCCATCCAGCGGCAGAGGATCATCGGGGAAAACCCTTCCGTCATTCTTTGCGGCGGGTTTCTTCTCTTCATTGGCAGCAGGCTTCGCGTTCTTGTCCTGAAAGTCCTGCAGACGCAGCAATTCGGACGTCAGGGTCGCCGCAACCGACATCGGCTTGGCCGACGGGTTGATCGTCACATTGCCGGAAAGATCAGACTCGCCCATTCGCAGGCTCAACCCCTTGATCTGCCAGCCGTCGCCCTTTTCGCTAACCGTGCCGCCAACCTTGTAAGGTCCCATATCCGGTACCGGCGAACCGGAAAGCGCGGACAGGCTGGCCAACGTCTGGCCTTCGGCGGAAAACGCGATATTGATGCCCTTGTTTTCCTTGGGCTTTGCGATACCGCCTTTCAGCGTCACCTTGGCCCCGCCGGCTTCCGCCCCTAGGTCCAGATTCAAGGCATCACCCGCCGCCATTTTGGCAAGGGAATCTATCGCGCCCTTCAGGGTAATCGGCTGATCATTGAAAGAACCTTTGAAATTGAGCAACAGCGGTCCGCTGCTATCCGGCGCCGACGCCTGCAAACTGTCCACCCGCAACTTGGTTGTCGTGTTCTTGACGCCGTCGCGATAGACCAGCTGAGCATTCTCAACCAGGACCTTGTCGATGGTCGGAATGGTTCCGCCACCGGAATCCTTTTCCCCGTCCTTTTTGTCGGCGCCCTTCATTTCCCAGTTGCCGGTACCGTCTTTTTTGGTCTCCAGCAGGATGTCGGCGCCCGAAAGAACGATCTGCTTGATTTTCACTTCGCCAAAGAAGATCGGCAGAAGCTCTATCTCGGCACGGAAACTCTCAATGGTTGCCATTTCCTTGCGTGAACCCCAGGACGCATTGGCGAACCGGACCTTATCGACGGCAACCGCCGGTGTGAGCCCGATTTTCGGCGCGAACTCGCCTTCGATGACGAGGTCGCGGCCCGTCGCGTCTTTCACCGCCGTCTGGATTTCACCCTTATAGGCGCTGAAATCCATAGTGAACAAAATGGCGACCGCCGTGACGACCAACGCCACAACGAGCCCGAGGACGATCTTGATAACGGTTGAAAATTTCATGATTGGCCTCCTACCAGCCGGTTAATGGTCGGAGAAATTTCTCTGATATCATCTAACACGCTGTGGGCGCCCGCTTCCACAAGCTCACCGGTTTCGTGAACACCCCATGAAACACCTACAGCCATTGTGCCCGCATTGCGCGCCATTTGCATGTCAAAGGTCGTGTCGCCGACCATGACGGCATTGTGTTTCTCGACACCGGTTTCTTCCAACGCCTGATACATCAAATGCGGGTTGGGCTTTCCGGGCCCGTTATCCGTCGTTTTCAGCGTGACAAAACGATGGTGAATACCTTCAGTGGCCAGCAGATCGCGTAACCGCCCGCCGGACCGGCTGGTGATGATCGCCAGCAGAAACCCGGCTTCCTCGACCTCATCCAGCATGTCGTGCACGCCCTCGAACAATGTCTGTTCCCGTGCCGGCCGAGTGCGGACGCCACGGGCGACCTCGTCATGATAATTGCGGATATGGGCGAATTCCGCGTCGCCCGCGCCGGGCAGCAGCGCCCGCACGGATTCATCCCAGGGAAGACCGATAATCCGCTTGATATCGCCGGGTTCGGGAAGCGGAAATCCGCAGGCTTCCCAGCAATCCATGACGCCCGCGACGATCGACGCGGCACTGTCGAGCAACGTACCGTCCAGATCGAACGCGGCAAGCTTCAGACTATCGCTATCAGACATCGATTAATCCGATTTTCATGGCCGCAGAAATAGCCCATTGCAACCGGCGAGACTACCCCGGGAAAATACTTATATCTTTGCGTCGGGCCGATCGACCAACGTGCCTTCCCGGGGATCGAACCCGAAATATTTCATTGTGTCGGACATAAAGGGCGGCGGCTCCGCCTCTATCGTCACCATACCCTTTCGGGGATGAACCAGTGTGAGGCCGCGCGCATGCAGATGCAGCCTGTCGGCATTGGGGAAACCACCGGGAACGGCTTCCACGCCACCATATTTCCGATCCCCGACAATCGGCGTCCCGATAGCGCTGCAATGGACACGTAACTGATGGGTCCGTCCGGTCTCCGGATATAGGGCAAGCCACGCCGCATCGGGGCCGGCATTTTCCACGACGATATAGCGTGTAATGGCGCGGCGTCCCGTTCCGGCGGCCATTTTTTCATGGCCCGCTTCACCCCGTTTGTCGAGGGCGAGATCGATTTCCCCCCGCCGCGGTTTTGGCACACCGGCGACAATCGCCCAATAGGTCTTTTCCACATCGCGTCCCCGGAAGGCCTTCGCCAGCGCCGCTGCCGAAAACGCATTCCGGGCAAGGACCAGTACGCCGCTGGTATCCCTGTCCAGCCGGTGAACCAGTTTTGGCCGTTCCTTCGCATCGAAACGCAACCCGTCCAGCAACCCGTCGATATGACGCTTAATTTTGGTGCCCCCCTGTACGGCGATTCCGGACGGCTTGTTGATAGCGATGATGTCATCGTCCCGGTAAATCACCAGGCTGCGGATAAAATCGCGATCCGCCGCGCTCAGACGTGCGTCGCGCGGGGCCGCAGGTGCGGATTTAACCTCGGGCAAAGGCGGAACGCGAACGGATTGTCCGGTTTCCAGGCGGGTTGAGGACTTCGCGCGCTTGCCATCGACACGGATTTGTCCCGTCCGCAGCATTTTCTCGATCTGCCCCTGGCTGACCCCGCCGAACTGCCGCCGGAACCA
>Ga0181582_10003438_pt1 | contig 12725 bp, 8 predicted proteins | sample 071ome_32_FD_132438 | JGI IMG/M metagenome (GOLD analysis project Ga0181582, IMG submission 132438) | Coastal salt marsh microbial communities from the Groves Creek Marsh, Skidaway Island, Georgia - 071405AT metaG (megahit assembly) | ecosystem: Environmental > Aquatic > Marine > Intertidal zone...
CATTGGAGTGGGAATTCGCCGATCCCATATTGGAGCCAAACATCACCATAGTGTTGTCCAGCAAGCTGCCGGACTGCTCTTTGACCTCGTTGAGTCCAGTTAGAAAGTGATTGATCTCCTTGAGCTGCAATTCCTCGACGATCCGCAATTGGTCCATCTTTTCTGCATCGTTGCCGTGATGGGATAAGGGATGCGTGCCGCCGTTAACCCCATCGATGTTCTGCGGAAGCGAGCCCATATGTATACCCAAAGAAATGATACGGGTGGAATCGGTGCTCAACGCCAGCTTCATGACATCGAGAATAGGCCGATGCTGCTTGATCCCATCAGCGGTGGTTGTGATGTCTTCCGGCATCGGGGCATTGACGACTGGCTTGGGCTTTCGCTCCCAAGCTTGCCTCTCTACTAGGCGCTGCTCCAATTCCCGAACGGAAGTAAAGTACTGGTCGAGCTTGTCCCTATCGGCAGAACTTACCTTGCCTTTGAGCTTCTTTACACGTCCCGTCAACGTATCCAGAATGCTACGCTCTTCCCGCAGCCTCACAATCTGGGCCTCGACTTCCGCTTTGTTGCCCTGCAAAAACATGCGCTGAAACAATCGGGCAGCTTTGGTTTCCCCAGGAATCGGCACCCCAGCGGTCGTAAAAGACATGGGTTCGCCCCGCTCGGGCCCGCTATCGCAAGGAGCGATCATAATGGGCAGGAACGGGAAACGGGTTTTGTGGCCGATAGCCTCGGCCGCGTACACGTCCAAAGAAATCGTATTGCGGAAACCAGGACTGCCGGGATGGGGGGCGCCTGTCATGAAACAGGGCAAAGCCCCGTGTCCGCTGTCTACTCCTGGTAGGGAAACGCCGGACATGACCGTCATCCGGCTGCGGTGGTCCTTCAGCAGATCCAGATAGGGGGTGTTTTCGTAGTTCACCCCCGGCGTCGTCGGGAAAAAGTGCTGTGGCAGCAGGCTGAGGCTATTCATGAGAATAACCATGCGGCGGGGTGAAGCCGCTTCGGCGACCCGCTTTTCCGCCGCGTGGACGCTGGGCTTCATGACGTCCAAAAAGGGAAGGGCCACCGCCACGCCGGAGGCTTTCAAGAATGCCCGCCGATCCATAACCTTCCGCAAATGAGGCATTTGCAGCGGGGCTGACCCTGCCGAGTCGGGAGTATTGGAGGTATTCGAGGGCCTTGCCATAGAACTTCCCTACCTATTTACGCAAAAACATGGGAGTTTCAAGGATACTTAGAATCAAACTCCTCATTCCATAACCATCGGCCTCGTTGGCATCCAGCAGCGCTTCAATGACTTCCCGGTCGCTGAAGGTGGCTACCGCTCCTGTGGCGTGCACGAGCAAGCGATTGAGAATATTTCTGGCAATTTGCCGCTCCTCTTCCTCCAAGATCCTTTTGAATTCATATATATCGGAAAATTGCCTGCCGGCGATTTCCCCAGACGAATCCACCGAAAGGGCCGTTCTTATTTGGTAGCCCAACGGGCCCCGAAACAGGGTTTCCTTCTCTCCACCTTCAAGACTGCGGTACTGGGTTCGGAACCCGCCCATAACATCGAAAGACTCCAGAGCGAACCCCGGCGGATCGATTCCTTGGTGACAATTGGCGCAGGATTCGTTGCGCCGGTGCTTTTCCAATTGCTGGCGAATCGTGACCGCTCCTCGCGTATCCGGCTCTATACTACCCGCATCTGGGGGAGGCGGTGGTGGTGGGGTACCCAATATCCGCTCCAGCACCCATACACCGCGCTTAACCGGGGAGGTGGTAAAACCGTCAGAAGAGATCTTCAAAATGCTGGCTTGGGTCAGGATTCCGCCCCGAGGACTGCCCGATGGCAGCTTAACTTTCCGCAGTTCGCCACCTTCAACTCCGGCAACGCCGTAGTGGCGGGCCAAATGCTCATTAAGAAAGGCGAAATCAGAGTCCACTATGTTGGCAATCGGCAGATCGCTGCGAATCATCTCGCGGACAAATCTTCGCGTTTCCCTTACCATCGACTCCACTAGAAAACTGTCTTCCTCGTATTCTGGATACAATCGTTTGTCGGGAGTGGTAGAATAGATGTCATCCAGTCCTAGCCATTGATTGGCGAAATCGTCTATGAATCGATCGGCTTTGGGATCGTCCAGCATGCGTAGCGCCTCGGCTCGCAACACGTCAGTCTTTGTCAGGGAGCCCGATCTACCGAGATTGCTCAAGCGCTCATCCGGTAACGAGCGCCATAAATACAGGGCCAATCGCGCCGCCAATTCCCCACCCGAAAGCTCGCCCGGCTCTTCGGCAATGAAAAGAAAGTCTGGCGAACAAAGGATAGCCTTGTAGGCGATGAGCATGGCATCCTGGAAACACAAATTTCGATCCAAGCCTTCGAGAACCCGTTCTTGCATAACAGCGACTTCGCTATTCCTGACCGGGCGCCGATAGGCCCGCTCCATAAACGATCGCAGCAGGCGCTTGCTGTCTCTACTAGGATTCTTGGAGTGGATATAGTAAAGCTCGCCTGTCGGTTTGCTCGCCTCGCGGACGTCCCCGGTCCCCAATGCAATAGACCGCGGCGGAAGACACCCGCTTTCCTCACTCCATTCTTTCATCGGCAGATCGCCGAACAGCGCTTGATGCCCCTTCGGTGGCCATTGCTCGATCAGCGGGCCCTCGATCTCCGCCCACTCGATAACAAAAGCGTCCCAGATATCGGGATTCTTGCCCGAGGCAAAACGGGCGCTTCGCAAGGGAAGATCGGCGCAATGAATGCGAAGGCGTTCATTGCCATGCAGCCAAACGGTAGACTCGTAGGTATCCGATTCCGGCGTTACATTAAAGGAATCGAAAAACCGGCCCAGAGTGACCCCAAGGGCAACCGTTTGGTTTTTGTCGCCAGGAAGTATTTCCGGCACGTCATCACCCGCATGCTCCGCCTCAGCAAAGGCGCTGTAGGCCATTCGCCCCGTCCTGGCCCGAAAACGGATTTTATAATATCCGGGTTCTTCAGGAGCCGTGAACAAGCCCCAAGGCCCCTGGGACTTCATTGGTTCCTTTATCAATACCAGCTCATCGTTGACCAGCGTGTGAGCGTTGCGATACGCCTTTCGATGGGCCCCTAGTTCACGCGGCGCGTAGCGGATAGGTTCGACATCCGGTTTCGGTCGCAGGGCCACCGCTGCCTGTAAAGAGGCTTCGGCCGCTTCCAGATAAAGAGCGATTTGGCTGTAAGCCAGCTCCTGCTCATCAGCGACATTGTCTAAACCGTGATATTCCACATCGGCAGGCGTGTATTGGGCTGCGGTGAGACCCGGAAGATGGAGCAAGTCGCGAACCGCATTTTCATACTCGTTCGAGCTCAGACGCCGAGAGACTACGCGCCCCACAGAACGTTCCTGGGCTGCATCAAATGCCTTCAACTGCTCGCCAAGAAATTCCGTAAACCGATTCCGTTCCGCATCCGAGAACTGGCGCTTCTTGGGCGGCATCTCCCCTTTGTTTACACGGTCGTATACGTATAGCCAGATCTTAGCGGTGGATGGATCGGCATGCATAGGAGCCAGGTTATCCAAACGAAAATAGCCCTTCTGCTCGAGGTCGTCGTGGCAATCGAGGCAGGTGTTCTCGATCATCGCAGCGAATTCAGGTTCCCAGCTTTGCCAACTAGCCAAGGCAGGAACCGGGAAACCCAGCAACAGGGCAACGGTCGCAATCAGTGATATGGATCTCTTCCCCTCGTTCATTAGTGACGTCACAGTTTAAATCGATCGGCAATCAGCTCAACACATTATCCTAAAGCTTCACAAGATCCTAAGGTAAAGCAGTGATTTTATTCCATGGGAAGGGAGGATCGGATCGATCCTCCTTGATTGAGTATGCGGAGGACCGAGCCGGTCCTCCCTACCAGCAAAAGTCCCTGGGACAAATTAGCGGGCGATCTCCGAGCGCTCACAAAGGGTAGCTTAGGCTTCCAGCCTGTGGCCTTAAACTCTGCATACAGGCAGGATGCCTGCGCTACTCTTTTCAATGTACGCTACCTGATCCAGCTTGGCGAAGTAGCGAATCAGGTTGCCTATATGCTCCGGGATTTCCACCCCCAAGCGCTGGCAACCCAATTCAATGGTGCCTCGGTCAACCTTGGCGGCAAAAGACTTGTCGTTCACCTTCTTGCCAATGGATTTGGTCTTCATTTGGCCGTACGGGACGGGATTCATCTTCTTATAGGCGCAGAAGATCCCGCAGATTTCGTCGCCAGCCAGTAGTCCGGCTGCCAGTTTCGTTTCTGGCAAAACCTTGTAGCCGTTATATCCATACGCATGGGCCTCTACGGCATGTATCAAACCATCCGGATAGCCCCACTCCGCAAACCATTTGAGCGATTCTCCCGGATGGGATTTCGGATGCTTCTCAAAATCGATATCGTGCAGATAGCCAGTTGCCCACCAAAGATGCTCATCTTCACCGAGATCCCCAGCGTAGCCCTCCATCGCCGCTGCCACCATCAAAGCATGGAATCGCTGATACGCTTTTTGGACGTGTTCAAATAAGAGATTTTGGGCCTGTTCTTTGCTCGGGAGATTCATCGTCGCAAACCCCCATACGACACGACATCAACTAGGCTGTCAGTCTAGGGGCCATCTAAATAAGGCTTCGATCATCCAGAGAATGCATTGCCCTCGGCTTCGAAGTCGATAATACTCGGATCTGATACCACATGAATGAAATCGAAGAAACGCTAAAATCGCTACACGATTCAATTGAGGCCAACGAATCTGGTGAAGTATCGCGACTGCTGAATCAAATTCAGTCGGCTGACTACCCGAGGCTCGTGGACCGACTCTCAGTTGACGAGCGCGAGAAACTGATGGGCATGGTTTCACCCGAAACCGCGGCCGCCCTGCTCGCCCGAATCTCGGAAACTCAGGTGGTAGGCATTCTCGACAAGCTCAATCCTGAGAAGGCCGCGAACATCATCCAGGAGCTCGGGAGCGATGAAGCAGCCGACCTGCTAGGGGTACTGAAAGCGGAGGGGGCAGAGGCCATTCTCTGTGAAATGCAGCCTAAAGAGGCTAGCGAGGTCCGCGAATTGATGGCCTATGCCGAAGACACCGCGGGGGGTCTCATGCGATTCGAGTTCCTTTCCTATCCCGTTTCTTCATCGGTAGGAGATGTCATTGAAGACCTTAGACGGAATGCGGAGATCTATTCGGACTTCGATGTTCAATACGCCTATGTCGTAGATAAGAGCAAGCGCATTGTAGGCGTATTGAGAATGCGCGATCTGCTCTTATCCAATTCCGAAACAGGTGTCAGTGAACTGATGATACATAATCCGCTGTTTGTTCCTCATTCAATGGAACAATCCATATTGGCCTCCATGTTCAAGGAAAAGCAGTTGGTTGGCTTGCCGGTCGTCGACGAAAACGAAACTCTGCTTGGCGTTGTATTAAGAAGTTCCGTACGCGAAGCTACAGCCGAAGCGGTTGCTGAAGATTTCCTCAAGGTTAGTGGATTAGGCGGCAAGGAAGAGCTGCGATCAATGCCCTTGCAGCTCCGCTCTCGGAGGCGGCTTTCCTGGCTAAGCATCAATATCCTTCTCAACGTCCTGGCCGCCAGCGTAATCGCCTTCTTTCAAGACACGCTTGCTCAAGTGATCGCCCTCGCCGTCTTCCTGCCCATTATCTCGGACATGAGCGGCTGTAGCGGTAGCCAGGCGGTAGCCGTAAGCATCCGTGAGCTCACGCTGGGACTCGTTCGCCCCACGGAGCTGCTGCGGGTTTTCCTCAAGGAAATCGCGGTCGGTATTGTCAATGGTATCGCTTTGGGAATGCTAATCGCTCTGGTCGCCTTTCTCTGGAAAGGAAATCCGTGGCTCGGCCTAGTGGTCGGCGGCGCCTTGATGCTCAACACCATAGTTGCCGTTTGTCTCGGAGGACTCATCCCTCTAATTCTGAAACGACTTGATTTGGACCCTGCCCTAGCGTCTGGGCCCATCCTTACAACGGTGACTGACATGTGCGGATTTTTCCTTGCTTTGAGCCTAGCGACAATCCTGCTGCCCTATCTAACCTAATTTTAGCGGCGTTTACTGCTCGAAATTATCAATACCCGAGTTAAGATCGCCGTTCAAATCACAACCAATCCTATGATTGTCTACCTAAACGGCGAATACTTGCCAGCCGACCAAGCGAAGATATCTCCGCTTGATCGCGGCTTTCTGTTTGGAGACGGCATCTACGAGGTTATTCCATCATACAACGGCCGAGCCGTAGCCTTGCAATTGCACATCGACCGCATGCGGCGCGGGCTGGACGCGATTGGTATCGACAACCCGATGACGGATGATGCCTGGAATGGAGTGGCCCGCGAATTAAGCGAGCGCAACGGGGGCGGCAACCTGGGAATCTATTTTCATGTCAGCCGGGGCAACGAAGGCCGTCGCATGCATCGCTTCCCCCAAGGGATAGCGCCAACGGTTTTCGCGACTGTTCTAGAGATAGCCCCACCTCCGCCTTTTCCCGATCGAAAGACGGAGAAAGGTTTCAGAGTGGGGACTGCCGAGGACCAGCGTTGGGACCATTGCGATATCAAGTCGACCGCCTTGCTGGGAAACCTGCTTCACTACCACCAAAGCCACAAAGCCGGAATGGACGAAACCATTCTCTACAATCAAAAAGGCGAAATCACCGAAGCTAGCTCCAGCAATGTGTTTGTCGTCATCAACGGCGAGGTGTCCACTCCGCCTCTTGACCACCAAAAACTCCCGGGCATCTCGCGTCACATTTGCCTGGAATCTTTGCGCTCCGAGGGATCGATTCCGGTCAGAGAGCGTGAAGTCACAATCGAGGAAGCCCGCAAAGCGGACGAGATATGGCTGACCAATTCTTCCAAGCGCATCGTGCCCGTAGTCGAAATGGATGGGCGGCCAGTTGGCGACGGCCAAGTGGGTAAAGTTTGGGAAAAAGCCCTCCGCATCTACGAAGCAGCCCAGTTTGATTTTTGACCATCGATTAGAGTAGGCAGGCTTCCAGCCTGTATCAAAACAGGCGAGACGCCCGTTCTAATAATAAAGAAAGAGCTTGGCAATCCAACTGGCCAATACCAACAATCTCTGGCTTATCTACAGTTTCTCATTCGCCTCTGGCTTCGCTACCACAATTGCGGAACCATCCTTTACTGCCATTGCCGGAGAAGCGGAGGAGATAAGCGAACGCTCCATTAACCGAGTGCTTCTCAGAAGCTTCGTCGCGTCAGGGGTTGGCGTTGGAATCCTGCTAGGAGCCCATCGGATCATCGTGGGAGATTCGATCGTCTACTAAATTCTTACGGGCTATATCGAAGTCATCATCATGACTTTCTTCGCGCCGCGTACGATCATACCCAACGCCTACGATAGTGGCGGCGTAACTACCTCGACCATCAACGTGCCCATCTTCGCTGTTCTCGGTCTCGGGCTGTCAACCAGCATAACAGGGCGCGACCCGCTTGTAGATGGATTCGGGCTCATTGCCTTCGCCAGCCTCTTCCCCATGGTCGCCGTACTCGGTTATGGCATAAGCAAACGAGAGGCGATTCCCTATCACGAACGCAAGGTCTTGCGCGATATAGAGCAGGTATTCTCCAGCATGAGGCGTCATATCGATGCCGATCTCGATGGCGATGGCGTCGAGGATGTAAGTTACATCAGCTCCCTCCCCCTCCCCCAGAAGAACATCATTACCATAACCTGGGAAATCGGTTCCGGCGTCACGATGGTCACTCACATACTTGACGACGCCCTCGAGTATCGCCGCTTAAGCGCCGGCGGCTTGTTTCGGAATTTGGCCAATCAATACGGCATGAGCGTCGAGCAACTAAACGAGTAAACAAAACGCAACCCCATCATCGATCGGGAAATCGATACCCTAATTCGCCGCCTAGGGAAAGGTAGCGAGATTGTACTCGATTCGCGACTAGGCTTTTACTGGATACACTCAAGCTTCCGCGTATACTTGACTGTAGAGCTGGATATCGCCGTCAATCGCATCTACGAAGACATCAATCATGGAAATCGAAAGGAAGAATCCTCCACTTCCATCGTACAGACAATCTATAGCATCCAAAAGCAATTCGAAAGCACGCGGGGTCGCTATCTACGAGACTAAAGTATCTATATTTACGATACGATATATTTTGATCTAATCATAAACACGAACGGGAAAACGGCTGTTGAAGTGGCCTCCCTAATCCGGGCCGAGTACAAAGCTTGGCAAAACAAAGGCTGAACTCGACAATCTCGTTCCGATGGGGCACGGTTCGGAAATGAAAAAGCGCTTCTTCTATCCCGGCTTTCTGGCCATGATTGTATTGGTCGTCTTCATTAACGGTTGTTCAGTCGACAGCAATCCCTCCAGAGATTCAAAACACATTCTCTTTTTATCCGGCGAGAACTCCCATGGCTGGGGATCTCACAAGCATGTTGCTGGAACCATTCTCCTTTCCGAATCCCTCCCTAGGGGATTTGCCAACGTGACAACGGAAATGATTCGCGAATGGCCCAGCGACGCCCAACTGCAGAAAGCCGACGCTCTGGTCATCTACGCGGACGGGTGGCGAAAGCACCCGGCCAACGGACGTTTGGACGAGCTCAAAGCATTCATGGATCAAGGCAAAGGGCTCATCGCTCTGCACTGGGCGACAGGAATCGAGGCCGCCAATGCGGGCTCCAAAGACCAGCGAAACGATCCTAACCGCTTAGCCTGGCGCGATCTGATGGGCGCCGATTTCGAAGCCTACTTCTCCATCAGCAATCACTATACGGCAGAGTTTCATGGCGCAGTCGACCACCCGATACTCAACGGAGTCGGGTCCTTTCATCTCTTCGACGAATGCTACTACCATTTGAGGGATGCGGGAACCGTCGAGCCCCTACTACCTCTACACCCCCCTGCAAGCACCATTCAACCGGGATTGACTCCGTATCGGGGTAACGACTACGCTCGCGAATCCCTGGCAGATGGAGAAGAGCAGTATTGCGCCTGGGCCTATGAACGACCGGCAGGAGGGAGAGCCTTTGGGTTTACGGGCGGCCACTACCATTGGAGCTGGGCCCGAGACGAAGTGAGAAAACTGGTAATGAATGCCGTGGTCTGGGCGGCCGGAGGCGAAATCCCCACTGGAGGTATTGACACGCCCCGACCCGACGCCGAGCAAATGCTTGAACACATGGATGTAGACAACCCAGGCTGGACCGTAGAAGATTTGCAAACCGCCCTGGATCTTTCCCAAGACGGCTACCCTGTCCCCTGGGGGCGCTACAACAACGGGCCTCTTGAGAACCTTGAAACTATCACTCTATTCGATGGGGAAACGCTGGATGGCTGGGAAGTCCGAGCGGGAGAAGAGAAGTGGTGGCGCGTCCGCGATGGTTTGCTTGAGGGCGGATCGCTGGAAGAAAAAGTTCCCCACAATACCTTTATCACCCTTCCTAAGTCGTATCAGAATTTTGAATTGAAATTCAAAGTTCGTCTGGTGGCCGGAGAGGGCGAAGGCTTCAAGAACTCAGGCATTCAAGTGAGGAGTCAGCGGCTTCCCAATCATCACGAGATGATCGGCTATCAAGTGGATGCCGGACCTAACTGGTGGGGGAAAATCTACGACGAGTCCCGGCGCCGAACGGTTATCGCCGAGCCCATGGATCCGGAGGGGATTGCTGAAAAGGTCCACGATTTCGATGGGTGGAACGAGTATCGCGTTATCTGCGAAGGTCCTCATATCCGCAGCTGGATCAACGGCGTATCCGCGATCAATTACGTTGAGGAAGATCCAACCATTCCGTTGGAAGGGCTTATCGGATTCCAAGCTCACAGCGGCGGCAAGTTCGTAGTGCAATTCAAGGATATCACCATTCGCGAGTTTCCAGCCATGCCCAACCTTCCCACCTGGGAAGGCGTGGAACTGAAAGCCTGGCCCAAGCGCAACTAGGCCTAACCTATCCGTATTTTGATGACTTTTTCCTACCGTTTCCTAGCGCTATTGGCAGCAGGAGGCTTCTGCCTGTTTCTCCCTAACGCTATTCTTGCCGATGAGCTGATGAAAAAACCGAATATCCTCATCATCTCGCTCGACGACATGAACGACTGGATCGGTCCTATGGGCGGTCATCCTCAAACCCAAACACCGCATCTCGACGCCTTTGCCCAATCAGCCGTCACCTTTCGGCGAGCCTACACGGTCTCCCCTTCCTGCAACCCTTCCCGCACGGCCATGTTCAGCGGCAAGACCCCTTGGATCACTGGCCTTTACAACAATTCTCAAACCTGGCGGCATGTCGTAGGAGACGAGCTCATGATGCCTGAATACTTTCGCCAAGCAGGCTACTGGACAGGTGGAGCCGGCAAAATCTACCATGGAAACATGCCCGACCCAAGAGGCTGGGATGAATACTACCCCTCCCCCTTGAATCATATGCCTGAATACTGGCTACCGGCTCGCGACGAGAAGTCTGGCGAGGTAGTCTTTAGATTGACCGACAACGAAATCCGCGAAGATAGCCCGACCGGGGAAAGTATGGTCATGCCGCCATTCGAACGAATGTATCTGGCTTTCGACTTCAGTCCCCTACCGGTCGCTACCGAAGAAACCGGGGACTACCGATCCGTAGAATGGATTTCTCGGCAATTTCAAAAAGAGCATCATGCAAAGCCCTTCTTTCTGGCTGCTGGAATTTATCGCCCCCACTTGCCCTGGTACGTTCCCCAGGTATACTTCGACAAGTTTCCCATCGAAGACATCCAACTGCCCGCTCTCCTGAAAACCGATCTGAACGACATCCCCGACGAGGGTCAACGAATCGCCAGAAATCGCTATCACGAACATGTCACCGAAGCAGGGCTGTGGAAAGAGGCTGTGCAAGGCTACCTGGCCTCCATCAACTACGCGGACGCCCTCGTCGGAAAGCTTTTGGCCGACCTGGATGCCAGCCCTTACGCCGACAATACCATCGTAGTGATTTTTTCCGATCATGGCTGGCAGCTCGGGGAAAAAGAGCATTGGCGAAAGTTCGCCCTTTGGGTGAATGTATTGAATACCGTATTGATGGTCCGGGCGCCCAAAGGCTCGCTAGGTCTGACTGGCGGAAGCTTGGAGGGCGGCGCATGCGAACGCAACGTCTCGCTGATGGATCTCTTTCCCACGCTGACCGAACTCGCTGGCATAGAGGCAAAACCCGGCATTTCAGGACGAAGCCTAGTCCCTTTGCTTGAAAACCCGAACAGCAACTGGGACTACCCAGTTGTATCCATTTTCGACGAACATCACTACTCGGTCATCGACGGCGATTGGCACTACATCCGCTACGCTGAAGGTGGCGAAGAGCTGTACAATCTCGCTGAAGACCCAGATGAGTGGACGAATCTAGCACCCTTGCCAGAAAACGAAGGGCGGAAAGCGGCAATGGCAAAGGCTATCCCCAATAGCCAAGCGCCTCTCATCGAAACAGAACGCTTCCGTTGGTCCCAAGTCCTGAGAGGCGAATACGACCTCTATGAGCCCAAGTAGGCCGCCTTCAAACATACCCTATAATTGTATACAAGGTAACTTGCAGATGGTGGGGCTGAATGAGGACAGTCGGCCTTACCTTTTGAAAAACGGAGATCGAGCGGCCTTTTAACCCGCAATCTCGGTTCCAGTAGTAGCACAGGCATCCTGCCTGTGTATACTCCGTTGAACATAGGCTGGAAGCCTCTGCTACCTTTAGCAGACCAAAAAGCACGGCACTAGCAAAGGCCCCAGTCAATCCGGCAAACTGAAGGCCACTAGGATGCCGCCATGCACGGGCTTCTTTTTGGCTCCGCCACAGGAGATGATCACGTATTGCTTTCCATCGACGGAGTAGACGCTTGGGGTAGCATTCCCATCGAAGGGCAAATCGTGCTCCCAAAGCATGCCGCCCGTATCCTTGTCGAAGGCCCGAATCTTGCCATCATTGGTAGCTCCGATAAAAATCAAGCCCCCTGCCGTGACCACAGGTCCACCATAATTCTCCGTACCGGTAATGGGGATACCACGCTTGCTGAGCTCAGGAACTTCGCCTAAAGGCACCTTCCATTTGATTTTGCCTGTATTCAAATCCACAGCATTGAGCGTGCCCCAGGGCGGCTTGATAGCCGGGTAGCCTTCGTCATCGAACCACCTTTCGAATCCGCGGAAGACATAGGGAGGGATATCATCCCGTCTTGTTCGCCTACTAGGCGGCGTCTCGATGCCATAGAGAAAATCGACGATATCCTTTTGATCGCTTTGCGACAATCGATCGAATGACGGCATACGTCCGCCCCCGTTGAGGATGAAATGCATGACGACCTCGCGGGTGAGGCGTTCGCCCACATCTGCTAAGCCAGGAAAGCCCCCCGCCGGATTTCCAATCCGGTCCAGACCATGGCAGGCCGCGCAGTGGGCTCGGTAAAGGAGCTCGCCCGACGACAGCGGCTTCCCATCTGTTTGCCGCGTAGGGATGAGCTGATAGAACCAGGGTATCTCATTGACATTAACATAAAGGATACCGTCGGGATCCGCAGCAGACCCGCCCCATTCCATACCGCCATCGTATCCAGGAAACATGACAACGGGCTCCAGGCTAGGAGGCGGATAGGGGCCAAAATTTCCCGATTGAGCCAAGACATCCTTGGACATAAGTTCCGCTTTCGCAGAGATGTTGGAATAGTCGTTTTCGGTGTAGCGCTGCCGGATAAGTGGCG
>Ga0181582_10003451_pt1 | contig 12709 bp, 9 predicted proteins | sample 071ome_32_FD_132438 | JGI IMG/M metagenome (GOLD analysis project Ga0181582, IMG submission 132438) | Coastal salt marsh microbial communities from the Groves Creek Marsh, Skidaway Island, Georgia - 071405AT metaG (megahit assembly) | ecosystem: Environmental > Aquatic > Marine > Intertidal zone...
CCCCCCCCCCCGGGTCCCCCCGCCCCCTGACAGCCCCCCCGCCCGCCTGTCGACCGCAGAGGGGGCCGGGTCCACCGGGTTCAGCGCGAAGTTCGTGCCCTTCGCGGACGTGGTGTCCGGCAAGTCCTCCGGGGAGAGCTACTCGCTCGACGAGGTGGTGTACCGCGCCAAGGACGGCGGCCTCCTCGATGTGCAGCACGACATGGAGGCGCTTAGCAAGTTCGACGGCAAGTACTGGAAGGCGCTGTTCGACGCACGGACCGGGTGCTCCCACTGGCCGTTCGGGTCGGGCGTGTGGAAGTTCAAGGAGTGGGTGCTGCCCAACATTTCCGAGTCGGACGTCGTGTCGATGTTCGAGGGCAACTCCAACCTGCTGTGGGCGGAGCGGTTCGGGAAGGAGACGCTGGGGATGAGTGACCTGTGGGTCAAGCAGTGCGGCATCTCCCACACGGGCTCCTTCAAGGACCTCGGCATGACGGTGCTCGTGTCCCAGTGCAACCGCATCCGCAAGGCCATGCCCGAGCGCGTCACGGCCGTCGGCTGCGCCTCCACCGGCGACACGTCCGCCGCCCTCTCGGCCTACTGCGCCGCCGCCGGCATCCCCTCCATCGTCTTCCTCCCCGCCGACAAGATCTCCCTCGCCCAGCTCGTGCAGCCCATCGCCAACGGCTCCCTCGCCCTCTCCATCGACTCGGACTTCGACGGCTGCATGAAGATCATCAAGGACGTCACCCAGGAGTACCCCATCTACCTCGCCAACTCGATGAACTCCCTCCGCCTCGAGGGGCAGAAGACCGCCGCCATCGAGATCCTCCAGCAGTTCAACTGGCAGGCGAGCGCCCGGCCGGACCCCCGCCCCGCCCCAGCCCCCCGCCCTCCCCCCCCCCGGCCCCGCCGACCGTGCCTCCCCCCCCCCGGTCGGTCCCGCAGGTGCCCGACTGGGTGATCATCCCGGGCGGCAACCTCGGCAACGTGTACGCCTTCTACAAGGGCTTCAAGATGGCCCAGGAGCTCGGCCTCGTCGACCGCGTGCCCCGGATGGTGGTGGCGCAGGCCGAGAACGCCAACCCCCTGTACCGCGCGTACAAGGAGGGGTGGGACAAGTTCGAGCCGGTGAAGGCGAAGACGACGTTCGCGTCGGCGATCCAGATCGGGGACCCCGTGTCGATCGACCGCGCCATCTACGCCCTCAAGGGCTGCGACGGCGTCGTGGAGCAGGCGACGGAGGAGGAGCTCATGGACGCCGCGGCCCGGGCCGACCTCACGGGCATGTTCAACTGCCCGCACACGGGCGTGGCCCTCGCCGCGCTCATGAAGCTCCGCGAGAACGGCACCATCGCCGCCTCGGACCGCACCGTCGTCGTCTCCACGGCCCACGGCCTCAAGTTCGCCCAGTCCAAGGTGGCGTACCACGCCAAGGAGATCCAGGGCATGGCGGGGACGTTCGCCAACCCCCCCGTGCCCGTCGCCGAGTCCCTCGAGTCGGTGGTCGATGCCATCAAGGGCAAGTTCGACATCCAGCCCAAGGCCTAGGGGCTCACGGCCTAGGCGGCCCGGGCGCCGCACCCCCAGCGCGTCCCCACATCCCCCCCCCCCGCTTGTCGGATGCCCTGTGATAGCACCCCTTGACTGACGCCCGTCAGGACTCTCTAGCACATTATCAAGCAAGAAAAGGACTCACTCGTCCCCTCCCTCCTTCTCCTTCCCCCGCCCCACCTTGCCCTCGCCCCCCTCGCTCTCGCCCTCCCCCTCCCCCTCGTCGTCGCTGTCCTCCCCCGCCGCCCGCTTACGCGGCTTGACGATCTCGTCCACCAGGCCCCACTCCACGGCCTGGTCGGCGGCGAAGTACGTGTCCGTGACGAACGACTTGTCTGCGGGAGGGGAGGGGGGGGGGGGGGCTGGCAGGGCACGGGGCTCGCACGCGGGGGGGCTGGCGGGGGGGAACGGGAAGCGGGGGGGACGCACCGACTTCCTCGGCGGTGCGCCCGCAGTGGTCCATGAGGATCTTCTTCAGCTTGTTGCGGTAGTCGACCATGCTCTCCACGGCCGCCTCCATGTTGCTGCTCGTCCCCTGAATGCCCCCCAGCGGCTGGTGCACCATCACCTTGGTGTGGGGGAGGACGAGCCGCTTGCCCGGGTGCCCGGCCGCGAGGAGCACGGCTCCCATGCTCATGCACTTGCCGACGCCCACAGTGTACACGTGCGGCTGGATGAACTGCATCGTGTCGTAGATCGCCAGCCCGTCCGCCACGCTCCCCCCCGCGCTGTTGATGTACATGTAGATGGGCTGCTTGGGGTTCGCCGTCTCCATGAGGAGGAGCTTCATCGTCACGTCGTACGCCATGGCCTCGTTGACCGTGCCCATGACGAAGATGATGCGCTCCTTGAACAGCTTATTCCACGTCGACTGGAACCCCAGCGCGTCCTCCCAGTTGGCCTGCGGCAGCATCATGCCCCCCGGCGGGGCGACCGGGAGGCCCGGGGGGGCCGTGGGGGTGGCGGGGCCGCCCCCCTTGTCCCCCCCGTGGAAGCCCCGGAACGACGAGAGGGCGCGGCCGAGGGCTTCCTGCGGACGTTAGCGCCGTTTGTCGTGGAATCAAAACGAAAACCCCCGAAAAAGCCGACGAAAGTCCACGAAGAGGTAGTTCGAACGGGGAGAAGGGGAGACCGTCCTTGGGAACGTGGCCCACGCAACCGATGGAGCCGCCCCCGCGGGCGTCCTCACCTCGCACGCGGAGGAAGAGTGGCCCGATGGTATCTTCACGGACTGAAGATGGCGCAGCTGGCGCAGCATCTCTCACGGACCTTCACTGAGGCCCGTGAGGCCGGGGAAATGGACGGGGAGCAACGGCTTTTAGTTCCGCTGGCGCACTCGTCAGGGATTATATAGCGTCGTCACTGAGCCATGCGATAACATTGGAAGCGCACAACCCGATCACCCCTTCGAGAAGCCCCAGCCCATCCTCTCGAGCGGGCGGGCGGGGCTGATGTATCGAGTCTTCCACGGGACGCTGGAAACGTGTGCGCGTGTCGTGTGCGCGTGAGAGCCCCATTCCAACAGAGATACGCTCGTGATTATATGTGTGTCGCACGAAGTGCTGTAAGTGTGACATCAAATCCTGCCGTTCAGGCCACAGGGACAGCAAACAGAGACGAAAGGAGTGCAGTTCTCCCCAACAAGATGAGGGCGTTGATCATCCTCTTCGCCGCGCTTCTTTGCTACTTGCCGTTTTCTATCCTAGCGACGGGGAACAAGGTTGATGGAGGCGCCGATCTCTCCGCCAACTACGCTGGCGAGGACGTGATGGTGGCGCGGAGGGAGTTCTTGCGTTCGTTAGGGCTCGAGAGGGCCGACCACGACGGGGACGGGTGCCTCACGTTCCGGGAGCTATCGTCCGTCTACATGCAGGTGAGCGCGACGGCCAGCGGCCAAGCTCGCTCCTGGTCCCCAGCACCGGCCCCGCCGCCCCGAACCCCGCGGAGGCGGGCGCTCAGGACGCCCCCCGGGGACCCACCCTGCCACCCCCCTGCCGGCCGCAGGATGGGGACCCGGGGCACAACAGGTGCGTCCACGACGCCCTGGAGGAGCGCCTGGGGGAGGACCACCGGATATGCAGCGAGGGCGACTACATGGACTTCCTCGACTCGCACGTGCACCACCTCCTCGACCGGTGCTCGTCCCGGGACGAGCTTTGACGCCCATCCGCGTGCCGTCCCGCGCGGGGCCTCCCGTCACCCCAGGCAGTTGAAGCAGCGCCCCCTCCCCCGCCCCTCAGTCCGATTCCAAGTGGTCGTACTCCCCCTCCTGCCCCTCGAACGCCTCGTCCCCCACGCCGAGGGCCAGCACGTCGGCGTCTTCCCCCCCGGTCTGACCCACCCGGGCGTCGTCCCCGTCTCCCTCCGGGTCGGACCCTCCGTCCGCGGCCCCTGCCCCCCCCGCCTCCGCCGGCCCCTCCCCGACGGAAGACCCGGCCCTCGCCGCCCGGTTGAACGCAACGTACTCGCGCTCCCGCTCCGTGCCCCCTGCCCCGGGCCCCGCCCCCTCGGCCACCCCTCCGCCCCCGCCCGCCGCCGGGGCCCGGGGCTTCTTCCGGAACGGCTCGTGGAAGGCGCTGTACAGCCTCCGGGCCTTGGTGGGCCCGATCCCCGGGCACCCCTCGAGCTCCGCGCGCGTCGCCCGGAGCACGCGCGCCAGGGTCCCAAGGCCCGTCCCCAGGGAGACCACGTCGGTGCGATTGACCCCGCGGATCGACGTGAGGGTCGTGTGGAGCCGACCCAGGTAGTCCCGGTCCACCTTGCCTGCGGGGACGGGGAGCTCGCGGCCGGGTCCGGACCCGGCTCCGCAGGCGTGGGCACCGGTGGGGGTGGGCCGGGGGCCCTGCCCGCCGTGCCCCACTCACCGAGGATCGAGTCCGCCGGGCGGTTCTCGTACGACTTGAGAGTCTCGAGGTACCGGGCGCACTCCTGCGGGCTCCACGCGCACAGCAGCGTGCACCGGCTCATGGAGCACATCTTCATGATCCCGTGCAGCGCCCGGGTGGGGTCGTCCGTGTCGACGTGGCACAGGACGGCCCGCAGGCGGTAGGCGTTGCCGAGCTCGCGGATCCGCGTCCCCAGATACTCGGGGTGCAGGTTGTAGAACCGCAGGCTCAGGAAGAGGGCGCACGCCGAGGCCCCCACTAGGTAGTCGGGGGTGATGTCGCCAAACTGCCAGCGAACGTGGCGGAGGTGTCCGAGGACGGGGTTCCCTTGCTGCTTGCGGGACACGGTGAGGGTGGTGGCTAGGTACTGGCCAGGGACGACGGGCGCTGTGTTGTTGGCGTGGCCGGGGGGGATGACCCCGTGCATCGTCCCCGTGAGGGTCAGGAACGCCGAACCGCCCGCCGGCCGGCCCGAGGGACCCCCTGCCTGGGCCGACGGCAGCCGGTCGGGGGGGAGGACCCCGGCGAAGCGGGCGCCGAAGCCGCCGGGAGGCGCGTCCCGCGCCCCGGCGCCCGCAACGGAGCCGAACGCCGCGACGCCACCCCCCGCCGGCGAGGGGCCCGGGGGGGCCGGGGCCGGGACGTGGCGCGCAGGGGGTGTGGGTGCCGGGGGGGGGCCAGCCGGCGGCGGGGGGGCCGCGCCCTCCGCCTCCGGCGGGGCGGAGGCCGCCGTCTGTGCGGCGCCCGCGCCCGCTGCCACCCCAGGCGCCTTCCGCTTCAGCCCCGTGCCGGAGGCGAGGAAGGAAAAGTCCTCCCCCATTGGGGAGAGCCCAGCACCCTCAGCGGGGCCGCGTCTCGGGCGGTGTTCCGGCCCGCTCCCGGGAGTCCGCCCCAGAAATACTAGGCGTCGGCGGCGATTCTCTCGTGAGGACGCCGATAATGTGGAACTCGACTGGAACGCGGGGGTGCAGCGAGGACTGGGAACGAGAGGGCTTTGGGGGGGCCAGCGGGACCCTTGTCTCTTTTGACCGCGACCTCGCCGGGCACACGGTACAAAAGCCCCACCGCCCCGGCTGTGCCTCTTTTCTGGTTCTCCCCCCCCCTTTCCGCGTCGGGGGGGCTCCCAGCGACCCCTCTCCCCCCCGACACAGGGTTCCGTACACGCAGTTCTGACCTGAGCATAAGGTGGTTGGCCGAAATAGGCCCTCTAGAGGTCCCCTGATACTGCATGCTAGACGAGTTGCTCGTTAGATAGAGCGGCGACCAGCAGCCTCCACAAAGACCCACCTCTCCGATGTTTGGCGGCGGAATTCCCTTCGAGTCCTTCTTCGGGGGAGGAGGGATGCCTGGGGGCATGGGGGGCGGCGGGCCCAGGAAGCCCGTGGACAACAAGAGGTGACCACCCGCTGTAGAAATCGAATCCATGCGCCGGTGCGACGGATCAAGTCGCCCGCTTACCCCCCCCCGCGCGCGCATCATCCCCCTTCCAATTCCTCGGCCCCCTTCCAATTCTAGAACGTTCGCGTTCCCGGGCCGCACCGACCACCTACACGCGCGCCGCGATCGCCATCATTATTTTTGTACGTTTTAAGCGCGCCAGTACCGCGTCTCGAGCGTTTTTTGTTCCCCGGGCGATCCCCCCCGGCGCGCGGAACTTTTTCGACCGCTGCCCTTTCCGCCGCACTCACTTCTGACCCCCCGCTCCGTGTTCCCCGGATAATTGCAGGTACTATGACCTGCTTGGCGTCGAGAAGAACGCCGACGAAAAGACGATCACCAAGGCGTACCGGAAGTTGGCAATGAAGGAGCACCCCGACAAGGTGAGCGCTCCCGGCGGCATGTATGGCCGTCCTCCCACCGCGAACGCGTCCTTTCCCACCGCATATCGGGCTCGAGCTCGCCATATCGTCGCCTTCGGGGACTCTGCGCCCGTGCCGGCCTCGGGAAGCAGGGCCGCTGGCTGCTGGCCCCCCGGGCCCGATGCGCCGCGCTTGCGCCCCGATTCGCCGGTGATAGCGGCATTTGTTGTCGAAATAGCCATATTACTCCCGCCTCACCGCTTCTCCCGTCAGCTCGACGCACCTCCAGCGAGCATTTGGCCCTTTGCCGCTGGCAGCCCCCGCGCCGCCTTCCACCCCCTTCCAGAACCCGCAGCCCCCGCACCCCCCGGCGAGCCTCCCGCCGGCCGCCCCCCCCTCCCCCCCTTCGCGCCCCCGCGCCCCCCCCCAAGAGAGAGAGACCCCAGAGGGGAATGAGGATCCATTCTTTCCCCTTATGATCGAAGCTGATTCTAACTATGCTGTCTTAGGCTGCCTCCGGGCGGCCGTGTCTTCAAGCCAGAAAATCTGACCCCTCTCCGGTCCTCTCTCCTCCCGTTCCGGCCCGGCCGACCTCCCCGCCCAGCCCTCTGGCCCGGGCCTCGACGGCCCCGAACCCTCCCCTCCCCCACGCACGCCCCGCAGGGCGGCGACCCCGAGAAGTTCAAGGAGATCAGCCAGGCATACGACGTCCTCAAGGACCCCAAGAAGCGCGAGATCTACGACCAGTACGGGGAGGAGGCGATCAAGGAGGGCATGGGCGGTGGGGGCGGTCGGTCGGCGAACGACATCTTCGCCGACCTGTTCGGGGGCGGGGGCGGGGGCCGGCCCCGCGAGCGCAAGGGCGAGGACGTCAGGCACGTGCTGAACTGCACCCTGGAAGACTTCTACAACGGGGCGACGCGCAAGCTGGCGATGACGCGGGAGGTGGCGTGCGAGACGTGCAACGGGGTGGGGACGAAGAGCGGGAAGGAGCCCACGTGCGGGAACTGCCGCGGGCAGGGGGTGGAGGTGGTCGTGCAGCGGATGGGGCCGATGATCACACAGATGCAGCGGCCCTGCTCGGCGTGCGGGGGCAGCGGCAAGCAGGTGGACGCGGGGGACCGGTGCGGGGGCTGCCGGGGGAACCGGTCGGTGCCCGAGAGGAAGGTGATGGAGGTGCACATCGACAAGGGCATGAAGCACGGGGACCGCGTGGTCCTGCGGGGGGAGGCGGGCTTCTCCGGCGAGGCGGGGGTGCCCTCGGGGGACCTCGTCTTCGTGCTGCAGCAGAAGGAGCACGGGACGTTCAAGCGGGTGAAGCAGGACCTGGTGTACGAGTGCAAGATCAGTCTCGCGGAGGCCCTCTGCGGGACCAAGATCCCCGTCAAGACGCTCGACAAGGAGGGGCGGACCATTGTGGTGGCCGTCCCCCCGGGGAAGGTGATCGCGCCCGACTCGTTCCACAAGGTGGAGGGCGAGGGGATGCCCGTCCGCGGCGCGCCCTTCCAGAAGGGGAACCTGTACATCCAGTTCGACGTCCAGTTCCCCAACCAGCTCGACGGCGAGACGGCCAACGTGCTCCGCAACATCCTCACCACCATCCCCGGGCAGCTGCCGTCGCGCGGTGAGTCACTTTCGCCTTGTTTTCACACGGAGGAGCGCCAGATGATCGAAGACAACCAAATTGGGCTTCCGTCCTCACAAGACATTCGCAGGGCCCGCCCTAGAGCTTTCCCCTGCGCAGGGTTGAGAGCTGCTGCTGTTTTTACTTCCTTGGATGTCTGATGGCCTCCTCCATCCTTGTTCCCCCCTACCCCGCTTTTCTCCCGCGCGAAAGTACAAAGGACGGTCCACGGCCACTGATGACAGCATGCCAAAAAGCTCAAGATGCCCGTGCTGCGCGGGGAACCTGCCTAGCAGGAGAACCCTCCTCGCCAGCCGGTGCGTTTCCAGCGAGGGCGCCGCTCCGGCGGTGTACCTATGGGGACTGCAGCGCCTCGGCGCCGCCCTTGGTGTTCGCACCTCTGAGATCCCCACGCAGGATGCCACTGTGGACACGGCGCGGCAATGCCGCAGTCTGAGGCCTGGCCTTCCCCTCACCCTGCCTCCCGAACGCGACGTTTACAGGGACCGATGATCGAAGACAACCAAATTGGGCTTCCGTCCTCACAAGACATTCGCAGGGCCCGCCCTAGAGCTTTCCCCTGCGCAGGGTTGAGAGCTGCTGCTGTTTTTACTTCCTTGGATGTCTGAGGTCCCCTCTTTTTACTCGATTTGCCCCCCTCCCCTCGCTTCGCTGCGGCCCCTTGTCACTCCCCCCGCCCCCGGCCCCGCGACGCAGAGGCCATGGACATCGACGGCGCCGAGGAGTGCTCCATGCGCAACGTGCCTGACATCAAGGCGGAGCTCACCCAGCGCGCCCGCGAGGCCCAGAGGGGTGGCGGCAACACTTACGACAGCGACAGCGAGGACGACATGCCTGGTGGTGCCCAGCGCGTCCAGTGCGCGCAGCAGTAGAGGAGCCTGGTCCCTTTCCGCGGCCCAGGCTCCGCCCTCATATAGCTGGCAGGAACGACCTGCCCAGCACTCTGGCGGCTGCGCGGCCTTCGCGCACGCTAGGCTCGTAGGGCGGCGCTGTATGGAGGATTCAACAGACTTATCGCTCCCAGTGCTCCTGTGCGCCTGCCCCACCGCGCCCAGCGACGCCCCCCCGGTCAGCTCGCTAATCCGGGCCCCCAGGTACTCCAGGTCTTGCGCATTCAACGTACGGCAGCACCCGCGAGCGAAATGACAGCACTCACTAAGCGGCGTCGCGCAGCCGCCGGAGGACCCCCCCGACGATCCCCGCCACGTGCCCCACGAAGGCGTCCCGGGCCTCGAGCATCTCCCTCCGCATCAGCCCGGAGCCGCGTCACATTACTGTGCAGCACCCCCCCTGGGGGCTGTCCATTCTGTCGTACTTCGGCATCTTGCCAGCCAGCGTCGCCTTGGCAAGCCAGCGGGCGCGGCTGAAGCTCTGGCTCTTCTTCATCTTCTGGACCTGCTTGCGCTCCGAGAGGTAGTCGTCGACGACGTCGCAGCCCGGGATAGGGTCGATGCACGAGTCGTACTTCTCCACGATGTCGTCCTCCTCCGTGCACATGAGGAAGGTGACGAAGAACGGGTACGGGGTCATGGGCCGGTTGCGCAGCATCGTCTGCAGGTTGGCGAAGGTGATATCCCCGGGCTCCCCGTCCGTGGCGCAGAGCACGACCACGTCCTTTGTCTCGCCCTGCTTCTCCTTGGCCATCCAATTGCCCGAGAAGACGTCCCTCAGGTTCTTAGCCAGCGGCGTCCCGCCCCGCGGCTTGGCAGAGGCGAAGATCTTCTCCACCGCCGCCCGCGACGCGACCTGGTAGTAGAGCGGGTCGTTGAGGAACTTGAGGGTGAAGCCATCGGCGTGGTCGACGAGGAGGAGCATCTCGACGAGGTCGAGAAGCGTGTCCTTGAGCTCCATCCACCTCGTCCGCGGGCTGTTCACGTTGGAGTAGTCGGACACGGACGACATGCTGCCACTGTCGTCTGCGATGATCACGATGTCCGTCCCGGCGATGGAGAGGAGGTCCCTGACGATCTCCTCGGACACGTCCAGCTCGCGCTGCAATGCACACGACCGGGCGTTGCGGTGAGGATGTGAACCGCTGCCTCTGCTTCTCCACAGCGCCTTTTACTTCTCCGAAGCATTCGACGTGAATCCCCGGCGACGGGACTGCCCGGCTTCGCTGTTGGGGGTGGTTGTTTGGGAGGCTGGGGATTCTTCTCACCTGCAGGTCCGCGACGCGTGCCGCGAGATCCTTCTGGGACATGGTCGGGTTGATTCCCTCGGTCGTCTTCCCGGCGAACATGGGGTCCGGGACGTGGCGATTCCCGGTGATGGTGCGGGCCACCCTTCCGATGGGACCGACGGTCATGTTTTCTCCTTCACACTCGCGCTTCCTCGCTAGGGAGATCCGTGGGTCTCAGGTGTACGTATCGGGGAGCTTGGGGGGGAGGAGCGCCTCCCACAAGTTAATCGCGGCAAGGGCGGGCACGCGGCTGCCTCCGCGGCCCGCCGAGCAGAGTTCTGACACTCACACTGCGGGCGGGAGCGCCAGGGAGACGCCTCCCCCGGGGCCCGGGTGCCGGCCGCCGGGAGCGGGCCTTTCCCCGCCTCAGATGGCCCGTCGCGCGCTTGGTCCCGGGATTATGTCCACATCCGTCGCAAATCTTCGCGGTTTCTCGAAAGGCGTCCTGACCTCGAGCATCATACGCGGCGCTTCGTCCCTCAGCTCAGTAGAATCGGGCGGTTATCGGGGACCTGCGCCTCCTTCACATCTCTAGTGTGCTAAGCAGTCGCTCTTCGGCGGGGTTCCCTCGGGAATAAGGAGAATGGCTGGGAACTTGGCGCAGTTGGCCTCCCGCCTAACTTCGGGGGCCTTCTACGCAGTGGGGCTTGGCGCCTTCGCGGCCATGGCGGACGCGTGTCTGTATACGGGTGAGTTTTCCTACCACAAGATCGTCCAGGCGCCCCTGAATTCTCCTCCGGGGCGGGGGCAGCACCTCCTCCCCGGACGGCCGGCAGCTCCGCGGGGTCCGATTCGCAGCGATCCTGTCCACGATCCGTCCCCCCGCGGCCCCACCGGACCGTATCGAATGAAGATCTCCAATCAGCCCCGCAATCGCCCGGGACGCGCCCTCAACGCGCCACCAGCGCCGGCAACCACGCCAGGTGGGGAACCAGGAGTGCTCAGCCCCCCCCCCCGCCCCGCCCTCGCAGTCGACGGGGGCGAGCGCGCGGTGATTTTCGACAGGTTCGAGGGCGTGAAGAAGGAGACGACGGCGGAGGGGACGCACTTTATCCTCCCGTGGATCCAGAAGCCGTTCGTGATGGACATCCGGACACGGCCACGCTCCATCTCGTCCGTAACGGGAACCAAGGACCTGCAGATGGTGAACATCACGGTGCGGGTGCTGTCGCGGCCGCACGTCGAGGCCCTCCCGACCATTTTCTCCAACCTCGGCGAGGACTGGGACGAGCGCGTGCTCCCCTCGATCGTCAACGAGGTGCTCAAGGCCACCGTTGCCCAGTACAACGCCGAGTCCCTCCTCACGAAGCGTGAGATGGTCTCGCGCCAGGTCCGTGAGGCCCTGCGCAGCCGCGCCGAGGAGTTCAACATCACCCTCGAGGACGTCGCCATCACCCACCTCAGCTACGGGTACGACTTCGCGAAGGCCATCGAGTCTAAGCAGGTCGCGGAGCAGGACGCCGAGCGCGCCAAGTGGCTCGTGACCAAGGCCGACCAGGAGCGGCTGGCGGCCGTTATCCGTGCCGAGGGCGAGGCCGAGGCCGCCAAGCTCATCTCCGACGCCACCAAGCAGGTCGGGCCCGCCCTCATCGACCTCCGCCGTATCGAGGCTGCCAAGGAGATCGCTGCAGTGCTCAGCGCCTCGCGCGGGGTCGTCTACCTCCCCGCCGGCCAGCAGACGCTCATCGGCATCAACCCCGGGCAGTAGGCCGGCTGCGGCACGACCATTGAACGCGGTGCAGAACGCCTCCGTCGCCCCCCCCCCCGCCATGGCAGCACTTTCTGACGCTGGCGTGGGGGCGGGGCTCGGGCGTTTCTAGCTCCCTGCGTCGCTCCGAGCGGCCCGGGCTCCTCACTACAGCCCATATGGCCAGGTGTCTCACCTCTTCGGCCAATAAGAAGCTCGTTTGGGTAGGTAACCACAGGTTCGGTGAGTGCTCTGCTCGTTGTGACTTCCTCCCACCCCACGCGCAGCGCTGAGAGGGGTTTGAGGTTGGGACCGGGGAGAAGAGGGTCGCATCACGGGATCTTCTACGCCCTGCGTCGCTTGATAAGCGCGTTGGTGGCTAAGACACCCTGCAATTCGCTCGCAATGCACCTTGACCTGGGCCCCGGCCCCTCTTTCGATCTGTGCCGGCTAGTCACGTGTTTCCCTCGCGGAAATAATCTTTATCGATGAATCACGAATCGTTGGTACATTCTCGTCCAAACAAAGCGACGGATTAGGTCAACGCGGGAGGGCCTCCCCTCGAGATCTTTTGGCGGTCCTTTCCCCGTGCCTATGTCGTTTTCCTAGTCTTTTGGAGGGACTGAAGACGCCAAATAAGCCACAGGATACGCGGCTGGGAGTTTATTTCTTGCCCCTTCCCCCGCGGTCAGTGAAATCCGAGGGCTAGGTTGCCACCGCGGGAAGTCGACCACCGGGCGAATGGCGCCCCGGCTCGCGATCTCGCGTGCCCGTATCTCCACGTCGGTGGTAGGGCCTGCTTCATCATTCCGGTGCATTTCAGTACCCGGGCCCAGACGCCCCGCGCTGGGCAGTGAGGGCGCCTGCCTTGGAGCCCCCCCCCCCCCCCGACGTCCGGGGCCCCATAGGCCCCGCGGTTGGCCCGGTTCCGGCGCCGTCGCCCCATCCCGGGCCGGAATCCCCCCCCCCCCCACCCCA
>Ga0181582_10003454_pt1 | contig 12706 bp, 10 predicted proteins | sample 071ome_32_FD_132438 | JGI IMG/M metagenome (GOLD analysis project Ga0181582, IMG submission 132438) | Coastal salt marsh microbial communities from the Groves Creek Marsh, Skidaway Island, Georgia - 071405AT metaG (megahit assembly) | ecosystem: Environmental > Aquatic > Marine > Intertidal...
GGTAGGATCAGCAAAAAGAATCGGCATCGAGGTCCCCCCCATACCGCCGCCCATGCCGCCGCCCATACCGCCGCCGCCCATACCGCCGCCGCCCATGCCACCGCCGCCGCCGCCACCGCCACCGCCGCCGGTGTTGATAGCCTGATCAAGCGACATGCCGGTGACACCTTCCAAGCCTTGAATGAAGACATCGGGGTCGACTCGGTAAGTACGGGTGTAAAGTTTTTCGTTATTGGGCGCTGGGAGCAACTTGGGAGTGATCACGATGGCGTAGTCCAGAACGCTATACTTGATCGGGCTATCAGCCACAGAAGTCACCAATTCGAGCACTTGTCCCAATTTCACATTTTTTAGCGGAGGAGTGATCGTAACGCTCACAGAAAAGAGATCGATGGCTTCTGCAGGAGCCGGAGGCAATGCAGGAAGACCCGTCAGGGGATCCACACCTCCCATACCACCCATACCCATACCCATACCCATACCCATACCCATACCGCCGGCCATACCGCCACCCATCATACCACCCCCCATGGAGAATGGATTGATGGGGCGTTGACCATTGGAGGATTCGGTTTCCATGGTGTTGGAGATCAACAAATTGATGCCCTCTCCTTCGGGATCACGTTCGCGAGCCTCACGATGAAGAAAAGTCACCACTTCGCTCAATGGCAAGCCGACAAATTCGACCTCGTCTAGAACAATACGATCCAACTTGGAAATAATCGCCTGACGTCCTTTGCTGGTATGCACCAGGTTGGTCGAAGCCACAGGGTTGGCAACCGGAAGGTTGTTTTTGTTGAGATTCGGATCCCAGTAATTCACCACTTCAACCATCTTGTCCTGAGAGGTAATCTCACGCTTACGAATTTCTCGCTGATACTTTTTCTGGTTCAGAATCGACAAATAATACCAGACAGCATCACTTTCTGGGTCCAATTCTTTGGCTTCATTGAGTTTTGCCTCGGCCTCTTCCAATTTATTGAGTTCCAAAAACAACTTTCCGTCTTGAATCATGGTGGAAGCAGCGATCTTGCGCTCCTTCACCTCCGGAATGTTGGCGATGGCGTCTCGACTCGGCTGCCTTCCAGTATAACGAGCGATCAGCCGATCATTGCCCTCCTTGAAAGAAAGCGCCGAGGCATTTTCTGGATCCAACTTGAGGATGCGTGTCACCTCCTGGTCTGCCTCGTAAAATTTCTGACCTTTCTGGAATACTTTGGCCAATTGCAAACGCACATCAGCCATCCCTTCGATCAGTTGAGCCCGTTCACCGTCAATGCCTCCATATGGACCCACTCGGTTCATGTGGTTGACGGCCTCTTCGTAGAGAAGGGCAGTGCTCAGCAATTCCTCCGGCTTGGATGCATCGCTGCGTGCGGCTTCGGCCTGCTCAAGCTTGATGCGAAGGGCGATGACAGCTTCTTCGCGCTTGGCCTTTTCGGTGTTTGTTAACTGTTCCAGAGATTGAGCGGTAAGGCCAGTGGCCACACTCAATCCCAAAACCAAACTCAGTATGGTTTTCGCTACGTTGCTCATGGGTTTGATACTCATCAGACTAAAATTCATTTGATTCAATTTCCAGAAAGGTTTTACAGGGCGTTCTTCGAAACGTTCGTATGGGTTGAGGTCTTCTCATCTGACAAAACAACCTCATCCTCCGAAATGAAAACGATCTCGTAACTTCTTTTATCAATGGTCACTTTGTCACCTTTCATGACCCCTGAATATTTTCGATTCCCAGCTTCGTATTCGAGGTCGGCTTTGTAGCCCCTTATTTCCGTAAATTCCTGGGAGGATAATACTTCAATGTTTTGATTGGAATTTAAAAGCGTTAGCACAAAGGATTCGGGGTTCGTTGGTGATCCTTTGACCTCTCTAAGAATGAAAATATCGTTTTTATCTCTTAGACGGGAAACACGTGTGACCTTACGACGTTCCGTTTTCTTATCTGCTGCTTCTCTTGTGACATAAAAACTGTAACGAGGATCTTGAGGGTTCACTTCCTTTCGATCATCGTAGGCAATACGCAAATAGAGGGGAGTTGTTGACTTGATGACTACGGCGTTGGGTCCCTTCTTTCCATAAAATTTATCTTTGACCAAATTGCCATTGGCTTCGAACCAACCTACTGGATTGAACGTATTATGGTCTGGCCCGGCCAAGCGCAAACTTTTAGGATCTTCAGCACGCGCCAACAATGCTTTCAACCCTGAAAGATCCTCTGGCTCAAAGGCGTTCTTTCGATCAAAACCAACCTCTTCCACTAGTTTTGCCTGAATCGAAGGCACTTCCAGGACAACAAACAACGCCCCCCCAGCAAGAAGCGTCAAAACGATCCCAAGGAGGATTTTTTCCCAGTGTTTTTTTATTTTATCCATAAACCCCGCAAAGCCTTAATTATAAGGGTAGGTACCAGAATCGCTGCTACCGTCGTCCTCCACTGGCATCGGCGCAACTGCTTCTAGCTGTGAAAGCCGCATCTCTTGAAGTTTTCCATCCGGATCTGACTCGATCGCTTCAAGTTCCTGTTCAAAAACGTATTTGTCGTCCTCAGAAGCAGCATCGATTTGCTGCTGTATAGACGCCTTGAGGGCTTCCAGATCGGCATAGCCTGAAGCAATGGCTACCAGTGACATGTTAACGGTAAGCACATGCTCTTCTAGCGCATCAAGCATTCCACCAGGTTGAGCTCCAACGCCCCCCCCAAAGGGGCTAGCCGCTCCTCCCCCATAGCGATTGGCCATACCGGCATAGGGATCGGCCCCCATACCTCCACCTGCAAGGCCATACCTCGCTTCCAGAGATTTCCCAAGCCCCAACATGCCCCCTGAAGTCGTTGTTCCCGTCTCCTCCACGGACAGCCATTTGACATGAAAAAAATGTTCGGCTTGATTAAATCCAGCCAAAAGGTGACTCAGTTCAGCCGAACCACATTCAAAGCTAATTTGATAAGGATACATGATCACCCCAAGATCCTGGTCTGTGACCGTTTCCCCCTCGATATAATTAGAGGTTGCTGACGAGCTGCTGGCTGCTGCTCCCATCGAGCCCATCAAGTCGCCTGTCCCTGAGCCAGGGCTGTCGTTTTCGCTGACTGGGAGGCGCATGATGGCGTTGACACCATAAATATTCGCATCATAGAGGACTTCGCAGATTTCCCGGATCTGGAGGAGCTGAAAAGTCAATGGTTTGAGCGAACCATCTTCCAAATCAATCTTAGGCCGGATGTCATCGAACGAAAACCCATAAGTGCCTTCATCTACGGAGGGAAGCTTGATCCCTGTGAAACGCGCTTTGCGATTGAGATAAGAAACTTGGTTTTCGAGAACCTCCTTGAAGTCAGAGAGGGTCATAGATTCAGGCGTCGGATATCCCGTGAATTTCGCCCGTAGTGGTTCGAGGAGTTGCGCGGAAACAAGCTCCTGCTCTTTCTGAACAGAGGCAATGTTTTCTTCAGTGGGGGAGGTTTTGCGCTCAAACAAACTTTTAACCTCAGATCTTTTGCTGGCCAATGCCTTATCAACGCTCTTATCAGCATCGTATTGTTGTTTGGTCCAAACCCCTGCAAGGGAAAGAAACACCAAGGCAACAACTCCACCAATCACCAAACTTAAATTTTGTTTCAACCAGGGCATTATAAACCGCTTTCTGTCAATTGAATCGGTTCTTTCAACCTCAGTGAGATCTCGAAGTTGAAAGTTGCGTCACTTTCGGATACCGGTGCCAATTCCCCCACAAGTTTGGTTTCATCTGGATTGAAATAGTTGGTTTGGGACTGCAACTTTTTCAACAGGTTGAACGCAAGGGCGTTGTTGGCATTTGGGTTAATGGCCGTTCGATTGACTCCTTTACAAGCCAAAGTGAGTTTGGCCACTATCGTCTCATCATCATCGACCGAAGCTTCTTCCTCCTCATCGCCCCAATCATCCCCATCAGCCCCACCATTCGGAAGGAGGCCATATCGCTTCATCATTTCGATATCCATCATCATGGAAGGCTCTTCTTCCTCATCCTCCCATGTATCCATCACTGCGGCACCAGTAAGGTTGACGCCTGGACTGTCCGGGCGGAGAGATTCGATCCACAGACCTGAATCCACAGCATACTGCCTCTGAGCATCCCTTTCGGTTTCAATCAACGATTGCCTCACAATGGCCAGCAGATCAGTCCACAAAAACCGCTTCTGGATCATTTCACCAAATTTTGTGGCGTGATCGATGCGGGTAGCAAGAGCCGATTCCTCTGGTTGAAGGGAACTCTGAAGCGCTGTCAGTGGGGCCGCCTGGGCGTTGAGTTCTGAGAGAAGCTCTCTTTTCGTCGACGCCACCTGCTGGAAGAAAATACCGACTAATAGCATTAACAAAACCAACACAACCACTGCGGCAGCCAAAAACGGTTTCTTACGGTCAAACTCCTGCTTATCAAGCAGGCTCTTAGGCATCAGGTTGAGTTCAACGGGACACTGAAAAACACTCCTTAGCCCCATGCCCACGACGGTTCCAAAAGCAGGAGCGACTCGCCCGAGTTCCTCCAAGTCCAGTGAGGGATCAATAGAGACCGATTGGAAGGGATTGAAGTAATCCACCTCGACATTCAACTTTTCCGCAAAAAATTGAGCCGTGTAAGGTAATATGGAAGCACCACCGGCCAAAAACATCCGTTCGGGTGCCCCGCCTTTGCGCTGAGTCTTGTAGCTCTGAATCGTCTGATTGACTTGGATGTGCAGGCGCGTCATGACCTGGCGGGCAATTTTGGAAATGGCCGCTTGCTGAGGATTATCAGGATCTTCGTAAGCCCCCCCAAGCGCCACAAAGCCTTGTTCCAGCTTAAACTGCTCGGCCTCAGGGAATCGCATCTTTTGTTCAGTGGCAAACTCCTGGGTGATGGCGTTGGCACCGATGTTGATACTTCGACTGAAAATCTTGCCATCCTCAAAAAAGAGAACGTTGCTGGATTTGGCACCTATATCCAGGACCATCGAACAACCTCCAAGTTCACTGTAATTGTGACGGAAGGCGTTGCATAAAGCCGTTTGCGGAGTGTCCACCAAATCCACCGATTTCCCTAGAGCCCCCACTGTGTTGAAGACACGGTCAACGAGCTCGGATTTGATGGCTACCAGGAGAATTTCCAACTCGCTATCAGAGGAGGCCCCGATGACCTGGTGATCCCAGACAACTTCTTCAATCGGGAATGGAATGTTGTTCTGGGCATCCAGTTGAATAATTTCGGCAATCTTTTTGGCCTCAACCGGAGGAAGCTTACTGAATTTAGAAAAGACCTGATAGCCAGGGGGGCAGAGGTTGATTTTTTTCGACGCAAATGCCGAGTCAGAAAGCAAAGTCGTTAGAGCTTTTTTGAGAGCCCCCTCGCGAACAGCATCTTGGGCTCCAGGCAACCCGAGAGGCTGCTGGGCAAATGCTTTGAGTGTTAATCCTCCAGCATCATTGGGCTCAAAGGCGGCAATCTTAACGCTGCCAGCCCCTAAGTCGATGCATAAAAAGGAATTGGAATTTGCCATCTGTTAAATTTTTCCTCGTTTCAAGACAATAACGAACGCAAAAGGCCAAGGCCTTTCATACAAGTATTAAAAAGGTCGAGCTGGTGATATGAGAATTTCATACTAGGGTCAACAGAAAACTCTGAGTTCTCATGGATTCCATACCGATTGGAGCCGACCGAACGGATGGGAGTTGTCATAACCAAGGGTTTGCCTTAATGCAGCAATATTCGTTCCATTCTGGAGGGGTTTTTGTCGATCGTTTTTCGTCTCATTTGGCCCCTTCACCACCTATGACAACAGGGACTGTTTTGATCAAAATTTTAACATCCAACCACAAAGACCAGCTATCGATGTACTCAAGATCCAAACGAACCCACTCCCTGAAGTCGGTGACCCGATTGCGACCGCTGATTTGCCAGAGACATGTGAGGCCTGGCTTGACACTTAAACGCCTGCGATGAGCAAGCTCATCAAACTGCATGGTTTCATCGACCGGCAGCGGACGGGGCCCCACTAGACTCATCTCTCCTTTGAGGACATTGAAAAGCTGAGGTAACTCATCAAAACTCCTTCTTCTCAGGAACTTACCTACTGCAGTGATGCGAGGGTCATCCGTTACCTTGAAAACAGGGCCCGCCATTTCATTGTAGGCCATCAACTCATCCTTGCGCTGCTCGGCATCGGTGACCATGGTGCGAAATTTATACATGGTAAAAGGCTGTCCATTGAGGCCGCTGCGCTTTTGCCTGAAAAACACAGGACCCTCCGAGCTGAGCCGGATCGCAATCATACAGCCGATCAGAATCGGGCTGAAAAGAAGAATGGCAAGCAGCGCCCCCAAGAGATCGATCGCCTGTTTGCCATAGATCTGCCAGTTGAAATCAGGGGTAGAGCGAAAGACCACTACAGGCTTTCCATACAGCTCATCAAGGGTGGTTCGAGAGATTTGCGTATTGAAGAAATTAGCCAGCATCCAAACTTCAATGCCTTCTGTTTCACAGGCCTGGATCACTTTTTCAATGCTTCCAAAAAAGGAATGTTTGGTTGCAAGCAGCACCCCATTGGCAGAGTGCTCATGAAGGATATCTACAAAGGATGCCACGGCCTCTTGGTTGATGTCCACCTCCGCAACCACCTCCAGATCATCCGCATGATCCAAGCCGCATTCCTTTTTGGCCTGCTCCACGTCCTCGGTCGTCCCCACCACAATGATACGCCTTCGGTAACCCGCTTCCCCCATGGCGTACAAGAGGTAGCGCCTGAGAAGCTCTTCCTTGAGAAATACGGATAAAAAGCTGGTCAGACCGAACAAAATGAAAACCGCTCGTGCAAGGCTTGTTTTGAGCAAAAAGGCTACAAGAATGAGCCCCATTGTGGTAAGGGCACATGCTTTGACCAACTGCCAGGCCGTTACCGCTCGGGAAACAAGGACAGGCCTCCTGTAGAAACCCTGTGACTCCAGAAGAACCAGGGAAAGCGGAACCGTGAGAATTAGAAAGGGATAAAAGTCGGCAAAAGGTTCAATTTCTTTGGTGCCCCCAAAGAGACCTAAAAAACCCAAACCAAAGTCGCCAAGCAGCCAGTCGCTGGTTCTCAGCTGATAAGCCAGCCAGAAGCTCAAGGTGAAGAGGCAGGTATCTACCAGCCTTTGCATTTGAACCTGAACCTGTTGTTGCCTTCTAAGCATGTTTGGGAGTTGGAATGAAAGACAACCTTGAAATCACTGGAATAGGGATGGATCCCCACCCGAAGAACCTAGGGCGGTCGTGCTTTGAAAGACCGGTGTGGCGGCTCGAATAAAAGCCTCCATGTGACGGTAGGCATTCTCTTCCTGACCTGGAATCACAATGGAAGAGACGGATATCGAGGCCCACCGCTGAAGACGTCCTTTTGTGAACAAATCTTTCACCATAAGCCACATACGTTCCGAATGACTCGAAGTGACATGTTGATCATCCACAAACCAATAATAGAGAAGACCTGAATACTCCTGCCCTTGAAAACGACGCAGCGTCTTCAGGCGCATGGCAGGTAGTGCCTGAGCCACCGGCTGATGCATTTGGATGGTCGTCGGTGTCGTTTCCTCGATGTGAAAGCCAGCACCCGTCAAACAGAACTGAGGCTTGTGAATGCTAGTTCGATCCAACCCCATCAGCACCACCGTCAAATCAATAAAAAAGCCGTTAGGGTGCTTGTAACGCCTGCGGGTAATGGTGGTGTCCTCAGGCAAGGCTTCCAGTTCGACCTCTGATACTTCGATGTCCTCCCCTACATAATTCAGCACCCAGTCTGGCAATCGAACCGGTGGCTTGTCCATTGAAGAATCCTTGTCGAGGATCACCCCAGGAGGACCCATGACCTGGTTTGATTGCCAGTAGCGGAGGAAGAAGCCTGAACCGGAAACCACCAGAACGACACATGCCAACATCAGAGAGGATTGCCGATTCATGCCCCCACCTCCTCAGCGTGAGCGCGTTTCTTGTCTGCCATCGAGCTGGGTTCTCTCAGCCAGATATCGACCAGAAAGATCCCTCCTAAGGCGATAGGAAATGTGATAAGGCCCAATTTTTGTTCCCATTCGAGCCCCACTTCCTGGCCGAAGCGATTGCCTATCCAGATGGCTATGACAATTCTAAGCGTATTTCCAGCAACAGCAAAAGGAACCGAAAGCAGCATCAGAAAAAGTCGCCGCCACCAAGCTCGATAGTGGATAAAAGCAAAGGCCAGGGTGAGTGGCACCAGTGTCATGAGGCTGCGGATACCGCTGCATGCGGCCGCCACGTCATAAGTAAATGTCTCACCCGCATCCATCAAAAGAGTCCCCTGGCGCACCACCTCTATCTGCAGAACATTATTGGCAATAAAAGCAGCGACTGAAGAAACCAGTAGTCGAAGAGGAAAGGTTACCGGCTGAGCCAAAGAGCCCACAGGAACACAAAACAAGAACAGCACGTAGGGAAAAAAGGTCACCTTCATCCAGCTTTTACCCCAACAAAAGCCCATGAGGCCATAAAACGCGACAAATAGGCCAAAAACCGAAATACGGGTTTGCTGAGCCACATAGCCAACGAGGTGCAGCAGAAGACCTAAGGCAAGAATCAAAAAGCTAGGCCACCAGGCACCATAGGATGGCGCATCTACCAATTCCTTGCGTTTCCAAACCAACAAGGCCAGAACAGCAAACGGGATCAGGTTACCGTGACCATCTTCCGACAAAGGAGCATTGTAAGCGTTGATCATCCACGAAAAAACCGAATGGGTGTCGACATAGCCAAAAGTGGAGTTACCCAAAAGATGAAAAAGAGCCACCAAGCCTAAGGTACCAACCAGAAAAACACTCTTGTGCGGCAATACCCTCCACAGTTGTTGCAAGTCACGCATGATGAGACGCGTTTGCTCATTCGTTTGAGACAAGAAGTTCGGTGAGTTGTTAGCCATAATGGGACGAAATCTTGGACCTTTTTATGTTTTTTTTGCTCAAAGGAAAATAAAATTCAACCAACATCGACTAGCGATGCTTGGAGGCCCCCCAAAGCATGCCCTTCCACCCATTTTTAAGCAAAAGCCATAGAAACATGGTGTTGTAGTAAGCGTAGCGGCCTAGCAGCCGACGTGGCTCACTACAAAGGCGAAAAACCCAGCCCATGCCGCACCGCTGCATCCAGAGGGGCGCATCGGGTTTGGTTCCAGCATTCACATCAAAAGCAAATCCAACCGCCAGAAGGGCCCCCCGCGCGAATCGATGCTTGTGCCGGTGAATCCAAGCTTGCTGCTTGGGCGTCCCAAGACCGACCCAAATAAAGTCGGGTGAGCAGTCGTTGATGCTTTCAATAATGCCATCGTCCTCCTCTGGACCAAAGTAGCCATGGTGCACGCCAACAATACGCAACTTTGGATTCCAGCTAAGGGCGTTTTCCCTCAGCTTTTGAAGGCATTCGGAGTTTCCACCGAGAAAAAAATGCGTGCTCGTAGACCGACAATGAGTCAGGCAGTAGCGCATGAACGTAGGGCCATAGACGCGATCCTTGAGCTCGGCACCCTGTTGGTTGAGGCACCAAATCAATGGCATACCGTCTGGAATAAAGAAGTCTACCTGCGATGTCTGCTCTAAGAAAGCGGGGTCCAGCCGCCGCATGGTGACGATCTGAGTGTTGGTGAAATCAACAGAGATCACACCTTCCTCCAGCACCCTTTGCTGGCAATAATCGGTCAAGTGTTCATAGGTCGTGGCACGCAGTGCCGTCCCGAGAACATCGTAAGAGGCAGGTTCCTTCATGGTTAGGGTGCCACCTGGGCCATCATCCGCTCGAGGATACGATCCAGAGACCACTCAAGCTGCCACTTGGGAAAGTGAGAGCGAAATTTGGTCAGGTCACTGATGTAGCAGATGTGGTCGCCTTTTCGGTGATCCTCCACGTAAGTGTGGGATACCGAGCGGTCGAGCAGGTGTTCCAACTTATGAATGCACTCCAGGATCGAAGCACTGTTGGACCGGCCGCCCCCAAGGTTGTAGACCTCACCCGGACGAGGGTTTTCGGCAAATGCCAGAAAAGCAGCAATCACATCCTCACTGTGAATTTGATCCCGCACCTGTTTCCCCTTGTACCCGAGGATTTGGTAGGTTTCGCCTGCCTTCGCCACTTTGACCAGATAGGATAAAAACCCGTGCAGCTGCACACCACTGTGATGCTCTCCGGTCAGGCATCCTCCTCGAAACACCCCCACATTCATACCAAAATAGCGACCGTATTCTTGAGCCATGATGTCCGCAGCCGTCTTGCTGGCACCAAACAGACTGTGCATGGTTCGATCAATGCGACAGGACTCGCTCACGCCATTGAAATCTTCAGGGCGGGCGTAGTCCCAGCGGGTGGCCTCTTCCTTGAGTGGCATTTCATTGGGAGCATCTCCATAGACCTTATTGGTGGACATGAATATGAAGACCGCTTCAGGCTGAGTCTGCCGGGTTGCTTCCAGCAAATTGAGCGTACCCACTGCATTAACGTCGAAATCAATAAAAGGAATGTCGCGAGCTTTGTCATGCGAAGGCTGAGCCGCGCAATGGATGATCAAATCGAAACGATTTTCACGGAAAAGCTGGAGAACTCCCTCGCGATGACGGATATCCAGTGAGTGATGATGAAAGGCTCGGCAATTATTTTTGAGGCGCTCCAATACCCAAGTTGTGTCACCACCAGGCCCAAAAAACTCTCGCCTCATGTTGTTATCGACTCCGGTGACAGTGTGCCCCTTTTGATCCAGCAATCTTACAGCTTCTGAACCGATCAACCCACTAGACCCTGTCACCAGAACATTCATGAAACAAAGACGATAATCACCCTCTTAGGGAGGAAAAGTAAATTCGGAGGACGCATCAAGCGCATCAAGGAGTAGAGATGGTGCCAGAGGCGGGATTTGAACCTGCGACCAAAGGCTTATGAGTCCTCTGCTCTACCACTGAGCTACTCTGGCATCCCAAACTCAACTAGAATCCTCGATGGAGGAAGGGAGAAGCTACCGAACCTGCATACGCAGGTGCAAGCAAAAACCAGGCACTCAACAGATGGTCATACACGGTGAATACCACTTCTGGCTACAACCTGATTCTCGCATCATTCGAGAGCGGAAGACCTACTAATACTCATGATAGCTGGCTTCTTTAGATGAGCCGGAAGAGCTGAATACTCACCCAAGAGGGTTGTATCGATCAAACCATCTCTCATTGCTCGCCTGAAGAACCAAAGTTGGAAGTCATCCAAAAGAACGTTTGAGGAGCACTCCTGCAATTTCCAGCCAACAATAAGGGGATAAATTCTCCCCACACGGCTCCACCAAATCGAGCCATCGCGATTAAGGAGCATCTTAGACCCCTCTCCTGGTATGTCAGAGTAATTGTCCATGGTCGTGCCAGATTGACAACCACACACCATTCACCCCCCTTCAGCTAGTTTCGCAATACCCAATTAAAGGAACCCTCTTATCACAACCCATAAAAACCAACGTCGCTCCCAGCCAATTGGGCTGAGAGCGATGTTCCATCAACAGCAATCTTCGACTGCTCTCACTTGGATCTAACCAAGCGTGCAACCGGTTTTTTGGTTATTTCTCCATCAGGCCCTATCTCAGTCACAGCATGCTCCCACGTGTCGGTATCGATCATTTTTTGCACCATCACGGTGGAATACACTCCCGGCAAAGTCCCATTGGGTAATGTTTCCGGGTGAAATTCTGTCGAATGCATCACGGTCTTTCCCTTTGTGAGGGTCACCAAATTTTCCCACGCTTGATTGAAGGAGTTGGAACCACTGTCGATGATCACCTTTCTCTCTTGATCATAATACCGCTTGGATAGAAAAGACCCTTTTCCGGTGGAGTTTTCCCAATGCCCTTCAACCTGTATGGCTGCCCCCCCCATGACAGCTTTAAAGGTAACAAACCCCTTACCGCTCTTGTCATCCCCGCTTCCTTCCCATTTCCACGTCCCAAGCTGCCAGCTTGCATCCTTGAGTTCATCAATAAGATGGGTTTTGTGATGATCTGCTTTCAATTCGGCCGTCTGCCCAAACCAGCTGATGGCTACTGCCAGTAATAATGCACTTTTCTTCATAATGATTGGATATGATTTGAATAATTGTCGAACCACATAGAATCACGTTCACATTCTTTCAAACCCGCCATAAATCAGCATTTGCGCGAAAAAAAATCAGCCTGTAACGGTTGAGACACTATCTGAAAAGGAAACCCCACGGCACTCAATCCACCCATCATCCTCGTGTTCAATTATTTAATGATTTTCAACCAACCAAATAAAGCCATTTGAAAGCGTGATAGGAGTTGTTGACTCGGTGCTAGTTTTCGCCATCGGTTGGGGCAAATCATCCCCAATTCTGGATAGGACATCCTAAAACACCAGATAGGTTTAAAGAGTCGAACTAACCAGAATATCAGGTGTTGGATCCAAAGCTTTTGGACGCCGTATCCCGTGCGGAGAATAGGACTGACCAAACGACTTGGATGGCAGAAGCGATTTCAGAATTCACCGCCTTCCTCGTATGGAGCGAGTTTAAGGATGATCACCATGCTTGAGAATGGGACGGATCCGCCACGTGGCCTCCGGTCCGAACCGCTTGTGATTGGCCCAAGGTTTTCCCTCCAGATGCTCTTGATAAAGACTCAGCACTAGCATTCCATAGATCCATATCA
>Ga0181582_10003456_pt1 | contig 12705 bp, 5 predicted proteins | sample 071ome_32_FD_132438 | JGI IMG/M metagenome (GOLD analysis project Ga0181582, IMG submission 132438) | Coastal salt marsh microbial communities from the Groves Creek Marsh, Skidaway Island, Georgia - 071405AT metaG (megahit assembly) | ecosystem: Environmental > Aquatic > Marine > Intertidal zone...
CCCCCCCCCCCCTCCCACACCGCACCGCGCAGGATCTACAACTTCTCCGCCGGCCCCGCCTGCCTCCCCGTCGACGTGCTCGAGCGTGCCCAGGCGGACCTCGTCAACTGGAACGGCTCGGGCATGTCCGTCATGGAGATGTCCCACCGGTGAGTGGCGGGGGGTAGCGGCGGGGGGGCGGGCGAGAAGGGGCTCGCAGGGGGGGCGGCCGGGGCCCGACCCGGGCCCGCGCCCCCGCCCCCGCCCCTGGGGGGGAGCGCCAGTCGGAGACCGCCCCGCTGCCCCCCGCACGCAGTGGCAAGGAGTACATGGCGATCCAGGCCAAGGCGGAGGCGGACCTCCGGGAGCTCATGGGGATCCCGGACAACTACAAGGTGCTCTTCGTCCAGGGCGGGGCGTCGTCGCAGTTCGCGGCCATCCCCCTCAACCTGACGCAGGCCGGCGACACGGTGGACTTCGTGGTGACGGGGTCGTGGGGCAAGAAGGCGGTGAGCGAGGCGGAGAAGCTCGGCTGCAAGGCCAACGTCGCCGCCAAGGGGGACAACAAGTCCATCCCCGCCCAGTCCGACTGGAAGCTCTCGACCGACGCCAAGTACGTGCACATCTGCCAGAACGAGACCATCCAGGGGGTGGAGTTCCAGGCGGCCCCCGAGGTGGGCAAGACGCTCATCTCGGACATGTCGTCGTGCATCCTGTCCCGCCCCGTGGAGGTGGAGAAGTACGGGGTCATCTACGCCGGGGCCCAGAAGAACATCGGCCCGTCGGGCGTGACCATCGTCATCGTGCGCGAGGACCTGGTCGGCGGGGCGCGGGAGGGCGCCCCCACCATGCTCGAGTGGGCGACGCACGCCGAGAACGACTCGATGTACAACACCCCCCCCTGCTACACCATCTACATGTGCGGCCTCGTCTTCGAGAAGCTCCTCAAGGAGGGCGGCCTCGCCGCCATGCACGAGCGCAACGCCGCCAAGGCCAAGATCGTCTACGACGCGATCGACAACTCGGGCGGCTTCTACGACTGCCCCGTCGACCCCGCCGTCCGCTCCCTCATGAACGTCCCCTTCACTATCCCCTCCAACGCCGACCTCGAGGCCCAGTTCATCAAGGAGGCCGCGGCCAAGGGCATGGTCCAGCTCAAGGGGCACCGCTCCGTCGGGGGCATGCGGGCGTCCATCTACAACGCCATGCCCGCCGAGGGCTGCCAGATGCTCGCCGACTTCATGGCCGAGTTCCAGAAGAACAACGCCTGAGCGACGCGCGACGAACCGTGGCGCTGAACCGAAACCCGCGAGGGGGACAGGAACCTGCGAGGGCCCCTCCCCGATTGCTTCAACGCGGCCGGCGGCCAGCTGCCTGGAGCCTCCCCACCCCCCGTCCCCCTCTGTGCGCGGCCCCGGGGCTCAGCCGCCCTCCTTGAGGGCCCGCATGAGCTTGCTCCGCATGAGGCTCACGCCCACGCCGCCCGCACTCCTGCCCACGCCGCCGAACCCCCCCCCGACCGCCCCCCCGCCTCCCCACCCGGCCCCGGCCATCGAGCCCTTGGTCGCGCCGAGCGCGCTGATCCGGCCCGTCCCGTGGCGCACCCCGCCGTCGTCGCTGCTGCTCGTCGACTCGAGCCTGAGGAGGTTCTGCAGCCCAGCCCCGGACCCCAGCGTGTGCTTGTTCCGAGAGGCCACGTGGCCCCAGGTCCCGAGACCAAACACGCCGTCCGTCTGCCGCTCGGGGGCCACGTCGAAGAGGACGCCGGGGCTCCGCAGCCCGTCGTTGCTGGGGCCGCCGAACCGGATGCCCCTCCGCCCCCCACGGTCCTCTGCCGTGCCCCCACGCCCCGTCGTCTTCTGGAGCGCGCTCTTCAGGTTGAGTGCGGCGGCGGCCTTGGCGGGGAGGGCGCTCTCCGGCCGCTCCTCCCGGACCTCCGGGGCCGGGGGCGTCGGGGGCGCCCGTTCCATGAGCCTCCGCAGGTTGGCCAGGAACCGCTTGGGCTTGGCCTTGGCGTGCAGGTCCACCGTGTCGCCCCCGCCCCCGCGCTCGGCGAAGGGGTCCTGTTCGGAGGCCAGCTGCATCTTGCGCGCCTCGCGGATGGCCTGTTCGGCCACCGCGTCGGTGTACGCCGCGAGCGCCCGGACCTCGCGCTCCCGGCGGCGGCCCGCCCCGCCCGTCTCGCTGTCGGACGACTCGCGAGCCGTGCCCTCGGCGTCGGGCCTGTAGACCTCCACCTCGTAGGGGCTCTCCCCGAGCATCTCCCACCCGTCCACCTCGTCGCCGCCCTCGAGCTCCCCGTCCGCCTCCTCCTCGCCGCGGCGGTACCGGATGATGATCCCGTAGTAGCCGTGCTGGTCCACGCGGTACGAGCAGCGGTAGAGGTTGTCCTCGAGGCGCTCGACCTGGGCGCGGACGATCTGCTTGCGGAAGCGGACGCGCATGACGCCGCGGCGCTTGAAGACGTCGAGCTTGCCGCCGCGGACCTCGACGTCGATGACGTCCTCGCGGTGCCACGTGGGGTTGCCGAACACGTCGCGCGTCTCGACGAAGAAGGTGGCCTCGGCCCCGCACTCGACGTCGCCGTCGACGCCGTCGCCGTAGACGCGGCAGTTGGGTGCGTACGTGGCGTCGGGCTCGCAGGAGATCTGCCGGGGGCACCCGGCCAGGGTAAACTTGGCCAGCTTGACGACCAGGATGTAGTCCCCCGACTTGCCGAGGCAGTACTCGCACGTGTAGACGCCCTTCCGGGGGCCCTCGACGAGGCCAAAGACGACGTCGCCGTCGTGGCCGGCGGGGCGGAACTCGACGATGAAGGAGGAGGACGGCGTCTGCTCGTCGGCGCGGCGCGAGGCGATCTCGAAGGACGCCGGCTGCCCAGCCACCGCGTTGGTCAGCCCCAGGCCCGACATGACGAAGTTGTTGGCTGCCGCCTCGTCCATCGTCCGGGCGCCCGTCCAGAACCCGCTCTTGAACAGCCCCGGCGGCGTCACCATGAGCTTCGCCGGGCTCCCCATCATGTGCTCCCCGCGGTACGTGACGTGCAGCTCCACCTCGTACGTCCCCGGCGCCTTGGCCAGCAGCCGGATCTGGTAGCGCCCGTTGTTGTCGTCCACCACGTCCGCAAAGGCCTCCTCGTGGCCCCGGAGCTCGGCGTCCAGGAGGTACCCGCCGATCGACAGCTCGTTGCCGTGCCGGTCCGCCGTCTGGAGCACGACCAGGGACGCCTCCCCGGCGTTGATCTGCTGCGGCACTTGGAGCAGGGTGCACATGGACGGGGCGATGCCCACGGGGCGCACGGCCTGCCAGAAGGGCGACCACTGCACGGGCTCCCCGTCCACCGACACGTCCACCCTCAGCATGACCGCCGCCGTCTGGACGAGCTGCTGCAGGGACGCGTCCTCATGCGCGGGCGCCAGGGAGAGGTCGGGGAGGTACGACACGGTGTAGGTTCCGTTCCGGTTGTCCTTGACCTCGGTGGGGATGCTCCAGCCCCCGGCAGTGACGCGGCACGCGACGGACCGGGCCGCAGCGATGTTGAGCCCGTTGCCGTACGCGTCCCGGAGCTGCACGGTGAACTGGCACAGGCACCCCGTGTCCACGGGGGAGTGCCCGACGCCGTCCCCGAAGGCCACGCACCGGGGGGGGTACACGGCCCCCGCCACCACGTGCACCCGGAACGGCGACCCCGGGAGCGGGCTCAGCGGGGTCTCCTCCCCGAGGAACCCGGAGCACCCCTCCACGTGGAGGTCGAACGGCCCCTGGCCCCGCGGCACGAACTCCAGCGTGTACGTCCCGTCCCCGTGGTCCGTCGTCTCCCCCGCCACCACCTCCCGCGCGCGCCCCGGGCCGCCGGGCCCCGCCGGGTGCGCCGGGTCGCCCCCCCCCGCGCTCCACACCTCGGACCACTCGGTGGTCTGCCGCCCGCGCCCGTCGGGCGCCTTGGCCAGCCAGCACCGGAACCGGTCGTTCCCGCCGCCGAGGGGGTTCCCGTCGCGGTCCCTCGCCGCCACCCGGACCCGGCACGGCACGCCCGCGGGGAGGGCCTCGGCCCGCGCGGGGTCGAGGCCGTCGCCCGACAGGGAGCACGAGGCGACGTGCACCTGGCCGCTCATGACGCGCACGGTGAAGGGGGAGCCCTTGAGCGGGCCGCCCCGGGGCCCCATGACGCGCGCGTGGACGGCGTACGCGCCGACCCGGTCGAGCGAGAGGGTGGCGCCGTACGTGCCGTCCCCACGGTCCGCGACGGTCGCCTCCGTCCCCGCGGCCGGCGCCTGCCCGGCCCGCGCCGCGAGCGCGCCCTCCACGTCGGCGGCGGGGTCCGCCGACACGAGCTCCGCCGTCACGGCGACCGAGTCCCCCCCCGAGTCCAGCCCGTTGCCGAAGCGGTCGCGGGCGTGGACGGTCACCTCGGCCGGGACCACGGCCGTCCAGCGGGCGCCCACGCAGCGGCCCGTCACGGTCGACTGCGCGGCGACCATGGGCCCGGCGTGCGCGCGGAGCGCCACGGGGGACCCCTGGAGCTCGCGGTTCGCGTACCTCACGGCCAGGCGGGCCAGCCCCGCGCGCTGGAGCGTGTACCTGACCCTCCCCCGCCCCCCCTCCAGCCCCACGCTGCACGTGTACTCCCCCTCCCCCGCCCCCACCACCCGCGCCGAGACCTTCTCCAGCTCCCGCTCCGTCATCGGCACCCGGTTCCCGAGCTGGTCGTGCAGCGTCACGTACACGGCGCGCTCCGTGCCCGCCTCCCCGGGCTCCAGCCCGGGCCCCTCGATGACCGTGTTGTGCGGCACGGCCGCCCCCGGCGCCACCGCCACGGGGCACGGGCACCCCATCAGGAGGCCCCCGTCCTCCCCCACCACGACGAGGTCGAAGTCCCCGGCCACGACGGTGGGGACCGTCACGCGGTACAGGCCCATGCCGAGGTCCTTGACGTCGGCCACGATGACCGGCTCGCCCCCGGCGCCCGCCGCCGCCGCCGCCGCCGGGCCGCCGCCCCCCCCGAGCAGCCGGTGGCGGGACTCGACCACCTCCTCGGGGGCGGCGCGGTCGAGCAGCCCGGCGCCGCGCCGGCTGGGCGCGCGGCCGAGCGCCGCCGCGCCGCGCCGGCTGGGAGCGCGGCCGAGGACGGGGGGCCCCACGAGGGACCGGGACCGCGTGAAGTTCTTCTCCATCGCGGGCCCTGGGCGGGCGTCGGCCCGGGGGAGGAGGGTGACGCTGAAGGCGGCGCCCGCGCGGTGGCAGGGGGCGCCGAAGGCGTCGCGGGACTGGATGAAGAGCTGGATCTCCTCCCCGGCCGTGACCGAGACCGAGTACCCGCCCCCGTCCGTGCGCAGCGCCTCGCCGTGGATCGTCGAGAACACGCTGGCGCCCGCGCGGTAGTCGGCGAGCAGGAGCGAGTGGAGGAAGCGGCCCGAGGGCATGGCGTCGGGGAAGGCGAGGGAGGCCCACTGGGCGGCGAGGGTGTCGAAGATGAAGAAGTCCTGGACCCAGGGCTCGGCCTCGGCACCCGCCCAGCCCGACGTCAGGACCAGGCGGGACCCCAGCGCGACCATGCTGGCGCCCTCCCGCGGCGCCGGCGTGGGCCCCGACGTCGCCACCCGGGCCCACGACACCCCGACCTCGCCGCCGACGTCGTTCTCCATCGACGCGACCGTCGCGCACCACAGGTCGTTCGCCAGGGCCCCGCTCGCGAGCCGCCCCCCGAACAGGTACACCCGGGCGCCGACCGTGAGGTTCCCGCGCGCCCCCCGGGCCGCCACCCGGGCCAGGCGGTCCGCGCCCGGCATCGTCGACAGGTCGGCGAACTCGCGCAGCGGCGCCGCGGCCCCCGGCAGCACGAGCGCGGCGCAGTGCCCGCTCCGCGCCCCGGGCGCCAGGTCCCCCGTCGCGTCGTCCAGCTCCACGGGCACCACGGCCGGGCGGGCAAAGGCGGGGTCCGAGACGAGGCGGCCGTCCAGGCCAAAGTCGGCGGGGGAGGCGCCCAGGGACGAGAGCAGGGCGCGCTGCTGGAGCCGCGTCACGTCCACGGCCGTCAGGTCCGAGAACATGGCCCCGCCGTCCGACCGGCCCCCGTGCAGGAGCAACAGGGCCCGCTCCCCAAAGAGCACGGCGCCCGGCAGCGCCACCGCGACGTGCCCGGCGCGCCCGACGAGCCCCGGGTCCGGGGTGGCGCCCTCCCACGCCTGCTCGTTGGCGTTGAACATGGCCATGTCGCCCAGCACGTGCCCGCCCGCCTCCCCGCCGGCCACGTACACGCAGCCCTGCACCTCCACCGCCGTGTGCCCCACCCGCGGCCCGGGCGCCGCCTCGTGGGCGAGCGTCGCGTCCTCCGGGGGCGCCCACGCGTTCGCCTCCGCGTCGTACACGCACAGGTCGCCGATCTCGACGGGCTTCCGCGTCGCCGGGTCGCTCGCCGTGCCCCCGAAGGCCACGATCTTGAACCCGTCGACGAAGGTCCGTCGCTGCAGCCGCGCGGCAAGGGACATACCCTGGGCGAAGAAGCACGAGATGGTCCCCTGGGCGAAGCCGGGGCCGCCCGGGGACGACAGCCTGAGGTCCTCGCACACCACGTCCCCCCCCGCGAGCACCCCGGCCAGGTCGACCGCCCCCCGCGCCAGCTCCACCTCGGCGTCGGCGTCCCCGCCCGCCCCGCGCACGCCGGCGAGCTTGCCGACGAGGCGGAGCTCCACGCGGGCCTCGGCCTCGCCGTCGAACATGTCGGCGAGGACCTCAACGAGCAGCCCGGACTCGTCGTCGCCCGCCAGGTGCCACGCCAGGTCCACCGACACGGCCCCGAGCTCCCGCGGGGCGAACTCGCGCGACCGCCGGGCGACGGTGGGGGCGCCGTCCGTCATGTGCGACAGGGCGGAGATCTCGGCGACGACCTGGAGGCGCTCGCAGCGCGCGGGGACCTCCGCCCCCGGCGCCAGGACCAGGCGGCCGACCTGCACCACCACGTGGTGGGGGCCCGGATGCGCCCAGCGGGTGGCCTCGGCCAGGCAGGCGGAAGCCAGGGCCTGGAACTCGGACCGGGAAACGGCCTTCTGGACGTCCGTCAGGGGCACGAAGAGCGCGCGCCCGCGCTCGTCGAGGTGCCCGGTCGCGCCCATCGTGTCGGGGGCCATGCGGTCCGCGGCGCCCTCGAGCGGGCGCGCGTGCTTCCCCAGCGGCCCCAGCACGGCGGCGGCCACGGCGGCGCGCGCGGGGCGGCCGCGGAGCGACACCGGGTTGCGCGTCAGGAGCAGGGCGTGCACCACGTCCTCGGCCAGCGACAGCGGGACGTAGGGCCGCCGCGCTCCCAGCGACCACGCCACGCGGCCCACGCACCTCACCAGGGCCTCCACCACGGCCTGGGTGCCCGGGCGGACGACGTCGGGCACCGTCAGCTCGGCGGCCGAGCCCAGCGCCGGGGGCCGGGGGGCGTGGCCCGTCAGGCGCATCCCGTACACGTGCGAAAGCAGCGCCTGGAGGACCACGTACCCGGGGGAGCCGGGGCCCGCCTCGGCGTGGGCCGGCGGGGCAGCCGGGCGGGGCCCGGCCCCGCCGGGGGCCCCCATGACCGACGGGAGGAGCCCCGGCGCCGCGGCGGGGCCCGGGCCTGGGACGGCGGGCACCGTCGGCGGGCGCCCCAGCCCGGGCGCCTGGTCCGAGAAGGAGCGGACCGGGATGGTGACGGCGACGTGCCCGGCGCGCGCGGGGCGGAGCGCGCCCCGGGTGGCGGGGGTGTTCCACTGCAGCGACGCCACGTCGAGGACCGACATGTCGCTGAGGAGGTAGTCCGCGGCCAGGCCCTTGAGCTCCGACGGGTGGAGCGGGCGGTCCGCGTCGGCGCCCCCCGCAGCGGCGGCCTCGGCCCTGGCGTCGCTGTAAAGCTGGGGCCACGTGCGCAGGATGGAGGGATCGCTCTCGTCCGTGCCCATCCCGGCCAGGACGATGAGCTTCGCCCCCCCGCCGCAGTACACGTCCACAGTATCAGACAGCTCCCGGAGGAGCGAGGCCGCCTGGTCCGGGCCCTGGCCCGGGCTCCCGGGCCCCTCCATGCTCGCCTCCTGCGCGAGCCCCGCCATTTCGGCGAAAAAGCGGGGGTCTCCGGAGGACTGCAGGAGGTTTCACCTGCGGGAACGATTCCACTTCCCAAGCGTCGGACGTGGGAGGGTGCCGTCATGGGACGGGCTGGTGCAGGGGGCCGCACGGGCGCTCAGGGGTTTCCCGGCTGAATTGACCAACGACCTTTGCGCGTGTGTGCAGCGAGCGAGGGGAAAGGGCCGATGACAAGGCTAGGGGAGAGGTATCAAGGTTTTACCCGTCCAGATATGCAGGCGAGGGCGTCGCTCGAGGACTCGAGGGGAAACGGCGCGGCATGAATGTGTGCCGGGCCAGGCCCGCATTCGTGACCCGCTGGGGGGGGATGCTCACCACTTACGGCCGCTACGGCAGACTGAGTACGGCAATCGTGCGCTCTTTCACCGGTCGACCGGCTGGATGTTTCCTGGGGGATCCTCGTGCGGTTGAATTGTCGCCTACTGAGCCTCCATTGGGCTCAACGCGGTCAGGAAAGTGGCTCCAGCGCCCTCAGTTCTGGACGAATACTACTTTGTAGGGATCGCGCGGGTTCACGTCGGTATATCCCGGCGCTAGTGGGACCCGGGTGTGCGCCGGTGGGACCCCTAAATCGACCGAAATCGAGGTCCGCTTCTGGGCGGTATGCCCCAAGACCCGTTTTCAGGCGATTCTACCGCCAGGATACCGGGGTCAATATCTGCTAATTAGTGGGGGCACTCCGGGGAAGGGAGAGAGGGAGAGGGAGGCCTAGTGGGAAGGCGGACGCCGCACTGGCGAGGGGAAGCGTGCATGCGAGCGGCAATCACTTCGGCAAGCGTTGCCCCTACCAGGACCCTCTGCAGGTGCGGTCCCGGACTTGCAGGGTTCGTTTGATCTGGTTCAAGGCTGGTTGTGAGACGGACTATTGTCCAGTCTTGTCGCGGGGAGGTACGGGTGGATCCGTGCGCGATCTCCGAGGCGCGACCTCCCACGCGACTCGTCTGGGCGGCGGTCGCCGTCGCACCCGACCACCCTCGCCCCCCCCTGCGGCCCGCCCGCCGCGGGGAGCAGACCCCCCGCTCCCCACCCCCACCCCCCTGGGCGCCCCCCGATCCCCGCAGGAGGAGGATGACGATCCCGCGGTCGCAGGGCAAAGCGGGTGGCGGTGGTGACGGCCGCCTGTGAGTGGGGCCCGCGGACCCGTGCGCCCCGTGCGCCCCCCGCGCGCCCGCCCCCCGCGCCCCCGACCCCCGCAACCCCGCCCCCGCCGCGCAGGGAGGCCCTCCCCGGCGACGACAAGGTCGTCTACCTCATGCGCCACGGGGAGACGGAGATGAACGTGTGGCTTCGGGACTTCCGCGCGGCCAACGGCCCCGCCGCCGTGGTCGACCTGCGCAACGACCCCCGTCTCTACGACACGCGGCTGACGGCGCGCGGCATCGCCGGCGCCCGGGCGCGGCGGGGCGCCGTGGCCGCCCTGGACCCGCGCCCCGAGGTCGTCCTCGTGTCCCCGCTGTCGAGGGCCCTGCACACGGCCGAGCTGGCCTTTGCCAGGGTGCCCGACGTGCCCCGCCGCGTCGAGCCGCTGGCGACGGAGAAGCTCTGGCACTCGTCCGACGTCGGGTCCACCCGCGCCGAGCTGCACGCCGAGTGGGGGGACCGGTACGACGTCTCGCACCTCGACGACGTCTGGTGGTACACGGGTGGCACTGGGGACCCGCGCGCCATTGTGGACGAGCCAGAGGCGGACTTCCACCCCCGCATGGAGCGCCTCCGTCGCGCCGTCGCCGCCCGGCCCGAGCGGGCCGTGGCCGTGGTCTGCCACTGGGGGGTGATCCACGCGCTGACGGGGGAGGCCTTCGACAACTGCGAGATGCGCAAGTTCCGGCTGTCGGACCTCAAGGCCCGGCCGCTGCCGCCGTGGGAGCACACCTCGGATTAGGATTGAAGGGGGAGGGTGCTGATGCCCGTGGGCCCGGCGACGACGCGAACGCGCCGGCACCACGTCCGCCCTCCCAGGCCGGCGACCCGTCTCGGCCTCGCCGTGTACGACCCGCTAATCACGAGGGTCCCCGCCGTCCAGGGGGCGGGCGGTGGGGAATGCCCTCGCCGACCGCCGAGGCTCGGGTCCCTGTCCTCCCGGTCGCGGAGCGAGAGGCGCCCCCTCTTGTGCCTGGCGGGGGTGGGTGCGCGGCACGTGCTTTCCACCGAGCGCCAGCATCGCCCCGCGCGCGCGGAAGGTGAGCGGGGCGGGTCCTCCCAGGGGACCTCATCCGGGCGGGATCTCGCCGCTCCGCAGGCCGCGCGAGCCCTCCCCCGCCCGCGCTCTCGTGCAGGGAATACGAGCGGCATCGCGATGACGGACGGGCCCCAGCAGGACCGCGAGGTGAAGGACGAGGCGGCCGGGGCCGCGGGCCCCGGGGGCGAGCCTCCGAAGAGGAGGGCCGAGGCCGCGCCGGAGGACGACGGGGGCGCGAAGAGAGCCAAGACGGTGAGTGATCGGGAGGGGTCCCCCCCACCGGACCCGTCACGACGTACCCGGGTCCTGTCGCCTCGCCGGGTCCCCGGGGGAGCCCCGCCAGGGGCGAGGGGGCGACGAGGACCCCGACCGCCCCCGTCTGCAGGAGGGGCCGTCGGACGAAGCGCTCGAGGCCAGGCTCCGGGAGATCGTGACCGGGAGCGGGGGCATGGAGCTGAGCACCAAGCAGATCCGGTCCCAGCTCGAGGAGGCCTTCGGCGTGTCCCTCAAGTCCCGCCGCGCCTTCCTCAAGGACCGGATCGAGGCTCTCCTCGACGAGCAAGGTGAGCCGCGGGGGGGTCCACCCGCGGGGCCCGGCGTGGGGCGGCGCCCGGCCGGGCGCGCGCCGACAGCCCGGGCGCCCCGGCGATCCGGTCGCCCCGCCGCCCCGCGTCCCCGCAGAGGACAAGGCGGGGGACGCGGACGGTGCGGCGTCGGGGGACGAGGAGGCCGGGGACGCCGCGCCCAAGGCCCCCGCCCGCGGCAACACCAAGTGGGGGAAGCGCTTCGGGACGATCCTGTCGCCGGAGATGCAGGCGTTCCTGGGGGTGGAGGAGATGGACCGGCGCATGGTCGTCAAGGAGATGTGGAAGTACATCAAGGGGCACGACCTCCAGGTGCGCCGGCGGCGGACGAGGCGGGGGCGGCGCCGCAGGGCGGCGCCGGGGGCCCTGTCGGGCCCACCGTGGCCCCCGGCGTCGGGCCCCGGCCCCCCTCGCGCCCGGGGACCGCGCCCGCCCCCCGCGGGGCGCGCGCCGCCGCCGCCGCCGCCGGTGTCCCCCGCGTGGGGTCCTGCCGCCCCTGACGCGGGGGCCACCCACCGGACGCTCGCCCCGCCCCCCGACCCCCCCTGCCCGCCCCTGGCCGCAGGACCCCAAGGACCGGCGCAAGATCATCCTCGACGAGAAGCTCCAGACTATCTTCAAGGGCACGGCCACGGGGAGGATGAACATGCTGCAGATGAACAAGCAGCTCAGTCGACACTGCTTCGTGGACGACCGCTGAGACGGGGGGCGGTGGCTGTGCGTGGCGGTGGCTGTGCGCGGCGGCGGCGGTGGGTAGGCCGGAGCCCCGGCGCAGCGCTGAAACGGAGTGTCTCGGCGCCCCACCGCTCCCCCCGGGCCCCGGCTCACCTCCCGCCCCCGGCCTGCGGTGGCCCCCGACCACTTGGACCTGGGGGGCGCCCTTTCCTGGCAAGGTCCCGGTCAAGCCTTGACCGTCGGCCTGGCCGACGGCCTCCGAGGAAGGGGCCCCGCCCCAGGCTCCTGATACAGGCCCCCTGCGCCCCCCAGGCGCCAAATGAGAACGCGACCTTCTTGGCCGTGCCTGGCGCCGCCCGTCACGATCCCCCGCCGCGAGGTTCGCCCCAGCCCAGGCAGGGATGGACGCAGCCGGTTGCTGACTATCGAAAGGAGAACGGCCGGATTGGTTCATCTGAGGAGGACACAAGCGTACCATGACGTCGATTGAAGGCTACAGCGGCGCCCACCATGGTGACCACGAGCCGCACGGGAGCGGAAGGTGAGGGGTGGGCCGTTGGCGCGCCCAGCCCAGAGCCCGTACCGGAAACGCTCTCTTCTCACCACCTCCGCAAATAAATCCACCGATAAGGCCCGATTGTTCCGGATAAGGTCCTACATGGTCGCGAATCGGGTGTTTATTCCACCCCCTCCCGTCATCGGAGGGGGAGAGAGCGACATGGCGATGCTCCCTGGAGATGATATGATCGCTCTTCTAATGGCATCAAATGACTTAGTACGTACATATAGTCGACGAATTCTTCCTTTATATGCCCGAAAACATAGATACGGAGGTGGAATTGCGTCCGAAAGTTACGAGTTCGTTTTCGACCATCAAATGTCATTAAGGGCGTCTAGACGGCTATTGTTGGGGTAGATGGATATTTATGAGTATAACGGACGGTCAGGACCCCATAAAAATGCCGTTTCATGGGGATGACGCCCCCATTTCGGGAGCAAAGTAACGGCCTCCCCGTCGGTGCAACGTTCTGTGCGAGGCATACTATACCGCGCGATTTTTATACCGGTAACGGATATAAACGAGCTATTGGAGCCGATACATGCGGGAAAGGCCACCCGTATGCCCCGCTGGTCGGTTCCGGGATTCGCTCCTTCCCTCCCCGGGGTTCCCGCCAGGGGAGGGGG
>Ga0181582_10003457_pt1 | contig 12705 bp, 7 predicted proteins | sample 071ome_32_FD_132438 | JGI IMG/M metagenome (GOLD analysis project Ga0181582, IMG submission 132438) | Coastal salt marsh microbial communities from the Groves Creek Marsh, Skidaway Island, Georgia - 071405AT metaG (megahit assembly) | ecosystem: Environmental > Aquatic > Marine > Intertidal zone...
CATCCGCGTCCAGCGAGCGGCCGTCGCCGACAGGACCGGGGGCGGCATCGTCGCCGCGATCACCAGCGGCATCGTTGTCGCCGTCCAGGTCGACATCCGACCGCCGCGCGGCACGCAGATCCTCAGACATGCACATCTTGAGCGCGTCCTGGTCGAGGTCGTCGCAGTCCTGCATTAGGTCGATCACGAGGACAGTCACGTTGTCCCTGCTGCCCCTGTCCACAGCCGCCCTCGTCAGGACCGTTGCCGCCACCTTGGCAGCGTTTTCTCTGGTGGATCCTTTCTGGCGTGCCCGAAGCAGGCACTTTTTGGCCAGCGAGCAGGCCTCCTGGTTCGTGATGACGTCCCATAGGCCGTCCGACGCCATGACCATGAGCTCGTCGCTCGGATGACGGTTCACGACGGTGACCTCCGGGTCTGCAATCACGTAAGGCCGAAGGCTGTGATCTCCAATCGCCCGAGACACTGCCAGGAGGCCCATGACGCGCACGCCATTCCAGAACAGAATCTGCCCCCCCGCGGCCTCGACCCGCGCCGTCTCGTCCTCTCTGGCCGCCTTGTGGTCGTCGGTCAGCGCCATGGCCACCCCGCTCCGCAGCAGGACGGCCCTCGAGTCGCCAGCGTTGGCAACATATATTGACTGGCTGCTCAGCAGCGTCACCACGGCGGTCGTTCCGACGAGGGCCAGCTCCTCCTCCGCCCCGCTCAGCTTGGCAAACTCCTCGTCCGTCACCTTGAAGGCCCGCGCGAGGGCGTTGGAAAAGGTCTCTGACGAGCAAATAGACGCCTCCAACTCGGAAATCGCCTCGTCGCCCGGAGCATCCATCGCATCCGATGCAACAAGCGCCTTGGCCTTGGTCTTGCTCGCCGCCGCCGACTGGACCCGCGCCAGAGCGTCCTTGGGACAAGAGGCCAGGATCGCCTCCTTGAGACGCTCGTGCATCGTGTCCTGGCAGTGATGCGCGGCATCGGCGCCCCCGTGGCCGTCAAACACGCCGAAGAAGTGAATCTGCTCGAACAGCTTCTTCGGCCGCCCCGATCGCGGGGCCGGGCCGCGGGCGCCGACGCCGGTCTGGCCGTCTGCAGCGGCCACGTGCGCGGCAAACATTTCGAGCTCATCCCGCCGTTTCAAGTCGCTGATTTTGCTCGACGTCGCATGCACGATGGTATCCGAGTCGGCCTTTGGCCTGTCGTGCCCGTCCCCGCCGAGCGGGGCCGTGCCCAGTCCCTGTCCGTGCGTGAGGCTCGACGACCCGCCCGATCCCCCCGCCCCTTTGGCCGGCCCCGACTCTTTCTCGGTCACTTGATGCATCTGATCGGCTATTCGGGGCGGGATGATCTCGTTGAGACTGTCCGCGAACGCCACCCCGATGAGGTCCGGGATGGCAACAAACGTGTCCTCCATCTTTGCCCGGCGCCCCATCACGCTCTTTGCCCCATGCGGCGGACACGGCAGCGACGCTGCGAGCCCCCCCGCGGCAGCCACCGCTTCTACAGAGTCGCGAGCGATTCCCTCCGTCTTTGACCGAGGGAACGTGCTCGACTTGGAGTAGGCCGGCCTCAACGCCTCGGAGAGCTCCGACTCGCCCCGCGAGACAGCAGACTGGTCTGGACTCGGATGGTTCCTTCGTCCTCCCTCTCCGTCTCCCTCACCTTCTTTGCGTTTCTCGCCCTCGACTCCCCGGAAAGGGCTCTCCAGCACCCCTCCCTCGGCGTTCTGCCTGTCCTCGTGACTCATGGCCGTCGTCAGCTGCTGCTCTTCCTCGGGTTTCCCGACAACTTTCTCGACGACGCCCTCCTCTGTGTCGGCTACTATATGCTCTCCCGTTGATTGGTCAGACTTGTAGACGCTGGTATCCGGCGTCGCTTCCTTGTTCTGCGCTCGTTCCCGCTCGCTCCCAGACGTGCCGGTGTCCAAACAGTTGATGCTCCGCTTGCTACCTTGCTTGCCGTGGTTCATCAGGTCCCGGGGGTGGAAATCGTTCGCAACGTGCACCCCGTCCGTATACCCCCTATATCTCTCGTCGTATATCGCTCGTCGTCGTTCTCCCACTTCGGCTCGAGTGTCGTCACCGGCAGCGACGACAGATATCTCGGACGACGTCGACGAATGCGCCAGCAGACCTTCTGCCCACCACCTCGTCTTACCCCGCAGCCTCCTGCACCACGAAACAAAGTCAGCCATGGTGTATCGTCGTGAGCGAGGAGCGATGGCGTGGATTGAAGAGATCCTCAGAGACCCCCGATTTTTCTTCGGGGAGGACGTCACGGCGAGGCAACTTCCGGTTCACTTGCTCGCACGCATATGGCGGAGAAAACAAAAATATCGCGTAGAAACTGAATTTCGAATGGTCACGGCGCGTCACGGCGCGTCGAGTCGGGAAACTTCGAACGCAACGCGGTGCTGACGAGACGCGCCCAGCTACGCGGCTCGGACCGGAGGGGGGCGACGGGGGGTCAGCTTCCCGTCGGCGCGGTTCGGCGCGGATGGACCCCGCTCCAACGGCGCAAACCACTCGAAGCACAGCACGAGGCACTTCCGCCATCTCGCAACGAGCCCAACAGGCTTCCCCGTTTGACCCGCGCAAGGGTGCCGGGGCGTCGAGTGCTGCCGCGAAGCGAGACGCCCGCCGCGCGACGACCGGGTCCCCAACGACCGGGTGCCCGACGTCGTGCTCGACGCCGTGCTCGACGTCGTGCTCGAACCGCTCAACGCAAACCCACACGGCCGGTTCGGAACCTAACCGAAGGCCACGAGTTGAAAGAAAGCGGACAAGCCCAGCGTGGTACGCTTCCGTCGGCGCCACGCCCCGGGACTGGCCCAGAAGCTCAGTACACACACATACCTACGCGAACCAACACAGGTTGACGCGAGCAACGACCGGTGGAGTCAAAATCAAGAGCGGCTCCAATTATCAGAGCACGACCTCCCCGGACGGACCAGGGATTCACGCAACGATCGTATCGCGATGATGCGCTCGGATATGTTCCATACCTCACCGCCCGACGACGGTTCAGGTCAACGTTGAACCAAAAGGAAATTTGTTTGCACCTGTTCACATTCACTCACTCACCGCCCGCCATGACCACCTCGCTCAGAAACAGCCCGCCCGCCAAGCTCATATTCCTCACCGCGTCGAACCGACTCGCCTCGTCCCACACCGGGTGCATCACCAGCGTCGTCACACCCAGCACCATCAGCAGCAACCGCGCACCGCCCCGCCTCCCCCACACGAACATCGCAGCCCCCACCAGCTCGCATACGGCCCCGACCAGAAACCCAACCGGATACCACGGCCTCACCCGCGCCATCATTTCCGGCGACAGAAACAGGTAGTGCCGCATGGCATCGTCCAGCCGCGACGCGCACGGAATCCCCGGCCAAAACTCCAGCACCGGCTTCGTCGCCAACACGCCCAACGGTATCTTGGAGTCTTCTACGTAGTGGGCCGCAAACAGCGCATCGAGCTCCAGGTACGCCAGCTTGTACAGGCCAGAGGCAACGAAGACGGCAGAGATGACGAGGCGGATGTAGACGAAGAGCGGCCCTGGGAGGTGGACGCTTCGCACGGTTTTCTCCGACCGCGTCATCCTCGATTGCGCCGTCGTTCGTTTGTGTGCCCGATCCCTCCTCAGACCGACGCCGCGAGTGTCACCGGTAGTAGTAGGCAAAGCGCGAACGCGAACGATAAAAAACGACTGTCGAACCCCAACTCAGTTCACTTTTCCCAATTCTCACGCCGCATCGGCCATTGTGTGCTGTACCTGTTCTCCCGCAAGGTTCCGTTCCGTCCAACACCAACGTCGCGCGGGTGCTGCTGTGTGCCAGCGGAAAACCGTGAAGGAAATTTCGTGAGAGAGATCCGAGTCCGTTCTCGCTTCTTTCCGCCGTGTTCTGGTCCCTGGCATATACGAGACGATATAAAATCATCATGCGGACACCGTCTCCGATCAAATCAGTGCTGGTGCGTGAGGTTCGAGGGATCGGGCGGAGATTCCGAGGCTCGCTGCCGTTGGTAGGCGGTTGTCGCGGCCAGTCGCTCATTCGCTCACGTGTTTGTTACCGTTTGTGATGCAGGGGTTATTTTCGAGGAAGAAGCGCGTGGAGAAAGTGCAGGAAGCGGTGCCAGCGAAGCTCCAGTTCGGCGAGGGTGAATGTACCCCGGGTGCCGTGACTGTGTCTGTTCGTGTCGGCGAGGGAGCGGCGCTGGACGGCAAGGGGCTCGACCGTATCGATCGTATCGATCGTATCGACCGTATCGACGATGACCCTGTCGACGGCGCCCACGGAGAACCTGGAGGACAGGAGGAGGAGGAGGCACCGTCCTCGCCCTCCCAGCGGGCCTCCGTGCACAGGATATACACCGTGCCGCCCGATACCGCGACCCACCTGGAGCCGCTGGATGTCTACGATATGGATGATCCGCTGGAGGTCGTGCTCGGGTACTGTCTGGACACGGTGCTGTCCAACGAGAGCAAGAAGAACGAGAACTGGCAGGAGCGTGTGCAGGCGATGGAGACGCTGACGAGGCTGGCGCTCGGCGGGGCTGCGGAGGTGCCGTACTTTCTGCAGGAGATGAATGCGTCGCAGCATATTCTCGAGTCGCAGCTGAACGACCGCCGGTCGGCCGTGTCCAAGCAGGCGTGTCTGCTGGTGAGCGTGCTGGCCTGGCGGGGCGGGCTGGGGGTGAAGGGGCTGCTGCTCGCGTTGCAGCCGTCGCTGCTCAAGCTTCACGGCGTGTCTATTGCGGTGATGTCCCAGGCCGGGCAAGAGTGCTTGGATTACGTGTACGAGTTCTGCCACGATGGCCGGCTGCTCTCCTACCTCTGCTCGGTGGTGTGCGCTGACAGGAACGTGAAACTGCGGCAGGGGGCCGCCTGGCAGTTGCTGCATGCGATGGAATGCTGGGACGACGGGATCATCGCGCAGCACCGGGTGGACGTGGAGCAGACGATGATGGGGGCCGTGGTGGATGCGAGCGAGGGGGTCCGGAGGGTGGGTCGGCAGGTGTTCGAGGTGTACTGCGTCCGGTTCCTGGCGTGGTCCAAGGGGTTGGTGGACGGGTTAGAACGCGGAATGTGGAGCAAGGTTGACGGAGCGACGAAGAAGACGTTGGTGGGGCTCTATCAGCGAGTCGGGGAGGTTCAGGACCTGGACGAGGGCAGGGCGCGGGAGCGGGACGCCAAGGTGGGCATGACGCCGCGTCGGATGTTTTCAGGAAGTCGCGGGGTGAAGGAGTCGCATGCTGCCGGGGCGGCGGGGGCTGCCGGGCCTAGGCAGGTGTTGAGCGTGATGAAGTCAAAGGCCGGGAGGGTGGCTGGGGGCAACGTGGAGGACGCCGGGGAGAACGAAGACGTGGGGATGGTGAAAGGCGCCTCGGCCATGACGTCGGCGAGTCGCGCAGACAGACAGTCGATGCGCAGCATGCGGGCGTCGATGGGCGCGGGGGCGATGCGAGTGGCCGCTGGAGGTGGGGCGATGCGCGGGTCCAGCCGCTCGACTGTGGCTCCAGCCACCGCGGGTCCGGTCACCGCGGGTCCGGCCACCTCCAAAAAGACCACCACCACGGCCCTCATTCGCACCCTCTACACGCCTGGCCGAGTCTGGAGCGACAAGGTCGAATGCCTGCGCCGCCTCGAGACTGTCTTCCTGGACAACGAGATCACCGAGCACATCTCGAGCGAGTCCCTGGACATGCTCAATGACGCCCTCGTGGCCGAGATTGGGGACGCCCACTACAGGGTGTCGTGCCAGGCCATGGCGACGCTCTCGGCCGCGTTTGGCTGTGCCGCCGTTGCCCGCCACCTTCAGCACCACATGGAGCAGCTGGTCCCTGTGCTCTTCGTCCGCATCGGAGACACAAAGGAGTGCATTCGCACGGCTGCATCGGAGGCGCTCCTCGTGCTCAAGGAAAAGAACGACCTTGACCTCGTGCTCCAGGGCATGGTGGCGGCCACCAGGACGTGCAAGGCGCCCAAGGCCCAGTGCGCCATCATGATGTACTTCGAGGACGTGTTCGACGTGCACAGAGGATCTTCCGGAAACGCCTGGAGAACGATGTTGGCCTATTGCTTGCGGATGGCCACCAACAAGAACCCAGACGTGCGGGAGCATGCGGTCGCGGCCTGCGCGCGCGTGTACCACTCTGGCAGGATGGCGGCCGTCGAGGCGGCCCTTTCCGGGCTGCCCATGTCTCCGAGAGCCACCATTAAGACGGCCCTGGACGAATACGGGTGGGACGCCGCCGCAGAGCAGTCCAAGTCGCACTCGCGCCTGCTGAGCGACGCGCTGCACTACTCGGAGACTGAAGACATGTCGGACGACGAGAACGAGGTCGCGACGAAGATGAAGATGAGCACGAAGACTGCGGCGATGACGTCGGCCAACTCTGACTCGATGGACGGCACCCACTCGTCCGTGTCGTTCGGCGACGTGTGCGTCGAGTCGCCCAACCACGCCGAGTACGAGGACGCGGTCGATGAACTAGACGTGTCCTGTCGCGCGAACCAATCGAGCGCAATCACCCTGAGACCGTTGCCTGCCAATCCGTTTGACGACATTGCCATGATGCTGTCGGCACCGCCCAACGAGCTCTTCGCCCGCCTGGCCGGCGTCGACCCCCACAGTGTGGCGTCGCTCTCCTCCGAAGAACGCGACACGCTCGGCTCGGCCGTCTGGGATGCCTTCTGTTGCATTGTCCTCGCGACCGGCGGCCCCAGTCGCGCGGCGGCCGATCCGGCACCGCTCGTCGCGGCGTGCAGCGGCGTCATCTCCTTCTTCAGCTTCATTCCGGCGACAAAGATCGAGGAGCGCATCGACGCCGTGCTCAGCGCGCTGCTGGACATGGCGGACGGAGACGACTACGAGCTGTCGACCGTGGCGGTGGCCGCCGGCATCCAACTCGTCAAGGCCGCCGACCCCGCAGACGCCTACGGCTGCCTGACGCCGCTGCTCCCGAGCCCCGTAGAGATGCCGCCCTTCCGCGGCCCAGAGGCGCGCAGACTGACCAACGTGTTGAAGCTCCTGCGTCCGTGCCTCCGTCGGGTCCCCAAGGCCCAACTGCACGTGGCCCTGCACATGTCCATGCCTTCCCTGTGCCGGTGCTTCGAGTCTCCGCACGCCGAAATCCGCCACCTGTGCCTGGACTGCATCGTCATGGTGATGAGCGTGGTTGGCGAGCACGCGGTGGCAGGCTTCACGGGCAGCATGACCAAGACGCAGCAGCAGCTCGTGGCGCTCCACTACAGCAGAGGCGTTTGAGATTTTACATCCGACATCCGACATTCATTCGTTCATATACATACAAGTACCATGTAATTCACGAGAAGAACGCCTCGCGCTGCTGAAGGACACGCGCCCGTTCCTCTGCGGCAAAGCTAGCGGCCGCCCCGTCGTCCTCGAACGACTCTTCGGTGCAGATATAGAGCTCCGCCTCGGTGCTCGCGAACGCTGCATATGTCCACGCCCCGACACGCTCCAACCGAAACGCCTGCAACGGCCGATCGCCCACGGCGAGCGCCCCCGCCTCGTTGCCATCGTCCTGCGCAAACATTGCCGCCCGCATCCACCCGAACTGCCCGTTGCACGACGCAGGAATCCCGTCAGTCGACACATACTGCTGCTTCCGGGTATCTTTGAACACAACGTGTCGATGGATCGCGCCGGACGGGGCAAGCACGGCGTCCGTCGAGCAAGGCAACGGGGACGGGGACGGGGAGATCGCGGCGAGCACGGCGTCCGTCGCGTCCCGCAGCGCGTCCATGTCCTCGATCAACATCCCTGACAGGAGCACAACCTGGATCTCCTCATGTTGGCCACCACCACCACGACGGCGACCACAACTGTGCACGTGGGCATGAAAATTCCCACAGCTGTCATAAAACGGCAGACAAACCGGCGTGACCGTCAGGTCACCGTCACAATTGCTCTCGGAACCGCCATCCACGTCGCCGTGACGACCACCGCCAATGCACGCACACAGATTCTCGAGCAGCATCAGGTCCCACGGCGACAGCCCCAACCCCACCCTCCCGGCCATCTCACCCACGGCCTCCCCTCGACCACGAACAAAAACAGCCCCAAATACCGACCCCGTCCGCGCAACCGCCCGTTCCAAAACCTTTCCCACAGACGTCCCGCCCAGCCCACGCACCCGCACCGCACCGAGCCAAGAACACGGACTGTCCTCAAACCCACCGATCAACCGGTCCATCACCCGCTCTCCGGAACCACCGAGCAACGACCGGATGTCGTAGCCCGGATTCCTCTCGAAGAGCCTGCGTATGGCGGGCAGCGTCAGCAGGGAGACGAGCTGGGCGTGCACGAGGTTCAGACGCGTCTTGAGCACAGACATGTGCACGGACGTCGTCGAAGTCGTCGACGTCGTCGAGGACGAGACACCCGATGGAACGACGGCCAGGAAAGACAGCGGCGGGTGGGAGAGGAGCAGGATGCGGTGGCCGGCCGACGCGACCGACCGCAGGCAGCACCCCGCGAGGGAGGACGCGATGGTGGAGAGCGCGTTCGCCGCGGCTATGACGTCGGCGTACGTGTTGGGTTCGATGCGGCCGTTTTTGTAGACGAAGATCGGGCGCGCGGACGTCGTCGAAACGATGTAGGACGTCGGCATGCCTTCGATTGCCTCTCTCATCGATCAATCTGCCTACCCACGTTTCCGGGGTTCTATTACGGCTACTGATGTGCACAAGCATGCGAGATTTGGCATGCGCATCGGTGCGAACGAAACGAGTCGAGTAGGTGCGGTTGCTTGGTTCTTTGACGCGAGAAAGCCGCGAAAAAATCCGATTCCGATTTGTTCCCGCGATGCAGCCTTTCCCGCCCCGTTTACGCGCTGAGCACCAGTTGAAGTACTCTGCGACGTAGTCCTCGGCGATAATGACGTTGGTTTCGCCTCAGAAACAAAATCGGTAGTTTTGAATTTGCCCGCCCGGCGCGGGTCGTCTCATTTTCTAGTGAGGAGTGGCCACGCCATCGTCTCACGGGCGATCTCCTCCCCGTATCCCCGCATCAGGGCACCCCAGAGACACTTTGAAGTCTGCACGGAGCGGCGCGCCCGTTCGTCGTGTCGACAACGCCCAGGTAGAGGCTGGCTCGTCGGTCGGGGGTGGTTTTTTCTCCAAAAAAGCGGGGTTAGGCTCCAGCCTCCTTGTACGAATACACCCATCGCACTCACTCCCGCCCAACGCTCCCATATAAATTAAAACTCTTCATACGCGGAGCCGAGGTGAAAAGGCGCCGTCTGGGACCTGACACAAGAAAAGGGGTCCTTCGACGCGGAGAGCGCGTGAGAACAGGAAACTCAAGACAATTTTGGCAGTCAATTTTACTGTCAATTCCGGCCATTGTTTGAACTGATAAGTTCGCCACGCTGACAAAGACGTGAATTAAGAAGCGTAAGACGGGCGCGGGACAACGCTCACCGCTCGTTCTGTGACAAAAGTGGCCTTCTGTGTCCATTACCCTTCAAGGCAATTTTTCATCCCCGTCTCTATTTTTCATCCCCGTCGAACATGGACTTTCAGCTGGCTTCCTGGCTTGCAGAGGCTGGTATCACATACGCCGAAATGAAGAAGCGGGGGATGACAAGGGAGGACGTCCGGGACAAAATCGCAGAGTCAAAATCAGAAGCATCAGAAGACGAGGCCCTGGTCGATAGCCCCCCACGCCTCCGTGGTAAAACCACGGTAAACCGCACGCCTGCCGACCAGGGGCCATTAGGCGGCGAGCTGACTGCCGAGATGGCGGCCGAAGCCCTCGTGGCAATGTCCAAGGAGGGCGGGTCCTACCAGGACCCGTACTACGTGGATCCGTACGGGCACTACGGGAACTACGAACAGCAGTATCAGCAGCAGCAGCAGGCAGGGCCGTCGGGACGGGATGGCTACTACCAGTACCACTACCAGTACCAGTACCCTCCCCAGGCCCATCAGCAATATGCCTACCCTCCCCAGGCCCATCAGCAATATGCCTACCCTCCCCAGGCCCATCAGCAATATGCCTACCCTCCCCAGCACCAGCCGCACCATCAGCAGTACCCCTACCCTCCCCAGCCGCACCAGCCGCACCAGCCGCACCATCAGCAGTACGCCTACCCTCCCCAGCACCGCGCCTCCTCCTCCCCGGAGCTGCCGACAGCCGGCTTCCAGTATCCTCCCGAACGTACGAGGAGCAGCTCGCCGACGGCCAGGGCGGCGACGCCGGCGCTGGACAAGATCCTGACCAGCTCTGGCAAGATCAACATCGAGCCCCGCCAGCGCGGCCATGAGCAGACGTGGCTCACCCACTTCAACAACCTTCAGGAACACCTCGTGGCGCACAGAGAATATCCCACGCACAGCAAAACGAGCCCCAGCCCGTTGGGACAGTGGTGTGGCAGGCAGCGGAAGCACTTCAGGGGGGTCGGCCCGTACAAGGGCGGCAGCGCGATGCCCAAGCACAGGATCGAGCTGATGGAGCAGCTGCCCGGGTGGCGGTGGGAGGGTGCGCCCGAGAGTATCACCCAGGAGGATATGGCCAACTGGAGGCCCGTGTGGCTCTCCGTCGACATGTCGACGTGACAAATGATGGGCACGACGAGCTGACTTCCTCGAGTAAGGACGACTCGTCGTCATCATCGCCTCACGGATGCAATGCAATTGTAACACTTAACAAATCGTGGGCTTCATTGGCGGACAATCACGGCCAACAACACGCTCACGTCCGGTTCCATCGTCGTTTGGTCCAAATGCGCGCTGTTTACCATTACTCACCCACCACCGCGGGCACGCGCCGTTGCGGCACCTCTCGCGCTGTGAACGCGTCCATCGCACCGATGAACGCCCATCGGCGTCGGCGGAGGACCGCACAGGCCGCCCCGTGCGCGTTTGCTCGTCCGTGCGCCCACGTGCACGCAGCATCCGGTCAGGGGGGCTCCGAGTCTCAGCTGCAAGAGACCGCTGCTCTGGACGAGCTGATCGATATCCTGCTCGCGTCATCGTCCCAGGAGCAGCTGGCACAGACTGTCGCCGAGAATGCGCTGTCGTTCGACCAGAAGTTCTGGCTCCGGCTGGCCGCGCGTACCGACACAGCCGACGAGGACGCACAGCAGCAGCTCAGGAGCCTGGCGAATACCGTCATGCAGATCGTCGACGCGATGGTGCAGAAGACGGACGAGAAGCTGAGCGGGTCGAGCGAGATGCTCGAGCAGATTCTGATCGCCGGCGCGGACGAGGACACCGGAGAGTGGTCAGTGCCGCTCCCGGCCGAGCGCGTGGCGGCGATGAAGGACGTGATGGTGGCAAATTATGCGGCGGTGGACGAGGCGCTGTTGTCTTCGACGTTTGCATGGATGAAGAAGGCGAGTGATGATAAGCTGGACGGTATGGTGTATATTCTTCAGACGGTCTTGCAGTTGTATGCGAGCATCGAGCTTGCCGAGGCAGAGGGGACGTCGGCGGCGTTGGCGAGGGTGTTGAAGGCGCCCGAGGGTGAGTGGGAGGGGATCATCCGGGAGATGAACGCGTCTGGGGAGATCTCGGAGGAGTCGTTCCTGGAGGAGGTGCAGAAGAAGATGGAGACGATCGTGTTGGGGAGGAGCTCGGGGTCGTACGACCAGCGCATCCTGGCAGAGTTCCTGTCCGAGCTGCAGGAACGGGCGAATGCCGCGTTTACTTGAATGAATATTGCATGGATGAATGTGAAGCCGGGCGGAGCAGTGTTAGTCGGCGTCGTCGCCCTCCTCGTTCTCGGCCAGCAGCGCGTACTTTGACGCGCTGCTCGGCATCGCTGAAAAGTCAAAGTCCTCGTCGTCGTCGTCCATGTCCACATCGATCACATCGACGGCCTGTTTCGACGCCTTTTTACGCTGCTTCTTGGCCTGCTTTGCCTTTTGCGGGTTCAGCTGCCCAGCGTTGGCGTACAGCACGTCGGCCTGGTTCTTCTTGGCCGCCGGTTGGCCGTCCCCGCCATCCTCCTCCATGCTATCGAGGTCCTCATCCATGACCTGCCCGTCCGCCTCGATATCCGCGTGCACCTCGCCGGTCGTCTCCATCTCAAACGCGCCGCGCGCCTCCCCGCCCTCCAACGCATCGATCACCTGGGCGCGCTCGTGCTCCATCGCCACCGTCAAGTCAAACTCCCCGCTCCACGCGCCCACCACCACGCTCGACCCCTTCACCTCCGAGTTTCGCTTTGGCGGCATCGTAAAGTACGGAATCTTCCCGTCGTTCCAGTCCTGGAGCACGATTTTTGCCGCCGCCACGACGTCCACCGTCCCGCCCCGCTTGAGCTTCCCCCGCACCCCCGCCACCTGAATCAGAAACTCGTCCACCGAATCGTAGGCAGGAATCCGATACAATCCCATCAACTGCTTCTTGGGACATCGCTTGCAGATCTCGCTGATCGGCAGGGTCGGGTCTTCCAGCGTCTCCACCTTGACGCAGTTGCGCAGCGCGGCCGCCGCGTGCCCGTCCTCGCCCACCTCCTGGAACACCACCCCCGGCGAATCCAACAGCGTCACCTGCTTATCCAAGTGAATCTCCTGAATATGCTTGGTCACCCCGGGTTGGTTCCCCACCTTGGCCACCCGCGCTCGCTTGAGCGAGTTGACCAACGACGACTTGCCCACGTTGGGCAGGCCGACGATGCCCACGTTGATCGACCGCTTCATGTCTTTCTTATTCGAGTGATGCGTCCGCGCATAGTTC
>Ga0181582_10003458_pt1 | contig 12704 bp, 9 predicted proteins | sample 071ome_32_FD_132438 | JGI IMG/M metagenome (GOLD analysis project Ga0181582, IMG submission 132438) | Coastal salt marsh microbial communities from the Groves Creek Marsh, Skidaway Island, Georgia - 071405AT metaG (megahit assembly) | ecosystem: Environmental > Aquatic > Marine > Intertidal zone...
CACGGTTGGGGCCGTTGGCGGGCGCTCGGCGTAGGTAATGTCATCTCCATAGAGGCGGATGGTAATGGCGCGCCGCCGCCCACCCGGCAGGGTTGGCCCGCCGCCATGCAAAACGGCAGGGTGCAGCACGATGACATCGCCCGGTGTGATGTCCCAGGACTGGATGTTCCATTTGTCCCGTTCGGCCTCTATATCGGGCAGGGGTGGCAATTCGGCATCATAGTAAGGCATGGTCGGGTCTTCAGACACAGCCATGGGGTTAAAGCCATCGAACATGGTCTGGCGATGGGTGTCGGGAATGGTCTCAAGGCATTCCGCCTTGCTGATGGGGTCCAGCGATATCCACATTGAGGCGATCTGCGTGCCGGCCATGGGGTAATAGGGCATGTCCTGATGCCATGGCGTTCGGCCACAACCGCCCCCATCCTTGACGAAGAACTCGTCGGAATAGAGCCAGATATTCTCCGACCCGATGAGCTTGCCGACCATATCAGCAATGGGGGAATCATAGACCAGCCGCTGGATTTCCGGCGTTACATCGAAGTTCCGTACTGTTTCGATGAACTCGCGATCCTCACCAGCATAGAACAGGTGCTTCTGTTGCAGGGCATTGGCCATGACCCGCTGCAGGCCCATTTCCAGCAGCATGAGCCAATCCGGGTGTAGCGCCTGTTTAATGAACACCACGCCATCCTGCGCATATTGATCGCAAAGCGCTGACGTAATGTTATCCAGGCCGCAAGTGTTTTCGCTCGGCATCTCTTGGTCCCCCGTCCAATCAGATGTTCAGCCTATGGTAAGAATTGGCCATTGTCACCCCGCAGGCCCTGCGCCTACAGTGCCAGAAAAGGTGAAGGGGAAAGACCACCATGCTGCACCAGGCCATTGATTTTCGTGACGAATGCGACGCGCTCTATGACATTCTCGAACCACTTTCTGATGAAGACTGGCAGCGGGAAGGGCAGTTTAAGCGCTGGACGATTAACGACATCATGGCGCATCTGCATTACTGGAATTATGGAGCCGTACTGTCCCTGACGGACGAACCGGCCTTTTTGCAGCTCATGGCAGATCTGGGTGAAATCCGCAAAAGTGGTGAAGATCACCGGCGCTTTGTCGACCGGCGGATCAACCACGCCAAGGGTAAGGAATTGCTGGGCCTGTGGCGGGAATATTATGTGGAGATGGCCGAAGCCTTTATGCATGAAGACCCCAAAAAGCGGGTGAAGTGGGCCGGGCCGGATATGAGCGTGCGGTCGTCCGTAACGGCACGGCTGATGGAGACCTGGTCTCATGCCCAGGCCATCTACGACATGTTGGGCATCGAGCGTGTGGACGCAGACCGCATCAAGAATGTGGCGGTGATTGGCATCAACACCTTTGGTTGGACGTTCGTGAACCGCAAAATGGATATCCCCGGGCCCATGCCGCATGTGAAGCTGACGGCGCCATCGGGCGAAGTTTGGGAATGGGGTGAGCCTTCGGAATCAGAACGGATTGGAGGGCTGGCGACAGAGTTCTGCCAGGTGGTGACCCAAGTACGTAATATCGCTGATACATCACTTTCGGTGACCGGCCCGATTTCCACGGAATGGATGGCCCTGGCGCAGTGTTTTGCAGGGGCACCAGAGCAGCCACCGGCACCAGGCACGCGCTTTCGGGTTGAGACATAGAGAGTTCAACCGGCCATGACCTATGAACTCAAACCACGTACGCCTGAGGGTGAACGATTTGTTGCCGCAACAGAATCGGTGATTGAGTCTCTGCGAGAACGCGCAGACGATGCGGACCGCGCGAGCGCGATAGATGCTGATAATTTTGCCGATATGCGAGATGCAGGCATGACGGCGGCTTTTGTGCCGGAAGATCACGACGGCTTGGGCTTGACGTCGATGCATGACTGGATGGCAGGCATGACCCGGCTGGGCAGAGGTGACGGTTCAGCGGCCATTGCCATGAATATGCATCTTGCTGTTACCCGCGGCATGAGCTTGGCCTGGCAGGGTGCACAAGCCTCCGGCAATTCGGCGCTGGCCGCACAGATGGAGGACCAGTTCGCGCAGATTGTGGCTGGCGACATGTATGTGTGTGCAACGGCGACAGAGCCAGGGACCGATAATCTGCACCCCTATACCGAGGCTACCCGTGTTGATCGCGGGTGGTGCATCAACGGCACCAAGATTTTCGTGACCGGCTCTCCCATCGCCAGCCATGTGGCCATGAATCTCCGCATCCGGGGGGAAGGCGAAGGGGGTGCCGACCTGATTGGCTCCATTATGCTGCCGTTGGATACAGAAGGCGTGACCCCGCAGGATGACTGGCAGGCCATGGGTATGCGAGCCTCTGGCAGCCAGTCTGTCGTATTTGATGATGTAACAGTGCCAGAGCACATGGTGCGCCCTATGGGCCCTTGGGGTGTCTGGAGCCCGCCGGTACTGATGAACCGCAACCTGTCCAACCTGCCCCTGTTAGGTGTTTTTGTCGGCATTGCCGAACATGCTTTTGAGCTGGCGTTGGACGCCGCCCATCGCAAGCCCAAGGAAGACAAACCCCCCAATGCAGAGCGGGCGGGCATCCAGCATATGATTGGTGAGATGGAAATTTCTCTCGCCACAGCCCAGGCCATGGTCGGCCAGATGGGCCAGATCGCTGATGATTTCCTGGCAACGTTGCAGGGTAAACAACCGAGCATGGAAGAGGGGCATGATTTCCTGAAAGACCACCAGAGTATGAAATGGGTGGTCAACCGCAACGCCATCGACATCGTCTCCAAAGCGATGGATATCGCAGGCGGCGGCGGTTTTATGGACAAGAACCCACTGTCACGGCTGTATCGCGATGTCCGGGCAGGGCCGTTCATGCAGCCTTATTCCCCCACCGAGGCACGGGAGTATATCGGCAAGGTAACGCTTGGAGTTTATCCGAAGGACTGATCTATTCGCCGGCGGCGGGCGCTGCTTTTGCTTTCGCTTTTTTATTCTCGTCGCCTGGTTTGGGCTTCAGGAACATAATCAGCGTCACGGCGGGAATGGTGGCGAACAGGAAGATTTCCCAAGCGCCGGTAAAGCTGCCGGTCGTGTCATAGATATACGCCGCGAAAACGGTGCCAAGCGCGCTGAGCGTCGTGAACGGGCCAAGCAGTCCCATGACTTTGCCAAACCCGGCGGGGCCAAAGCGGCTGGAAATGATCGCCCCCAGCATCGGCAGGAAGGCCGCTGTGCCAGCCCCGAGAACACCAGCGGTGACCATGAGCATCGCGAAAGATGGTTCAGACAGCATCAGCAGAATGACAATGGCGATCAGCGCAACAGCACCGATGAAGAGATATCGATGGTCGATATGGTCGGCCTGCCAGCCAAAGAACAGCTTCCCGGCGATCATGGTCAGTGACATGACGGAGATCAACTGAGGCGTTAGTTCGCGGGCCGTGCCAATGTCGATCGCGAAAGCGGCCAAGTTGGCCTGAATAGCGCCTTGAGCTGTCATCAGGGGCACAAAGGCGAGGATCACGACCCAGAAATTGCGTTCCCGAAGAATACTCGCCGTCGTCCATGTCGGGTAGACATGGGGCGGGCCGGCATCCTCGTGGACTTCCGCTTCTGGTTCCAGTTCTAACCCTTTATCTTCAGGGTTGTTGGCAACGAAGGTCCAGACCACGGGTAGGACAATGAGCAAAATAAGTGCCGCCAAAATCAGATGTGTTGTGCGCCACCCGACACTGGCGAACAGAAAGCCCACCAAAGGAGGCAACAGAAAACCGCCGATGGATGTACCGGTGGTCGACAGACCAATGGCAAAGCCGCGCCGCGCGGTGAACCATTTTGCGGCCAATGTTTGCGCGGCCAAGGGGCCGGACAGCAGCACGCCCATGGGAATGAAGGTGCAATAGACAACGATGATGTGCCAGACCTCGGTAGCCTGCGCGACAGCCACAAAGCCAAGTGCAGCCAAAAGCGCGCCACCGGTGATAAGCCACTTGATGGGCTTGCTGTCCATGGCGTGGCCCACGAAGGGCGAGATCAGCCCTTGGGCGACCATCATGCCGACATTGGCCCACTGCACATAAGACAGGTCGGCATTAAACTCTTCGGCCCAGATTGGGGCCCAGAAGATGAAGGAAAAGAAGGTCAGGCCAAACAACACGGCCTGAAAAGTCATGCCTGTGCCAATGATGTTCCAGCCGTAGTAATAGGATGGCCGTGCCATTCCTGCTCCCCCCGATTCGCATACGCTTTGCTAGGAGCCTAGGCGGCGTTGGGTTGCTGCGTCCAGCGGTTTATTGCAAGGAGCCTGCTACACAGCGGTAATAGACCGGAATGAATTGCGCCGAATGCGGCCCTCCGCCTATAGTTCGGGTCCAAACCAGTAAGTTGAATACCGTGAAAGAGGAACATCATGGACGATTGCTTGAAATTCTACATCAATGGTGAATGGGTAGACCCCACGACCAGCGACACGCTTGATGTCATTAACCCCGCGACGGAAGAACCCATTGCCAAGATCGCCATGGGTGGCGCTGCTGATATCGACAAAGCCGTCATGGCTGCCCGGGCAGCCTTCCCCAGCTTCTCGCGCTTCACGGTTGCTGAGCGGCTAGAGCTGTTCCAGGCTATTCTCGCCGAATATACCAACCGCATGGACGACATTGCCGAGACCATCTCCATGGAAATGGGCGCTCCCCTTTGGTTATCTAAAGCCGCGCAGGCCACCCTGGGCCAGGCCCATCTGGGTACCGCTATGGGCGTGCTGCAGAACTATTCGTTCGAAGAAGAACGTGATGGTTTCTATCTCCGCAAGGAACCCATCGGTGTTTGCGGTTTCATTACACCGTGGAATTGGCCGATTAACCAGATCGCCTGTAAGGTTGCCCCGGCGCTGGCCGCTGGTTGCACTATGGTGCTCAAGCCGTCTGAAGTCGCGCCGATGAACGCCGTATTGTTCGCAGAAATCATGGATGCTGCTGGCGTGCCCGCTGGTGTGTTCAACCTGGTGAATGGTGATGGTGCCACTGCTGGTGCCACCCTGTCTGCCCACCCTGAAGTGGACATGATGTCCTTCACCGGCTCCACCCGCGCAGGCGTGCTGGTGGCCAAGGCTGCTGCTGATACAGTTAAGCGCGTTGCGCAGGAACTGGGCGGCAAATCGCCGAACATTGTCCTGGAAGATGCAGACCTGCAGACAGCTGTTGCCAGCGGTGTCCAGAGCATGATGACCAATTCCGGCCAAAGCTGTAATGCACCGAGCCGCATGTTTGTGCCGGCTTCCAAGAATGATGAAGCGCTGGAAATTGCAGCCGCAGCGGCTGCCCGCGTTGTACCGGGCGACCCGTTTGGCGAAGGCATGATGATGGGCCCGGTTGTATCTGAAGTTCAGTTCAACAAGATTCAGGGTCTCATTGAGAAGGGTATTGAAGAAGGCGCCACGCTCGTGGCCGGTGGCTTGGGCCGCCCTGAAGGCTTCAACAAGGGTTACTATGTGCGTCCGACGATCTTTGGCAATGTCACCAACGACATGACCATTGCTAAGGAAGAAATCTTTGGCCCGGTTCTGACCATCCTGCCCTACGAAACGGAAGAACAGGCTATCGAGATGGCCAATGACACCGAATACGGCCTGGCCGGTTACGTCCAGTCTGGTGATATGGACCATGCCATGGACGTGGCAGCCCAGATCCGTAGCGGTAACGTGCAGATCAATGGTGCACAGGCCAACTTCAACGCGCCGTTCGGCGGCTACAAGATGTCTGGCAATGGCCGCGAATGGGGCGAGCTGGGCTTTGAAGAATTCCTAGAAACTAAGGCTGTGATGATCCCTGCTGCGCAGTAGGTTTATTCACACATCAAATGCGAGGCGTCGGGCGAAAGCCCGGCGCCTTTTCTTTTGGGCGTTACTCTAGTTTTCGTAATCCAGCCGCCAGGTATCGCCATCGCTGACGACTTGCCCCGCCGTTGGTTCCGGCCAATGGGTACCAATGACCAACACAGGTGTGTCGGCAAGCGCACTAAATTGCGTAAACCGTGTTTGGGTCGACTGTGTTTGGTCATAGTCGGTGGAAATGGCCCATTCCGGGTGCGCCAACTGGCAGGGGTTGTGTACAAAGTCACCGGTAATGAGCGCTTTTTCGCCTTTGGAGGCTATTTCCACACTCACATGACCAATCGTGTGGCCGGGGGTTGGGATGAGCCGCACTTCGTCGCAGACTTGTTTATCGTTGCTGACCAGCTCTACCAATCCTGCCTCGACAATAGGCGTGATGGAATCTTCCATCACGGTCTTGTTCATGTCGCGCAGCCATTCGGCAATGCCGTCGTCATCCTGGTCGCCTGCAACAAGGTCAAATTCGGTTTTCTCAATCAGGTGGCGCGCATTGGGAAAGGTCGGCACCCATTTGTCGCCGACCAGCATCGTATTCCAGCCGACATGGTCCAGATGCAGATGCGTACACAGCACCACGTCAAAACTGTCTGCGGGGTAGCCAGCGCTTTCCAACTTCTCCAGAAAGTTGGTTTGCAGCATGTGCCAGTCGGGGAAGAACTCGCGCGGCTTGTCATTGCCGACGCAGGTATCAACGATGATCCGGCAATCCGGGGCATCGACCACCAGTGCGTGGATGGAGAACTTCAGCGCACCTTCAGGCGTAATAAAGTGGGGTTTGAGCCACTCGATGGGCAGCACTTTGTCGGGGGTAGCGTCGGGCAGGAAGTCGTCCAGCCCTTCAAAGGTCAGCTCTTCAAATTTGGTGATGGTGACATCACCGATTGTCCATTGCCGCATGTTTCCCCCCAATCTTCAGTGAAGGTCATGATGATGTCTAAGGCGATGACCGTCAATTTCTGTGTCGCTTTGTGAGTGATAGAAGTTGCCCAATCTGGAAGTCTGCTGCCTTCAACAAAGGGGGAAATCATGAGCATTTATGTTGTTGCGACCGTGAAGGTCTTGGACCCGTCTGCGATGGAAGACTATTCGGCTATAGCGGGGCCTTTGGTTGGCCAATATGGTGGGGAATATGTGGCCGCTACGAATGGCGAACCAGAAGTGGTGGAAGTCGAATGGGTGATGGATGCCCAGACAGTGGTGATCAAGTTCCCGTCACGGGAAAAATTCTACGCCTTCTGGAATTCGCCGGAATATGAAGAGGCCAAGAAGATTCGGAAGGGCAAGGCCATCCTCAACAATGTTATTCTTGATGAGATGCCGGGCTAGCGCCGAGACGTTACGCCCGGTTTCTAAACGTTCCGTAGCGAAATTTCGTTAATGCGGTGGTTGGCCCCCTTGGTAAGGATCAGCCCCGCACGCCTGCGTGTTGGCAGGATGTTTTCAACCAGATTCTTCAAGTTGATCCGTGTCCAGATACCGTCAGCGGTTTCGATGGCCTCTTCTTCCGTTAGTTCGGAGTAGCGGTGGAAATAGGACCGATCGTCAGAGAAGGCGGTTTTGCAAAGCACCAGGAAACGTTCAATATACCATTGGCGGATGATCTCGCGTTTGGCATCAAGGTAAATGCTGAAGTCGAAATAGTCGGAGACAAAGTCGTCCGTCCCGCCGGGTTTCAACGTGCCGGTCTGCAATACATTGAGGCCTTCGACGATCAGAATGTCAGGGCGGTCAACCTCGATACATTCATCGGGAACAACATCATACACAAGGTGTGAATAGACGGGCGCTTTCACCTTGCCCTGGCCGCTCTTGATCTCAGAGAGGAAGCGTAAAAGGGATTCACGGTCGAAACTTTCCGGGAAGCCTTTGCGGTCCATGATCCCGCGTTCTTCCAGTACTGCATTGGGGCGGAGGAAGCCGTCTGTGGAGACGAGGTCTACCTTTGGGTGGCTGGGCCAGCGCTGCAACATCAGCTGTAACAGGCGGGCCGCGGTGCTTTTGCCAACAGCTACGCTGCCGGCCAGACCGATAATGTAAGGCGCATGGTTGCGCCGGCCTGTGCCGCTGTGTTCCAGAAAGCGGCCTGTTTCTTCCAACATTGATTTAGCGCCGGTGAACTGCAGGTTTAACAGACGCGAGATCGGCAGAAAGACGGTCTCAGCTTCTTCGATGGAGATATTTTCGTTGATACCGCGCACATTTTTCAGGTCAGCCTCGTCCAGCACCATAGGGGTGTTCTTGCGGAGCTGGCTCCATTCTTCGACGGTAAATCTTCTGTAGAGCGGGTAGTTGGAATCCATAATGGTCGCGTATCGGCGCCGAGGGCCTGATTGTTAGTCGTTCTGCACCTTTTACATAGGCTTGCCCGGCTCTCCAACAAAAAAGGCCCCACCCAATGGGTGAGGCCTTGTTCGTTCAGGCGGCAAATAGCCGCCTGATCAATATGTTAGATGCGCTCAATAATGATCGCAGGCGCCATGCCACCAGCGGCACACATGGTCACCAGACCGGTCTGCAGGTCGCGGCGTTCCAACTCGTCCAGGATCGTACCGATCAGGATAGAACCGGTACCACCGATGGGATGACCCAGGGCAATGGCGCCACCATTGACGTTAACTTTGGAGCGATCCAGGTCCAGGTCGCGCTGGAACTTCTCGGATACAACAGCGAAGGCTTCGTTGATTTCCCAAAGGTCGATGTCGTCTGTTGTCATGCCGGCTTTTTCCAGCACCTTCTTGGCGGCAGGAACCGGGGCGTTGAGCATCAGCGTTGGGCAGTCGCCGATATTGGCAAAGGCCTTGATGCGGGCGCGTGGTTTGGCACCGCTCTTTTCAACATAGTTGGGTGAAGCCAGCAGCAGAGCAGCTGCGCCATCCACCACGCCAGAGCTGTTACCGGCATGGTGAACATGCTGGAAGTCCAGGTCGGTATATTTCTGCTGGATCAGCTTGCGGAAGGTGGTGCCGTTGCCGTCAATGTCGAAATCAGCCATGGCTTCAAAAGCGGGCTTCAGGCCAGCCAGGCCTTCCATGGTCGTCTCAGGGCGCGGGAACTCTTCATGGTCCAGCAGCACATTGCCGTCGCGGTCCTTCACGGTTACCAGGCTCTTGTCAAAGCGGCCTTCTGCAATAGCGACAGCGGCGCGCTTCTGGCTTTCCAGTGCCAGTTCATCAACAGCCTGGCGGTCGATACCTTCCAGCGTTGCAATGGCATCACCGCATACGCCCTGGTGAGACTGCGGGTGGATTGAGCGCAGGTGCTCGTTACCACGGTCCATGAAAGGGGGTGTGTCCGGGTCCGGCTTACGGGAACCGGTGAAGGACATCATTTCGCAACCGCCTGCGATCACGAGGTCTTCCATGCCAGACATGACGCTGGCAGCAGCCATGTTCACAGAGGTGATGCCGGAACCACAGAATCGGTCGAGCGTCACGCCCGATGCCTTGATGTCATAGCCGGCGTCGAGTGCAGCCATGCGGCCCAAATCTGCGCCCTGCTTGCCTACCTGGGAAGAGGTACCCCAGATGATGTCTTCAACTTCAGCTGTATCCAGGTCGTTGCGTTCTGCCAGTGCGGCCAGAACAGTTGCAGACAGGTGCTGTGGGTGCATATCGGCAAGGGCGCCTTTGCCCACTTTACCGATGCCGCGCGGTGTGCGGCAGGCGTCGAGAATATATGCCTCGGTCATTTGATTACTCCGTTCATTTCTTCTGGGGTATTTGCCCCGTGATTCTTCGCTTTGCTTGGCTCGCTTGTACCGTGCGGTAACGGGCTTGGCCAGTGGGTTTTGGGCCAGTCCGTTCTGCCACGCCTATTTGGGTGCCATCCGAATGGCACCGTCCAGGCGGATGCTCTGGCCGTTGAAATAGCGATTGCGGATCAGCTCCAGCACGAAGGACGCATATTCATTGGCGTGGCCCAACCGTTTGGGAAAGGGCACCTGAACAGCCAAGGCCTCGATGGCTTTTTCCGGCCGGTTTTCAAACAGCGGCGTGCGGAACAAGCCAGGCATAATGGCGTTGATACGAATACCTTCGCGGGCCATGTCGCGCGCAGCTGGTAAAATCATGCCATTGATGCCGGACTTGGCAGAGGCATAGGCGATCTGGCCGATCTGGCCTTCAATGGCAGCGACGGAGGCTGTGCAAGTGATGACACCGCGTTCACCGTCTTCCAGCGGGTCCAGCGTGGCCATGCCTTCTGCTGAAATCGCCGTGCAGCGGAATGTGCCAATGAGGTTCAGCTGCACAACGCCATTGAACCATTCGGTGTTATAGCGGGTGACCTCATCGGTGTTACGGTCGCGGGTGATGATTTTGCCTGCGCGTCCTGCCCCTGCGCAATTGACGAGAATGCGCTCTTGCCCGTTGGCAGCCCGGGCTTTCTCGAACCCGGCCAGTACACTGTCTTCGTCGGTTACGTCGACCTGGAAAAATGTCATGCCAAGCCGTTCAGCTTCTGCGATGCCCTTCTCGGCGTTGATGTCAAAAATAGCCACTTTGGCACCTTTGCCGACCAGCATTTCAGCGGTGGCAAGCCCCAGGCCAGATGCGCCGCCTGTAATGACGGCAGCAGTATCATTGGTGATTTTCATCTCTAACTCCCTAGTCCGGTTCTGTCATAGGGCGGGGCGCAGGACAGATCAAGCCAGATCAGGCACCTCGTGAAACACAGCGGTTCACTGTGCCCTGTTTCGGTTTATGCTGGCATCAATCAGGGGGGATGAAATGCTGAATGTTGACCAGAAGTTTGGCCAAAAGTTCGGAATGGGCCAGCCTATCCGGCGGGCAGAAGATGTAAGGCTGGTTACCGGTAAGGGGGCCTTTACTGATGATTTGACCCTGCCCAATCAGGCGCAGGCCTATGTGCTGCGGTCGCAATGGGCACATGCACGCATCCGATCATTAGACATTACAGCCGCGCTTGCCATGCCCGGTGTTCTCGCGGTCTATACCGGCGTAGAGATGGCGCGGGACAATATCACCGACCTGCCCAGCCTTAGCATTCAAGCGCTCCAGAATGTCGATGGCAGCAAGCCGGTTAATCACGGCCGTCCCATCCTGGTACAGGATGTGGTCAGATATGTTGGCGACTGCATTGCCTTTGTCGTGGCCGAAACGTTGAACCAGGCGCGGGACGCAGCAGAGAAAATTGAGCTTGATGTTGAAGAGCTACCGTGTGCGGCCAATTTGGCCGACGCCATGGCAGAAACCGCGCCGCAGATTCGGGGCGATGCGCCAGGTAATATCAGTTTCGACTGGCAAAACGGCGATGAGTACGCCGTCAATGACGCCTTTGCACGTGCCGATCATGTCACCAAAATCTCGCTGCATCACAACCGCCTTGCCCCCAGTACGCTGGAAACACGGGCAGCACTCGGTGAATGGAATGTAGAGGAAAACCGCTACGTCCTGCGCACCGCCACGCAGGGCATGGACCGGGTGCGCGAAATGGTCACGCCGTCTTTGGGGGTGGAACGGGACGATGTCCGCATCATCACGCCCGATATTGGCGGCAGCTTCGGCCTGAAGGAATTTACCTATCCGGAACAGATCTTGGTGCTCTATGCGGCAAAAAAACTGGGGCGTCCCGTTAAATGGGCGGCAGACCGTTCGGAATCCTTTATCAGCGACCTGCATGGGCGCGACATGTATTCCCATGCTGAGTTGGCGATGGATTCGGATAACAGGATTTTGGCCCTGCGGGTGAAGAACCACGCCAATATGGGGGCCTATCTGTCGATGTTTGGCCCCGGCATTCAGACGCTGGGCGGGGCGCGCATTACGGGCGGGCTCTACGACATTCCTGCCATGTATATTCGGGTGAAAGGCTATTTCACCAATGCGGCGCCTGTCGATGCCTATCGTGGGGCCGGGCGGCCAGAGGCAGCTTATGTGATCGAACGGTTGATCGATAAGGCAGCGCGGGAACGCGGTGTTGGTCCGGATGATATCCGCCGGGTCAATTTCGTTCAGCCGCAGGCCATGCCCTACAAAACCCAATTCGGCTTTGTCTTCGATAGTGGTGAGTTTGAAGCCAATATGGAGAAGGCCAAGCAAAATGCCGACTGGGGCGGCTTTGCGACCCGACAGGCAGAATCGCGAGCGCGTGGCAAATTGAGGGGCATCGGCATGTCCGTCTATGTGGAAAGTACGCTGGGCCACGGTTGGGAAGCCGCCGAGATCAACTTTCCCGATGATGGTTCGGTTGAGCTGATTGCTGGTACGGTCGATTCGGGCCAGGGGCACAGGACTGTCTGGGCGCAGATGGTCACCGAACAACTGGGTGTGGCCTATGATGATGTCTACCTGCTGCAGGGCGACACAGATGTTGTTGAGATCGGCGAAGGCACCGCTGGGTCCCATTCCACCTATATGGCCGCCGGGGCGTTCGAGATGTGTGCCGAACAGGTCATTGCAAAGGGTGAAGCCATTGCGGCAGATCTGCTGAACACGGCGCCAGAGAATGTCAGCTTCGATGAGGGCTTGTTCCGTGACAATGCCAGTAATGGCACCATCGGCATTATGGAGGTGGCTGCCGCCGCGCGGGAACGGGATGCAGATGGATTGAATTCCAAGGCGAAATTCACATTCCAAAAGCAGACATTCCCGAATGGGTGTCATATCTGCGAGCTGGAGATAGATCCGGACACGGGCGTTGTTGAAATTATGCGCTATACGGTGGTGGATGATTTTGGCCGCCTGATGAACCCGATGATTGTAGATGGCCAGGTGCATGGTGGTATCTCACAAGGGCTGGGCCAGGCGCTGATGGAAGAAAGTGTGCATGACAGCGAAACAGGCCAACTGCTGACCGGCAGTTTCATG
>Ga0181582_10003462_pt1 | contig 12699 bp, 11 predicted proteins | sample 071ome_32_FD_132438 | JGI IMG/M metagenome (GOLD analysis project Ga0181582, IMG submission 132438) | Coastal salt marsh microbial communities from the Groves Creek Marsh, Skidaway Island, Georgia - 071405AT metaG (megahit assembly) | ecosystem: Environmental > Aquatic > Marine > Intertidal...
CATCAGTTTAAAGATTTCCAGTGGCAGTCTCATGCGGTTTTCGCGACTGCCACCATATTGATCATCGCGTTGATTACTTAGCGGAGAGAGAAACTGGTGTAACAAATAGCCGTGAGCTGCATGCACCTCAATAGCGTCAAAACCCACTCTTAATGCTCTGCGGGTTGCATCAATAAATTGCTGCTTGAGCTGTTCAATATCCTGAAGATTCATTTCCCGCGGTGTCAAAGCATCATCTGATGCGGTCAAAACACTCGGGGCTAAAGGTTGCCAGCCGCCATCTGCAAGTTCGAAATTAGCCCGACCTGTCCAGGGTGGCTGGGTAGAGGCTTTTCTACCGGCATGTGCGAGTTGTACCGCGATAGGTGCATCGGTTTGGGATTTGCAGAAATCGATAACCCGCTTCAATGCAGCTTCGGTTTCGTCATTATAAAGTCCCAGGCAATTTGGCGTGATGCGTCCTTCAGGGCTGACATTGGTCATTTCGATAATCACCATACCACTGCCGCCGACGGCCAGATTGCCGATATGCATAAGGTGCCAATCCTGCGCACAGCCGTTTTCTGCTGAATACTGGCACATTGGTGAGACTACAATACGGTTGTTCAGGTTTAGCTGACGAAGTTTGATAGGCTGAAATAAAGCCGGTGTTGAGCTGTTCAAGATAATTACCCCGATAAAAGTGTTGACGATCTAATTGACACTTTGAAAGTATAATTCATAATTATGAATTACTAATGACAAATTATTTGCGGTAATTTACTTTCTCCATGGTCAACTCTCTCAATAACAGCGGTATTGAACAGCGTCCCCTTTATCTGGAAGTCGCAGAAAGGTTGCGTGAACTCATTTACCTTCGCCAGTTACAACCCGGTGACTGGATTGATGAGATTGACTTGTCTGAGAAATTGTCTATCAGTCGCACACCACTTCGAGAAGCGCTGAAAGTTTTACAGCATGAAGGTCTGGTTGAGTTAATTCCGCGACGTGGCAGCCGTGTCAAACAGCTTGACGAAAAAGACCTGCTGGAACTTTTTCCCGTAATGGCGCATGTAGAAGGTCTTTGCACCAATCTGGCCTGTAAAAATCTTGATGACAAAAATCTTAAACTGCTGCAAAAGCTGCATGCCAAGCTTGAAAAGTACGCTGCAGAAGAAAAAATCGATCTTTACTACGAAACTAACCGCGAGTTTCACATTGCTATTCAACAAATATCGGGCAATAGCTGGCTAAATAAAATCGCCAATGACTTACGTAATGTTCTGGTTTTGGCTCGTCACCGTCAGTTGACTATGCCCGGCCGTCTGAATGAATCATTACAGGAACACCGCAAAATTATTGAGGCTCTAGAAAAGGGTGATGCAGATAAAGCTCAGCAGGCAATGCTTGAACATATTTGCCATCAGGAAAAAGTCCTCAAAAAAGAAATAGAACAACAACAGCTTGAGCAGGAAGCCGGTTGAAGCTGTGCTGGATTTTCAATCAACAACCATAACCTACAATATTTGGAGATGAGAATGATAAAAGTAAAAAAACTGGTTTTAGCCGCTGTTTCCGCAGCATTGATATCACCCTTAGCGGTCTCGGCAGAAGAACTCAAAGCATCTCACCAGTGGCCGGGAGGCAAAGGTGATATACGTGATGAAATGGTGCAGATGATTGCCCGTCACATGAATGAAAAAAATACCGGTGTCAATATCAAAGTTTACCCGGGCAAGTCATTGTTCAAACCTAAAGAACAGTGGGGCGCGATGACAAAAGGTAAACTGGATATCACTGCATTTCCTTTAGCTTATGCAGGCGGTAGACATCCTGAATTTAACCTGACTCTGATGCCGGGTCTGGTTAAAAACCATGATCATGCAAAACGCCTCAATAAATCAGAGTTCATGGGCAAAATCAAATCTATCATGGACGAGCAGGGCGTAATGGTTCTTGCTGATACCTGGTTAGCCGGTGGTTTTGTTTCCAAGAAAAACTGTATTCTCGAGCCTGATGATGTCAAAGGTCAGAAGTTCCGTGCAGCCGGTAAACCATTTAATCAGATGCTGGCAGCAGCCGGTGCAACGATTACTTCAATGCCATCATCTGAAATCTACTCAGGTTTGCAGACCGGTGTTCTTGATGGCGCCAACACTTCTTCTTCTTCGCTGGTATCCTACCGCATTTATGAGCAGGTCAGTTGTTTGACGGCGCCTGGTGATAATGCCCTTTGGGTCATGTATGAACCCATTTTGATGGCCAAGAAAAGTTACGAAAAACTGACACCTGCACAACAGAAAGAACTGATGGTTGCAGCGGCAGCGGCTGAAGAATTTGCCAGTAATGCTTCCAAAGAAGCTGACCAGAAACTGGTTGATGCTTACAAAAAAGCTGGAGTAAAAGTTGTTGAAATGACAGCAGAACAGGCGGCCATGTGGCGCAAAGTGGCTGATGAATCGAGCTACAAAGCCTTTGCTGAAGATGTAAAGGGCGGTCGTGAGTTGCTTGATATGGCTTTATCGGTTGAGTAATTAACAAGACTGCAATGACCATTGGTCACTATTGACCAATGGTGTTTTTACAGATTCCAGCGAGGTTTATTGTGAACTTATTTATCCGCACCGTTGAAAATATTTCCCGCTATCTGGGGTATTTAAGTGCTTTGCTATTAGCTATAGCCGTTTTAATTGTATGTCAGATGGTGTTTTTACGTTTTGTACTTGCGGAATCCACATCCTGGCAAACAGAATTTGTCACCTATACCTTGCTGGCTTCCACATTTTTGGGTGCCCCATGGGTATTACTCACCAAAGGGCATGTGAACGTTGAACTTGTGCCTTTGATGCTTAAAAACAAGGCGCGCTTTATATTGGCGCTGCTTGCCTATCTGATGGCTTTTACCCTGTGTGCGGTTATCACCTGGTACAGTTACGAATTCTGGTATGAAGCCTGGGAGGGTGGCTGGAATTCAGACACTATCTGGGGACCTAAGCTCTGGAAAGTGTATTTATCCATGCCTGTTGGCTTTTTTGTTATTTCACTGCAGTACCTGGTGGATATTCTCAAACTTATCACCGGCCGCGAAGAACCTTTCGGACTGGCTGATCACGAAAATATTATGGGAGCAGACTGATGGATCCGATGACATTAGGTGTTCTGGCTGCTGTTACTTTAATTGTTTTGTTACTGTCGGGCATGCCGGTAGCATTTGCTCTGGGCGTCACGGCAATTTCTTTTTTATTACTTGAAGATGGTATTGGTGCATTCCTGGTCATAGCAGATACTTTATTTGCTTCACTGGATGAATTTGCATTGTTATCCATTCCTATGTTTCTGGTCATGGGTTCTGCCATTGCGGCTTCTCGTGCCGGATCCGATCTGTATGAAGCTATCGATCGCTGGTTATACAAAGTGCCTGGCGGATTGCTGATATCCAATATCGGTGCTTGCGGTGTGTTTGCTGCATTAACGGGTTCTTCACCGGCAACCTGTGCGGCAATAGGCAAAATGGGCATTCCTGAAATGCGTAAACGCGGCTATCCCGCGAGTCTTGCCACAGGCGCCATTGCCGCCGGTGGAACGCTGGGTATCTTGATTCCTCCGTCTATCACGATGATTGTTTACGGTATCGCTACCGAAACCTCCATCGGTCGTTTATTTGCAGCCGGTCTGATTCCCGGCATTATGCTAGTGGTACTGTTTATTCTTTGGTCATTGATTTATTCCCGGGCCAAGGGATATACCTTTGTAGAAGCGGATAAAAGTTTTACCTTCAGGGAAAAAATTGAAATTTTACCCAAGGTGCTGCCTTTTATGGCAGTCATTGTCATGGTCCTATGGGCGCTTTACGGCGGGGTTGCAACACCTTCTGAGGCTTCCGGCGTAGGAGCTTTGTTTTGTGTCCTGTTGGTCATGGTGATCTACAAAGTCTGGCGTCCTAAAAACATCTGGGACATTTTTAGTACGGCAACACGTGAGTCAGTGATGCTGATGATGATCATCGGTATGGCAGGTCTTTTCAGCTATATGATGTCTAATCTGTATATTACTCAGGGAATTGCTGAATACATTGCAGCACAAGATCTCAGTCCCTGGGTCCTGATGCTTTATATCAATTTATTTCTATTGGTTTCAGGTTTCTTTTTACCACCTGTTGCGGTGATTCTGATGACTACGCCTACGCTGGTTCCGATTGTCATTGATGCCGGTTTTGATCCCATCTGGTTTGGTGTGATGCTGACACTGAATATGGAAATCGGTCTGATTACACCGCCTGTTGGTCTAAATCTCTATGTGATTAATGGCATTGTTCCGGATGTTGATCTGAAAACCATTTTAAAAGGTGCATTACCCTTTATGTTATGTATGGCTTTAGGTATTGCCCTATTGATCATCTTTCCTGAAATTGCGCTGTGGCTTCCCGATAAGCTTATGGGGCCGGCTTTGTAACAATTGTTTTTACTCATTAGAGATTAACCATGGTGATATCAAACTGGCTTGAACGACTGGTAGATACTGTTGCAGATCATGGTCGTGAACTGCTTGGCTTATTGCATGATGCTGAACAGCATGATGACAGGCGTCTTTGTAATGAGCTGATCAAAGGCCAGGGCGAAGCAACCAATATCGCTCTGGCACGTGAAATCTTACTGCGATGGCATGCCAAAGATACCGATGAGAAATTGGATTTTTTATTGATGCTTGCCGCAGAGTTTGATCCTGATCCTGAAGCAGTACTGGTGGCAGCGAAAGCCTATCACCCCGATGATTATGAAACCCTTGCCCGTTTAACCAAAGTCACTGAACCACCGAGGCAGGATTTATTAAGACGCCTTAATATGAGTAAAAATGGTACGGCTATTTTAGTCGACATGCGTAGCTTTTTACTTGAGCATTTAAAGTCCAACCCTTCGCTGAAAAAACTGGATGCTGATTTTCAGCATTTACTGGTTTCATGGTTTAACTGTGGTTTTTTACAACTGAAACGCATTGACTGGGATTCTCCTGCATCGGTGCTGGAAAAACTCATGCGTTTTGAGGCAGTTCATCCTATGCAGGGATGGAATGATTTGCATCGTCGGCTGGCAGACGATCGTCGTTGTTTTGGTTTTTTTCATCCGGCATTGCCCGGGCAACCGTTAATTTTTGTTGAAGTAGCTTTAACGAGTGAGATCAGCCATTCCGTTGCACCTTTGATTGATTATGATGAGCCGGTTCAGGATATCAGCAAAGCAAATAGCGCTATTTTTTATTCTATTAATAATGCGCTGACAGGTTTAAGAGGCGTCAGCTTCGGCAACTTTCTGATAAAACAGGTTGCCAGTGAATTGCAGCAGGAATTACCGCAAATCAAGCATTTCGTAACCTTGTCGCCAATCCCCGGGTTTCGGCGTTGTCTGGAAAGTTGTAACGATAATACCTGTTTAAATTTACTGGGTGATGATGCTGTCGAAATCATGGAAAAAGCCGGTGTTGATAGTTTATCCGCAGCTCTGGATAAGTTGCTGGCACAGAAAGCGGATCAGGATATTCAGGTGTTACTTTCCAGAGCGTTGAAAAAAATGGCTTTATTTTATCTGGCTGATTCCAAACGCGGTGATAAAGCTTATGATCCGGTGGCGCATTTCCATCTTTCCAATGGCGCTATGCTGTATCGCATTAACACTTTTGCTAATTTAAATGACTATGGCATTAAGCAGTCCTGGGGCTGTATGGTCAACTATTACTATGATCATGCTCATATCGTCGCCAATCATGAAGCCTATGTCAGTGATGGGGTGATCGTTATGTCTCGTGAACTTGAAAAAATTCACAGGCAGCAGAAAAATAGTCTGCAAACGAAGCACTGATTATGGATATCACTACACTGCTGATTGCAGGTTCAATAGCTGGAACTGCAGCGGGTTTATTAGGCATAGGTGGTGGTGTGATCATTGTACCGGTCCTGTCGCTGGTGTTTGCAGCAGAAGGTATAGATCCTGATATTTTGATTAAAGTTGCTGTCGGTACTTCGCTGGCAACGATTGTGATTACCGCCATTACCTCAATCTGGACTCATCATCGTAAAGGTGCTGTTGACTGGTCACTGGCATTAATCATGACTCCCGGAGTTATTCTCGGTTCTTTTGTCGGGGCTATGATTGCCCATCTGATGCCCGGCTACTGGCTAAGTGTCGCATTTGTTATTTTTTTGCTGATTGTTTCTATTCAAATGGTTGTCGGCACCTTGCAAGGCGATCATCCTCTGCCGGGAGACTGGGGGTTGCGAGCAGTTTCCTTTGTCGTGGGTACCATATCTTCACTAATGGGCATTGGCGGTGGCGCTATGCATGTGCCTTATCTGAGCTGGTGTGGCATACCCGTAAAACGCGCAATCGCAACGGCTGCCACTATTGGCTTTCCTTTGGCACTGGCTTCGGCAGTCGGTTTTATTGTCACCGGCTATGGTTTACCAAATCTACCGCAATACAGTTTTGGCTACGTTAATCTGCCGGCTTTTGGCGGCATTGTTGCGGCGAGTGTTTTGTTTGCGCCCTTAGGAGCACGCCTTGCACATGTCTTACCCGACATAATACTGAAACGTTTTTTTGGATTTTTTCTTTTTATCTTGGCCCTCAAAATGGCTTACGACCTGTTGTGACAGGTGACTATGTTACGGAGATTTTCTAATGGAAAATGCCAATTTTTATAATTTTTTTGCAGCTGAATTTCCGCGTGCCGGTAATAAACCTTTTTTAATCATGCCCGGTCGTGATTCGTTGATGTATCGTGATATAGATAGCCGCACTGCTCAATTACAAAATCATTTACAGATTTTGGGAGTCAGTCCAGGTGACAGGGTTATTGTTCAGGTAGAAAAGTCGATTGAAAACATTCTTCTGTATATGGCTTGTTTGCGTGCCGGGGCTATATTCATTCCACTGAATACAGCCTATACCGCTAATGAGGTTGAATACTTCGTGCAGGATGCCAAACCCGCCTTACTGGTCGTCATGCCGTCATCACTCGATAAATTGACTGAACTGGGTCGACGTAACGACGTGCCGCAGATTCTATCGCTCGGTGAAAATGGTGAAGGTACTTTTCTCGAAGGCGTGGAGACGCTTTCCGATCAAGCTGAAGTGGTAAGCCGTGATGCAGATGACCTGGCAGCAATTTTATATACCTCCGGTACTACCGGTCGCTCCAAGGGGGCCATGCTAAGTCATGACAACCTGCAATCCAATGCCATTGCTTTACATGATTACTGGCAATGGGATGATGCTAATGATGTCTTACTGCATGCCTTGCCGGTATTTCATGTTCATGGCCTGTTTGTAGCATTGCACTGCGCCTTGTTAGGTGCTTCTCCGGTTCACTTCCTGGCTAAATTTTCCGTGCAGGCTATCGTTGAAAAATTACCGGAAAGCACTGTCATGATGGGGGTACCCACTTTTTATACTCGTCTTCTCGATTATGATGGGTTTAATGCCGAGGTCTGTAAAAACATGCGATTGTTCACAGCGGGTTCCGCGCCGTTGCTTGCTGAAACTCATAAACAGTTTGAGGAACGTACAGGGCACCGTATTCTTGAGCGATATGGCATGACTGAGGCCGGTATGATTACCTCAAATCCTTATCATGGTGAACGTATTGCCGGGACTGTTGGATTTGCTTTACCTAAGGTTAAAGTGCGCGTCGCTGATGATAATGGCAATATTTTACCGGTAGGAGAAACAGGTGTTTTAGAAGTGACCGGTCCGAATGTGTTCAAAGGTTACTGGCAAATGCCTGAAAAAACCGCGGCTGAATTTCGTGAAGATGGCTGGTTCATTACAGGTGATTTATCGGTAATGGATACAGATGGTCGAGTGACCATTGTTGGCCGGGCCAAAGATTTGATTATTTCCGGCGGGTATAATGTTTATCCAAAAGAAATTGAATCTGTCATAGATGATATCCCCGGCGTCAAGGAGTCTGCGGTTATAGGTGTCCCGCATAATGATTTCGGTGAAGCAGTGACGGCGGTTGTTGTGGCCGATGGTAGCCATGAGTTATCCGAGCAAATCATTCGCGATAATATTTCGGATAAACTCGCTAAATTCAAGCAGCCCAAAAAAGTCTGGTTTGTCGATAGTTTACCTAGAAATACCATGGGTAAAGTCCAAAAGGCAGAATTGCGTAAAACCTATGAAGGAGCGTTTAATTAATTCAGCGTGAAGCGATCCTGTAGTTTTTTATTCTCGGAGTTCTGATGTCTGCTGATATAGGTGTGATTGGTTTAGGGGTTATGGGCAGCAATATTGCGCTTAATATTGCTGATCATGGTTTTGCGGTTTCTGCCTACAACCGTAGTCCGGATAAAACATCAGCGTTACTCGAGCAGGCTACTGCAGATCACAACCTTAAGGGATATTCGTCTTTAGAGGAATTTGTTGATTCACTGAAAACACCCAGGACGATTTTGCTAATGGTCACAGCAGGCGAAGTCGTCGATAAAATTATTGCCTCATTGCAGCCTTTATTGACAAAGGGTGACATTATCATTGATGGCGGTAACTCATTTTTTGAAGATAGCCAGCGTCGAGCTGATCAACTTCAGCAACAGGGCTTAAATTTTATCGGTATGGGTATTTCCGGTGGAGAAGACGGCGCACGTTTTGGTCCGTCCTTAATGCCGGGAGGTCATGCTCAAGCCTGGCCGATTGTGCAGCCGTTATTTCAGGCGATCGCAGCCAAAGCAACCGACGGCACGCCTTGCTGTCAATGGGTTGGCAGTGGTGGTGCAGGTCATTATGTCAAGATGGTGCATAACGGTATTGAATATGGAGATATGCAACTCATTTGTGAAGCCTGGGAATTGTTGCATAAAGGCCTGAGTCTGCCTATGTCCGGGGTCGCAAAGGTCTTTGCGCAATGGAATCAGGGAAAATTATCTTCCTACCTGATGGAAATCACCGCGCAAATTCTCACCGTGAATGATGAGGATGGTCAAGCCCGTGTTTTGAATATTCTTGATACAGCAGGGCAGAAAGGGACGGGCCGCTGGACAGCTATTGATTCATTAAAGCTGGGTATGCCGCTGACTATGATTACTGAAGCTGTCTTTAGCCGGGCACTTTCTGCACTAAAACAGGAGCGTGTCTCTGCTGCAGAATACTATGCTGATTGCGACGAGCACAACACCAATGTGTTATCAAAAGATCTGATCCCTTCAATAGAGTCTGCATTATATGCCGCAAAACTTATTTCCTATACTCAGGGGTTTATGCAATTAAGACAGGCATCAGATGAATATGGCTGGAATCTGGACTTTGGTAATGTGGCGTTGCTGTGGCGCGCAGGCTGTATCATACGTAGCCGCTTTCTTGATGATATCTATCGGGCTTATCAAAACAATCCTCAATTACAGAGTTTGCTTGTAGACGCGTATTTTGCCGGGGAAATAAAACAGCATTTAGGCGGTTGGCGCCAGACAGTGATTGCTGCTGTAAGTCATTCGATCCCAGTCAGTGCGATGTCGTCAGCTTTGGCTTTCTTTGATGCGTATACACAGGCTGATTCTTCAGCAAGTCTTTTGCAGGCACAGCGGGATTACTTTGGTGCACATAGCTATCAGCGTAAAGACCGGCAAGGCACATTTCATACCCGCTGGAGTGATGATCAGCAGGAATTGCAATTATGAATATGCATGACCCATCAACACTCATCATCTTTGGCGCCACCGGTAATTTGTCAGAATTAAAATTGCTGCCGGCTCTTTACCATCTTGATGAAGCCGGATTATTAAACCAAGCCTCTAAAATTGTCTGTTGTGGACGTCAGTCTTTTACTGATGATAAATGGATTGAGTATGTTGCGGATGTTGTTACACGCCATGCCAGAAATAAATACAATGATAAAGTCTTCGAGCGTTTTTCAGCGCGTTTGAGTTATTTTCAGGGTGATGTGACTGATGCTGCAACCTTGACAGCACTTAAGCATTTATTGAGCGAGTCACAGCTTCCGGAAAATCATATTTTTTATCTTTCCATGCCACCGGCAACTTATGGGGATTTGATTGCAAATCTTGGTCATTGCAACATGCTTACCGAGCAATCAGCATGGCGCAGGGTTGTAATTGAAAAGCCTTTCGGTTCTGATCTTGAATCGGCAAGAGTTTTACAAAATCGTATTTCAGCGTATTTACAGGAACATCAAATTTATCGTATTGATCATTACATGGGCAAGGCGATGGTACAAAATGTACTGGTTGCCCGTTTTGCGAATCTGATTACCGAACCCTTGTGGAATCGCAATTATATAGATCATGTGCAGATTACCCGCATTGAACAACATGGTATTGGCGCAAGAGGCGCGTTTTATGAAAAAACCGGTGCGCTTAGAGATATGTTGCAAAGTCATTTGATGCAGATGATGGCACTGGTTGCCATGGAGCCTCCCGTTAGTATGGATGCTGAGGATTTGCGCGATGAAAAAGTCAAGGTACTTAAATCAGTTCGTCCGCTTAATATGGACAGCATTGATCATCAGGCCTTTCGGGCCCAATACACCGAAGGCAATATTGATAAGCAGTTGGTCAAAGGTTATCTGCAGGAATCAGCGGTTGCCAGTAACAGTAAAACCGAAACCTATGCAGCGTTGAAGTTGTATGTGGATAACTGGCGCTGGAGAGATGTGCCATTTTATCTTCGTACCGGTAAAAGAATGGGAAAGGCATGTACTATGGTGGCGATCAAGTTTAAACAGCCGCCGAAACACTTCTTTCGTTCTGTCAAAGTTCAGCAGCCTGCTGCTAACTGGTTAATTATGAGTATGTCTCCGCAGGAGTCTATGCGCCTGGAAATTTCCATCAGAGAACCCGGCTTAAGCATGGATACCCGGCAAATATCGTTGGATGCGCCTTTTCGCTGTGAGCATCATCAGCAGACTGATGCATACGAGGGTCTGCTGCTGGATGTTATGGAAGGTGATTCTTCTTTGTTCTTACGTTTTGATGAAGTTGATTATGCCTGGCAGATTGTCGACCCGGTGTTAAACGTCTGGCAAAGCCGTGATGAACCGCTGGCAACTTATTCAGCAGGAAAGATGGAGCCTGCGGGAGTGAGCGGTATTTTTGAGCAGCCTGAACATAAATGGCGTAATGAACTTGAACCGGCCGACCCACATGCAAGTTGCTCAAGCGGGTAACAGAATAGATTTAGTAATGATCGGATTTAAACCAAAGAATCAGAGAGTCGTAAGTTTTGCGTGCACCGGTTACCAATGACTCGAGGTCCTTGGCGGACATTGCTGTGTTATTGAGATGATCAAGAAAACTTTGCCAGCGCTGATCGCTTTGTTCGCCGTAAACAGAGAAAAACCGGGGTTGAGGTAGATCTGGAAGGCACTTGGCAATATTTTTACTGATAATTTTACCGCCCTGAGTACCGCCTTCCATCACATAAAGTGCACCTAAAGCTTCAAAACCATTATCCAGTGAAATATTGATTGCCGGATAATCTCCCAACTGCTCATAGTTAATGTCGACGGCTGCAAGATCGGCTTTTAGTGCAGTTAACTTGTAACGATGTTCAATATCCGCCGGTGCACAGTTTTGGACTGCCTTGAAGATCGTATCCTCGACATGACGATACCAGTTCGTCATTTTGGCAGAAACCAGACGGTAATCTTCAAGACGCAAGTCGGGACTCATGAGCTTTTTGAGAATCTGCAGTTGGTCGAGATCTTTGTGATAAGGCCATGTCGCCTGTTTAAGGGCTTCATGAGCTGAGCTTTGCTCCGGTCTGGACATGGGATGGATCAGGCCTTTGTTTCGTTTTCGAGAGCTTTATTGGTGATGTCTTTATAAAGCGTGATAATTTTACAATATAGCATCTCATAATCAGGATTTCTGTCGACCAGATTTTGAATGCGCGAAGCCGTTGCCAGTGATTCATCCAGAAAATAGATATCCATATCCGACAGAGGTTGACCATTTTTGACGGTTTTCTGAATATCCAAAAGACGTGGTAAACGATATTTCGAGAACCTGTCGAGCAACGCTAACATGATACCGTCATCATGTTTTTGATCAGCCATTGTCCGCACCTATAAAAGAGTTTACTAATATTAAGATAATAGCTTTTTTTCACTCAAATGTCGGTATTTTTTAATGTAAAGCTGCGTGATTGTTGTTTTTTTTTAGATAGGGTTAATATTAGCCAACTATTTTTGGAGTGTAGCTTTGCGCATCAGATATCCCTCAATTCGTTTTTTGCTTTTCAGCTGTCTTCTGGGACAGGGAAATGTTTATTCTGAAGAAGCTGTTTCTGAAATGGATTTCCTAGCAGAATCAGAGGCTTATGTCAGTTCTGCGACACGTTTGAAACAGCTTCCGAGAGACATTCCGGCGACAGTTTCTGTGATATCCCGTGAAATGATTGAAGCGTCCTCTGCCAGCTATCCGGTTGAACTTCTTCGCCTGGTGCCGGGGTTTCAGGTGGGATGTTTGCATGCCAATGATTGTACGGTTACCTATCATGGTGTCAGTGATGAACATAATACGCGTGTCCATGTTCTATTAAACGGCCGTTCTTTTTATGATCCCATGTTTGGCGGTACTTTGTGGAGCGCCTTGCCAGTTGCGATGGATGATATCGAATATATCGAGGTCATTCGCGGACCGAACGCGGCAGCTTATGGGGCTAATTCTTTTTCTGCGGTCATCCATATTCATACTTATTCTGCCTCCTATCC
>Ga0181582_10003463_pt1 | contig 12697 bp, 12 predicted proteins | sample 071ome_32_FD_132438 | JGI IMG/M metagenome (GOLD analysis project Ga0181582, IMG submission 132438) | Coastal salt marsh microbial communities from the Groves Creek Marsh, Skidaway Island, Georgia - 071405AT metaG (megahit assembly) | ecosystem: Environmental > Aquatic > Marine > Intertidal...
AACGGGATCGGATTATGAAAAATATGAAAAACAGACAGCAGGGTTTAACCTTTATCACCTGGATGCTGATTCTGGCAATTGGTGGATTTTTTGTCCTGTTAACCTTAAAGCTGGTACCTATTTATCTGGAAAACCAGAGCGTTAAATCCATTGTTCAGGCACTTGCCGACAATCCTAAAGTCAGGTCTGAAAAACAGACTGTTGCCGGAATCAAAGAATTGATAAAAAAAGGTTTCCGTATCAACAATATTTACGATTTCCCTAAAGATGCGATTACGGTAAAAAAAGATAAAAATCGTGTTTTAGTTGATATAACTTATGACCGGGTAGAACCCATCATTCATAATGTCTCGGTGATGGTGTCATTTTCAGAAGTTCTGGATCTGGAGATTGCTGTCTATTGAGAGAGCCAGTCGAACGCCTTCAGGCCCGGCTCAATCATGAGTTTGATGATCTGAATTTGCTGGATACTGCGTTAACTCATCGCAGTGCGGGTATGCGTAATAATGAGCGTTTTGAATTTCTCGGCGATTCGATTTTGGGATTTGTTATTGCCGATTATCTCTACGAAAAATTTCCTGCTGCCGATGAAGGCCAACTTAGCCGTTTAAGAGCGTCTCTGGTTAAACGAGAGGCTTTGGCGGATATTGCCAAAAATCTTGAGCTTGGTCAGTATTTGAAACTTGGGCAGGGCGAATTGCGCAGTGGTGGTCATCGACGAGATTCTATTCTGGCCGATGCTGTTGAGGCAGTGATCGCGGCGATCTATCTCGATACCAACTATCAGCGGGCGAAACAGTTCATTTTTGAGCTCTATGAATCCCAGCTAACTAAAGTTTCCATGAGCAAAAGCGCCAAAGACCCGAAAACCCGGTTACAGGAACTTTTGCAGTCACGTCGCATAGATTTACCCGACTATGAGGTTATTGAGTCATCGGGACCACAGCATAAACAAACCTTTGTGGTTAATTGTAAGGCCAGATCTATTGGCCTGGAGGCTATCGGTACAGGTAGCAGTAAACGTAAAGCCGAACAGGATGCGGCAATGAAGCTTCTCGAGATCTATGAACAGCAAACTTAATCATAGTGGTTTTGTCGCCATTGTTGGTCGCCCTAATGTCGGTAAATCAACCTTACTGAATTGTTTTATAGGTCAGAAACTGGCAATAACCTCCCATAAACCGCAAACCACGCGTCATAGTATTCTGGGCGTTAAAAGTCGTGAAGATGGTCAACTGGTGTATGTCGATACACCGGGTATTCATAGACGTGGTAATCAGCCGATGAATCGCTATCTGAACCGGACCGCTTCTGCAGTACTCGCAGATGTTGATGTGCTTTTATTTGTTGTTCAGGCAGGAGTTTTTAATCGCGAAGATAAATTGGTATTGAATAAAATCATTGATACCAAGCGACCTGTGGTACTGGCGATTAACAAGATTGACCTGCTTGAAGACAAGGCCGAATTGTTGCCATTTATTGAAGAAGTCTCAGCAATGCATGAATTTGTAGAAATTCTTCCGGTTTCTGCAAAACAGGGCAAACAGGTGGAAAATCTTGAAAATAAAATTTTATCCCTATTGCCTGAACAGGAAAATTTGTTTCCTGAAGATCAGCTCACAGACCGTAGTGAACGATTTTTTGCGGCTGAATTAATTCGTGAACAGATCACGCGTAACTACCATATGGAATTGCCATACGCGACAACTGTCGAGATTGAACAATTTAAAGAAGAAGATAAATTATATCGAATTGCCGCGGTTATTTATGTAGAACGTGCCGGACAGAAAAATATTCTGATTGGTAAAAAAGGTGAAGCCTTGAAACAGGTTGGCACGCAGGCTCGTAAAGCGATGGAAAAGTTCTATCAGAAGAAAGTTTTTCTTCAACTCTGGGTAAAAGTCAAAAACAGTTGGTCTGATGATGAAAATGCTTTAGCTCGACTTGGATACAGCGATTGAGCAACAGGCGAGCGCTTTCACCGGCCTGGGTTTTGCATCGGCGGGATTATGGTGACAGCAGTCTTTTAGTTGAATTGTTCAGTTTGCAACATGGCCGGATTGGTTGTATTGCCAAAGGTGCTAAATCCGGCAAATCTCCAAAAGCTATTCACTTGCAGCCTTTTAATCCTCTTTTAATCGATTTGAGCGGTCGCAATGATCTTAAAAGCTTGGTGGTTTCAGAACCATCCGGCTTGCCATTAAAATTACAGGGACAGAACCTTTACGCGGGCTTTTACCTTAACGAGCTATTAATGCAATTTCTGCCGCGTCTTGAACCTATGCAGAGTACCTTTGCATGGTACGGTGAATTACTTAATCAATTAGTTGAGAATGAGTTTGCTTTTGAATCCGCATTAAGGATGTTTGAAAAGCACCTTCTTGATGAATTAGGGCTTGGACTGGAACTGAACCGAGATGCAGAAACCGGCTGCCGGATTGAATCAGATCAGCTATATCTATATCTGCCGGAGCAGGGGCCGGTTAAATTAAAATCCGAGTTTGATAAAACCTCAGAATATCCGGTTGTTTGTGGTGGTAGTTTACTTGCTTTGCAACAAGGTAACATCGAAAATGCATCGCATCTGAGGGAGTGTAAATTACTGATGCGTTTCATCATCAGTCGTCATCTGAATGGTTACAGGTTCAGAAGTCGTGAACTTTTTGCCAAAAACAGCAAGTTGGAAATCAAACCATGAGCAGCTACGAAAGATTATTAGGCGTCAATATTGATCATGTCGCTACCATTCGCCAGGCGCGGGGCACCCGCTACCCAGAGCCGGTTCAGGCTGCGCTGGTTGCTGAACATGCCGGTGCTGATGCGATCACGCTGCATTTACGTGAAGATCGTCGCCATATTCAGGATCGTGATGTACTGATGCTCAAAGACATTTTACAGACTCGCATGAATCTGGAGATGGCAGCTACTGCTGAAATGCTCAAAATCGCCTGCGATATTCAACCTGCTGATGTCTGTCTGGTTCCTGAGCGTCGTGAAGAACTGACGACTGAAGGTGGACTGGATGTTATTGCTGCAAAATCGATGCTGAAAGATTACTGCGCGCAACTGGCGGCTGCTGATGTCAGGGTATCTTTGTTTATTGATGCCGATCCTGCGCAAATAGAATGTGCGGCTGAAATCGGAGCTCCTGTTATAGAAATTCATACCGGTCATTATGCCGATGCTGTTTCTCTAGCCGATAACCATTCTGAATTAGCCCGAATAACGCAAGCGGTTAAAATTGGAATGGACTGCGGCTTGCATGTTAATGCAGGTCACGGACTTGATTATCATAATGTCAAAGCGATAGCCGCTATCGACGGGGTCAGAGAATTGAATATAGGTCACAGTATTGTTGCCAGAGCAATTTTTACTGGCCTGGATCAGGCCGTAAGGGAAATGAAACAGTTAATTCAGCGCTAATTCCTTAGTCTACAAAATCCTCAGGATAGATATATTTGAGAAGAAACTCGACCTGAATCCGACAACAGCCATTTCCACCGGTCGCAAAGGTTTTCTCTCTGACATCTGTGACACTTCTTGCCCCTTCCGCTATTGCTTTGACAACAACCTCCTTGGGTATTTCGTTGCAGGTGCATAAATTTCTTTGCAAGCTGTTGCGATGAAAATTGGGTAGCTTTTCTAAAGCTTCTTCAAAAGTCATGATGGTTATCAGATGTCTTCCTGTTTTGCGTAATCAATAAGACGATAAGCTTCTGTTTTGATTGTTTCAATGCCCATTTCCACAGAAAAATAATCAGCATTTTTAACTTTTTTCTGCAGGCTGTTAATGGCATTGTTGAGGGCAGGTACTCCACAGACAGAGGCTGCGCCATGCAACTTATGCAGACTTTGCCATAATTCATCCCACTCCTGCTTACTGGAGTAGAGATCAATTTTTTGTAAGTAATCAGGCAGTAAATCAATCATTTGTTTGAATAACTGCTTAGCGACCTGTTCAGAGCCTCCACTAATGCGTAATGCCTGATCCATGTCACGTATCGGTGCAATGCTATCTTCGCTGTCTTTTGTTTGCGTAGGAGAAGATGTGGGTATTAAATCAAAAATATTTTCATCACCTTTGAAAAAATCGACAAGCTTGTTCTGCATGATACCTAATTCGACCGGTTTAATCAGAATGCCATTGAATTCACCTTTGTTTTCGATCAGATGTGAGCGGAAAGATACATCGGCAGTCAAAGCAATAACAGGTATGTCTTTATTGGTTTTTCGTAATTGCTCGGTTGCTTCTATGCCATTCATTACTGGCATATGAATATCCATCAAGACAAGATCATAGTCATTGTTTTTGCAGGCACTGAGTGCTTCCAAGCCATTATTTGCAGTATCTATTTTGCAGCCAATTTGCGAAAGGGTTTGCATCATCATGTTGCGGTTGATTTCATTATCATCAACAACCAGTATTTTTTTATTAGATAAAATTTCTATTTTGTTTTGCTCTGCATTTGTATCTTTGAGGCTTTGTTTTGAATTGATATGCAAGGCTTTTTTACAGGCCCTGGTTAATTCCTGATGCCCGCATGGACGAGAGACGACAACGATACCGTAATCTGTTTGCAGTCTCTTAAGAATATTTTCATCCGAGCTTGAGATCATGAGTACAACAGGTAAATCATCAAACAATGCTAGATTCTGGTTGTAGAACTTTTCAAACTCATCAAGTTGATGATAACTGCAACCGATAAATACGATATTGGTCTTATCTGTCTGACCGGTGTTGATGATAGGCGTAATATCATTAATTTGCTCAGTGTCTGTGATCTTGAATCCTATTTGTATTAATTGATGATGAACTGCCAGGCGACTAAGTCGGTTGCTATCAGCGAGCACACCTCTCATATCATGGAAAAGCGGTTCCGATCCATTCATTTCATTGCTGTTATCAGCGGCTAAAGATAACAAAGGCAGAAGAAGACTAAATGTCGAACCCTTGCCAAGTTCACTTTTAACTTCAATATCTCCGCCCATCATATCGGCCAAACTTTTGCTGATATACAGGCCTAATCCGGTTCCCGAATGTCCACGGCTTTCATTGTTGATTTGTTTAAACGGTTGAAAAAGTGTTTTCTGGCCATTTTCACTGATACCGACACCTTGATCGGTAATATCGAAACGAATCTGGTTGGTGCCGGATGTTTCATCCTCATCCAACATGACTTTAACGATAATCTCTCCTTGTTGAGTAAATTTGATCGCATTATTTAACAGGTTGCCAATCACCTGTATCACTCTGAGACGGTCAGTTTTGATTGAGACCGGGATGTCATCGTAAACAAGTGCAATCAGATCGAGATGTTTGGCATGTGCCAGTGAACGATAAAACTCCATGATTTCAGTGATGCAATCACGTAAATTAAAACTGTTTTCTACAATCTCAATTTTGCCGGCATCGAGTTTGGAAAAATCCAGAATGTCGTTCAGTATTTGTAAAAGTATTCTGGCGGAACGACTGATAATTTCGGCGTTATTACGATCTTGATTATCAATCGACTGACTTTTTCGCAGCAGCTCGGCATATCCAACAATCGCATTCATAGGGGTACGGATTTCATGACTCATGTTAGCCAGAAATTCAGATTTGATGCGACTGGTCTGCAAAGCTTCTCGTCGAGTAATGTCGAGTTCGACGTTTTGAATTTCAACAGTCTGCAAGGTGGTTTGCAGATCACTGGTCATCTGGTCGACCATTTCTGACAGTTCTTCTGTTTGCCGTGACATGGCGAAAATCATTTCATTGTAACCACGTTGCAATTCGAAGAATTCATCACTGGCATCCTCACTGGCACGACCGCTTAAGTCACCCTGAGTCATACGGCGCATTAACCTGGTTAGCTCAATAACAGGTTTTGTTATTTGACGACTGAAAGGGATAACAAACATCAAAGTAAAGGCGATCGCAAAAATCAGGATAATCACACTGACCTGGAAGACTTCTTCTTTGTAGACGCTGCTTTTGTCTATGATTTTGACTTCAACATAGCCAAGAACGCGGGTCGTTTCAGTTTCATTACCCGGTTCGCCCAGGTCTATATCGGAAAGCGTGTTAATTTTTTGGGACAGCGTAATTCGGGCACGGTGTTGAATAGCATCTTTATTGCTTAATTCAGCTTTTTCAGCTTTTTCAGATAGCTCATAGTCCTCGGTGTAAACCTTGACTGCGATCAATTCATCATAGGCTTGCAAATAATCATTAAGATGATTTTTAAGTTCAACTCTGTTACGAGCAAATAAAGTCCCAACATTATCAATGGCTATAAGTTCGGCAATAGCCTGAACCTTGTCTTTTGAAAAAGCTTCAATATCGTTTAGGCGGGAAGACGCGTTAAAATAAATCAGAAATATGGTGAGTATGATCATCGGCAATACGCCGAGTAGAACAAGTTTCTGAAATAAGGTGATCTGGATTTTCATTATTCAAGAATCTCGATTTCGTTGTCGACAGATGATTCGTTGATATTTAGATCCATAGCATCAGAGATGTTCTGATTCACCTTGATGTCTACCTTGCTTGAATAGAAAAACTGTTTATTGATTTTCTGCCGGCTAATCAGTTTATGCGCAAGCCCGCCAATATCTTTTGCATGTTGATTCAGGGGTGAAACAAAAGAAATCGTGGTACCAAGTCTTGCCAGAGCCGACGAATATCCGATAAAGGGTAAATTAAGCGTAAAACCCTCGAGTAAAACCTGCCTGATCGTCTGACGGTTATAGAGTTCTTTGTCAGGCAACATGATCACAGCAGCGTATTGATTTTCCGTCTGAGATAAGTCTCTGCCGATCTTCGTAAAAGATGTTTTTATGGTTTTAAGTTCAATGCCATATTTTGTTGACGCCTCAGCATAATCCCTGATTCTCCATGCGGTTTCATCAGAGTAAAAAATCAGTAAAGGCTTTTCAGGTTTCAATAGCTGTTGAGTTAGTCTGACAATATCTTTGGGATTAACCTCGATAAAAAAATAAAAGCGATTATTAGCGGTCTCGAGGGTTTCTTTTTTCGGCATTAACGCATGAACATATTGCCTGTTGTCTGAGGAAGGCGGATTTAGTGTTGCCTGATAAGCTCTTACGCCGAGGGTAATGATCAGCAAATCTTCATCAGGTGAGGCAGAGTAATTGTTAAAGCCATCGATATTCATCTGCAGGATTTGCAGGTTTTTGTCACAGGCATCGACACATTCGGTAAGAATCTGTGACTTTATTTCTGTGGATAGATTATTGTAGAGGTCTTCTGACGAGCTTTGCAGTAGAATGATATTATCGGCTAAGACTAAAGAACCTGGCGTAAACAAAGACAATAGCATACAGATCAGTAAAAACTGTCTGCAGATTTTGGCGATATTGTCTGAAACTTTATCCATGTCAAACGAACTGTCCAGAGTATGAGACGATGTTTTTTAGTGGTTTACCGACATATCCCGACCCACTATAATTTTTTTCACATATTACAGTCTATTAGATAACATTTGAATACATACATTGCGGACTTTTTTCAGGAACGAAATGACTTACCCGACTATTGAATCTTTTATCGGCAAAACACCTCTTGTCAGACTTCAGCGCATGAATCCCAATCCTGACAATCACGTTCTGGTAAAACTTGAAGGCAATAACCCAGCCGGTTCCGTAAAAGACCGTCCGGCTTTGTCGATGATTCAACTTGCCGAGTCGCGCGGACAGATCAAACCCGGTGATACCCTGATTGAGGCGACTAGTGGCAATACCGGTATTGCACTGGCTATGGCCGCAGCAATTAAAGGTTATCGCCTGATTTTAATCATGCCTGACAATATGACTGTTGAACGACGGGCTGCAATGCGAGCCTATGGAGCTGAGCTTGTGCTGGTGACTCAGCAGCAGAGCATGGAAGGCGCCAGGGATCTGGCAGATGAAATGGAACGTAAGGGTGAGGGTATTGTACTGAACCAGTTTGCCAATCCTGATAATCCACAAGCGCATTATCAAACCACAGGGCCTGAAATCTGGCAGGATACCAACGGGGAAATTACCCATTTTGTCAGTGCTATGGGGACAACGGGCACGATCATGGGCACATCCCGCTATCTTAAAGAAATGAACCCGGATATTCAGATTGTTGGTGTTCAGCCGGAAGAAAATGCCAGTATTCCGGGTATCAGACGCTGGCCTGTCGAGTATTTACCTAAAATTTTCAATCCCGATGCCGTCGATATCGAAATGGATGTCAGCCAGCAACTTGCTGAAGAGACTACCCGTCGTCTGGCCGCGCAGGAGGGTATATTTGCCGGTATATCATCAGGTGGTTCAGTAGCCTGTGCGCTTCAACTTTCAGAACAACTCACTCATGCCACCATTGTAGCTATCGTCTGTGATCGTGGTGACCGGTATTTATCCAGTGGTGTATTTCCGGACGCCTGATCGTTTAGGTATGCGAAAGCTGGCATACTTTTTTATACTGGGTTTTGCCTGCTTTAGTACGCCGGTTTTGTCGATTAGTCATTTTCAGTTTCATGCGGAGAAAATGGTTCATAATCAGGTTGAGCTTTCAAATCTTGTTCTTAAAGCTGATGCCAAGTCTCACTGGCAGATAAAAGCGTCTGCCACAGCAAAAGCCTCTACTCCGGAAAAGTTGCAGGCAACAACGAAAATTCAAACTTCTCTATCAACTCAAAATAGTCAGTTCAATAGTCTGAGACTCGATTTAAACGAGTTATCGTTTGAGTTTATGAGCAAAATTCTGCTCAGGCTTATTTTGCTGAAAATATGTCCGCGCAAGTCAAAACCAGATTGTCCTTGTTTGATAATCAATTTTCTTTAAGTCATCTGAATGTCAAAATATCCGATGGGCAGTTGTTATCACCCTATGTCTATGCCGATTTCAACCAATTGCCGGTGAACTTTAAAAATGGCGAGCTTTTCTTTGACGGGCAGAATCTTTCGGTCAAACAAATTAATTTCGATGATGGTCAATTGCAATTAGCGTTCAAAGAGCTCTTAACAGATAGTCAGGGGTTAAAGCAGCTTGTACTTGAATTTGACAAAATGCCTTTGCAATATCTGCTCAAAACCTACATCAGTAATGCGGCCTCGGTTCCATCCAGTCTGGCTTATTTTGATATTGATGGTGCGGTCAAAGGCAAGCTGCTTATTAAGCAGCACAATCTGCAACAGCTGGCAATGGATCTTGATAATATTTCGCTATCACAGAGTGATAATCAGCAGCGAATGCTAATTGAAATATATGGTCTTGATGGACAGTTAGTGTTTGACCGCAATCAGATTCAGTCCAGTCAGCTTAGCTTTGAACAAGCTAACCTGCTTGAAACCATTCCTTTGTCCCGGACCAAAGCGAATTTTGCCGGCTCTGCGAAGGGCTTTTACCTGACTGAACCGCTAGGTGTTCCAGTTTTTGATGGCAAACTGGGCATTTCAAAATTAGATATCGACTTAAGCACTGAGCAGCCCAAAGTGGTTTTCAATGGTGCACTTTTTCCGGTTAGTCTTGAACTGGTTACTCAGGCACTCGGCTGGCCTGTCATGCAAGGGCAGATTTCAGGTTTGATTCCATCGGTAGTTTATCATAATGGAGCGCTGCAAATGGATGCCAACGGGGTTTTACAGGTGAGGGCGTTTGACGGTGAATTAAGATTATCTGATTTGCAGGCCAGTCATCTGTTAAGCGCTTACCCGATTTTGCAAACAGATGTTGAACTGCATGGCATTGATCTTGAAAAACTTACATCCACTTTTTCTTTTGGCAAAATTACCGGCTTGCTCAATGGGGAAATTAAAAAGCTGCTTTTATACAACTGGAAACCAGCCGCTTTTAAGGCAGATTTTAAAACAGACATCGACTCTCCAAGTCGCAGAATAAGTCAGCGTGCTGTTGATAATATTTCAAATCTCGGAGGAGTGGGCATGGCGGGTGCTTTATCCCGTACCTTTATGCGATTTTTCGAAGACTTTGGCTATGAGCAACTGGGTTTATCCTGCGAATTGAAAAAAGGGGTTTGTAAAATGGATGGTGTAGCACCGGCCGAGAACGGTTATTATCTGGTCAAAGGTCGTGGATTGCCGCGCATTGACGTTATTGCCTATAACCGCGAGACTGACTGGGATCAAATTGTCAGCAAACTTGCAGATATCAGCAAGGGTTCCGGGCCGGTTGTCCAATAATCGGGAAATAAATATATCGAGGAAAAGTTATGAAACTTACCAAACATCTAAACCGTTTACTGACGCTGATCTTGTTAATGATCGTCTCAGCCTGTGTAACGATTAATGTCTATTTTCCCGCTTCCGAGGCAGGAAATGCTGCTGAAGAATTTGTTGAGGATATCATTAACAAAGATAGGGTAGAGGCACCGAAAGACTCGAGTCTTTCACCACTGACATTCCGTCAGCAGTTGTTTGCCTGGAATGTCCAGTTAATTTCTGGTGCTCATGCTGCGGCGCCGGATTTTAATATTGATACACCGGAGATACATCGTATTAAAGCGAGTATGCAGCAACGTCATGAGGAATTGGATCGTTTTTATGCTGCCGGAGCGATTGGCTTTGGTAATTCCGGTTTAGTTGCCTGGCGGGACAAGAATGCTGTCAGCCTCAAAGATCGCGGTCGTTTGACTCAACTGGTTAATGCTGAAAATGCGGATCGCAACAAACTTTATAAGGCCATAGCTAATGCGAATGGTCATCCTGAATGGGAAAAACAGGTGCGTGATATTTTTGATGAAAAATGGATTAAAAAAGCGCCTGTTGGCTGGTGGTATCAAAATGCCGGCGGCAACTGGAAACAAAAATAATCTCTTTAAATCACCCAAAGCCGGTTTGATATTTTTATCAGACCGGCTATCTATGAAAAGTATCTGAATGGCAAGAAAACGTCGTCGTAATCGTATTCCTCAGGAAGCGGTTGAATTATCTATCGAGTCTCTTAATCATGATGGTCGGGGTGTCGCTCACCTTGACGGTAAAACCCTGTTTGTCAGCGGTGCTTTGCCCGGAGAGCTGGTAACAGCTAAATATCTCAAAGTACAGCGTCGTTATGATGAAGCATTGGTGGTAGATGTATTAAAACCATCAGATAAGCGCATCAGTCCGAAGTGTGAGGTGTTTGGCATCTGTGGCGGTTGTTCGTTGCAGCATTTGTCGGATGCCGACCAGATTGCTTTTAAACAAGACTCACTGATCGATATGCTCAAGCGTCTTGGACATGTTGAACCGAAAGCGGTTTTACCTGCATTGACCAATGAGGTTCCGTGGGGATATCGCCGTAAAGCGCGTCTCGGGGTGAAATATGTACAGAAAAAAGAAAAGGTATTAGTCGGTTTTCGTGAGAAAGGTACCAGTTTTATAACCGATACCCGTGTTTGTCATGTTTTACACCCTCATGTCGGGCAATTACTCGAACCGCTTGCGCTATTGATTGCCGGTTTTAGTATCAAGGACAAAGTACCGCAGATTGAAGTCGCTATTGATGATTCACAGTGCATTCTCAATTTTAGAATTCTCGATGCCTTTAGCGAAGATGATTTACTCGCTTTAAAGGCCTTTGCCGAAGAACACAAGCTGGTTATTTATCTGCAAACCGGTGGCCCCGACACCGTAGAGCCATTGCAAACGCAGGCTCAGCTCAATTATTCATTACCAGAATTTGCGGTTGATTTTGATTTTGAAGCCACCGATTTTACTCAGGTCAATACCGACATTAATCGCAAAATGGTGAGCCTCGCACTCAAACTTTTAGATCCTCAAGCCGGCGATAAAATTCTCGATTTGTTTTGTGGTCTAGGGAATTTTACCTTGCCCTTAGCTCGTCATTGTAAAGAAGTCGTTGGTGTTGAAGGTGATGCTGATCTGGTAGACCGGGCGCGAATCAATGCGCGAAGAAATGGCATCGATAACACCCGTTATTATCTGGCGAATCTTTATGAAACCATTGATCATGAAGCCTGGAACCATGAAACCTTTGACCGCATTTTACTCGATCCGCCGCGTAGTGGTGCATTTGAAATTGTGCAAATGATTGAAAAATTCAAGGCCAAAAAAATCGTCTATGTTTCCTGTTATCCGGGAACACTGGCACGAGACCTTGATGTACTGGTTAATCAGAAAGGTTATACACTGGAAGCAGCCGGCGTGATGGATATGTTTCCACATACCGGTCATGTCGAAAGTATTGCTGTTCTGAGTAAAAAATAATGGCTTTGGAAATAGAACGAAAATTCCTGCTGTTAAATGATGACTGGCGTTCTTTGGTCAATCGTAGTCAACGCATGCAGCAGGGCTATCTGAGCAAGGGTGAGCAACGCAGTGTGCGTGTTCGTGTCAGCGGGGATGACGAAGCTTTTTTGAATATCAAAAGTGCCCGTCAAGGCAGCGGGATCAGTCGACTGGAGTTCGAATACGCTATACCGGTTAACGAAGCCAGAGAAATTCTCGAGTCCGTAGCATTGAAACCCTATATCGATAAAACCCGCTTTTATATCCAACAGGATGAAGTCTGCTGGGAGATTGATGAGTTTTATGGTGACAATCAGGGTCTTATTGTGGCTGAAATTGAATTACCTGCCGAGGATTACAGTTTTGTTCGGCCGGATTGGCTGGGCAAAGAAGTTTCCGATGATCCAAGGTATTACAATATGAATCTGATGCAAATGCCTTTTAATCAGTGGCCTGAAAATCAGTGTGATTAAAT
>Ga0181582_10003475_pt1 | contig 12673 bp, 24 predicted proteins | sample 071ome_32_FD_132438 | JGI IMG/M metagenome (GOLD analysis project Ga0181582, IMG submission 132438) | Coastal salt marsh microbial communities from the Groves Creek Marsh, Skidaway Island, Georgia - 071405AT metaG (megahit assembly) | ecosystem: Environmental > Aquatic > Marine > Intertidal...
CTTGCTAAATTCTAAGGAAGGTGTTAAACTATTAGCAAGTTTTAATGATGAACAATTAACTATAATTGAACCAGCACTTGATGTAGTTTATTGGAAACAAAAGTTTAATATGAAAAAAGCAGATTTAGAATTAGTTAAAGAAATAATAAAGGAAGCAAATGTTAGTTAATGATGGTCCTGGTACACGAGTAGCATCAAACGAAGGTCCTAACGGAACTATTGATAGAATATATCAAAAAGGCTGTATGGAAGTATATGAATTAGTTAATGCTGATTATAGTATATATCAGGGTAAGATAAATCGAAGAACAATAATACAAAAAGATTTACAAGGAAATAATTTTAGATATCCTTGTTTTGAAACAGAAGATGGTAGATGGTTTGATAGATCAGGAATGCCAATGCCAAAACCAAGCAAAGTAGATAAGGAAGATGAACAAGAAGAAAAACAAGAAGAACAAAGAACAGACGACATTTGATCCTAAGACAATGACTAAGACTCCCGGAGGACACGGGTTCGGCATGAAGCGAGGATATAAACCAACTAAGGAAGAAATGAGCGGAAGAAATCTTGCTAAAGTATTTGGATGGAAATTAGATGACTAGTAATGAAAAAGAAGATTTATCAAATTATATTACTGCTATGCAAAAAAGCATTAATGATAAAATAGCACAGTTAGAAGAAATGCGTAAGAACAAAGTTAAGGTGCAACTACAACAAGAACTATTAAGCGATATTTTTCGACGCCAACGTGTGTTAGGAAAATTAAAAAGAGGAAAGAATGCCTGATATTGATTTAGACTTTTATGATAGAGATGCTGTACTAGAGCATTTCAAACATCATAAAGCAAAACTAGATACAGGAAAAAAACATAATACAGGTGTATACTTTCACAGTGTTCCTCTTGATCCATTTACAAATATTTCAACTATTGATCATAAGGTAGCAGACGATCGTGGTTACTTTAAGATAGATATGCTAAATGTTCACATATATAAAAACGTTTTAAGTGAAGAACATTTAAATACATTACTTGAAAAGGAGCCGTTATGGGAACTGCTTACAGAGCCAGACTTCAGCAACAACTTATTTCACGTAGGAGAACACAGCACTATACTTCAAACAATGAAACCACAGAGTATAGAACAATTAGCCGCAGTGTTGGCAATCATCAGACCAGCGAAGAGACATTTGCTTGGACAACCGTGGGATACGGTGATGAAGAATGTTTGGACGAAACCGACGAACGATGAATATTTCTTTAAGAAGGCACACGCGGTTGCATATGCTCATGCAATAGTTGTACACATGAATTTAATCTGTGAACAGATAAGTTATGGGTATCAATGAACTACGAAGTAAAAGATTATAGAGAACAACCGCCCTACGACGATCCAGGTCCTTGGCTAGGTTGGGGAGTTCCTGAAAAATTTATTTTTAGATATGTTTTTAGATTAATATTTTGGTTAGTGCTCATTCCTTTTATCTTATTTGGAGTGATGCTATCTCCTTTAGGAATGTTAATTCAACTATTGGTAATAGATTATATTTGTTATATGCAGTATAAACTTACCAATATGCTTTAGAATTTCATTTTAACTTTCGAACAAGTTGTATTGATTTTCTTTTCACACGTTTTTCGGCTATATCACTTAATCTAACCATAGGTCCAAATAGTAACTCAATATCTTTTGTATTGAATGTTTTGATTAAATGTTTAAATTTTATCATCTCAGACTTCATAAAGATATTGATCGGAATCTTCCTATTTGATTCCCACCACCATGCATCACCACACTCTAATAGTGATAATTTTTCACTATCGGATTTGCAACTAGCATAGTCGTAAACGCTTGTAACGTGTGCATCTTGGTTGATAATAATGCAAACGTATTCCACTATACCGTGCTTAACACACGATAAAAACGGAAACTTTTGTTGTAAATCTAGGTCTATGTTTGTCATACTCTTTCTTATAAATACTGTTAGTAAGGATGATAAAATGATATGCTCAAGTTACCAATATATATTTATGAAACCGGTTATACCGTGTACAGTGATTTGGATGTAACTGTTAGCCAAGGATATGCACCTATGTACCAGAAAAATTTAGTAGTATACAAAGGAATTACAAATACCCTGAAGTTCACAGTTAAGAATCAGGATCAAAAACCTATTAGTGTAAACAATACAGCATTTAAGTTTATCATGAATAACCCTGAAACAGGAGCATCTTACTTGCATAAAACTATGAGTGTGCTTGACGACGGTAGCACTAGAGCAACTAGAGGAGTTGTTCAAGTGGTGTTATCTGAAAGCGATCTGATAAGCATTAATTCAAAGTTCTATAGTTTCAGTATTATTCAAACTGTTAACGGTGTTGACAAACCAGTTTACACCAATACGTACCATGATGCAGAGGGAGTACTAGAAGTACAGGACAAGGTGTATTCACCATTTACCGAGAGCGAGGTGATTACATCTTTTAGTCCAAACACAAGAAGCGACAATTCTGGAATAACTGATTATACATCTAGTTGGATCAACGCTAATCCAGAATGGAAAAGAGCAAATTCAATACATACAGTTTCTTACACAACCACAGGTTATAAAGGAACTATCAAATTACAAGCCACATTGGATCTACAGCCAACTAACGGAACATCTTGGGTAGACGTCTCAAGTGTTCCATTAAATGGATATTCCGGAACAAATTACGTTAATGTTTCTGGAGTATACAGTTGGATAAGAATTCAACACACACCTGACAGTTCGAACGCCGGAACGGTTGACAAAATCTCAATAAGATCATAATATATTATTATGAATCCGATTCAACAAGTATTAACAGCATTCTTGCCTTCTAAAAGAAAGACTACTCCTAGTGGGTGGACTTCCTTTGATGCACCCTGTTGTGTTCATAACGGAGAAAGTGCAGACAAACGTAAACGTGGTGGTGTTATGTTAAACGGTGACGGAACAGTGAGTTATCATTGTTTTAACTGTGGATATACAGCATCATTCGTTCCAGGCAGAAACTTATCTGTAAAGATGAGAAAGTTAATGCGTTGGTTAAATGTGCCAGATTCAGATATAACCAAATGTAGTTTGGAAGCGTTAAGACTAAAAGAAAATGCACCTGATGAATCATCAGAATTATCTATTAGTATACCTAAATTTGAATCTAAAGAACTGCCAGTAGGAGCCAGATCAATTATGAATTGGCATGACTGGAAAGCACTTGAACCATCAGGACTGGATCCGGATCTCATGAGAGCCATTGAATATATTATCAGTAGAGGCCTGATGATAGATGATTATGATTTTATGTGGACCGCCGAAGGTTCATATAAGTCAAGGCTGATTATACCGTTCTATCATCAAGGGGACATAGTCGGATACACTGCTCGTAAAATAGGAGATGGCTCACCCAAATATATTACTGACAGCCAACCGGGTTATGTGTTTAACTTAGATGCTCAACACGAATACAGAAACTATTGTTTTGTCGTAGAAGGTCCTTTAGACGCTATTTCTATTGACGGGGTAGCAGTACTAAGCAATGATGTTAAAGACGCACAAGCGACGCTTATAAACGGTTTAAGACGCCATATAGTAGTGGTACCAGATACAGATAAAGCAGGTGTTGATATGGTTGAATCAGCATTGCATTATAAATGGAGTGTTGGGTTTCCTGAATGGCCAGACCAAGATGTAAAAGATGTAAATGAAGCAGTAAGGCGATACGGAAAGATCTATGCGTTGAAAAAAATCGTTGATAGCATAGAACAAAATCAAACAAAAATTAAACTGAAAGCGAAGACATATTTTAATGACTGATAGAACCAAAGAAGAAATTGTTAAAGACATTCAATCTTTATTAGAAAAAAAAGTTAACCCAAGTGTAGAACTGCACGGAGGTATTGTAAAGTTCGTTGATTTTGATCTTGATTCCGGAGCATTAAAACTGCAAATGAGCGGTGCGTGTTCAGGATGTGCAGGGTCTACACAAACACTAAAATACGGAATCGAAAATATGATGAAGCACTACGTTCCGGAGATAAATGTAGTTATAGGCGAGGATGATCCTGACTTTAATGAACCTTACTTAAAATTCAATGCACAACCGGTAGATTCAAAAAATGAAAAAATATGATTATCTAATTTCATGTGGAGATAGTTTTACAGCAGGTATGGAAATAATTGCTGACAAAGATCTATCAGAAGAAAATAAAGCACATTCGTATCCAATTCATATAGCAGATCTAATGGGAATCCCTGATGTTAGTAATACTGCATTAAGCGGTGCACCTAATGAGTTTATTGCAAGACAAACAATGTTTGATGTGCTAAAACTAGAACAACAAGGATATGATCTTTCAAAAGTATTTGTTGTTGTTGGTTGGACCAGCATTAATAGATTAGAAATATACATTAAAGACAAAATGGATAATCTTAAAAAACAAGGTTACTATTTTGACGATGATACACTAGAAAGTAAGGAAATTGTTTACTTCGGAACTAACTTCATTAACCCTAATGTACAAAAGGGATTAACAGATGAAAAAACAGGTAAACGAATCTACGACTTCGGATCACAACAAGGCGTCGAGTTTAGTAATGAATATCTCTGGCGTGACAGTTTAGAATATGAAAAATTCTTTGCAAACGTTATGATGCTAAAAGGATTTTTAGAAAGTAAAGGAATAGATTATCTTATGCATCTAAATGTACACGTTTGGAATGCACCCGCTGATTTAAGAATTGAAAAGTTTAGAAGTATGTTAGATACACCTCGTCTTTATAAGTTCGAAACGTTTACGTTTCAAGAATGGGGTAATAGAATGTTTCCGTGGGAAAGAAGAGCAGAAGGACATTTTAAACGTCCTGTGCATATAAAGTTTGCTGAAATGTTATATCAATATATTGTGGATAATAAGTTAAATGTTTGATGTTATTAAAAAATTAAAAAGATTATATTACCAATGGCAGTATAAAAGAGAACTTGCTAAGAAGTTAAAAGACAAACAAAAACAAGATCCGTTCTTGTATAAATGAGGTAGTAAAATGATTACTTGGGGTATTGTAGGTAACAGTCATGATGCCAGTCTTGCAGTGTTTAAAGATGATCAATTAAAGTTTGCGGCACTATCAAAAGACTTTAGTGGTGTTGATCACGATCCTGATTTAAACTTCACTCTTATAAGTGTTGCTCGAGTAAATTACGGCGGCAACCCGGATCGTGTTGTATGGTATGAACGACCATTCTTAAAAACTCTTAGACAGTGGAGAGCAGGACAAGGATGGTTGTGGAAAGAAAATAATATTAAAAAATATCTAGCACGTTATGGTATTCATTGTCCTATAGAATATTCATTGCATCATCACAGTCATGCGGCCTATGGTTACTATACTAGTGGCTTTGATAATGCTTCTATACTTTGTATTGATAGCATTGGAGAGTTTCAAACATTAACAGTATGGCAAGGAGTGGGTGACGATCTACACTGTGTACACAAACAACGATATCCTGATAGTCTAGGATTGTTTTACAGTGCTATGACACAGCGTTGTGGATTAACAGCACAGCGTGATGAAGGTATGATGACTAGTCTTGCACGTGGTAAAAAGGACAACGAAGTTATCAGATTAATGATTAAAGATCTACTTTGGTTTGATGAATCTTTTGGATACCCAACATTTAAATTTAAAGTAAATCTACACAAAGGATGTGATTGGTGGAGACCAGAAATAAAAGATGTAGGGAAAATTGCATATGCCACCCAATGGATATTTGAACAGATTGTTGAAAGATTATCCAACAGTATGCTAGAGCAAATGCCAAGCAAAAACTTAATTGTTGTAGGCGGTTGTGCATTAAATGGAAAAGCAGTTAGACGCATATCTTATAAATGGAAAAATGTTTGGGTTCCTCCAAACCCAGGCGACCCCGGAAGTTGTATTGGAGCAGTTTTGGCAAGTACCAAAAAACATATTGACTTTAATAAAAACTTGTGGTATAATAGTAGTATATGAATTTAGATAAGATAATCTACGAAACATTAAACAAGGTAACAAGAATTAAGATAGCAAAGGATTCACCTTTAAGAGACTCTATGTTTTGGTATTTGATCGTCATTACCATTATCTATATGGGAGTTATATTTTGGGGGATAACTAGATAATACTATGTCAAAAGAAGCAGATTTTAACTACGAAATACAAAAACTATTTTTAGAAATGTTTTTAAGCAATGCAGAAAGTTTTGTGCGTTGTCAAAATATTTTTGATGCTAATAACTTTGATCAAAAACTAAAAGACACAGCAGAGTTTGTAAACAAGTATGTTGACGAATACAAAGTTATGCCTGAACTTGATATTGTTAACAAGTCATGTAACGTTCAATTAAATGATGCAAGTGATGTAGGTGCAGAACACTATGATTGGTTGTTGGACACATTTGAAAAGTTTAGCAGACACAAAGCACTAGAACGTGCAATCTTAACAAGTGCAGACCTGCTTGAAAAAGGCGAGTATGGTCCTGTGGAAGGTTTAATCAAAGAAGCAATTCAAATTGGTCTTGCAAAAGATATGGGTACAGACTACTTTGAAGATCCTAAAGCAAGGCTTATGGGCCTTAAAGATAACAACGGACAGGTAAGCACAGGTTGGCCAAGCATTGACAAGAAACTGTTTGGTGGATTCAACAGAGGTGAACTTAATATTTGGGCAGGTGGTTCTGGTGCAGGTAAGAGTTTGTTCTTGCAGAACATGGGTGTAAATTTTGCACTAGAAGGGTTGAATGTAATTTATATTTCATTAGAACTTTCCGAGGCATTGGTTGCTATGCGTATGGATAGTATGTTTACAGGTATTGCTACTAGAGAGATATTTAAAAACATCGATGACGTAGAATTAAAGGTCAGGATGAAAGGTAAACAAGCAGGCGGAATTCAAATCAAATATATGCCTGCTGGTAAGAACGCAAATGATATTAGAAGTTATATCAAAGAATATGAAATTAAAAGAAAGAAGAAAGTAGATGTACTACTTGTGGACTATTTAGATTTGATGATGCCTATGAGTAGAAAGGTTTCACCAAGTGATCTATTTGTTAAAGACAAATATGTATCAGAAGAATTACGTAACTTGGCTATGGAAACACAAACAGTATTTGTAACAGCATCGCAGTTAAACAGGGCGGCGGTGGAAGAAATTGAGTTTGATCATTCACATATCGCAGGTGGTTTAAGTAAGATTCAAACTGCGGATAACGTGATTGGTATTTTTACAAGTCGTGCAATGCGTGAACGTGGACGTTATCAAATACAGTTTATGAAAACACGTTCTAGTTCAGGTGTGGGACAAAAGGTTGATTTAGAGTTTGAAATTGATACACTGCGTATTACTGATCTTGCTGAAGAAGAACAAGGGTCGTATCAATCATCAAGTGCTTCGAGCATTTACAGTAACATCAAGAAACAAAGTACTGTGAACAGCGAAGAAGAAGACACTAGAAGTGATCCAACAGAAGGTTCTAGTGTTGGTAAAGTATCGGGCAAAACCCAATCAACAAAGTTGAGGGAATTGCTAAAAACAATGACACCAGAAGGGGAATAATATGCTTCATAAAATTAGTCAATTCTGCGATAAAATCGATTCAATCAAAAGTGATGCTGATAAGTTACGTAAAATGAAATACGAAACACCTAAAGCAACGGATATAGAAATAAACAATCTAATAGAACAAATACAAGCAGACTGTTATCTTATATCTCAGGATAAAAGCAGGTACGTTAGATTTGAAGAAGAAACAATGGATCTGTTTAAGTAAAAAACTTAGACGTTATATTTCCAACAGATTCAGAAATGCAACCTTGCCATAAACCTGGCAAACTTCTTGATAATAAATTTTTAGGAGCATCCATAACCAACCATTCATGTTCTTTGGTCCATGGATGTTCTCCACTCATTTCACCTTCTAGTTGACCCGGACCCCAACCAGATATACCTAGTATACATCTCCAATTAACAGGTCCTCGTCCGTGTCCTATTAATTCCATTAGGTCCAAACTGCTTGTGACACTTAGATGTGGTGTTACTGCTAGTGTATTAGGAAATTCAACTTCAGAAGTATGCAGTATGTTGATGCTGTGTGGATCAACAGGTCCTCCAACAAATGCATTGCTATCTCCCATATCGATATCTAAACTAACTGATTCGCATACCATTCTCAAAGGCACAGGAGAAGGCTTATTAACTATAACACCCCATGCACCCTTTGATTGATCGTGTTCACAAACAAGTATCACAGTTTTTTCAAAGAAAGTGCTGTTTGCATTTGGTTGTGCTATTAATAATTTACCTGCAAAGTTTTCTTCCATACTAGTATTTATTTTAATCAGGTTTAGGTTCTGTTTGGGTGGACCGGTTGTTTTTTCTTGTATAATGTTCTATACGCTGTGATATATATTCTTTTTCCACAGGATCCTGTTCTCTCTTGTACTGTTCTTTTAGTTTTGATAGAATCTGATCAGAAGATTGTTTGGTTCTGTTAAATCGTTTCATATTAGTTGTATTGCTTTCAATATTATTATAGTTGTTGAACTATTGGTTTTGTAACCATATCCGATACTCGTTGACATATCGAGATTCTACACAAACCGCATTACCATGATGTGTTTGTGTTTCACGCACAGTTTTTTCAACGATAACGTTTCCAGATTGTACACACTGTTTTTCTGTTTCATAGTGTTCTGGATTGTTGACTTCAAACCACGCACACATTCCAACGGATGTGCAAATGGAGATGAAAAGAGTCCACATACATCTAACCCTTCGCTAGTGTTCAAACTAATATTTAATTAAACTTTAGATGTAAAATTTTTGGTAATGTAGGTATATTAATTGTACCTAATCCACGGATACCAAAATGCCGTTACCAAATGAACTGTGTCATGTACCATCTTCCATGAACATTCCATCCATTCTAATTCGTATGTGTATTCTTGGAAGTTACCTGCGTTATATTCAAGTTGTGTCATATGTGTCTGTGTTTATAGGTTGTATTTATCTTAGGGTGTTTTGTTCGTTTCTAAATAGTGAAATTATGGTCTTTTTGGAAAGTAGTAAACAAGTGTTAGTCAAATAACCTTTTTAATATATAGCACATCTATACAGTGCAAAATAACGTTCTAGCGTGTGTTATGCTAAGAACTTGTTCACTACACTAATAATTATCTAAGATACGCTGTAGAGACCTTATAATGCGTTTAAACCGGTGGTTTTCGGTGGAGTTAAGTACCTATATTATAATGTAATGGTATGCGTTACACACCCCGCAACGTTAGGTTCCATTTTGGCAACCCAATTTCCCTGTGGATCCATTATGCCCGTTGGACTTGTATGATTTGATCCTTCACCCTTTTCCGGACAGGCATTAACGGCAACTATCCAAAGTCCCATGGTGCGAGCCATGGTTTCCAATTTGCTTTCAGTGTAGCGAGCGTTGATATCGTCCCACTGTTGAGGTTCTCCACGCACTATGGTGTTGCTGATCACAAACAGCAGTCCCGCACCTTCGCGTGCCAACTGCCAACTAAGATAGGGATCGCCCTTGGGAGTGTAGAATGGATGTGCAAAGAAATCATTGCAGATCAACACACCCGCCTTGCGTGTTTTCATGTCGTCCAAAAAGAACGTGACGTTTTCCCAACCCTTGCTCCACGCATTGGCTTCTCCGCCACCCTTGAATGTTGTTGTGAGCAACTGTTTGTTGTAGGTAGCACGATAACCCATTGAATCATAGATCCTTGCGGAATTATAGGGCATACCGTCCCTGTCAACCCAAGCGGTGCCCAGAACCAAACCAGTTTGAAGTTCTCTCTGCACCCGTTCTATGTTATGCACGGCATCCACCGTTTCACGTGTGTTTGGTTCGTTGATTCTATTCAGCAGGGGTGGCTGACCATATCCACTCACACAGCATTCTGGAAATGCTATCCAATCCGAATCTGGATTGTCTTCAATAACCTTGCAAACAATGTGTCCGTTGCTACGAGCACTGCGGGTCACACGTGTCTGTGCGGCCGTTATCCGTATGGTGTTGCCCAGGGGTTTTGCCAGGGGTATTGGATTAAAATTTTCGTCCAACTGTGGGGGTACGAATGTTTGAATGGGTCTTATGTCCTCTTGCATACAGAATATTTACTGTGTGTTCTGTTTGCTTTCGCGGATCTTGATTGCTTCTTTTAGTGTGCAGATGCGTTCCGTGAGCCTGTCATAACTGGCCTTGTGCCATGGATCTCCCGTGAGCACCCACAGTTCGCTGTGGCGGTCAACCAATCGCATTAGATTTTGGATTGTGCGTTGATGGGGTTTGCGAATGTCATCCCAGGACACAACGTTATTCCTTTTTGTTGCACTTGTCGGGAGCAAACACACAACCCAGTGCATTCGCTATGCCTTGAAAATCCGGGACCGAGCCGCTTTCCGAGCCGCTTTCTTGTTGTACCGTTTGTTTTTGTTCCAGTATGCTTTCACGCACTTCAGGCACACTGCAACCCTGCAGGCTCACAAGCACCAGCACGAGCAACAACAACAGACCTATTTTGGTATCCCACTTCATGTGGGTATTTATAATCTTGTGCCCCTGTTGAAAGGACCAAACGCCTCTCCGGGCAGTAGCATACACATATGTTCATCACCAACGCCTATGGTAATGGTAACCGTGCGTGTTTCTGGATTGGTCCATATGATCATGGGACCTTGCAACCACGTGCCATTGGGCACCAACCATGTGACCTCTGCCGTGGCCATGGGCACCTCGTGATAGCGTCCAACTATGATGTCGGTGATGGCTTCCGTGGTACCACATTCCGCAAATAGTGGAAGATTCTGTAGTGCTTGGGTGTTTGGATGTTCGTCGGTGTGTCCAGGAGTGACCCAAACTAGGCACAAGACCAACAACCCTAGGGCCATGGATTTCATACTATTATTTAGTGCCACGGCCCCGGGAATGACCAACTACCAATTATTTGTGCTTTTGACTGCTCTGTGTGCCAATGCCTTGCCCGCATTAGGACCGTGCTTTACCACGTATCCTTGTGTGCCATTGGCATTGATATCTACTTCTTTTCTAGCACTAAACAGCGTCATTGCCTTTTTGGCTAGCACACTGTTCTCCGTGTATTTTTTAAGTAGATGACTGAATCTATTCATATCACCCTCCCTGTTAAAGTTAGGTGCGTTCCTTCGACATAGTGTCTACTTCCAAGCATCGTGCTCGAACGTATGTATATTTAGCATACGTGGTATGCAAGAATCAAGAGCAAGGTTAGCCAAAACAGGCGAAGCCTTAGCCAAAAATTTTTAGAGCGTAGCGACTAGCGGTCAGCGTTACTAGAGCGTAGCGACAGCGGTAGCGAGATATAGCGGTGCTCAAACCCCTTGGGTAGAACGGTGTAATCCTCGTATAAGCATGAGTATCCTGAGTAGTCCTGTGCTAGATAGTGATCGTAGTATGCCTGTGCGACATCACAGTTCGCAAACGTGCCTATGTATATGTTGCAACACCCATCCGCTAGTACACTGACAGCAAGTATGAATTTGAGCATGAGAACGCTCCGTGTGTGTTAAACAACTATTTATACCCGTACTGCTAGAGCACAAGCAACAGTGTGAATGCAAGCCAAATGCATAGCACGGTAACCATGTAACTGAGCACACCCTGTCCCCGTGGTTGTAGCGTTACTTCGCTTATGATTTCGTAGGGGTTTTGGGGTTCTTGCATACACCTATTTAGCGGGTGTGTTGTGTAGAGGAGCACCCAGACCCCGTACTAGGGTGCAAAAAGTGTGTGCAAAAAAATTTTACTAGCACTACTCTACACCAGGGTGGCCACTTTTTGGGTGTGCAATTTGAAGCGAATGTGGGCATTCCGAGGCCGTTATACTACTAAAAATCTGTGCTAATAAAATTTTAATATTTGATTTTCCTCCTGCCTGGTGATTCTGCATCACCATGGTTTAAAAAAGCATACCCCTCGCCTCGAAAATATTTTGATTTTTTCTTTTTCTCTCGCCAAAAAGAAAGGAGCATCTCTGCTCCCTTCTGCGACTTGCTGTGGTGTCGCTCCACTTGCCGTGTAGGCAAACTGTGTGGCAGTTAGTCTGCCCTGCTGTCCATGTAAGCACGGAAGCCATAGTTCTTAAACACCTGGGCACAGGCCTGTGCTCCAACTTCCTTTGCGTCCATGCTCTGTCCTGGGTGTCCACTAGGGTTCCAAATGCTGTAGGCACCTGAGTAGTCCTTCTCAATGCCAGCGGCTTTGAATGCTTTGCCCAACTTGGTGTTGCCCCGTACATCGTAGATCTTTGTGCTGGCAAAGCCACAGTACATTGGCTCACCATACTGGTTGCCACCCGTCTTCTCTTTCCAATCATCCAGGAAAGTCTTTACTGCGATCCTTGCCGCTTCTTTTGACTCTGCTAGGATAGCCTTAACATCATCCACCGTGTAGTGGTTAACGTCATCGCTTACTGCTACTGCTGTTCTGGTTACTGTATCTAACATATGTTCGCTCCTTGTTAATGTTTATATTATAATAATAGCATCATTTTGGATTGTGTCAACCCCTAAAGTTCACTAAATCCAAATGAATCTACCTTGTA
>Ga0181582_10003477_pt1 | contig 12673 bp, 10 predicted proteins | sample 071ome_32_FD_132438 | JGI IMG/M metagenome (GOLD analysis project Ga0181582, IMG submission 132438) | Coastal salt marsh microbial communities from the Groves Creek Marsh, Skidaway Island, Georgia - 071405AT metaG (megahit assembly) | ecosystem: Environmental > Aquatic > Marine > Intertidal...
AGCGCATCGGGTGCCACGTGACACCATTTTTTATCTCTTATCGATGTGGCTCGTCGCTCTGGCGTTTGCGCTTCACCCCGGCAGCAACGGCACCAGCAAATGCGAGTCGTACGCACCCCCCGCATGCACCACATGCGTGCCCGCGTTCACCGTGTCGGTGTGCTTGAACCGGGCGATGTAATCGACGATGTCGTAGCCCTGCACGATCAGTACCAGCCGCTCGCCGGCGCGGAAGCCGGTGGCCGACGGCAGGATCTCGACCTCCGCCGCGACGATCTCCCCGTCCGACAGTTTCTGCAGCCTTTCGTGCTTCAGATAGGGGCGGTCGGGGGTGGACATCGCCGCGTCCAGCTCGCGGTGCGAGACGCGCAGCCAGCCGCTCGCCACCAGCCCGTTCTCGATATGCTGGAAATCGGCGAAGGGGACCTCGTTGCCGCGCCGGTCGAACTTCTTCAGCCCCACATGCAGGTCCATGTCGTCGGCGCCCTCGGCGGAAACCCATAGTTTCAGCTTCATGCCGCCGGCCAGGTCGGTGTCTTCCGTGAACAGGTATGACCATTCGGCCCGGTCGGGTTCGTCCCTGTCATCGCTGCCCGACTGCTGCGCCGCGTAGCGCAGGCTGGCTTCCGCCGACGGTTTCTCCTCCCCCATCGTCCCGTCCGCCGCGTTGAGGTAGAGCGGACGGTATTCCGTCCCCGGCGCGGGGAAATCGTCGAACTCGCGCATCCGCCCGTCATAGAACCGGTCGCGGATCTCGATCCGCACGCGCTTCTCCTCGTCGAACCCGTTCTCCTCCCCCTTCAGGTACCGGTCGAAGAAGCGTTTCTGGCGCTCCAGCGCCTCGCGGTTGTAATAGCTCTCCCACTCCTTGCGCCCGTGGCCGTATAGATACTTGTCTTTCGAGGCGATGCGGCGCCAGCCCTCCATCGCGCCGCGCACATGCAGACCCTGGGTCGCCCAGCCGGCGACGACAAAGGCCGGCACGTCGATCTTCTCCAGCTTCACCCGCTTGCCTTCCCAGAAATCGTCTATCAGCGGGCGGGCCTTCTGTTCCTCGATGATCCGCTCGGCCTCCGCCCCCTTGGCGACGAAGCCGGTCTCGGCATTCATGCGGCGCGCCCAGATCTGGTTGAAGAAGGCGGTTTCCGGCATGCCGCCGTGGAACACGTGGTCGCGGTAGAAATCGTTGAACCCCTCCCACGGCATGATCGCTTTCAGGTGCGGCGGGTTGGTCGAGGCGCCGAGCCACTGGGTCGAGGCGAGGTAGGACACGCCGTTCGAGCCCACATTGCCGTCGCACCATTCCTGCGCGGCGGTCCATTCGACGGCATCGAAGAAATCGCGCCCCATCTCCTCCGACAGATGCTCGAACTTCGCGCCGCCTGACCTGTTGGTGGCGCGGCAGTCGATGCTGACCAGCGCATAGCCGTTCGGCACCCAGAAGGCGGGGTCGGGCGTCTCCCACCCGGCGAGCTCGGAAAAGGGCAGCACGCCGACATTGCGGATGCGCAGGAACTGCTCGTCCGGCGGCATCGAATCCTTGCCGTAGGGCGCCATGAAGATCATTGCCGGGACGGGGCCACCTCCTGTAGGCCGGAACACGTTGGTCATCAGCTCGACGCCGTCGCGCATCGTCGCCGGCACGTCCTTCTCGAACAGGATTTCCGCCTCGTGATCGTGGCCGTGAAAATTGCGGCTGCGCAGATCGCCGACCTTGTAGATTCCCGGTTCCATATGTCCCTCCCTGTTTCGGAAATCCTAGCGGATATTGCCCTAGGTCAAAACGGGGTGCGGCTTCGCCGGATGACGCACTCCGTCGCCACATCGCCATTCGTCATGGTCGTGCCTGGCACGACCATCCACGCTTTTTGTTCTTACCCCTCTAAAAAAGAAAACTCATGGATGGTCGGCCTTCGCCGACCATGACGAATAGGAGGGCGGGAATACGGTGCAAGATTTACTGGCTTTACACTTGATGCCCTTCCGCTGAATTCCTACGCTGTCCCCACCCGCAGAATAAGGAGCCATGCCATGGCGATCACAGGGCTTTACGCCAATGTTTTTGCCGCCCCCGACATGAAGACATCGAAGGCGTTCTTCGCCGACTGGGGCCTGAAGAAAATCAGCGACAGCCGCGCCGGTGCGGTTTTCCAGACATCGGCAGGATCGCGGGTCATGCTGCGGCCGCCGTCGAGCAAGCTGCTGCCCAAACCGGCGCGCGACGGGATGAATTTCCGCGAGATGATCTGGGGCGTTTCCTCCAAATCCCATCTGGCGAAGATCCGGCGCGAGCTGGAAAAGGATCGCGAGGTCACGGTCGACGCGGACGGCACGATCCACTGTTACGACCCCGCCGGAATCGGGCTCGGCTTCACGCTGTGGAAGCCGAAGAAGAACGCGTCGCAGGCGCGTACGAAGATGAATTCCTACGACATGACGGAACGGCTCGATCAACTCAGCACTTTTTACGACCTCGCGACGCCGATCCGGATGGGCCATATCGGTTTCGTACTGCCGGACATCAAGGCGGCCGAGCATTTCTACAGGGACCGGCTCGGCTTCTGGGTATCCGACCGCTACGCGGGCGGGGCGGCGGTCTTCCTGCGCTGCGCCGAGACAAGCCAGCACCACAACATGTTCCTGATCTGGAGCGAGGCGGGCAATCTCCGCTATCACCACACCGCCTACGAGGTCCGCGACATTCACGAGGTGTTCGGCGGCGGCAGGGCGTTCGACCGCAAGGGCTGGGCGACCGAGGTCGGCCCCGGCCGGCACCCGGTATCGTCGGCCTATTTCTGGTACTTCAAAAATCCGTGTGACGGGGCTGTCGAATATTTTGCCGATTCCGATGTCGCTACAAAGAACTGGAAGGTCCACAACTACCGGATCAACCGGTTCTCGGAATGGCATCTGGTCGACGGCATTCCCAACCCCGACGACGTGCGCGTCCGGCCCTCCATGTCGGCGGCCGGCAAACAGTAACGTCGCACAAAAAAGGGCGGGTCCTGGACCCGCCCCTAATTTCGGCTTCTCAGGATCGGCCTATTTGATCAGCCCCATGGCCCTGCGCAGATTGTCGACCCTGTCTTTCGGGGTCGTCATCAGCTTCTTCACCCAGGCGGTAATCACCGAACCTTCGATCGGATCGATGGTGTAGCTCCGCTTGGTCATTTCGGCGAGGAACGTCTTGTCGGCCAGCGTCGCCATATAGGCCTTCGATAGCAGGGCCGCCCGCTCCTTCGGGACGCCCGGCGCGGCGATAAAGGCCTTGTCGCCAATGCCGGTCTGGACGAACTCGAACATCCAGCGCTGTTCTTCGTTCGTCGCGAACTCCGAAAGCAAGGGCACGTTCGGCAGGTCCGGGTCCTTCTTCGACGCCATCTGGACCAGGTTGACGATCTTGCCGTCACGGACCCAGTCCGCCTTGCGCAGCTTCCAGCCCAGCCACTGGCCCGACCAGCCGTGCAGCTCGCCGGTCTCGATCGCCTTGCGGATCGGCGAGCCGCCGCGATAACCGGTGATGATCTTGAATTTGGTGTCGATCGTGTTGTTCATCAGCGCCGGGATCATGTAGGTGTTCGACGACCGGCCGATGGCGCCCAGCACCACCTCTTTCTGCATCGCTTCCTTGAGCGAACTGACGCCGGCATCCTTGCGGATGGTCACCGTGTTGGTCGCTTCGCCCCAGCCGCCGAGCCACTGCCATTTGGCCGGATCGTATTTCGGCTTGCCGATCTTCAACATCACGCGCTTGGTGACGCCTGCATTCGGCGTTATCGCGACAGACCCGTCCTGCGCCGCGACGTTATAAACGTAGTTCAGCGCCTTGGTGCCGCCGGCGCCCCGAAGGACCGTAATCACCGCGGACGGGTTGTTCGGGATATGTTTCGAAATATGCTTCGACAGCATGTGGGCGAAGGTGCCGTAAATCCCGCCCGGCGAAACCCCGATATAGATCGTAAGCTTCTTCTCCTTGTAGAAATCGCCCGCGCTCTGGGCCATGGCTGCGCCGCCCGCCATTGTAAAAGCGGCGACAGCGGAGATTCCGATCAATGTCTTTTTCATCGATTGCATCCTTTCAAAAAAATTTGCCGAACCGGTGAGCCCCGCACTCTCCAGATCGTCTCAGTATCCGGTCAGCCTAGACCATATCACCGGGGGCTTGAATTCGTTTCAAAAACCAGGCGTGGTTTTCAGGCGACCGCATGAATCGTCAGCAGGCGCACCATCCGGTCCACGCCTTTTTCCGGCGAGCCGGCATTCAGCAGATGCACCACCGAAATATGGTCCGGCAACCGCGCGGTGCGGGACAGCCGCCTTGCTGCGTCCTTTTCGTCGCCGCGCGCAGCCAGGCGTTTTTCAAGGATATCCGCGGGCGCGGTAACCTGGATAACGCAGACCGGTCGGTAATGCGCTGCGATTTCGCCGACCGCCTCGCGCGAGACATTGGCGACGACGTGCCGGCCTTGCTCCAGCTCTTTCGCGTACCCGACAGGAATGCCGTAATCGGTGTCGTAGGCATTCCATGCGGCCATGAACGCCTTCTTTTTCGCGGCCTGGGCGAATTCCTTCCTGGTCAGGCTGTCATGGTCTTCGCGCTCGGGGTCCGCCTCGCGGGTAATGACGCGCCGGGCGAACACGTAGTCATCGTTCCCGGCGAGCGTTTCCTGGGCGCCCCGGAGCAAACTGTCCTTGCCGGCGCCGCTGGGTCCCACGATCAGGAACAGCGTGCCGCGGGGCATCTTCAGCTCACCGCGCGGACCGTTTTTGCGCCTTCCTGTTCTTCTCCGATGATACGGTCGACGATGCGCCGCGCCTGGATCCCTCCCGAGTCCTGGTTGAAATCGACCTGGTCAGCCATGCCGTCGCCAAATGCGGAAATGTTTTCCTGTTGTTTCTTGATCACGAACAGGTCTTCCTGGAACGCCGTCCAGACCTGCTGGTAGAGCAGTTCCGTCACGGTCGGGTCATCGATCTGGAAATCGTGCGCCTGCGCCCAGAAGTAATGCGTCGTCGTGTCCGTTTCCGGCGTGATGGCGTTGAGATTGCGCATCGAAATGCCCTGGCTGCGGTCGCCTTCGCGCGCGCCGGTGCCGGTGGGCGCGCCGCCGACATCGAGCCGCACGAATCCGGGCGGCGTGTATTCGATGATCTGCCAGCGGTCGATATGCAGATCGGCGGCGAACCCGCCTGCCTTCTGGAAAAAGGGCGGCGGCGGGCTGTCCATGATCCAGCGCGTTACCCGGACCAGATTGTCCTCCCGGTCGGTGGTGATCGGCGCGGCCGAAATCGCATTGGTGCCGAGCGTGGTCGCGTGCACGAACTGCAGGTGCGTGAGGTCGAGCAGGTTATCGACCAGCAGCATGTAGTTGCCCTCCAGCGACAGCCGTGTGCCCTTGGCGCGCCAGTTCGGGTCGTCCATCCAGTGGAAATCTTCGATCAGATCGGGATCGGCCAGCGCCGGATCGCCCATCCAGATCCAGACCCAGTGATAGCGTTCGACGACGGGATACGATTTTACTTTCGCTTCCGGCGGAATGTTTGTCTGGCTCGGGACATTGATGCAGGTTCCCGACGGATCGTAGAGCAGCCCGTGATAGAGGCACTCGATATTGTCGCCCTTGAGGATGCCGTCCGACAGCGGCATGTGACGGTGACAGCAGCGATCCTCCAGCGCAGCCGGCGTCCCATCCTCCTTGCGATAGAACACGACCGCCTCGTTGCAGATGGTCCGCCGGAACAGCTCCTGACGGCGGACTTCGTGATCCCAGGCGGCGACATACCAGAAATTCCGTGGAAACATCGCTTCGTTCCTTCCTTCGTCTTCGTAACGGCGCGCTTTCGTGCGGGCGCTTATCCTAAATCATCATGCCGGTTTCAGGAAATATCGATCACTGTCACGGTGACGGTGCGTCGGTTTCCGTCGCGCAGAACCGTCAGGTTGGCCTTCCCGCCGATTCCGATCCGGTCCAGCGCTGCGGCGAATGCGGCCAGCGTATGCACCGGCTCGCCGTCGACTTGGGTGATCACGTCGACGACGCGCTGCCCCGTTACGCCGGCGAGCCCGGCCTTTGCCGCCGCACCCCCCGGCAGCACATCGGCGACGACGAGTCCTTCAACGCCGATCCTGGCGGCAAGTTCCTCCGGCAGGACGGTGATGCCGATGCCGGGCCGCGGCACGCGCCCGTCCTTGATGAGTTGCGGCACGATCCGGTTGACCACGTCGACCGGTACGGCGAACCCGATCCCGGCGGACGAACCCGATTCCGAGAGGATCGCGGTGTTGACGCCGATCAGACGGCCCGCCGAATCCACCAGCGGCCCGCCGGAGTTGCCGGGGTTGATCGCCGCGTCGGTCTGGATCACTCCGGCGACTTCCCGGTTGTCCGCGGTCGGCAGACGCCGGTCGAGCGCGCTGATGATGCCCGAGGTGAGCGTCCGGCTGAGACCGAACGGGTTGCCGATGGCGAACACTGACTGGCCGACCTTCAGCGATTTCGAGTCGCCCAACGGGATGGGCCGTCGCGTTGTCCGGGCTTCCAGCAGACGCACCACGGCGAGGTCGTAATCGGGAGCGGAGCCGACCAGCCGGGCGGTTACCACTTCGCCGGTATCGAGCCGGGCCGCGATGCGCTGCGCGTCGGCGATAACGTGATGATTCGTCACGACGTGGCCTGCGCGGTCCCATATGAAACCGGAACCGGCGCCGCCCTGTTCGCCCGAACCGCTTCCCTGGGCGAAGATATAGACAACCGACGGTGCCGTGTTCTCAAACAGCCTTACGGTGGAGGTCTCCAGCTCGGTCAGCGATCCGCGCGGCGCGATCGGTCTCGGCTCGTCTTCGGTAAACAGCGTGTTGCGGACGAAACCGTCGGCGACATAGATCGTTAGGATCAGCAGGATCCAGATAAGGGCGTAGCGCCCGAACCGGCTATTCACGGCGAATTCTCCGATGAGACAGCGAACCGGTCGGAGAATAAATCACGAGAACCGAAAGTTCCGCCGAAAACTTTTTGCGTCGGGCGCGCCCGCTATCCGATCGCCGTCGCCGGTTCGATGCCTCCGGGCCCGCCGGCCCGGATGGAGACGATGCGAGACGCCGGCAGGCGGATGGTGACAGTCGTCCCCTTGCCCACGTCGCTCTGCAGTTCCAGCGTACCGCCATGCTGTTCCACCAGCGCCTTGGTCAGGGGAAGCCCGAGCCCGGTGCCCTCGTATTTACGGCTCAGCTTTCCGTCAACCTGTCCGAACTGGGAAAGCGCTGTCTCGATATCTTCCGGCGCGATTCCGATGCCGGCGTCCGTAATTTGGAAAACGAATCCGTTCTCTTCCCGTGGCCAGGCGGAGACCGTGATCAGACCGCCGGCATCCGTGAACTTGATCGCGTTGGAAAGAATATTGACCAGGATCTGACGGGTCTTGCGCGCATCGAGAAGAAGCGTCGAGGCGCCGTCCGTCAGGCGATATTCGAGACTGAGGCCTTTTTCATCGGCTTTCTGGCGCACCATCGCGACGGCGGAATCGACGATTTCCGAAACCGCGATTTCTTCCTCGTGCAGCTCGTCTTTTTCCGCCTCGATCTTGGACAGATCGAGAATGTCGTTGATCAGGCTGAGCAGATGCTGCCCTGCGTTGTGAATATCCTGCGCATAGTCCCGATACTGTTCCCTTCCCAGAGGGCCCAGCATTTCGCTCGACAGCACGTCCGAGAACCCGATGATTGCGTTCAGCGGCGTCCGCAGCTCGTGGCTCATATTTGCGAGAAACGACGATTTTGCGACGTTCGCTGCCTCGGCGCGCGCCGCAGACTGTTGCAATGCGTCCTCGGCCTGCTTGCGCGCGGTGATGTCCGTATAGGTAATGACGAAGCCGCCTTCCGGCAGGGGTTTGCGTCTGACCCGGATGACCTGGCCGTTGCGACCGGTCCGCTCATATTCCCGATGGATTCCCGCGCGCGCCTTTTCAACGCGGGTCCGGACGATTTCGTCGATTTCGCCGTCTCCGTAATGACCCGCCTCTGCAAGATGACGGATGAATTCGGCAAAGGTTATCCCTGCCCGGATCAGCTCTTCGGGAAATTCATACAGATCGATAAAGACACGATTGAAAGCAACCAGTCGGAGTTCGGCATCGAAAACGCTGATCCCTTCGACCATATGATCGAGGGTCGTCTGAAGCAGTGCCGATTGTCTCGTCAGCGCCTCTTCCGCCAGTCTCTGCGCCGAAATGTCGGACGAAATACCGCCGATTCCAACTATCGACCCAGTGGCATCCCTGACCGGAAACTTGATCGACTGCATAAGGACCCGTTTTCCACCGCCGTCGATCCTGTCGAACTCGGTTTCTACAGGTCTCCCTGTCGACAGGACCTTCAGGTCGTTTTCCCTCAGCTTTTCCACGCTTTCGTCTGAAAGCCACTCGCGTCCCCTGCTCCCATAGGCGTCATCCTGCGACACCCCGTAATGCGATTGGTAGGCCCTGTTGATCAGGAGCACACGCGAGTCGATATCCTTCAGGTAGATCAGCGACGGGCTGTTATCGATAATTGCGTGGAGCCTTTCCTCGATTTCGCGGCGTTCGCGTTCAGAACGGTGCCGTTCCGAAATATCGACGATCGTACTTTGGATAGCATCTTCGCCTTCCCACACGATCTTGCTGAGGATCACGTGGACCGGAACGGTCGCACCATCCTTGCATGTGAGGTCGCACTCAAACTGAACGCTGTCCTTTCGTCCCGATGTAATTTCTTCCCGGTATCGGGCTGCCCGTGCGCGGTCGCGCTCCGCAATCAACTCATATGTCGGGACTCGATCGAGGTCGTAATAGGAGTCGTAGCCAAGTAGCTTGATCAGCGCCTCGTTTACATAAAGCCTTCCTTGCGGAAGACGCGACAGATGGATACCTAGCGCGGAACTCTCGATCAGGCCCCGATAACAGTGCTCGCTCTCCCGGAGCGCGGCTTCGGCGCGGGCCAGCGCTTCACGCAAACGTTCTGTTTCGGTACGTGTCTGGCGATCCGGTGGAGTGCTTTCGGTCGCAACTGCATCGCATTGCATAGGGGATACTTTCAAGATTCGGGCGCCCTCGATCTCGTTTCGTCCTGAAGCTTCATCCAGGATCGCTTATTCAACGGCAGGCCTGGTTAACGGAAGGTTAATGGAGCGCCGGGCCTCCCGGAACTTGACGGTTCCTCCCCGGCCTTCGACTATGCGGCGACCTCGCCATTAGTCGGAGAAATTCAATTATGGGTATCCTCGAAGGGAACACGGTTATTGTTACGGGCGCCGCACAGGGGATCGGCGCCGCCTATGCCCGCGGACTGGCCGAAGAAGGCGCCAATATCGTTGCCAGCGATGTTCTCGACCCCGCCCCGCTGGTCGACGAAATTGTCGCGGCGGGCGGCAATGCGATCGGCGTCGTCTCCGATGTAACCGACGAAGCGCAGATCGCCGAACTGGTCGACAGAACGAAATCCGCCTACGGGCGGATCGACGGGCTGATCAACAACGCCGCGCTGTTCGGCAAGCTCAAGCGGCGGCGGTTCGAGGAGATCGATATTGACGAATTCGACGCCGTAATGCGCGTCAATATCCGCGGCGTCTGGCAGATGACACGCGCCGTGGTGCCGGTGATGCGGGAGCAGAAATACGGAAAGATCGTCAATATCGCGTCCGGCACCGTGTTCAAGGGGACGCCGATGCAGCTTCACTACGTCACGTCGAAGGGCGCGATCATCGCCATGACCCGCGCGGTCGCGCGCGAAGTCGGCGACGACAATATCTGCGTGAACGCCATTGCACCGGGCCTGACCGCCAGCGAAGCCGTACTCAACGAGGGGCAGTTCGCGCAGCAGCATATCGATGCCAATATCGCGGGGCGCTGCATCAAACGGCCGGAAGAGCCGGAGGATCTGGTCGGTACGGCAATATTCCTGGTCTCGCGCGACAGCGACTTTATCACCGGCCAGACACTCTGCGTCGATGGCGGCTCGGTGGCGCACTGAATGCTTTGAACCGGTTGCGGCCTGGACCGGTTCAGGACGGCAGCACGAACCAGATCAGCAGCGGCAGGGTGGCGAAGGAGATCGCCGTCGATGCCACGATGACACCCGCCACCGCCTCGTCCTCCCGGTTATAGCGGGCGGCGAGAATATAGTTGAGCACAGCGGTCGGCATCGCGCATTGCAGGATGAGCACCCCGCGCAGGGCCCCTTCAAGATCGAAGACCCAGGCGAGTCCGATACCGATCGCGAAGCCGAAACCCAACCTGATAATCGACAGAACCAGCGCGCGCTTCATGTCCGAAACGCGCAGACGCGACAGGGAAACGCCCAGCGCCAGCAGCATCAGCGGTATCGACATGCCGCCAAGCAGGCTGGTGGTGTTGGCGAGCCATTTGGGCGGGGCGACGCCAGCGACCATGAAGGCCAGCGCCGCCGCCACGACATAGAGATGCGGCGTGCGCGCGACTTCCCCGGGCCGCATCCTGCCCGACACCAGCGCGTTGCCGACGATAAAGTTCACTGTTGCGGATACGATGAAAATACTGATGGCCAGGGCGAGCCCCGTCTCGCCGAACGCGAACAGGCAGAGCGGCAGCCCCATATTGCCGTTATTGGCGAAGGTGACGGACGGCAGATAGGCGGAAACGTCGAGTTTCATGAGCTTCAGCGCAATTGCGCCGATGCCCGCCGTCACGGCGACGGCGATACAGAATATCCCTGCGATTTCGCCGAACGCGACCGGAGAGACCTCCAGCTTCGTCAGTGTCGAGAAGATCAGGCACGGCACGGCGAAATTGATCACCAGCGCGCCGACCATGTTTGTATCGAAAGGCCGTCCCGAACGGCCCCAGTACAGGCCGACGCCCGCGATGATAAAGAGGGGCGCAACGATGCTGGCGATTTCGATGACGAGAGACACGGCGGGACCGGGAACGGAAAGCGGGTGGCCAGCTTATCAGAGCCGGGGGGAGAGCGTAAGCGACGCGCGTGTTAGAATGGCAGCTGCTTAATATCTCAAGGGGAGACATCCATGGATCTGACTATCGCGCTCAACCGCTACGACCGGCATGTGCCATTTTTCAACGGGACCGTCGAGCCGCCGCCGGGGGTCACGCTGACGCCATTCGAAATCGGCGAATCGGTGCCGTTTCGCGACGGCACGAACCGCCATCCGCGTATCCTGAAGGACCTGGAGTTCGATATCGGAGAGATGAGTTTCTCGACCTTTATCATGGCGGTGGGGCGCGATCCCAACCTGCCGCTGGTCGGCATCCCCTGTTTCCCGCGGCGCTTCTTCAGCCCGGGCCAGATTTACGTAAACCCGGACGCCGGGATCGACACGCCGGCCGACCTGAGCGGCAAGCGCATCGGCGTGCATTCCTTTCAGACGACGCTCTCGGTTCTCGCCAAGGGCGATCTCAAGCTCGATCACGGGGTGCGCTGGGAGGATTGCTCGTGGCACTGCATGAGGGGCGAGATCGTCGATATCGATCTCGGAGACGATGTCGAGATGGGGGTGATCCCCGATGGCAAGGATATCGGTGTGATGCTGATGGAGGGCGAGATAGACGCGCTGATCTCCCCGCAGCCGCGCAAATCGATGCTGGCCGAACCAGATCGCTATCGGCGGCTTCATGCCGACCCGGTCGCCGAGGATATCAAATATTTCAAAAAGCACGGCTTCTTCCCCATCATGCATATCATGGTGATGAAGCGCGAACTGGCGGATGCGAACCCCGACCTGCCGCGCCAGATTCTAGACATGCATAACCGCGCCAAGGATCTGGCCTATACGTTCTACGACGATTCCAACTATTCGCTGCTCGCCTGGTCGCGCAACGCGCTGGAGGAGCAGCGTAAGGTGCTCGGCGCCGATCCGTGGACCAGCGGGTTCAAAGCCAACAAAAAGAACGTCCAGCAGTTCATCGGCTATTCGCACGATCAGCGATTGATCGACGCGCCCTACCCGGCGGAAAATCTTTTCCACGACTCCGTTCTCGATACGTAAGGAAACACAATGGAACTGACGATCGCGCTCAACCGGTATGACCGGTTCGTCCCGTTTTTCAACGACACGGTGCGCCCGCCCGACGGCGTCACGCTGAAACCGCTCGAGGTCGGCGAAAGCACGCCGTTTCGCGATGGCGGCGAACGCCATACGCGGCTGTTCGAAGGCGAGTGGGATATTGGCGAGATGGGGCTGGCGCCCTTTATTATCGCCGTTGCGAACGATCCCAACCTGCCGCTGGTTGGCATCCCTTCCTTTCCGCGGCGCTTCTTCAGCCCGGGCCAGATCTACATCAACCCCGATGCCGGGATCGAAAAGCCGGAGGATCTGTCCGGCAAGAAGATCGGCGTCCACATGTTCCAGACCACGCTGTCGGTCCTCGCCAAGGGCGACCTGAAGGCGGATCACGGCGTGAACTGGCAGGACTGCGAATGGTATTCGATGAACCCGGAAGTCCGGCCTATCGATATCGGCGACGATGTCGTCTTTCAGCGCATCGGAAAGGACAAGGATATCGGCATCATGCTGATGGAGGGCGAAATCGATGCGCTGATTTCGCCGCAGCCCCGTCAATCGATGCTGGACAATCCCGACGGGTACCGGCGGCTGCATCCCGACCCCATCTCCGAGGACGTCGCCTATTTCAAGCGGCACGGCTACTA
>Ga0181582_10003483_pt1 | contig 12661 bp, 6 predicted proteins | sample 071ome_32_FD_132438 | JGI IMG/M metagenome (GOLD analysis project Ga0181582, IMG submission 132438) | Coastal salt marsh microbial communities from the Groves Creek Marsh, Skidaway Island, Georgia - 071405AT metaG (megahit assembly) | ecosystem: Environmental > Aquatic > Marine > Intertidal zone...
CACAAAAACCCTGGCTGGTAAAGCGCATCGCCCTGCTGGGCAAATTCTTTGCCATAGACATTGCTGCCTATGCCATCATGTCCAATCACTACCACCTGGTCTTACATGTGGATCGTGACATAAGTCTGCATTGGACAGAGGATGAGGTCATGAATCGCTGGCTTACCCTCTACAAAGGCCCGGAATTGATTCACCGGTATCGGAATGGCGACCCCATGAGCCAGGTGGAACAGAATAAGGCTATTGAGATAATTGCGACATGGCAGACCAGGCTTTCCAGCCTCAGCTGGTATATGGCCTGCATAAACGAATACATCGCCGGCAAAGCCAATGCCGAGGACAGCTGTAAAGGCCGATTCTGGGAAGCTTACGCCCTAACTAATTGATTTTATTGGTGCCCGGGGCCGGACTTGAACCGGCACGGTGTTGCCACCGAGGGATTTTAAGTTTTTTCGACCAATCCATTACTCTCTGCTAAGCCTTCTAAAATACTCCGCCACCGATTCCTTATACTCATCCGGAATAGCCTCCGCCGTTGCCGTCCGCACATTGTTCTGTGAAGCCCCGGCATCATCCAGCTGCAAGCCCACTTCCAGCTGCTCAATCAACGCCAGCATATCGTTGTACTCAGCGGCGAGAATGTTGTCATTGCGATTCAGACGGGTGGCTTCCAGCTGTCGGATCCAGTCATACATTTGGGCCAGCTCTTCAGAATTCAGTTCCATATCCTGTACCGCATTACGGGCAATGTCGGTGAACTGGTCGAGGTTGCGGTAGAAGTCATCCGGCACATCGATGGGGCCGTTGATCAATGGGTCGTAGCCGGTCCACGGGCCGAAGCGGTTGCCGATGAAACGATCAGCGCCACCGTAACCACCACCGGCCTGGTTGCCCTGTTGTTGGCCACCTTGTTGCTGACCTGGCTGCTGGCCACCGGATTGTTGTCCTTGTTGCCCGCCTTGCTGATTTTGATTCTGCTGTTGTTCTCCCTGCTGTCCAGGTTGGCCGTTGCCGGCCAGTTGCTGTTGCAGCTGGGCGCGCAGGGCCTGAGCCTGGCGGCGGGCGACGTCGAGGTCGGAGGTACCGGGGGCACCCTGGCCTTCGACAAGGTCCTGGGCGTCGGCCAGGCGGTCAGCCAGTTTGCGCAGCTCGGCAGTAACGGCGCTTTCGTTGCCGGCGATGTACAGACCGTATCCGGCGTCAATATAGAGGCCGGCATTGGTGAGCGCCTGTTCCAGTTCGCTGTCCACCACTTCCTGGTTGGCGCGCTGCAGTTCTCGTGCTGCATCCGGCACATCGTCACCGAAGCGCTGCATGGCGCTGAGCATTTGTTCCTGCAGGCTGGACAGCTCGGCGGCCAGGGCGGCTTTCTCACGGGCCAGGCGCCATTCCTCTTCCAGTTCCATGCCGCGGCTGTTGGGGTCGTCGCCGCTTTCCCGTTCGGCCACCGCTTTCTGCATGGCATCCTGGAGAATCTGTTCCTGGCGGGCCTGTTCGCGGGCCATGCGCTGGGCCTGGTCTGCCATGTTGGTGAAGGAGGACTGCATGTCGGCCAGCTGGTCGGCGGCGATCTGTTCACGGGCACCTTCCAATTGGCGCTGGGCTTCCTCGGCGGCGCGCTGCATGTCTTCGGGGCTGCCACTGTTGCGCATGGCATCGCTGCTCTGGTCCATGGCGCGGATGGCGCTTTCCAGGCGGCGCTGCAGTTCACTTTGCGGTACCTGATCGTTCTGGGCTGTTTGCTGATCAGACGCCTGGCCCTGGCCACCTTGTCCGCCCTGGCTGCTTTGGCCATTCTGGCCCGGTTGTCCCGGCTGACCGTTTTGCTGCTGGTTCTGCTGGTTGGGATCGCCGGGCTGGTTCTGGGCGGTTTGCTGATTCTGCTGACCCTGGCCGCGGGACAGGCTCTGGCGCTGCTGCTGCAACTGCTCCAGGCGTTCTTTCAGTTCCTCGGTCTGGCGGCGCAGCATCTCCTGCTGGTAGCGCTGGGCTTCACTGAGTTGCTGCTGATTGCGCAGGTTGTTGGCCAGCTGCTGCTGGCGGCGGGCCAGTTCGTCCAGCTGATTCATGATGTCTTCTTCTTCCGCCTGCTGGGCCTGGGGCGAGGCATTGTTGCCGGTTTCGTACTGGTTCAGTTCCAGGTCCATTTCCAGCTCGAACATTTCGGCGAGGTCCTGCTGGGCGCGGCCGCCACCACCACCGCCGCCACCTTGCTGCTGGTTCTGTACCTGGAATTCATTGAACAGGGCTTCGGCGCGCAGTAAATGCTGCAGGGCTTCCTGGGCCGGGGCAATGGCATCATCCAGCGCCACCTCAGCCAGGCGTTCGGAGGCGGGGTGCATGCTCTGTACGGCGCGCTCCATGTTTACCACGAACTGTTCGATCTGTTCATCCTGCTGCGACAGCTGACGGGCGCGGGTGCGCTGGGCCAGAGTGGCGGCCTGTTCGGCCAGGGTGGTTTGCAGTTCAGAGAGCAGGGAAGCGTTTACCTGGACCTGACCGGCGTCCTTGTCCTCGGCCTGTTCACGAATCAGGTTCCAGGTAGAGGTGATGATCTGGCGCTGGCGGTTGGAAATCTCGTCCTGCGGGCCGCCCTGCTGGCCGCCACCACCGCCACCGGACAACTGCGACTGACTGTAGCGGCGCTGGAAGTTCTGGATCTGGATGAAGAACATGTCGGTGCGCACGGTCTGGGTACGGTCGCTGCCTTCGGCATAGAAGGAGATCAGGTCGCCGGGCACCAGGGGCACGCCATCGCTGTTTTCCGCTGCCAGATCGGCACCGTTGTCTTCCACCAGGTCCAGGTAGCCTTCCTCGGCGCGACGGATATCATCCACCAATCGCTGTTCTTCCTCGGACAGCACAATGTTGAAGGCGCCCACCTGGGTGCCGGTCACCTTGTCTTCCGGTACGCGGATGTCTTCCAGCATGAAGATGTGTTCGGCGGTGACATCACGCACGTTGGTAGCCAGTTCCACGGCTTCCCAGTCGCCGCCGTTGACGGAATATTTCAGGGTGAGGCTTTGCAGATTGAAGTCGTCGCTGGCTTCGATGCGGGCAGTCACTTCTTCAATACTGCTGGCATTCCAGTCGCCGCCGGGACGCACGAAGGAGATCACCGGCTTGTCGTCCTCGGCAATGCGAATGAAGTAATCATCGCTCAGGCGCACCTGTTCGCCACCAACGAGGGCGGCAATGTAGTATTCGCCTTCACCGGTGACCATGAATTCGGTGGTGGCGGTCACATCATTGATCGCCAGTGGCTGGCCGGTGCCGTTGAGCACCAGTTCACCGGCCGGCAGCGGGGCCGAGGTGGTGACGCTCAGTTCAATGCGGGTGTCCGGCAGGGTGCGGATGTCGCCGTTGGTGAAGGTTTCCGGCTCACGCTCGGTCCATTCGGGGTAATGATAGGTGAGTTGCAGTTCGGTGATATTGGGGACGTCCACTACCTGGATGTCGAATTCGGGGCTGCGCAGGCCGGTGGTGGTGATGAAGTAGCTCATGTTCTCCTGCAGGGAGAAAAAGGTGAACTCGAAGCCGGCCGGGCTCTGTACCATGGCCACGTCCTGCCAGTCGCCGCCGGTTTCACGCACGTGAATGGTCGCCTCATCAGGTGAGAAACCTTCCATCACGGCCATGATGCGCAGGTTGGCACCGCGCCTGACGCTCTGGTCGCCGGGGGTGACCACGATGGACTGTGGGGGCAGCAGGTCGTCAAAGGCCCAGCCCGCCAGCAGGTTGCGCAGGCTGTAGTTCATCATGCCGGGGCCGGCCACCAACAGAATCAGGAGGATGACCGCAGCGGTACCGCCGATGGCACTGGCCAGGTTGAAGTCCCGCTGGGCGATTTCACTGGTGACTGGATGGCTGTCGGTCACCTTCAGGGTGTCCTCGGCCAGCAGGTCTCGGAAGGGATTGTTCTCTTCCTTCATCTGAATGTAGGTTTCGATGCGCCCACCGAAGTCGGGAGTGCGCTGCTCCACCTGCTTGCTCAGGTCGGCGTCGATGTCTTTTAACGGCAGGATGATGCGGGTGATGATGACCGCTGCCATTGCCAGGACCAGGAACACGCGGAAGGCGGCCACGGTCTCGCTGTTGAAGCCGCTCTCGGTGGAAAACCACGCACCGATCACGGCCATGACCAGCAGCACCACGGCAGTGGTCGCCAGGCCCTGGATCAGGGTGAGTTTTTTCAGTCGTCCCTTGAAGTCTTCAAGGTACGCGTCTAGCCGGTTACCAGTGTTCATTCAAGACACCTCAACATTGTCTTTTCCCGCGATAGCGTTGTCAGCGCCATGCTCAAATCCTCATTTACTGCATGTAAACTCCGGTTTTCCGCGCGGCGCTTCCTGGCTCACGCAAAAATCCTGATTTTGTGGCGCTTTAAACCCACTCGTACAACATACGTTAATACGTGAAGATTACATCGTTCCGGTTCTGACCCGCAGATGCTGATTACCCAGCACGGACTCGGCGAGCACGATCAACGCCAGCAGTACGAGGAAGATGCGCCAGATTTCGGTTTCCTCGGCATCATTGTTGTTGTCGACGACGGATTCGGTATTGCTGCTGGTGCTGGCACTGGAGGCGCCTGCCACCACGTTCTGCCAGTTCTGCAGGACCTCCACGTCCATGACGGTAAGGTCGGATTCACGGCGATCAGGGTTCACGGCCACCAGGACTTCCCCTGCAGGAGTAAAGACCTGATAAAAACCGGTTTTGTTCAGGGCGATATCCTGGGCGCGGGTGGTATCGGACAGGGACAGCAGGCTTTCACCGTCGGGATCAAACACCTGGCCCGAAGCGCCACCGGCCTGGCCCAGTTGCAGGAAGGACTCGGCCGCCTGTTCACGGGTCAGTAAATTCTCGTTGGACAGATAGCGCGCTGCTTCGGCCATAAAGCTCACGAACACGGGTTTCACCGGCAGGTCGCTGGAGGAATTATCCAGTGCTGCGGTCAGCAGCATCAGGCGGCCTCGGCCGATGGCCCGTTCCAGCAGCACGGGGCGATCACCGCCCTGGGCGATCAGCAGGCGGTCGTCATCACCGGCCTCAATGGGCAAACCCTGTACATTCACCGACCCCCAACCGGCGGATTCCGCCAGTGCAGGATGGCTGCTGTCGATCATGGTAATGGGGGCGCGGCCTTCGCGGCGCACGGCTGTGTTGCCGATGGCCAGGTCCAGCACCGGTACGGCGGATAAGCCGCGGGCCAGGTCGCCGGCGGCGGCAAATACCGAGCCGCCGTCATTAATGTAGTCGGTGATGCCGTCAGCCAGTGAGGGGTTGATGGCGCCAATGTCTTCAATCACGATCCAGGGATAGCGTTGCAGGGTGCGGGTATCCAGATCGCCAATATCTTGCGGAATCACGGCATAGCCACGCGGCGCTGTTTCCAGGGCAGCGGTGATGTAGGTGACGCCGAGGGATTCAGGGTCGCTGGTCAGCAGCAGCACGGGTGCCGGTGGCGAATTATCAAAGACAGCGTGACGCACATCGTCACCGGCCAGGTTGTCATTGGGGGACAGGGACAGGTCGAGACGGTTGTCGCCCTCGGCAAATATGATGTTCTCAAACGTGTAGAACACCAGCTGCTCGCCATTGCGGATGATGGCCTGTTCGCCTGCGGGTTCACCATTGACAAGCAGCGTCAGTGTGGCGGGATTGCTGGTATCAGCGTCAACCCCGTAGGCACGGACACCCACCACCACGTTGGCGCGGTCTTCCACGATGACGGAATCGATGGCCCAGTTAGCCCGATCGCTGGTCGTGACACGCACCAGATCAAGGCTCACGGGACGGCCGTTGATCACATCGGGAATCATGTCAGCAAAACGCACGGCCTGGCCGCTTTGCTGAAAGTCGCTGACCACGTGCAGGATGAAGTTGGCCTGGCTCTGTTCGATCAGGGTGTTCAGGGCGGTGACCATGGCACCGAGATCCAGCTTGCCGTTGCCGGGTGAAAGGCTGTCCAGACCCTGAAGCAGGTCGGCGGCATTGTCGGTAACCGGCACGATGGTGGTCACGCCGGTGGAAGCGCTGTACAGACTGGCGACGTCATCACTGCCCATGCCATTGATGATGTCGCGGGCCTGGTCCAAAGCGGAATCGAAACTGCCATCTGCAGACATGGAAAAGGAGGTGTCCATCACGATCACGTGGTGGGTGGTGTCTTCGGTCACGGTGACGTCCGGAGAGGTAAACAACACGGGTCGGGTGAAGGCCAGCACCAGCAGCACAAAGAAGGCGATGCGCAGGGCCATCAGCAGCAGGTACTTGAGTTTCCGCTGCACGTGAATCCGTTTCTTGGCCGGCTCCATGAAGCGGGTGGTGCTGAACTGTTCGCGCTCGGTGACCTGGGTTTCCAGGCGATGCAGCCAGATGGGCAAACCGATGCCCAGCAGGCCGAGGAGAAACAGAGGACCAATCAATGCCATGTCAGCCTCGCTTCTCTCTGAAGGTCAGATAATTGTGCAACGCCTTATCCAGGGGCTCGGCAGTGTTGAGCAGCACGTGGTCGGCGCGAATGCCGTTGGCGGCTTCCTCGATGGCCTTGATGTGCTTCTGGATCTTGTCCCGGTAGGCCTTGTTCATGTAGGTGGGTTCCACTTCGATGGCCTGGCCGGTTTCCATGTCCTCATACAACGTCGACTGTTTGATCTCGGGATTCAGTTCCTGGGGATCAAGCAGGTGGAACATGATCACGTCCTGTCCATGCAGGGCCAGGGGCCGGATGTTTTCCAGCAGTTCTTCGGCATCGGTATAAAAGTCGGAGATCACCGCCACCAGGCCGCGTTTTTTGATGTGCTCGCGGAAACGGGTCATGGGTTTGCTGATCTGGGTGCCCTTGGCAGCAGTGGCGGCATCCAGGGTATGGATCACGCCCTGCATGGAGCCGGGCTTGCTCGCCGGTGGCCGGTATTCGATAACCTCGTCGTCAAACAGCATCACGCCCACGGCATCGTGCTGACGCGCGGCCATGTAGGCCAGACTCGCGCCCAGGTACTTGCCGTATTGCAGCTTGGTGGTGTCGCCGGACCCAAAGCCCATGGAGGCGGAGGTGTCGAGCAGCAGCATCAGGTGGGAATTGGTTTCCCCGAGGAAGCGCTTGATATAAGTGCGGTCGGTGCGGGCGTACACGTTCCAGTCGATGTAGCGGGGGTCATCGCCCTCGGCATACTGTCGGTATTCCACGAACTCCTGGCTGAAGCCGAACTTGGGTGAACGGTGCAAACCGATCACAAAGCCTTCCACCACGGCCTTGGCCACCAGCTCCAGGTTGGACATGCTGGCCAGCACCGCCGGGTTCAGCAGGCGGGTCTGGGCGTTGCGATTGTCAGTGCCGGTCAATGCCATGGGGTCGCGTGTCCTTTTATTACCTGTCTATGGCTTATGCCGCCGCTGGCGTAGCCAGCTCCATCAGCATGTTGTTCAGGATGTCGTCGATGGTGACGCCATCGGACTCGGCGTAGTAGTTCGGCAGCACGCGGTGACGCAGAATTGGTACAGCAAGGGCTTTCACGTCGTCAGTGGTCACGTGGTAGCGGCCTTCCATCAGCGCGCGTGCTTTTGCTGCCAACACCAGGTTCATGGAGGCACGGATACTGGAACCGAAGTTTACGTACTTCTTGATCATGCTGGTGGCCAGCGGATCGGACGGCCGGGTGGCACGCACCACGTCCACCGCGTAACGGGTCACGGATTCGGAGATCGGCACCTGGCGCACCAGCCACTGGAACTTGATGATTTCATCGGCCGTGGTGCAGGCGGTCACTTCCGGCATGTCCACGCGCTTGGTGAAGCGCTCCAGTACAGCCACTTCTTCTTCCGGTGTCAGGTAATCGAGGATCACGTTGAACAGGAAACGGTCGAGCTGGGCTTCCGGCAGTGGATAGGTGCCTTCCAGTTCGATGGGGTTCTGGGTGGCGAGCACCAGGAAGGGTTTGTCCAGTTTGTGAATCTGGCCGCGCACGGTAACCGTTTTTTCCTGCATCGCTTCGAGCAGGGCGGCCTGGGTTTTTGGCGGGGTACGGTTGATTTCGTCCGCCAGCAACACGTTGGTGAACACCGGGCCGGGCACGAAACGCCATTCACGTTTGCCGGTGCTCTGGTCCTCTTCCACCATGTCGGTACCGGTGATGTCGGTGGGCATCAGGTCGGGGGTAAACTGAATACGCTTGAAGGTCAGGCCGAGGGCAGAGGCCAGCGTATGTACCAGCAGGGTCTTGGCGGTACCGGGCATACCGGTGATCAGACAGTGGCCGCCGACATACAGGGTAATGAGCAGGTTCTCCACGATGTGGTGCTGGCCGATGATGGTGCCGGCAATCTGCTCGCGGATGCTGTCGTTCGCCGTCTTGAATCGGGCGACCAGCGCGCGGGTTTCTTCGCTGTCAAAGGCTTGGGTTACTTCTTCGCTCATAACACTGTCCTGTTGGTTGTCAGTCTCTGTCGACTCGTTGCTATTAATAGATATGTATATTGATACTCAAAAATTCAGTCGTCATGGCCGGCTCTGCTCATATCCAGCAGCAGCTGCTGCGCTTCCCGGTACTGCGGTGCTATGTCCAGCGCGGTCATCAGGTATTCCATGCTCTTATCTGCATTGTCCAGCGCGTGGTAAGCATTGGCAATACGGTAGTTGGCGCCGGCCTTGTCCAGCGGATCCAGGGCCAGCAGCACTTCATATTCGGTTAATGCCTGTTGGGGTTGTGCTTTATCCATCAGCAGGTCACCCAGCTTGATGTGGATGTCCTCGCGAAACGGGTTGGCGTAATTGGCATCATTGAGCACAGCTTCGGCCTGCTCAGGCAGGTCTTTTTCCAGGTACAGGTCTGCCAGTTTCACCAGGGCGTTGGGCAGGTAGCCGCCTTTCTGCCAGAAGGTCTGCAGGGCGGTGAATTCGCCTTCTTTATCTTCCAGTTCCCGGAAGGCCCGGGCCTGGACAATATAGGGGCTGTCGTTTTCCACGTAATCGGGATAGGTAAAAATGGCGCGGGTGGCGGCGGCGGCAGCTTCCTCCCAGTTCTCTTCTTCCAGGGAAGCGTAGCCGGCCTTCATGTCGTCCATCCACACTGGCAGGCGGCCGAGCAGCGGACCGTATTCGATATCAATGAACTGCTTGAAATGTTTATCAAACTCGCTGTCGCTGATGCCCAGGCTTTTTTCGATGGCTTCGACCGGGGTGAGACCGTCGTTGAAGGAATAGAGCATGTCGACGATTTTGTCGAAACCGTATTCAAGATCGATAAAATCAAACACCAGGCCGGCCTGCATGTAGGACACGATCACCTGGTCCTGGTAGTCAGGGCGCATGAAGCCGTCATCCAGTTTGGCGATGGGCAGGAACTTGTCCTCGCTCATGGCCTGCAGCACATTGGTGGGTATCTTGCGGCCGGGAATCGGGCCGGTGCGCCATTCCTCGAACACCGAAACCCCTTCGCTCACCCAGCGCGGCACCTTGTTAGCAGTAACGCCGAGGGTGAAGACGTGGGCCATCTCATGCCACAGGGTGGTGCCCCAGTGGTAGCTCTGTTCCGGATGGGCAGTGGGGGAATCCATGGCAAACAGGTAGCCGAAGGTCACACCCAACAGGCCAACACCGGGCATGCCGATGGAGCGCACGATGAAGTCTTCGTGGTTGGGATAGATTTCCACCACCACCGGTTCCTTTGGTGTCAGCCGGTAGCGCTGACCGTACAGGTCCATGCTTTCCAACGACAGTTTGCTGGCATAGTTTTTCAGAATGTCGCGCTCTTCCTTGCCCAGACGCAGGATCAGATCGGGCACCGGGCCTGCGGGCGGATCGGGATAGCTGACACTGACGAAGTCCTCGGTGAAGGTGTCAAGCAGACGCATCAGGTTCACGGTCATGGGATTGAAGGCATCACCCTGGTAGGCAATGTTTACGTGTTCGATGGCGCCGTTGATGTCATTCATGCGCAGCATGTTCTGACCGAGGTACACCTGGGCTTCCCAGTGGGTCGGTTCAACGTCCACCGCCTTGCGGAAAAACTCACCGGCTTCCCGATAGAGGCGGATGATGGTGGCGTAGTAGCCGGGAATGAACCAGGCATCGCCGTAATTGGGGCTTTCTTCGAGAGAGGCATCAATCCACTGCTGGTAGTCACCGGCTTTGGCATTGAAGGTCCAGGCGGCTTTGAGTGCCTTGAGCTCCATGGTGGGGAGGTCTTCGTCTTCGGCAAAATCGAAAGCTTCATCCAGTACGGCTTCGGCCTCATCAAAACGGTCATCGCGCAGACGTGAGCGCATCACCATGATCATGGCCCGCAACCTTGCGCCTGGGGCGGCCAGGCCTTCACCCATAACGGCGTTGAGATGTTCGTTCAGGGCGTCGGGGTCACCGCCTTCGGACAGGGAGGCAGCGGCACCGATATGGGCCCAGGCATTGTTCGGGTCCAGGGCGAGGGCTTCCTCGAACAGGTTGTAGGCTTCTTGGTACTGGTAGGTGGTGTTGAACAGCTCGCCCCAGCGCACCCTGACCAGTGGGTCTTCGGGAAAGGCATTAAAGGCGGTCTGGAACTGGGTGTTGGCTCCCTGCAGGTCGCCACGTGCCCAGAGCACTTCGGCGCGAATGCGGGCATCCTGGGTGCTGGCATATAAATTGTTGTAGCAGATGGTGGCGCGATCAGCCTGGCCGGACCAGTGCAGGTCTTCGCATTCAATCAGGCCGGGGAACGCCAGTACGCCGTAGAGGTTGTCGCGAGCCAGGGCGCCGGCCGAAACCATCGGCAACAGGACAGCGGCAGCCAGGACTGGCTTGAAGCGCGCGCTTGAACTGTTGATGTTTTTCCGCATGGGTTTCTCTATCTGCTTTCGCTACCTTCGCGCAGGTTGTCGATCTGTTCGCCCACCTCGGCAGACTCCAGGATCAGTGCCTGCAGTTTCTGAATGTATTCGGCATTGGTATAGCGGCCACGGTTGAGCTGGAGTTCCTCGATCTGGGCATCCAGTGCCTCGCGCTGGCTGAGCAGTTGGGTAATGCGAGGATCCTCGTCAGGGGTTTCTGCAACATTCACCCGGGCCAGATTGAAACTGGCGGCATTGTCACCGCGAATCTGCGGGTGCTCGGTGGCCAGCTTGCTCTGGTTTTCAAAAAAGGAGGCCACCTGGCGCTCGGCATAATCGAAGGCTTCCTGGATGCTGATGCTGTTGTTCTTGTTGATGTCGGCACTGTCGCTGGTCAGGGCAGCAGCAAAAAAGTCCCCGAACTCTGTCGCGTTTTTCTCATTGCCGTTGCGGGTGGCGGTCACCAGGATACGATCGTCTGTTTCCACCTTGTCGAGCATGGCACCGCTTGCACTGGAGGTGTTCACCACAAAGTGGTTGCGGCCGGGCAGGGTACCGAGGATTTCAGCCAGGTCACCATCGGTGATATCCGGGCCGGGAATATTGAACTTGTACTGTTCGCCGTCATAGCTGCCATGGCCGATCAGGTAGAGAGCCAGGCGGTCATCATCATTCATGCTGGTGGATAGCGTGCGGAAATGGGCCATCAGGTTGTCACGGGTAGCGTCATCACCGGTAAAGGATTTCACATGCGCTTCTCCAGCCATGGTGATGGAGGCTTCAGTGATTTTTTCCTGCTGGTCGCTGAAGCGCGCCTGCCAGTGATCGTCCCCGCCGAGCCCCTGCACTACTGTGACATACAGGGCAGCCTGGGCCTGGCTGTAAGGCAACAGGCTGGCTATAAAGAGGAGGGGCAAGGCACGCTTCATGATCAGGGTCCCTCAGATGGTCTGCCAGCGACGACGTAGCAACCATTCCGCCGCTTTCAGGAGTATCAGGAGCAGGAAGAAAAAAGGCGCATCCCACAGGTAGCTGAGCTGTTGTTCGGTGATGCCGGCCGTTGAAAAGGAGATGGCCTCAAGCACGTCATCCCACTGGTCAGGTGTCCAGTACTGTCCGCCGGTCGCCTCACTCAAGCGCTCAAGCAGGGCACGGTTCTGGCGCACGTTGAAAATTTCCTGGCCCTGGTCATAGCGCACGGCGGTGGTGGAGGAGGCCACCAGATTTTCGCCGACGCGGGAAATGGCTTCGACACTGTAAAGACCTGTGCCGGATGGTTTGAAGGAAGCCTCGTATACGCCTGCCTGGCCGGAGACCGGCAGCAGGTCGAGAGTGACTACATCATTGTTTTCGGAAGACACCACGGTGGAGATGGCCAGGCCCTGGTTTTCCTCGGCTTCGGGATCACGCACCTGGGCGCGCACACGGATTTCATCGTTTTCCACATGACTGGTCAGCTCGAACGGCCGGGGTGAGTTGGCCACCAGGCCACGGGTCAGCTGACGCCAGAAGGTTTCGTGGCGCATATCGGCTACGGGCAGGCTCATCTGCCAGCGCCAGGTGCCGCCGGTGGCCAGAATGTAACTCTGGCCCAGGCCGTAGGGCTGGGTGACCAACAAAGGCTGCAGGCGGCCATCGACATTGGCCTCTAACAGCGTGGTGGCTGCCGGGCGCAGTGGCCCCAGTTGCTGGTAGTCGGCCACTTCGGGTAGCTCTGACCAGAGTTGTTCGTTTTCGGATTCGCTGTCACTGAGCTGGAGCATGGGGGCCAGACGGCCGCTGTCGGTCAGGGCGACGGGTGCTTTTTCGCGGACAAAGGACGCGCTGTCCATGTTCAGGCGTGAGGGCAGCA
>Ga0181582_10003494_pt1 | contig 12640 bp, 12 predicted proteins | sample 071ome_32_FD_132438 | JGI IMG/M metagenome (GOLD analysis project Ga0181582, IMG submission 132438) | Coastal salt marsh microbial communities from the Groves Creek Marsh, Skidaway Island, Georgia - 071405AT metaG (megahit assembly) | ecosystem: Environmental > Aquatic > Marine > Intertidal...
AGGATGCTGCAGGTATTGTTACCTGTGAAGGTAATAAACTTCATCTGCGCAAGGATAATGGTCTGGCACGGGATGTGTTTCATACCAGCCATATGATCAAGCTCAAGGGAAATATGGGCATTGCCCACGTTCGTTACCCGACAGCCGGTTCATCGTCTTCTGCAGAAGCTCAACCTTTTTACGTCAATTCGCCGTATGGCATTACTCTGGCGCATAATGGAAATCTGACTAATTCCGAAGAACTCAAAGAAGATGTGTTTCGTGAAGATTTACGTCATATCAACACGACTTCTGATTCTGAAATCCTGCTCAATGTTCTGGCTCATGAACTTCAGGTGCAGGGCAAACTGCGTATTGATGAAAATGATATTTTCAAAGCGGTTGCCGGTGTGCATCGTCGTTGCCGTGGTGGATATGCAGCTGTTGCAATGATTCCAGGTTATGGTCTGATTGCTTTTCGTGATCCTTTCGGTATTCGTCCTATTGTTTTTGGTAAGCGTGAAACTGAGAGTGGTGACGAGTACATGGTTGCCTCCGAGTCTGTGGTGCTTGACGCACAGGGCTTTGAGCTGGTTCGTGACATTGAACCCGGTGAAGCGATTTTTATTAATCAGAAGGGTGAGTTCTTCAATTACCAGTGTTCACCTAACCCTGTCCATTCCCCCTGTATTTTTGAATTTGTCTATTTCGCCCGTCCTGATTCTATTATTGATAATATTTTTGTGCACAAAGCCCGCTCACGCATGGGGACAAAACTGGCTGAAAAAATCAAACGTGAATGGCCGGATCATGACATTGACGTTGTAATTCCTATCCCTGATACAAGCCGTACGTCTGCGTTGGCGTTAGCTAATGAACTTGGAGTCCAATATACCGAAGGTTTTATTAAAAACCGCTACATTGGCCGTACTTTTATTATGCCCGGTCAACAGGTGCGTAAAAAATCGGTGCGTCAAAAACTCAATGCGATAGAAATGGAATTCAAAGGCAAAAATGTGCTTTTAATTGATGACTCTATTGTTCGTGGTACCACTTCCAAGCAGATTGTCATGATGGCAAGAGAAGCGGGCGCTAAGAAGGTTTATTTTGCTTCTGCTGCGCCGCCGGTTCGATATCCCAATGTTTATGGCATTGATATGCCGGCGGCTAAAGAACTGGTTGCCCATGGTAGAACTGAAGATGAAGTCCGTGATGTGATTTCCTGCGATAAATTAATCTATCAGGATCTCGATGATCTGATTGCGGCAGTGAATCGTAAAGGAAGAACCTCTATTCAGCAGTTTGATACTTCGGTATTTAACGGTGTTTATGTGACCGGTGATGTTAATGAGGCTTATCTTGAGCAGTTGGAGCTGCTACGCAATGATGCGGCGAAATCTTCGCAGGAGTCCGGCCGATCTATTCTTGAGATACACAATAATCTCTGATTAAACGGCATAATTTGATCGACTTTGGCTTATTGCCAAATTGGATTGTCGTCGTCTGATTCGCGGTTTTTTTCGAACTTCCTCCCCCCCTTGAAAAAGGGGGAGGCCAGGTGGGTAGATTAAATAATTTGGGTGATAAGGCTGAGAACAGTAAGACCTGCAAGAACACTCAAATGCAGGGAACGATTGCTGCGTTTTTGTCGCCAGGTCAGATCGTAATTCATGATGGCATCTACGGTTCCACGGGTCTGATCTTTCATGATGTAGTCGATTTTATTAAACATGGCTTTGTTCTCCAGATAGAAAATTATTGTTCTATGTATGTACTATAGATCAAAGAGAACAAAAAGAGAACAAAAAAATTCAACATATTTTTTCTGTCTATTTATAATGGCAGCTTATTTAAGCATTTGATAATCTTCCCGAATGGATAAAATTGATAAATGTGTCGAAATAATCTGCGAAAAAGGCTGTCAGTTTGTCAGGCTTGACATTGACAGACTCGAAGCAGGTGAAACGCTGGAAGAAACTATCGGTTTTAGCCCGGAAGAGCGTCAACAGGTCCTCAAAGAACTGAAAAGCATCATGTCCGTTTATGGTGACAGTTGCCGTGTGGTTTTCTAATTAAAGTTGACTTGTTTTGCGTATTTCTTTCGTAATCAGTGTCGAAGACCATATCGGTTATCAACAGGGCCTGCCTGCGCTGCTGAATCTTTTCGAAAGCTATAAGGTTGATGCAACGATTTTATTTTCTCTAGGTTATGACAATAGTGGTCTTAATCTTAAGCGGCTTTTCAGACCGGCTGTTTTATCTTCTCAGTTACCTTTCAAACAAAAATTACAAGGCACGCTTTTACCACCGCTTAATCTTGCAAAATCACATGCTGATTTGATCAAATCCTGTGCACAGAAAAATCATGATCTTGGAATATGCGCCTGGGACAGCGTTAACTGGCAGTTATCCGGTTTAGATGCGGATCGTGAATCAACCCGGCAACAATTTGTCTGGTCAATCGAGGCTTTTGAAGCTTTATTGGGCCAAAAACCACATATTCACGGTGCATCCGGCCTTGTGATCAACAAACACCTGCTACAACTTGAATCTCAATTAGGTTTTGATATCGCCGTCGACACTCGTGGCAAGACAGCTTTTTATCCGACCTATCATGATGTGCATACAGAGGTTATTAATCTTCCGGTCACTTTGCCCGGCATTGAAGAGTATTTGCAGCTTGATGAAATCAATGAAGACAATGTCCATGAGTATTTGTTAGTGGATAGCCAAAAGCAATTGCCTCAGGGGCATATTATGCATTTGCGTGCAGCTTATGAAGGTCGTAAATGGTTACCGGTTGTCGAAAAAATGATAGTGATGTGGCGCAGTCTGAACTGGGAATTCTGCCGTTTGACTGAGGTCCGTGATTATCTTATTAATGAAACCTATAAGATACCGAACCATCAGGTAGGCTGGGCTGCTTATCCTCCCGGTAAACGTTATTTTGCCACTCAGGGAATTCCATCGGAGCAATCGAGTGATCAAACATCAGCATAAACGTCTGTTTAACAAGGAACTCAAGGAATGGGTTTACTCCGCTAAGTCCTCAAAACACGGTACCGGCCTGTTTGCTGCCAAGGCGATCAAAAAAGGTGAATACATAGGTACTTACCATGGGCCTCATGCCAAACGTAACGGAACCTATGTACTGTGGGTTTATGATCCTGATAATGATGAAGACTGTATTGGTATCAGTGGACAGAATTTATTACGCTTTTTAAATCATGAACGCAAAAAACCTAATACCGAATTTGAAGGTGCAGATCTTTACGCTTTGAAGAATATTAAAGCCGATGAAGAGCTTTGTTTTAATTATGGTGATGAGTGCGGACTGGACTAAATACCTATGGTTGGACAAGCGCGAGATGATATTTTTTCCCAGCCTCTGAACGCTGCGACGAACTTTACCTTTGATGAAAAAGTTGCGGCTGTATTTCCGGATATGATTAAACGTTCAGTGCCCGGTTACAGTAGTGTTATCGCTATGACCGGTGTCATTGGCAATCAATATACTCAGTCAGGTTCGGTTTGTTATGACTTGGGTTGTTCACTGGGGGAAAGCACATTTGCGCTGGCCAGCCAGATCAACGTCAAAGATAGCAAAATTATCGCTGTTGATAATTCTCAGCAGATGCTTGATCGTTTTGCATTGATCCTCGATAAACAGTCTCCTGCTATAGCTGTCGATCTTGTTTGTGATGACATTCTTAATGTTAAGTTTGATCGCTGCTCTGTGGTGATTCTTAATTATACTCTGCAGTTTATTGCTATTGAACAAAGAGATAGTCTGGTGAAACGAATTTACGACGCATTGTTGCCAGGTGGTGTTTTGTTACTTTCCGAGAAGATTCGTTTTGCTGATGAAATACTCGATCAGCGTATGATTGATCTTCATCATGCCTTTAAAAAAGCTAATGGCTATAGTGATCTTGAAATCAGTCAGAAACGAACGGCTTTAGAAAATGTTTTAAGGCCTGAGTTGATGCAGACACATGAAAAGCGTTTGCAAGATGCAGGTTTTAACCGGGTCGATACCTGGTTTCAATGTTTTAATTTCATGTCGATGATCGCTATAAAATCCTGATATGTTTCAACTGGAGACGATAAAAACCTTCTTGCAGGACTCACCTTTGGAATCATGGCTGGGGTCTATTGATCAGGATCTTGAGGCTGCGCTTGATGCGCGTATGCATGGCGACGAAAGCCGCTGGCAGGAAGCTTTTGCAAATTTGCTTCAAATTGATTGTGAATCGGTTGAGATGCATGATGGCCCGATTGTTATTCGAGGCCGTGATATCCCGGACCAGCATCAGCTAAAACAGCAGTTACAGGCTTTTATGCCCTGGCGAAAAGGTCCGTTTGATGTTCATGGTGTGTATATTGATACGGAGTGGCGATCTGACTGGAAATGGCAACGTGTTTCTCCGCATATCTCCGATTTGCAGGGGCGTAACGTTCTTGATGTTGGCTGTGGTAGTGGTTATCACGGTTGGCGCATGGCTGATCGGGGTGCCCGTTTTGTTTTAGGCATTGATCCGGGTAGATTGTTTTATTATCAGTATCGAGTCATACAACATTTTTTACAGCCGCAGGTGCTGCCTTTTTATATGCTGCCTTTAGGTATTCAGCATATGCCGCAAAACCTGAAAGGCTTTGATACGGTTTTCTCTATGGGCATTCTTTATCACCGTAAGTCACCTATAGAACATCTGCAGGATTTAAAAAATCTGTTACGTGATGGTGGTGAGTTAGTTCTGGAGACACTGGTTATTGAGGGAGAGCAGGGCATGACTCTGGTCCCGGAAGACCGCTATGCCAAAATGCGAAATGTCTGGTTTATTCCCAGTATAGAGACATTGCTGTTATGGATGAGACGTGCAGGGTTAAAAAATGCAAGATGTGTTGATACAAATTTGACTTCGTTAGACGAGCAGCGTTCTACCGACTGGATGCGCTTTGAGTCTTTGCGGGATTTCCTGGACCCTGATGATATCAGCAAAACCATTGAAGGCTATCCGGCACCCTGTCGGGCGACGATTATTGCTGAGGCATAAATTACTGATAGCTACGCATTTGTCCGACTAACACGCCTTGAATACGCACCTGATCTGGATGGAAGTGCATAGGTGACATATTCGGGTTGGCCGGGTGCAGTATGGTTTCACCGGGTTTTTGCTCGATACGTTTAAGCGTGGCATCTGATTCGTCGATTAATGCTACAACAATTTCTCCATTACGAGCGGTACTGCGCTGTTCGATAACGACAAAGTCACCATCAAGAATACCTTCATCAATCATAGAGTCCCCCTGTACCTGTAAAACATAGCAGTTTTTGCTGGTACGAAGATTAAAAGGGACCTGCATGTTCTGCGGATTTTCCATCGCTTCGATAGGGCGACCAGCAGCGATGTAGCCCATCATCGGCAGCTCATCATCATTGGCTGCCTGCGGAGCTTGTTCGGTAAGCCTGATGCCGCGACGCTGCTGATTCATCGGCTCAATCAGACCGGCTTCGATTAATGCCTGTATCTGTTTGTGCATCGAACCGCGGGAACTTAGACCCAGTGCATCACATAATTCTGTTAATGTTGGTGCATGCTCGAACTGGCTGCTGTTTTCTTTCAGGTAATCATAGATTTCCTGTTGGCGTCGGGTGAGTGTTGCGTTCATCGTAAAATCCATAAAAAACGTTAAAAATAGTATAGAACAAAAATAGAACAAGGCAACTGAATTTGTCTAAAAAGCAGTCTGCTAAATCACTGCAAAATATGTTTGAGCTTCTATACTTTAAAAAATTAATTTTTATTTAAAAAGCCATTAAAAAATCAAGGAGCCGTTCTGTGCAACACTACGACGTGATAGTAATCGGCAGTGGTCCCGGTGGTGAGGGTGCCGCTATGACTTTGAGCAAGCATGATAAATCTGTTGCACTGGTAGAAAAATATCATCAGGTCGGTGGTGGATGCACTCATTGGGGCACGATTCCCAGCAAAGCGCTAAGACACAATGTGCAATTACTGGCAGATTACCGTCATCATCCGTTGTTTGAGCACACCTTGGCCAATCAGAATGTCACCTACCCGCAGTTACTGAAAAGCGCCGATTCCGTTACTGCCAAGCAGGTCAGTATGCGACATCGTTTTTATGTGCGAAATCATGTCGATATTTTTCACGGCACCGCCTCGTTTGAAGATCTGCATAAACTCATTGTGCAAAATGAAAATGGCAGTCAGGACAGGATTACCGCTGACTATTTTGTGATTGCCACCGGCTCTGGTCCTTATCATCCGCCGGACGTGATATTTGATGGTGAGGCTGTGCATGACAGCGATACGATTCTTCGCATGGACAGAACGCCCCGGGTAATCACTATTTACGGTGCTGGCGTTATTGGTTGCGAATATGCTTCGATTTTTGCCAATCTGGATGTCAAAGTAAATCTGGTTAATACGCGTGATCGCCTGCTGTCTTTTCTTGATGATGAAATCACCGATGCATTGAGTTATCACCTGCGAGATCAGGGTGTCATGATCCGCCACGATGAAACTTATGATGCCGTAGAAAGAACCGGCAACGGTGTTATTTTACACGGCAAGTCAGGACGAAAATTGAAATCCGATGTATTGCTATGGGCTAACGGACGCAGTGGTAATACTGCCGAGTTAGGACTGGATAATATCGGGCTTGAACTGAATTCGCGTGGCCAGATTGATGTGAATGAAACTTTTCAGTCTTCAATACCGCATATCTATGCGGTTGGTGATGTGATTGGCGCACCCGGATTGGCAAGTGCCAGCTATGATCAGGGGCGCTTTACGGCTTTGCATATCGCCGGTGCCAAACTTGACTGGAAACTCATACAGGACATTCCGACAGGCATTTATACCAGTCCGGAGATTAGTTCTGTCGGTAAAACAGAACATGAACTCACCGATGCGCAGATTCCTTATGAAGTGGGCAGGGCAGAGTTTAAAAATCTTGCGCGGGCACAGATATCGGGTCACACCACCGGCATGTTGAAAATATTGTTTCACCGTGAATCTTTACAAATCCTCGGCATACACTGTTTTGGCGAGCAGGCTTCAGAGATTGTGCATATCGGTCAGGCCATTATGCGTCAGCCGGGCAAGGCAAATAATATCAATTATTTCACCGAGACGACTTTTAACTATCCGACCATGGCTGAAGCCTATCGGGTTGCCGCATTGAATGGATTAAACCGGAATTTTTAACCGTCAAAATGAAAATTCTCAATGATTTGAGATATTGTCGGGTCGATAATTCCTATTAAACAGGCTGAATTCAAGGTTAACGAAAACTCAGAACACATCTTTTTTTATTCTGGACTAGATTTTTATTCCGAAAACGGGAATCACGAAAAAAACCGGTTCGAATCAAACTCCGGCAAATATGCGCGGTTTTAGACCGGCATTAACACCTCTTTTGAAACCTGATATTAGGACCTTGCTTAAGTTAAGATTCTATCGATTTCCGAAAGTTAGCCAGTTGTTTTTCACGGATTCGTTGCATATCGAGATGGTAGATATCTTCCGGAAACAGGAAGCTTGCAACATCTGAATCAAACAGTCGGCGCACTTCGTATTCTTCATGGGCGACATCGCGTTTGTAACGATAATCCAGATAACTACTATTGGTATGGATAATAAACTCGACCCGCATGCCGCCGAGTCGCGCAAAAAACTTAAGCATCGGCGTTTTGCTGTTGCTCGAGCCGGATGAGCCTTTGTATTCGCCACCGGTCAATGTATCGCTGATATCTTCAAGAACCATGATGGATTCAGCATTCAATGCCGAGCGGGTCAGATGCCGCACAAAGCGCCTGACGTCGGCCCGGCTGTTTAACACGGCCATCAAACCCAGTTCGTCATCGACGGCTACCGCCGGATTTTTTTCATTTTTGCGAAGGAGTTTGAGGATCTTGGCGGCCGGGTCTTTTTTACGCACACTGACGTAAATTGGAATATTTCGGCCGTTGTAGCGAAACAGTCGACGTTTAATCAAAGTGACTTTTTCGCGTTCACCAAGATGATCCAGCGAAATATCATCAAGACAATTCAGAACCTCGACTTTTTCACAGGCGAAACTTTGCGGATCATGCAAACTGTGCAGGTAGGCGGTTTCGACTTCACCGATCTTCAGGTCGGGGCTCCAGACATGATCATTAAGAAAGCTTAAAAAGCTGGCGAACTTGGCTTCGATATCAGTCTCACGCTCACGTTGATCAATGGAAGCCGCCAGTGACATCAAAACCAGTTTACGTTTGGCTTCAAAACGAATTTTTTTATGAAATCGCTGGTTAAACTGGATCAGTAACAAATCAATCGGGCTATGGGTAGTTTCTATCTCATTACTCAGTTCGATATGTGAAGAGTAGCAAGCCAGCACATGCTGTTTCAGGTAAGTGATCACGTTATCTGCAGACAGCGCGTAGTCTTTGATCTGACTGCGGATTTCCGAGGCATCACCACTAATGCCATACAAGTTAGCGAGCAGATGATAACAACGGTTATGCAGTTTGTGGATTTTATCGGCCTGGTTTAGTAATGCCGGTACCTGCGTAAAATCATCGATGTCCAGTAAGTCAAATACATGGTCGCGAACGGCCCGGTATTTTGACATGGTCGTCTGGTCACTGGCGAAATCTCTGATCAGTTGTCTGGATCGGGGCGTAAAACGTTGTTCAAAATGACTGACTTCATCTTCGACGCGCAATGGACCATCCTGTTTCATTGCCAAAAAAATTGATTGATCGTCATTGACACTCATAATTCGAAATACCTTCAGCTATATACGGGTAGTTTACTGCAGAAGCTAAAAATACCCTATTGCATCGGAACAAATTATGGCGATATCTTATGACCATGAACAAAATAATTTTTTCTCTGGCCGAATCGCCGACTCATCCTAACTTTGCCGATCTTTATGCTTCGCTGGGATTTCAGGAGCAACGCTTTAACGCGATGCGTAAAGCCATCAGTGCCCTGAAAAAAACCAAACCCGATTATGTCGTCGGGGAATTTTTTTATGGTTACGGAAACAATTATGCCGGTGCAAACCTGAGCAATCTGGATGTTTTCCTGCATAGTCTGCAAAAGTACGCGCCTGATGCCAGGGTTATCGTCATTGCCAGTAAAAATGAACTGCAATATGTCGAAAAGCTCAAAGCGCTGTTTTCGATTCATGCCGTGCTAACCCAGCCTGCAGATGCCGAGTACATGGCTGAAATTCTGCAGGACTGATCAACCCGTCAATATCTCTGTCGTTATTAACCACAAAACGTTAAAATCGGCTGAATTTTTCCACAGCATTATTGATTATGACCGTCAGAACACGTTTCGCTCCCAGTCCCACCGGTTATCTCCATGTCGGAGGTGCCCGTACAGCATTATTCTCCTGGCTTTATGCCCGCAAACACGGTGGCCGGTTTGTGCTGCGTATCGAAGATACCGACCTTGAAAGGTCCACACAGGAATCGGTCAATGCCATTCTTGAGGGTATGACCTGGTTAGGTCTTGAATATGAAGAGGGGCCGTTTTATCAGACCAAACGCTTCGATCGATATGATGAAATCATCGATCAGCTGATGGCAAAAGGACTGGCTTATCGCTGTAACTGTTCCAGAGAACGTCTGGAAACCTTACGTGAATCGCAGATGGCGGCCAAACAAAAGCCCCGCTACGATGGACACTGTCGACATGCCGTGGTCAGTGCTGACGAGCCGCATGTGATTCGGTTTAAAAATCCGCAGGAAGGCTCTGTAGTCATTGATGATATCGTCAGAGGCAAGGTCATAGTGGCTAACAGTGAACTGGATGATCTGATTATCAAACGCTCAGATGGCTCGCCAACCTATAACCTGACGGTGGTTGTCGATGATGCGGATATGGAGATCACCCATGTGATTCGCGGTGATGACCATCTCAATAATACCCCTCGACAGATTAATATGCTTAATGCACTGGGTTTACCTGTGCCTCGATATGCTCATTTGCCGATGATTCTCGGCGATGACGGTGCGCGGCTTTCAAAACGGCATGGTGCGGTCAGTGTCATGCAGTACATGGAAGAAGGTTATTTGCCCGAAGCCTTATTGAATTATCTGGTCCGACTGGGCTGGTCGCACGGTGATCAGGAAGTTTTCAGTATTGATGAAATGATTCAGCTATTTGAGCTCGAAGCTGTCAACAAATCACCGTCTGCATTTAACACGGATAAGCTGAAATGGCTCAACCAGCAATACATCAAAGACAGTGACCCTAAACATATTGCTCATTTACTGGCTATGCACCTGGGTAATCTGGGTATTGATCCAACTCAGGGGCCGGATATTGTTGCAATTGTTGAAGCTCAACGTGAAAGGGCTCAGACTCTTAAGGAACTGGCCGAGATCAGTCAGTTTTATTACCGCGATTTTGATGAATATAACGAAAAAGCTGCAAAGAAAAGTTTTAAAGCGGCAGCGATTGAGCCTTTGCAGGTTGTTCGTCAATTACTCGATGAAGCCACCGGGTGGAGTCGAGAAAAAGTCCATGAGGCAATTGCCAATACCGCTGAGCAACTGGACGTCGGTTTTGGTAAAGTCGGCATGCCTTTAAGGCTCGCAGTTACAGGTGGCGCACCGTCACCTGATCTGGATCTGACCTTGTTCTTGATTGGCAAAGAGGCTTGCCTGCGACGTATTGATCGCGCCATTGCCTATATTGGCGACAATGCTTAATTGATTACGGAAATCTCATGAGTAGCGAAACGACAGAAATCAAAGCACCAACGAACTTTATTCGCCAGATTATTGATAAGGATCTGGAATCCGCCAAGCACAATAAAATTGCGACGCGTTTTCCGCCTGAGCCGAATGGTTATCTGCATATTGGACATGCCAAATCCATTGTGTTGAATTTCGGCATAGCCCATGATTATAAAGGTACCTGTAATCTTCGCTTTGATGATACTAATCCCGGCAAAGAAAACATCGAGTTTGTTCGTGCTATCGAAGAGGATGTGCGCTGGCTCGGTTATGACTGGGATGATCGTCTTTACTATGCATCGGATTATTTTGAAAAGCTTTATGAGTTTGCTATTGAGCTGATTAAAAACGGCAAGGCCTATGTATGCGATCTTAATGCCGAACAGGTTCGAGAGTATCGCGGTACTTTGACCGAAACCGGTAAAAACTCACCTTATCGTGAGCGCAGTATCGAAGAAAACCTTGAACTCTTCGAAAACATGCGTGCCGGTAAATATGCCGATGGAGAAAGAACCCTGCGCGCTAAAATTGATATGTCTTCGCCGAATATCAATATGCGCGATCCGGCTTTGTATCGTATTCGCCACGGTGTTATTCATCATCAAACCGGTGAAGCCTGGTGCATCTACCCGATGTATGACTATACCCATCCTATTTCAGATGCACTGGAAGGTATTACGCATTCGCTGTGTACGCTGGAATTTGAAGATCATCGTCCGCTCTATGACTGGGTTCTGGATAATATTTCTATTGATTGTCATCCGCAGCAGATTGAATTTTCCCGCCTGAATTTACAGTACACGGTGGTTTCCAAACGTAAATTGACAGAGCTGGTCAGTGAAAAGCATGTCATTGGCTGGGATGATCCTAGAATGCCAACGCTGGCCGGTTTACGCAGACGAGGTTTTACGCCAGCATCTATCCGCGATTTCTGTTATCGCATTGGTGTTACCAAAGCCGATAACTCGGTAGAAATGGGGGTCTTGGAAAATTGTATCCGGGAAGATCTAGACACAAATGCTGCGCGCCGCATGGCCGTCATTGACCCGTTGAAAATCACCATTACCAATTACCCAGAAGATAAAGTCGAAGTGCTCAAAGCCGCTAATCATCCTAAAGATGAAAGTTTTGGTGAGCGGGATATTTTTCTGACACGCGAAGTTTATATCGACAAAGCCGATTTTCGTGAAGAAGCCAATAAAAAATACAAACGACTGGTCAGCGGCGGGGAAGTGCGCTTGCGTAACGCCTATGTGATCCGTGCTGATGAAGTTATTAAAAATGATCAGGGCGAGATCATTGAGCTTAAATGCAGTTATGATCCGGATACGCTGGGCGCTAATCCTGAGGGGCGTAAAGTGCGTGGAGTGATTCACTGGGTTTCGGCAACGGAATCGGTGCCGGCAGAAATCAGACTGTATGACCGACTGTTCAAGCATCCCAGCCCGGATAGCGATAAAACGGTTGAAAACTGGCTGGATAACCTTAATCCTGAGTCACTGGTAGTGAAGGCCAATGCGATGGTAGAGAAAAGTCTATTTGAGGGTCAAAGCGGCGATACCTTCCAGTTTGAAAGGGAAGGCTATTTCTGCAGAGACAAAGAATCCACGGCTGAAAAACTGGTCTTTAACCGTGTTGTTACGCTGCGGGATTCGTGGGCAAAGATCGAACAGGACGGATGAATTTTTTTTCCTAAAAAGTACTTTACAGCACAGGGGTCTTACTCTAATATTCGCGTCTCTTTCGCAGGGCAGCTCACTAAAGGTTGCCAAGCTATAGTGATATAGCGCGAGGCAGGAAGTCGAGCTGGTCAAGCCACCATGGATAGGTATTGATTGACTTTAAGGGGCTATAGCTCAGCTGGGAGAGCGCTACACTGGCAGTGTAGAGGTC
>Ga0181582_10003499_pt1 | contig 12632 bp, 6 predicted proteins | sample 071ome_32_FD_132438 | JGI IMG/M metagenome (GOLD analysis project Ga0181582, IMG submission 132438) | Coastal salt marsh microbial communities from the Groves Creek Marsh, Skidaway Island, Georgia - 071405AT metaG (megahit assembly) | ecosystem: Environmental > Aquatic > Marine > Intertidal zone...
CGCGACCTTCACCGACGCGTCTACACCCTCCTTGAGTAGTCGCAGTCATGTGCAGCAGGTTTTCTACCTGCAACCGTGAATACAAATGGGAGTCTTCGTCAACCCGGAATTCGTCAGAAAAACGCTCAATTTTAGCTACGCGAAACAAAGATTTGCTTGCGTTGTTGGTGACGAGCACGTAATTGAATCGCGTCTCAAAAATTTGATAGCCGTGAGCTTCACGAATCTCTGCTATCCGCTGCTTTGCGCGCTCGATGTGGGGATTCGGGATGACTAGTGGCGGTCCGCCCTTGCGGGCGTGACTGGTCTTGATGATTTCGTTCAAATCCCAATCCGAATCGTCCGAGTCGCCAGCGTGAGGTGCTTGGTCATCTCGATTCCACTTATAGTAGCCCCGATCACGTCTCGCCTCCTGCAACTTGAGAGCCTTCGCTTTGCGCTTCTCTTCGGCTGCTTTTTCTTCCGTGTATATGGCTCGCAGACGTCTTGTGGCTTCTTCGGCGTCGCATCCACTGTGCGAGGTTCCATACTTACCCATTTTCGCCGTCGCGAACGGCATGTGCACTTGACAATACGCCGCTAATGATCCATGTTGATTTTTCCCGATGCGCGTCACCGCCAACTCATTGCACGTGCACACAGGTAACGCAGACAATCCGTTTGTCTTCGCAAACAGGCTCGTTCTGATTCGCAGGTCTGCGTCTATCTCCGAAATTTCTTTGGAAGCATTCAGAACAACGGTGGACAGCTCGTCGCTCAATACTTTCTCTTTGCTCTCTGAATCCTCTGACGAGAGCAAGTATTTCACAGCTGCATGCTTTTCACGAAGGATGGCTGTACGCGCCTTGGCTGCCTTCAGCTCCCCTTTGATGCAGCGGTATCGCGCTTTACTTTTCGGACTCATGGGTGGAGTTATACTCCCACGCCTGTCCTTCCTCTTCTTCTTCTTCTTCTTCTTTCTCTTAGTTTTCTTCGCTTGGTCATCATCGTCGCCCTCTCCGTTTTCCACAGCCTCCTCACCTTGCTCATCCTCTTCATCCTCTTCATCCTCTTCATCCTCTCCATCGTCGCTGCTCTCGCGCTTACCCGCATACAACACGCTGTCATCGGAATCTGATTCGGTATAGTACTCGATGTCGTCCTCGTCTACGTGACGAATGTGATCTTGCCTCGTGAGCATCTTAAGAGGCGCTAACTTGGGCGGTTCCCCGGGTTGTTCCGCTGGCTCATCGCCGATCGCATTTTCATCTCGGAGCGAAGGCTTGATCTCTTCACAATTTTCGTCGCTCGATGACGAGTCAGAGGTTGAGTTCGTATCCGACCATTTAGAGTTTCGAAATCTTGTCGGCATTTCATCGTCGTCGTCGTCATCCCACGGATCTTTCAACCCGGAGAGCGCTTTCAAGTCTTCCCCGTGGCGCCACCCCGAGGTGCGAAGGTACCTTCGGCGTTGTTTCCCACTCGAGGAGCCTGACGAAGATCCCGATGTCAAGTGACTTTCCTCGCTCATTTCGGCGTGTGTTCCAACATGCCGTGCATTCCCGAGGACGAATCCCGATCGTCGCGCGGACGCGGATACGCTCGCCTGGATGGACTCGCTCTCGCTCGCCTGTGAAATGCTCTCGGCGTATCCCACGCGCCACCCCGAGGTCACGACAGCCTCGCGCGCGCGTTGCGCCGCGACCTTACCGTCGATGAATCTCGTCGGAGGGTTTTTCGTCACCTTCGTCCAGTCCTCGCCCGGGCCCTCTACCTGCGACACGTCGCTCTCGGACGTTTCCCGCTCGCGCCAAACCTTTCGTCGCGCCGCCGCGATCTCGCCCGCGTCCGGGCGCGCGGACGCATCACCATCCATCGCGTCGTGCGCACGCGTCGCGCGGACGCACGACGCGCGACACCGAGCGCGACGACGAGTGACGACGCATCGACGCATCGACGCGCGCGCGCGTGAACACCCTCCCTCGGCCGCATTCGTTCGCGTCCGCGCCGATCGCGAGCGTCGTCGCGAGCGCGCGCGACGCCGACGAAGCGGTGGATCGACGCGCGCGCGTCCTCAGTTTTATCGCGTCTTCGTGCGCGTTCGCGGTGCGCGCGCGTGGCGTGGGCGATTCGATCGGCTCGATTCATCGTTTGGTTCGCGTCCGGTCGGAAGGAATTTCGTGCCGATCCGTCGCGCGTCGGTCGCTCGGTCGGGCTCGCACCGCGCGTGATCGCGCGCTCGCTTCGCGATGATGTCGCGAAGCGATCCGAGCTGGCGCGCGACGGTTCCGGGGCGAGAAGGGGACGAGGAGGACGCGAGCTGGCGGGCGTCTACGAGCGAGTCGGACGAGTACGCGACGGATGTGGGGGATGGAGATGATGATGATAGCGATATGCGCGCCGGTGACGTGAGCGAGTCAGATGAGGATGTAAACGAGGGCGTGTTCGAAGATGCTCGAGAGACGCTCGGTCGGGGTGGGGAAGAACGGGACGCCCTAAACACCACGGGACTGCTCGCTAAGGCGAAGAAGGCGTCGACGAAGTCGCAGCGGAGTGGGAAGACAGGGGTAACACGTTCTCGCGGCAGCAATAAATCGCGCGCTCTGAGCTCTGGGAAGTCTTCTCGAGAAATGCTTCGTCGCAAGGCTGAGAGGCGCGCGTACAAGCCAGTGACGTTTGGGTTGCTTCTTCGTTTATTCGGTTTGTACGCGGCGTTCGGCGTCTTGATTCTCGCATGCGTGCTCATAACCTCATTGGGCGCGATAATGAATCCAACGGGCGAGGTGTTGGTGCTCAATGCGCTGGAAAACATAGTGTGGATGATAATCTCGTTGGCTAGTTTTGTCGCAATACCGTCGTGTCTCGCACACGTCACGGGGTATTTGACGTGGCCACCGGTGTGGCTTGAGGCGTTCCCGGAGAGAGCAAAGCTGCTTGAGGAACTCGGAGGTAAGATTTACGTCAGGTTTCACGTCGCACGCGACGCGAAACCGCTTGCCGTGAGGCGTGCAATAGATGTGGCGGTAGATGTCTTGCAGCGTTCGCTCCCGACGACGCTGTTTGAGGTTGAAGTCGTCAGTTACAAGGATCTCGGCATTTCGGCCCCGAGTGTTAGCGAACTCGTGGTCCCGGTGGAGATGAACGATCGATATTTTGGTAGCGGTGGGTTGCTGAGCTATGCGACGCGTGCGAGTTCGGCTAGCTGGGGCGATTGGGTTGTGCACATGGGTTCTGATGCACTGTTGAATATGCGAGCAGTGGATGCGGTTCTCGCGCACTGTGCTCGCGAGACGCGCTTGGCGGCTTTGTCGGGTCGCGCTGATACGCACGTGCGCCGTTTGGCGCAAGGTGCGGTCCTTCCAGGAATCACGAGAACGTCAAACTCGTTCATCGACGGCGTTGAGAGCGCATTTCAGTGGATTCCGGCCATGGCGGAGTGCATCCGTGCAGGGGAATCTTACGGCGCGCTGCGAATGATGTACGCAAAGCACTCGCGAGTCGTGGCCCCGATCCCGAACACATACTTGGTTGTCCCCAATGAGCTTGAGCTCGCGGTGGGTTTCAACGATATGGATGTTCACGATGGGTTTGAACTCACCTCGTTCGCGCTGAGGTGCTCAAATAGCGGCGTCAAATTCTCGTGGCTGGACGCGGGCGTGCACGTGCCGATTGTGGGCAACATTTGGAAACTGTTCAAGTCTCGTGCTCGCGATCATCACAGCGCTCTTGTGCTTATGCGGGATGAAAACGCGCTTGATCACGTTCACCGCGCGTCCCTGACGCTCGCGTGTGTGAGTGGGGGCTTTTGTACGGTGGCGCCTGTTATCACCGCGTTCGCGCCGTGGTGCCTTCGACGAAGCGGCCCCGACACGTTCGCCGTGTCGTGCGTCGTCGGTTTCATCACCGCTTGCGTGACTTTCAAGTACGCCGTTGGATTTTACAAGAGCGCATCTGTCGCTGATCTTTCGCAAGGCGTCATGTCCGGCACTATTTACTACAATATCTTATTCATCCTCACGGTGGTTCTGACGCCGGTTTTCAGTGTCTTTGAGTTCATCGCGCTCTGCACCTCGGTGTTTTACAATCCCAAATATTTTGGGGCGGAGCACCGCGTCGCTCTTCGACCGACGGTGACCATACTCAAGCACGACGACGATGAAGACTTTGACTGGATCGAGCGCGGCGATCGATCGCTATTTCAGGAGAAGGAAAAGTTGCTCTCCGAAGCTGCACCTTCGAGCGCGCGATCGTGGCGACGTGATTCCAAGCGTGAAGGATAGCAATAGTGTACACCTAGCGCGTTGAAAATTTCTACAGCTTGAAATCAATCAAGATGAGCGAATCGCTCCCTTCCATCACCTCAAGCTCTCGCATGACGAACGCCCCATATTGCTCCGTGAGCAAAGACTTGAAACGCGCCCGGTTTTTCGGCGCCCGCAGCGGCGGGTCGCCAATCAAGAAGCGTCCTCCGCCGCCTCTCACGAGCTTCGGCACGAGCTCGGCAACGGGCGCGACAGCCGCCGCCTCGTACAACACGTCACACGCGAGGAGCGTATCAAACTTTTCCTGTCCGTCGTCGACGGCGTTCCAATCGAACACCTGCGTCGTCACTCTCCCCTCGAACCCGTTCGCGCGAATGGAGAGCTCGGCGCACGCGAGCGCGAGCGGCTCTCGATCCAACAGCACCACTTTCCGCGCGCCCGCGGCGCATGCCGCGAGTCCGGCGAGACCAAGACCCGCACCCAAATCATACACCGTCTTATCGCGCACGAGCGCCGGCGCATCGACGAGATACCGCGCCGCCGCGAACGCGCTCGGCCACAGCGTCGCCCAATACGGGTCGGCGTCCAGTTTCCCAAGCTCCACGTAGTGATCCACCACCGCATCTTCGTCCGCCGGTCGCGCGATGCGCATCGACAATCCTTTCCCCAAGTCCACGCGCTCCATCGCGAGCTCGAACGGCATCGCATCGCTCGCGAACGACGTCGTCTTCGTCACCCTCGCGCCGCCGCGGCCACCGCGCGACGCGAATCGTCGCGTCGTCACCGACGCGCTCGACGCCGCGCTCGCGCTCGCGCGCGCTCGCGCGCTCGCGCTCGCGTGCGCCATGCGACCGATCGCGCGGTGGCGCGCGCGCGGTGGCGCGTCCGCGGATGGCGACGCGATGGACGGTTCTCGTCCGCGTCACTCGCGCGCGCGGACGCGCGCGATGACGGCTGAGCACGGCGTCGAGGCCGCCGTCACCGGACGCGTCGTCGGTCGTCGACTCGTGAGCGCGCGTTTGGCGTTTTACGACGTCGCGTGCGACGCGTCCGAGCTCCAGGGCGCGCGAGAACGGGGACACGCGGATGCGTCCACGGCGGCGACGCGAGATGACGCGGGAAGCCGCGCGCGCGCGTCGCTCGAGAACGCGACCGCGATCGGAGACGATGTCGTGGTGGAGGTCGTGCTTAAGTTGGGTGTTGGGTCGTTCGTGAGCGAGGACGCGGTGAAGAGGGCGAGGCGAGAGGTATTTAGGTTGGGGAACGTGCTCACGGTGCGCGGGACGCTCGCGCGCGAAGACGGAGCGCGCGCGCGGTCGCAGGCGCAGTGGAGTTTACGGTGCGAGAGCGTGGATGAGGTGGTGGAGGAGTGGGAAAAGAGCAATCCGGGACGGTGTTTCGCTCGGCATCTGTACGTGAAAGCGCCGGATGGAGATTCGGCCGAGTCTAAACTTGCGCCGGGCGCGAACGTCGATCCGTGCAAATTTTTCATCAACAACGGGTATTGCGCCAAGGGTGAGGCGTGTAAATACGCGCACGATCGAGCGGTACAGCAGGCGTGGATCGCGGAGAGGAAGGCGAAGCGTCGAGAGATTGCGGTGACTCAGTACGGGGATCCACATGGGACCTCTGTGGCGAACAAGAGCATGCGCGCGTCAAAATTCGCAACCTGGTTGCGAGAAACTTTCGGCGTCGAAACCCTCAACTCAGGTTCGGGGGTGCTCGACGTAGCTGGGGGAAGAGGCGACGTCTCGTTTGAGCTTTTCACGAAGCAAGGGATCAAGAGTACGCTCGTGGAGCCACGCGCGCGAAAGCTGAACAAACATCAACACAAGTTTCTTAAACAGGCAGCCAAGATGCTGAAAACCGAATCGGGCGCATCTACGATGCCTGAGTTGTGCGAACAAATTCAAACTGAGTTCACGAGAGAGAACTGGCATTTGTTCAAGGACAGCTCGGTCGTCATCGGCATGCATCCCGATCAAGCTACCGAGGCGATTGTGGATTTTGCGCTCGAGTACAACAAGCCATTCGCAGTGGTTCCATGTTGCGTGTTTCCTGATCTATTCAATCACAGACGCGATCGTCAAGGAGCGCTAGTCACGGATAGAATGGCGCTTGTAGAATACCTCGCGGACAAGTCGGGAGGTGAAGTGGAATATCTCGACATCGAGGGCGCGAATCAAGTCGTCTTCCGTCGACGCGTCGCGAACGCAGTGTAACTACTAGTGCCATACTATTATAGCAAGTTGTTTTCAGATAGAATCTACGATTTCGATCATCGCCAAATCGCGCGAACGACGCCGAGTGCCATCGTTTTACCGCCCATTCGAAGCGTCACACGACTCAGCGTCGGAGACACCTCCGCTGGCTCGACGCATACATTTCGAGACGTTTTCACTCGCAGAATCGCGCTCTGCTCGCGGGTGATGCATCGCGGATTAGACTTGATGACTTCGCCGGTGACGGTATCGACTTGTGCGACGAGCTCTTCAATGACCGCATCGCAAGCGAGCATGTGTGAGTGTAGCACAACCTTCGAGCCCTTGAGCAGTGGCACTCGAAGCACATCCGTGGTGAGCACGCACACTTCAATCTCGTTTGTGGGAGTCATCGGATACGAGGCGTGACACAAAACACTGCCCACCTGCAAATGTAACGGATCGATGTCAACAAGGCCAACGTCTGCGGAAGTACCGATTCCAGCGAAATCTACGGGCAAACCATCGACCTCAATGCACTTCACCGTCGCCGTGACGTTTGCCGGCATCACGGACACAAGTTGACCCTTCGTCAGACTTCCCGACTCGATCTTCCCTCCGCAAGCGACGCTGCCGAGAGAACGCACTTCAGTAACAATATCAGCGATCGGCATGCGTAGCGGTTTCGGTTCGCCGCGCGGGGGAAGCTTTATAGCTCGAAGGGCGTCGATGAGCGTCGGTCCACGGTACCACGCAGAGAGCTGTGCGGGAAGAGGAGCATCGATCGGCGAGATATTCGCTCCGTCGATCCCAGAAACCGGAATAAATGTTAACTGATGGACGGTAAAACCTACCTCGCCGACCAAAAATCGCGTCAGAAGTTCAGTGACGTGTTGGAAACGCTCGTCAGAGTAGTCGACGCAATCCATCTTATTGACGACGACGATGAGGGAGTGAAGCCCAAGAGATTTGGCCAACCTCGCGTGCTCGCGAGTCTGTCCGGTGTGACCGGGCGAGGCTTCAAAACCGTTCTCGAATCCTCCCACGGCGCCGTCTATGACTAACATTCCAGCGTCCGCCTGCGCCATGCCCGAAATTGCGCTAGGCACAAAATCTCTGTGCCCCGGGGCGTCCAGAACTACCAACTGCCGACTCTCGTCAAGGAAGCATCTTTTCACACTCACATCTATCGTCACTCCGCGCTCGCGCTCCTCTGGACGAGAGTCCATGACCCAGGCCCAGGCGAAGGATGCCTTCCCGATGGCTTTCGCGTCTCTCGCATTCTTGTGCACCGCTCTATCATCCACCGCCTTGAGCGCGTACAACAATCGCCCGCACAACGTTGATTTCCCCGCGTCAACGTGTCCTAACACCACGACGTGAACGTCGCCGTGCTCGGACGAATACGCCGCGCGCTCCGCGCTCGAGGCTTCGTATCCCGCGAACGTCGCTCCGTCGCCGCCCACGCGCGCCTTACTCGCAAACTCTCGCGCCAACCCTTCCGACGGCGCCGCGCCTCCATCGCTCGCCTTCGACATCACCATCGCACCCGTGGACGCCACCGATCGCCCACCCCGCGCGGCGGCCGCCGCCGCGTCGGGCGACGGCGAGTCGAACGCGAACCTCGCGTTCGCCCCCAACCGCGGCGCAGCCGGAAACCTCGCGCTCGCCTCCGCCCGCTCCCTCTCTCGCACCTCGTTCGCACCGACGAGTTTCATCTTCGGCGTCTCGCGCATCGCCGAGAACGACCGAGTCGACGCACCGCTCGACGCGCGCGCATCGCTCGACGCGTTCGCACCACCGCGATGAATTCCACTCTCGCTCTCTTCGCACGCATCCGCCTCCTCGTCCCAGTCGTCGTCGTCGTACTCGTCGTAGTAATCGTCCTCGTCCCGTCCCCACCCGCCCTTGCGCGACCTGACGGCGCGCGCGCGTGTGCGGCGCGCGATGTCGTCGCGTCGCGGTCCGCACTCGGTCGCGCGCGATGCGTCTCTCGCTCGTGACGCGCGCGAGCGCGCGTCGCTCGGACGCGACGCTCGCGGGCACGTCTCGCGCGTCGTGCGCTCGCGCGCGTCGCGTGGAAGCGACGCGACGACGCGTGGAAGCGACGCGACGACACGTTGTCGTCTGGACGCGCGGGCGACGCGCGGGCGACGCGTTGGATGCGGCTCTCGACGACGGTGGGGTGGACGAGGCGCTGCTCACGCGTCCGGGATCGATCGTTGAGAGCGATTCGCTGGACTCGGAGTTGCGGGAGAAGACGCTGCGAGCGATCGAGCGGGCGGGCTCGCGCGTGACGGTGGGCGACGCGAGCTCGATCTCGGGCGCGAGCGTGTTCGATACGCAGCGGGCGCTGAACGCGTTGGCGGCTGATACGGGGGCGACTTTGGAAGTGTCGAGTGCGGGTGATCTCACGTACGTGTTTCCGAGATCGGCGCGAGCGGTGCTGAGCTCCAAGTCGTTCAAGATGAAGTTGGAGCCGCTCGTGAACGGAGCAAAGGGCACGCTCTCGTATTTGTTTCGAGTGGCGTTCGGGACATCGCTCGTGGCGAGTGTGATGATCGTGTATACCGCCATCTTTGCTCTGATGAGTTCGAAGTCAAGCAATAGTGATCGCGACAGACGCTCGTCCTACGGTGGGCCGCGATTTCACCTGTACCCATCCGACTTGTTCTGGTACTGGGATCCGTATTATTACCGACGACGACGATTCGCGCGCGAAATGAATTTCTTCGAGGCTGTGTTCAGCTTCGTTTTCGGGGACGGGGACCCCAACTTGGATTTCGAGAAGCGACGCTGGGAATTGGTGGGGAGAGCGATTCGTAAGAATAAAGGTGTCATGACGGCGGAGCAGTTGGCGCCGTATTTGGACACAGCCGGATACGAGGACGAGTCCTTCGTGTTACCGGCTCTGACTCGTTTCGAGGGCACGCCCGAGGTGAATTCTGTCTCAGGCTCGATCATTTACCGATTCCCGAACATGGAGGCCACCGCTGGAACGCAAAGAGGTCGCGGAAGCGAGAGCGAGGCGCTCGCGCAGGAGGAGAGATGGGTGTTTTCTCGCGCAGAGGCGGGTCAAAAGTTCCAAGCCGCTTTGCTCGGTGTCGCGAACTTTGTCGGGGTTGTCATCCTGGCAAACATGGTGAACGATCCGAACATGATGTACCGCGGACGCGACTATGTCGAGCTCGCGAGATCGTTCTCAGGCTTAATTCCCGGGCTCATGACGTACGCCGTGCTTTTTTTCGTCGTTCCGGCTGTGCGCTATTTGCGCAACCAAGGAAAAAATAGGGAGATCGACGCGCGTAACAACGCGCGGTTGCTCGCAGCGCGCCGAGTCGCAAGTCCAGACCCTAGATTAGCAGCCAAACTCGCCGCCGCCGCGAGGGCGTCGACGCTTCGCGTTGTCGAAGACACCGTGTTCTCGTCGGCAAAGGAGGGCGGCGGAGACGACTACGATCTCGCCGATTTCGATCGACGCCTTCGCTCGAAGAAGTAATCTGTAATGATGATATCACCGTTGCATTCGCTTACACGCAACCCGCGAGAATCGCACACGCTAGGAGTTCTAAGTCTAAAGTAGTTCTCAACACCGGCTTTCCCTAGATGGGCGTCAAGAGCTGAAGGATCGACGGCTTGGGCGTCGTGTTCATGCCGACGACGATGATGATGGGGATGATGGCGTAGTGTAAAGCATCAGACGTCAGTGCTCGCGCGATCGCGTTCTTCAGAGATGCCATGATGCGCTCGGTTGTGACGATTCTCACGACGGGATCGCGCCTCTGAGGGCTCCACCCCGCGCGTTTTAGACACTTTGGTTCCACCGCGCGAGGGAGGGATCGATGCGTTCGACGGTGGCGGTTACAAACTTTATTACAACTCCGAATATTAGACATCCGTCGTCAGAGCTTGGCACCGGTGGTCCCGACGCCGCTAGAGTTCTGAGCTACGTTTCGTTTTTGCGCCACTATTTTGACGACTTCGCGGAGGTTCGAGCATCCAGCGATATCAGGAGCTGATATCACAGCGTACTGCTCCGATGCGTTGATTAAGCCAACGAGCACTGGTACACCGACCGAGACGAGGCCTATCTCGTCGAAAGAGTCATCCAGGGACACCTTCTCATCTACGCCAGTGAGCGCGGCGACGGCGTTCAACACAGACTGCTCCGGGCTCAATGTTTCAATATCGCGTTTTTCCGTTTTCACAGAACCCGGCCATATGATGTTTTGGAAGAAGTTAATAAATTTGATCCACATCACCGTGAGAGGCGCGTTGAGAAGTTTATCCGTAGCGGCGGAGAACAAGGTCACTAGAGCGACAACGAAGAAGAATTCGTACCAAGCAACTGGTAGTGGTTGAGGTGAAAACCAGTAATATTCTTTCGGATAAGCCCACCAAGACCAGCTCGTTTTATCCCCAACATCTCCAACCGGTATGTCGTTTCCAGCGCGCGTTGCCCACCAGTACCACTGACCGATGATTTGATGGAATAAGAAGCAACCGTAACTCGTTGGCGCGAGGACTTTGCTGAGCGTACGCGTTTCAAGAAGGCGAGCAGTTACGCTCCCGCCCGGGGTCGAAATGAGAGCAATCCATACCGCTATTAACGGAGAGTAAAGACGCGTGATCATCACGGACCAAACGTATCGCTTGATGCCGGTAGCCCAGTTGTGGTGCTCTTCTGGTACAACTTCCCACATTTTACCGGTCACCTTGGTGGGATACGGCCAGTCGATGTCGAAGAAATGCGCCAGATGAAATGCGATAAACGCCAAAGTCAAAGTGTCAGCGATTCTTCCGTAAACTTTGCGACGATGAGATTCGCTGGGACGAACAGCATCGAACCAAAAGTAAGCAGACATCCCTGTGCCAACACATGGAACCCAGTATGGTGGGAACATCATGGTGGACAGTGCATATATATTTTGCGCATTGTCTTTCCAGCTCTTAGCTTTGTTCACGTCACTTTGCTCTGCCCATGCGGGAAACGCGTAATACAGTCCCAAAAGCCCACCGGTGATGAAGGTGGCGATGGTGTAAATGATGAACCATCTTGTGATAGCACGGGTATCTCCCTTTACTCGTGCGAGTGCGTTTTGCATGAGTGGAAACACAAGGATTATGAAATAATAGACACCATTGAACCACGTGTAGTACATGAACCAGGAGCTCAGCAACCAGAGTGGGAACCAAGTTTGCAATCCCAGCGAGAAGACGATGAGCGTCATCAGGAGCCAAGCTCCATACGGCATCTCGACTGGGCCTGTTTGACACTGAGCTAGCTTACCGTTGGCAAGAGTGAGCGTATCATTATGCGGTTGCCAGCTGAAGTCGCTGCTGAACGTCTCAGGACGACAAACAACGAGAACGTTGATTAGACCCAAGAGTAAGGAAAGCAGATACAGAGGGAAGAGAGTTTGAAATCTCGAATTGTAAAATGAGAACCACGTCCCCTTCTTCACCTCCTTTCCGCTGAGAGCCGCGCTGAGCGTGAATCCACCGAGCACAAAGAATGTGGTCGCTGGAAAGTAAAATGTTGTCGCCTTTGCCGACCACCAGTAAGGACCGTACGTCAAAGGGTTGCGCTCGTCTTCGCCTTGCCACACACCACCGATGTGATTGAACATGACTCCTACAGCCATGCAGTAACGTAATCCAGACAGACCTTGCGAAGTGCTGGCGACCTTGTGTGCGGGCTTCAGCGAACACGCTCGCGCGAGTGCAGACTTCGAAACACCCAGTACTTCAGCCAGTCCAGCGCGTTTGTATTTCTTAGTCGATGTCTTGGGTAAATCTTCATCCTTGACAATTTTCCAGTACACGGGGATTTCAAATCGTGACAGTTCTTTGGATTCATTCACCATACGTTTGATGGATGTCACTGCGGCGTTTTCATCGCCCACGTAATCATCGGGCAAGACGATTGCAGCGCCCACTTCCTCTCCCCAGAGCGGCGAGGGGACGCTAAACACCACGGCTACGCGCACGAACTTGTGCTGCACAAGGACAGCTTCAACTTTGAGCGGACTCACTTGTTCACCTCCGCGCTTAATTAGCTCTTTGCTTCGACCCGTGAGATAGATGAAACCAGCATCATCCAACTTGGCGATGTCACCGGTTCTCAAATAACGCTTTTCGCCAATATAAAAATATGACTTATTGTTTGCCTCTTCTGCATCGCGATATC
>Ga0181582_10003506_pt1 | contig 12621 bp, 9 predicted proteins | sample 071ome_32_FD_132438 | JGI IMG/M metagenome (GOLD analysis project Ga0181582, IMG submission 132438) | Coastal salt marsh microbial communities from the Groves Creek Marsh, Skidaway Island, Georgia - 071405AT metaG (megahit assembly) | ecosystem: Environmental > Aquatic > Marine > Intertidal zone...
AAAACGTTTGGGAGATTTGATCGCGGCGGAGGAGACGCTGGAGATGGAGAGGGACGCGTTGATGCGGGACGTGGTGATGCTGGGGGCGGAGAACACGGCGCTGGAGATGTTGTTGTTCGAGCACGGCGTCGACGCGAACGCGAACGCGGGAGGGTGACGCGAGGTTCGCGCGCGGGTGTATCATCAGTAGCGCCATCGCGGCGGATTTTGTATCATAACGGGAGAATGCGCCAACGCGGTCGCGGACGGTTTCCCGAGACGCGCCGAACCGGCGCGTCGGAGTCGGACGAGCGGGTGGAGTTTGTTACGCGCGACGGGCGCGACGACAGTCCACCGCGCGGCCGCCGCCGCACGGTCGACGCGCTCGGTCGACGCGCTGACGATCGCGTCTTCGCATCGGCTCGGTGCGAACGAGCGGACGGGCGCCGCGCGGAGTTCTCGACGACGAATCGTGGGCCGAACACCCGCGGACGCAACTCTTGCAGGCAGAACGTCGCCATGAACGACCGTGCGACGCGATGCGCGCGTGATCGAACGCGGCGAAGGGTTTCGATCACGGTGACGGTATTGGTCGCGCACGCGGTGCTCGCGCGATCGGTATCGGCGTACTCGTACACGGCTGGGTCGTACTGTTACTCGACGGAGGCGTGCAAATCCGGCGGGAGCGGAACGTTCGACTCAAACCAGAGGAAGATGTGCGAACTGCTCTCGAGCACCACTAAATACTGTATCGTTCCCAAAGATCCGACTGATGCACTCTCCGGATGCTCGCGAGAGCTACTGTACCACGGCTGGTGTGACGCGAACAAGTACGTTTTTGGTTCTGGTTGTTTGGCCAAGTACAAAACGACAGACTCGTCCGCGTGCTCTAATTGCAACTTTGATTCGTACACGACGGCTTACTGGAGCGTGGGCGCGCCGTATCCTGTGCATCCAGGCATGGTTAATCAAGGTCTCCGTGCCTGCGTGCTCGAGTACGTGAAGGCACAGATTTCAGCAGAATTCACTGCTCAAGGGATGACCGCTGACGCGAACTCGCTCGAGGCACTCGCCAAGCAAGAATTTCCCGATGAGCAAATGCTGGATGCAGACGATTATAACGACCAATTCAAAAGTTATTACCTTCTTGATGCCGACTTCAACGCGTTGGATGCAGAGATGACGGATGAACCGCTCGACGAAGTTGATGGAAACCTGAACGAGTCTCAGTTGACTAAGACTGTCGACGCAAAATGCTCTTCGTCCTCTGACGACCAGATCTGCAATAAACTATGTGCGGGAGACTTGGGCATCAGTCTGGAGTACAAGATCAGGATTCCAAAGGTGTGCGCAAGAATCAAAGTTGCTGGGTACAAATTTAAGAAGTGCATCAAAGTTCCTACTACAAAGTTCAAGATTCCAAACAAGTGCACAAACTTGTGCGTCACCATCCCCGGGTACTGCCAGATGGAGCAAGCGCTGAAAAGCTTGGAGCAGTTCAAGAGTATTAAGTCACTGGCGGATTTGAAAGACGTGTGCTTGAATCTGGGAGCACCGAGCGACATCTGCAACAAGCTCGCTGAAGCTGACGCCGCGTTCGATGCTATGACAAAGTGGACGAAGATTGGTGCGGCGACATCGTTGGATGCGTTGCTTGATTTGAAATTACTGCCATCAGTCTTACAAACAGCTCTTGATGAATCCATAGAGGCTCTAAACAGCATTGCCGAAGGCCTCGAAGCAAAACTCCGAGCACTTGTGACGGACGTCTTCGGAAATGTCGCGGGAACATCAAGTGAGATAATTACTTTGATCGAAAACACCGTAAAAGACTCGTTGATTTCATCATCGGGCTCTTCAGCAGCTCTCGGCGCCGCGCTAGAGGATCGGCGCATCGCACTCATCGACGACATTCACCGTGGTGTGCTGGCCGCGTTCCAAGGCGAGCCCATGCCGACGCGTTCAAGGCGCCCGCTCGTTCCGAATCTTGGTGCTGGACCGTACTGCTACCACATTCCAGTCTTGTGCGACGGTGAGAGTGTATATCCCATGCCTTGGCCAAAGGCTTTGGAGAATCACACGTCGTCACCCGGTGCGTTCATCCTTAATAAGCCAGATCTAGAGTTTAACCTGTGTGGCGAGATCACGGAGTTCAAAGTGAGCGAAGCAGTCGCAAGTAAACTCTTAAAAGCGTTTGGTGACATGTTTGAGGCGCTTTTCCAAGCTCTTTATGCCGAGAGTGGCCTGAAAAGCGTCGTTGAGGAGGTCAAAAGTCTGAAGTTGTTTGCTGCGTCATTATCAGCGCTCGGATCAAGCGAGCAGTCGTTCATCTCCGCTGATGAACACAAAGAGGCTTTCAACAGGTACATGAAACTCAAAGAACGAATGAAGCAGATGGAGTCGACTATTGTGGCCGAACTTTTGAAATTATCTGACACCATTCACTCTCCTGAGGTCTTGAGGACATCTCCAGCACGATCATCGGAGCTGAGCGACGTCCCCTCTCTTGGTGCAAACACGTTTCAGCGGATCATAGACGACTTTTCGGACGACTTGCAAGAGGCTCTAAAGCTCATGGCGGACAGCACGAGTGTAAAAGCAGAAATGTCGCTCAACGTAAAAGGGGACAGCTCAGTACATGCTAAGGCAAGCGTATACAAGATTGGAGACTTTCTCGACAACTCTAAGTTCCGAAATCATTTTTCCGGCGTGCATATCATTCCTTTGTATCCAGGTTTGTCCGCTGCCGTTGATTACGACGTGCAGCTTTCACTGCCTTACTACGCGCACATTGACAGTGAGGCATCACTCTCCTTCACTTGGGATGTGACGTTGCCCATCTCTGTTGAGCTTTCGAATTCTCCAAACGTGGGAGTCGGTGAAGTTAGCGTGAACATGATGCCGAAATGGACTGGGGCCGCAAAATCCAGCGCGCAGCTCGGTGCCAGTGTGGCCATTCAGAAGGTATACATAGCGCTTTGCGCGGGCACCGCTTGCGTGGGTCCGAGAATGCGAGCTCGCCAAGACGTGTACGTCGGGGCGGATGCGTGGGCTTACGCGAACTGCAATTCTGGATACGGCGTGCTTGAACCGAAGTGGACCGACGGTTTCTCATATTCGAGTTCAAATAAAGAGAAGTGTCTTGGATCGCTCAGCGGCGCTGGTGGTTACCTGCAAATTCCCAAGACGAGCGATATACAGGCTTATGTACTGTTTGCTCCAATGCCAGTTGCGCCTGGGGCCAGTGCCGCCTCAACGTCTGCATCGCTCCTCGGCTCGCGCTTCGCTAGTCTCGGCGAGGACACCGACCAGTGCGATGCAGCACCGGCCGGTATGATTTTGCACGACTTCACTGCACTTATCCAGAATGTCGTCTCACAAGGTGCTGATAACTGGATTACAAAAGACCTTTTTGCGGTCTGTACTGCCAGCGGAGCTTGTCCTCCGTTACCAGACCCGCAACCATACATCAGGACTGCGAGTACTGGATTGTACACATACAATGCGCTGTGTTGCGGTGACACAGCGTCACAGCGTTGCAATGAGGCGCAGTCATCCACGTATGACACGTTCTGCGCCAGTTTGTGCGATAGCTGCGTCGGTTGTGTCGCCTTCGACTACCAAGCCAGCACCGGGATGTGTGGCTTCAGCAAAAGCACTCTCACGAAACCAAAAACTGGTTTCACACACTTCGGACACGGCACAACGACCGCATCCAAAGTCTCGCTCGGCTCAACATCGCATCCGTCCGCGGCGTCGCCCGCGGTTGCCGCGTCTCTCGTTGCGTCCATGGTTGCCGCATTCGCCGCGACGATTCTTCGCCGCCGACGCGCCGTCGACGCGCGCCTTCCGAGCGTGGAGTATGGCAGTCTCAAGTGAGCGGACGCGATAACCGCATGTACCAAATTTTGTTCCTAGTTGCCATTTTGCTTGTCATTGAAAGCACTATCCGCTGCATCGTCGTATCGGCGAGCGCCTTGCACTCTTCCATCGTACCAGTGACGCGCTAGATTCCATCTACCTCGAGTCGGAGTCTCAACTCTTCGAGCGTTGTGTTTGGCAATGTATCCTCGCGCAACCTCGTCCCGCGGGCAAAACGCGACAGTGCGACGGCGCGACCTCACGAGATCGAGGTGCCCGCGTGCACAACTGTACAACTAGTAGATAGAGCTATTGCGGCGGTTTTTGTATTGTAACATCGTGCGCTAGAACGCGACATCTTCGCGACTGAGGTCTAAAACTGGAAATGGCTAGGAAGGAAATAGATGAATGGCTGCGCGTGCGTAATCATCCAAAGTGCGAGAAGAATTCGTAATCCGGATGAACTGTCTTTCGCAAGCGCAACCACGAGTACGCACCATCCATGAGGGCATTCATCCACTCCGTCACGCTCTCGTTTGCGGCCCAAACGTCGCCTTGCATCTTGTACATGGAAAGGCCGAATGGACGCAACACGCGCACAAGCGCTCCCTCAGGTGCGCGCTCCCGAGCCCGAATCACGCGCTCGGCAATGAATTCTTCTTGTACTTTGGACATGCGCGGAGGAAGCGGACACGCGATATCCCCGTCCCTGAGTTTGCCCGCGTACAGCGCGTGGTACGTCAAAAAGCACCCCTGCACGTCGTGCAGCATCGTCCCCTGCGGTATGCGATAAATCGGATACCACGCCACGCTCATCCAGCTATTCGGCGCCAAGTCATCACTCGTGAGATTTCGTAAATCTTCTCTCTCCTCCAAAATCGTCTCGATCGTCTCTCGCAGCGCCGCTCGAGAGTACGGCGACGCCTTCTCGAAGAACTCGTACACGAGCGTCGTCCCCCCGCCCTCTGCCCGCGCGAACAGCTGCACGCCCGACAAAAACGGTACGTAATACTGAGACACATCCTCGCCCTCCTGCAACGCGAGCGGAACCTCCGCGCCGAACGCGCTCGGCTCGGCGAACGCGTCCCAGAGCTCGGATAAGGCGTAGGCGGGAGATTCCGAATCAGCGTTTTCGACGTCTGCGCTCGCGTGTTTCGTGGCGAACACGGGCGTGGCGCTCGCGACGAAGGCTTCGATGTTGGACATCGCGAGCGGCGCGCACGAGGGCGCGTCGCCGGCGTCGGGCGAACTCGCCTCGCGCGATGGCATCTCGCGCGCGGGTGAGTGAGGACGCTCGCGCGCGGCGCGCCGCAACAGCGGCGATGGATAAACATGATTTTTACACGAACGGCGTTCGATATCGTGGTGTTATGTAGTGTTATTCAATCGCGGTTCGCTCACGCGACCGTGACGGTGGCGACCGCGTTCGGTGCGGTCAAGAGAAGTCGAAGCTTGGCGTACGTGCTCGCGGCGCGCAACAGATTCGCGCCGACTCGAAGGAGCTTCGGCAGATGGCTCGTCGTCCCCTCTCGCGTCTCCTCTCTGCGAGCCCATAATCGCACCTCACTCTCGGCGACGAGCAGCGCGAGGTTACTCGCGCTCGATGCGCTCCTGCGCATGGCGACGCCCTTCCTCCGCAGCAGCGCGTTGGACGCCCACTGAAGCCACGCGCCGCGGTACTCGTTCAGACGATCGCGCGCCGTGAGCGAAAACCACCGCGCCTGTCGACACGCCCGAGCTATGCGAGTACTCTCGTACGTGTACCGCTCGTGGCACACCCTGCACGTGGTCTCCGCGACCCCTCGCGACTCCAAACCGACGAGAAACCACCGCCGGAGGCACCTTCGATGCACGAACCGCTGCGACCCCGCGCACGCGCACGGTTCGATCAACCGCCCGCATTCAGCGCCCGTAAAACAAAATCGACACACTCCGCGTTCATCCGCATCCACATCGTCCGCTTCCGAGCCATCGATCGCCTCCACGACGTCCCCGTCCTCCGCGTCGCCGCTCGCGCTCGTCGCCCGCGCGCCGACCCGCGCCGCCTCATCCTCCTCCGACGTCCCTACGACGTCCCTCCGCGTCGTCGCGCCCGCGCGCGCATCCCCGACATCATCATCCTCCGCCTCATCCTCACTGCTGCTCGCGTCACCCTCGCGATCGAGCGCGCGTCGACGTCGCGCCTCGTCCGCGTCCGCGCGTCGCGCGAGGTCCCACAGCGCCAGTCCCGTGAGCACGACCGGGCTGCTCATCGCGCGCGCGCGTGGAGACGCGACGCGACGCGCGCGAACGAATTATCACCCGTCGAGCGACGCGGCGAGAGACGCGCGCGCGTCGTCGCGCGACGCGTCGTCGCGCGCGGTGGCGTCGCGCGCGCGGTCGACCGCGCGCGCGAAGCGACGCGCGACGCGGAACGTCGTATTGCGCGTCGTGCACGCCCGTGTGTTCGCGCGACCGTTGTGATGACGTACACCAGGCGCGCGAGGGCGATGATGGATGTTCGGGACGGGACGGTGGCGTTGGCGCCGCGCGGGCGTGGATGCGGGAATCGCGCGCGCGCGCGCGCGATGGATGCGAGCGCGGCGCCGAGTGATCGGCGAGAGACGATGGTGAACGCGGCGAGCGTGACGCTTCCGGGAGATGGACGGAAGGCGCCGCCGGGTGCGGCGGTGCACATGACGGAGCGGCAGTTGTACGCGTTTCGTCAGCAGATCGCGGCGTACGCGCACATCTGTCAACAGTTGTTGCAGATCACGACGGTGAGCGCGACGCAGCAGACGCAGCGTCAGAGGGACGTGCGGATGGATGTGCCGGGGACGAGCTCGGTGTTCTCGGCGCCGGGTGCGGTGGGTGGAGGTGGACCGGGGGTCGGGTCGTCGAACCACGCGCACGCCGCGCGGCCGGCGGGCGAACATCGATATCCGGGTCAGCGAGGGGAGGATAAGGCTGCGCGAGGGCCGAGATGGAGTGGAACGCCCAAGCAGTACGAGATTTTGGAGGATCTCTTCCTCAAGGGAGAACAGCCGCCGGTGCGGGATCGTCTGACGGAGATCACGGAGTTGTTGAAGGAACACGGACCCATTCAAGAACAGAACGTGCACAACTGGTTCCAGAACAGACGCAGCCGTGAGAAGAAGAGGATAGCCGAAGAGGCCGCGGCCATGGGTCAGTAGAGATAGCGCAATTTTGATTTTAGTTTTTGTCGAGAACAAACGCGCGCGGACGACGGACGCGAGCAATGATGAAGCACAATCGTATTACTGTTTCCGCGCGTCTAGAGCTCACCGCGTCGGCGCAGGCGCATCTTAATTTCGTCCAAGCGCTCCGTTGCCGTCGGATTGTTCGGCGACAGCACCAGGCTCTCTTCGTAGCACTTGATGGCCTCCTTGAGCTCCTTCTTCTTCTCGTACGCCTCGCCGAGGTTGTTCCAAGCCGTGACGTACCCAGGCTGAAGCGCGACGGACTTTTTGAACTCAACGATCGCGTCATCGATCTTATCCGTGTTCGAGTACCCGAACCCGAGCGCGTTGTGCACCAAAGCCAAATCCTGCTCATCGCCGTCCCAGTTCGCCGCCGCCGCTTGCAGGTTTCTCACCGCCTGCGTGAACACCTTCTTTCGCAATAAAATGCTCCCCATCTCGAAGTAATCCTCCGCGCTGGCGTTCCCGGCGCGAATCCTCTCCCCCATTCTCTTCGCCTGGTCGTCCAGTTCCCGTCGAATCAAAACCTGACGCACCACGATGAACGCCGACCCGCCGAGGATCGCGAGCAACATCCCCAGGTAAAACGTCTGTATCCCGCTTTCGAGCTCACCGATCTCCCCCACCGGCACCGCCCGCGGCGCAACATTCTTCCACACCACCTCCCGAGCGCTTCGCGAATCGATCACGACGCGTCGCGCGACGCGCAGCGCGTCCGTTCGCTCCGTCCCGCGCGCGGATAGACCCGTCCGCCTCGTCCTCGTCCCATCGCTCGAGCGTCGCGCGCGAACGGACGCGGACGCGATGGACGCGCGCGCGATGGAGAGCATCATTCGTTCCGTGGCGATCGCGCGCCGACGTGCGCCGCGTGCGCGCGCGCGCGCGTCTCGGGGTGGCGTCGGGACGCGCCGAGCGTCCGATGGCGCGACCCATCCGACGACGCGATCGCGCGTCGTCATCGCGCGTCGCGAGCTATGGCGATGCGTCACGCGATGACGACGACGGCACGCGTCGCTTGGACGGATCGCGCGCGATGCGGTCGCGTCGCGCGCGCGCGGTGGGTCGCGCGCGCGAGCGATGCGGTGAGACGGGCGGAGGATGGGTCGGTGCAGTTGGGCACGGCCAAGTTACCGGCGAACGTGGACGAGGGAGCGATGTGTGACGCGCTGTATCAGTGGGCGGCGTCGTTGACGAGCAATGGGGCGAATCTGCCGTTCGCGCTGGCGCAGAGCGCGGAACGCACGAGCGATGGGTTCGAGCTGACGTTCCTGGTGCGGACGGGCGACGGCGCGGAGCTGCAGCCGGTGGGGTCGATCGCGGCGAGCTGCGAGGACGCGCCGAACGGAGAGGGACGAGTGTTGATGATTCGTGGATATGGAAACGTCATGGACTGCGTGGATACGCCGGTGGTGATGGGAGGGATGCCGGCGGCTATCAGGCGCGCGGTTGCGTACGCGTCGTGAGATGAAACGTCGCGCTCCGTCTCGTGCGAAAATAATTTATAATTTACACATTTAGCAGCACGCCGTGGTGATTGTGGTGATTTAATCGCGTCGCTCCCGCTCTCAGGCGGTCGGTCCGGGCAGGATGGAGTTGTAGTGCACCTCGGCGAAGAAACTAATCCAGAGACTCCTCGGCGAGCTCGAGGACTGACCACCGCCGCTCGGCTGAATTTCTATGAAGCCGGCATCCATGTACGACGTCAGGACGTTGATATCGACGCCGTAAGCGTCTGCACACGCCTGAAGCGTGATGTTGTCGCCCCATTCTCCCGGCTGCGCCATACGTCGAACGTACTCGTTGATGTCCAACGGCGCGCAGTACGGCGCGTAGTCATCCGAGTGCTTCGTCAAGTGCTCGACGACCACCGCGCGCACTTCTTCGTGGTGCTCGCCGTCGTCTCGGAAGAGCTGATCGCTCAGCGCTCGAAACTGACAGTTCCCGTCGCCGACCATCGTCTTCTCCTTCAAACCATAAAAGTCGAGGCGTAACAAGAGCCGACCGTGATCAAAGTCCACCGCGCTCGCTGTCGGCGGCTTCTCACTCTCCGGATCGACGATGTGTGGGTTCGGTTTTGGTACGAACGTAGATTGTAACTCACGCGCCGCACCGTCGCGCGCTCGCACAGCGCGCTTGATCATTCGGTCCCACGCGTCGTTGAAGTCCAGCTCCAACTGCGCATCCTCGCTGAGCTGCCTCGCAAGCGCAGCATCGCGCTCGATTTGTTCGTCCAACGCCGCACGTTCACTTTCGTCAAGCGATAGGCACTTCGCGATCGCCTCGTCGTCTCCTGTGAGCGCGCTCTCGTCCTCCATCGCGGTCACTGCAGAAGGATTCAACCGGTGACAGTTACGCCCTCCAACCGCCCTTAAACGAGATTTCGACGGCTCTCTCGAGCGTGCGCGAGTCTCCGCGTTCTCACGGCATGCTTTTGCGCGTTACTAGACGTTCGGCGCGCACACTGGAGCCATGGGACACCAAACAGTGAGCATCTTCATTACAGGCGTAAGGCACTTAAAAATCGAGTAGCGTCGTCTCATATCGATATCAATTGGTCTTGATTTCGCGTTGCAACTCACGACGAGCAGAACGCAGCGTCTTCGGTGAAGACATTGGAGTCGGTGACACTCGTCTCAGGGAGATCGAGCGGCAAACCACTCGCATGTCGCACAATGAACAGAGCGCTCGAGGGTCCACCAACAATCCAGCATTCTGGGCAGAGCGCGATGTTAAGCAAGTTCAGCTGCACTCCTGCTTCTGAGATCTCGGCACTAGCGTAAACTCCGCATCCGTTTGCGTCTTCAGATGGAGGTCCCTCGCGGGAGCGAATGCCGATGAAGATGCAATCCACGACGAATTCCTCGGGGGACGCAACACGCGGTCCGTCTGAGGCTGGATCGATGACAATTCTGTCAAACGGGAGTGTAACGGATACGCCATTGAGACAGACATCATCACGAGCGACACGGCCAAAGTTGATGATGGTTCCGGTAATGACGGCTTGCACCGCACCTTCGCCGCGCAGAAGTTGTAGACTCAATCGTGTGTCTGTCTCGCGCAAACGTACGGGTGCTGATTCCACCGGGCAAATGGTCACATCTCCCGGTGCACACGTTCCCGAAAGTTCATCTACCGGTGGTGCTGGTTCAGGCATCGGAGCTGATGGTCCCGGAGCTGCAACCGTCGCGCCAGGGATGATGGTGATCGTAGAGGCGGGTATTTGAACTGGAACACCTGGCTGCAGCGTGAAGTATGTCGATGTATCCGGCACAGGAGGCGGCGATGGTGACGAAGGAGGGCTGGGTGGCTGCATGATCGGAGGCGGCGACGGCTCGATAGGATACGGTGCTGATACAGGTGGTCGCTCTTCTCGGCGCGGGAACCAACCACTTGTCCACGGCACGTTCGGACCTCTATCCCAAGCTGCGACTGTTCCAGGACCGCGTTCCAGCGTGTACCCACCGCCAATCGATCTCTTGAGCCAGCATGAATGATAAGCAAAGTCGACACAGTTGCCAGTGCAGTAAACCCATGTGTCGCAATCGCGCGTTTGCCAACAAGCAAAACAGCATGCTTCTTCTGTGTCAACGATGAATTTCGAACCGTCTCGTAGGAGGATCCCCTTGAGATTGAGGCCTTTCTCGCCGTTGCAAACTGGCCCGTCTGGAGAAGGCATCGGCGTTGATCCTGGAGAAGGCATCGGCGTTGATCCTGGAATAGCAGCAACCGGTTGAACTGGTTGCCCTTGTAGATCACGCCTGCATGTAGGGTTTCCAACAGATGGTCCGACGTAATCGAACCTTGCCCCAGATCGAGAGAGAACACTGAAAATCGTGCTATTCTCCCCACTGCCCTCCAGCTTGCACCCCGCGCACAAGGTGACGTTTGAGAGCGATACCTCCAGCAAGATGACTTTCGGCGACGGTCTGCCATCGTTTCTGAATACGCCGTCGGGAGAGTATGTCGCCATGAAAAACTGCAAACCTCCACACGGGTTCATGCTGGGCGTTTCAGAGGAACCATCCACGACACGAACGAGTGGACATTCGATGATGTACTCTTCCAGTGGATCTTGCACTTCTCTCCACGTGCCGTTTGCATCGTTCACCCATGCGCTCAGTACGATTGGAATGTTCACATCAGTGAGTACGAGGGTATCTCCGTTACTATCGACGCCAATCGAACCACGGAACTCGTATCGATCAAATGGAGCCACGCGATAGTCTCCATTCACACTGACACGTGTACCAAACCATCGAAGTGATGCTCGTACGCGAGAGAGGATGTCTCTGCATCTAATGGTGGGGACATTGACTTCGGGTTCTTCGTTGCCACCGAAACCGGGACGGAACGACGGTCGAGCGTACTGCGACAAATTGAAGCCAGTGAGTGGACGCGTCGGAGCAAGTTGGTCTTCTCCAAAGAACTGATCAGGATCGGGGAAGAACGGAATTCCACCGAAAAATTGAAGCAGCTTTCTCCTGGAGGATCCTTCGAGAGATTGTACAGCGTCGTTCCACGTGCCTTGGATGTCACATTGAAGCGCTCGGATGACTGGAGTGAGAGAGTTCAGCGTTGCAGTGGAATCATGTGCGACGGTGAAAAGTACACCGTCTCGCACACGCCCAGCGATCGCTGCATTACGAGGAATCGTCAGATTTGTGAGGGAGATTTCCACGCGATCCAAACTTTCTCTGATCGTCACTCTGTCGCACAGTCCGTCGTCGATTACTTCTCCTTGAGCGGAAATTATGGTGAGACCTGCGCAATCCACACGGGGCACGCTACGGGCATCGACAAACTCATTTGAATTTCCATCTCTTGGTCGATAACCGATGACAACTGTGACTTCTGGAATGTAAATTGTCTCGTTCGAGCAACATCCGATGGCACCGACGACTTCGTACTCTGTTGTGTTCGGCTGCGAGCTTGCCACGAGGAAGTTTTTCAACTCTCGCACGGTGTCACACTCGCTTTGGCCGGGTGCATCGCTTGGAACCACTCGTCCGTTTTCCACAACAATCCCGTAGCCTTCAAGTGGACGCGTGATGGGAACATTCGGACCGACGGGAATGGACGTGCCGTTGTCTGGACGCTCTGCTAAGACAGTTTGAATCCCAAGCTCTTCCGCCAGCGCTGGGCACTTCTCTGTGAAGTTGAAACCGCAGCCAAGAGGTGTGAACCCCACGAACTCGCGAAGGAAGAAGATGTTTTGGTCGTTGATGAAACTAAAGTCGTCGCACAGACAGCTTTCGTTGTAAAGCCGCATGGCCGTGCTGCAGCATGGCGCAAAGTCAGAGATGCGCGGAACACTGCCAACATTTTGCTGTATGGCACTACAGTATTTCTGCGTCACCACAAGCGCGTCTGCACAACTCGCGTCCTCACGAAGCGAGCCGCCCTCATCGATGACTCGGCTCCAAACTTCATCGGGGATTATGAACTCCGGCAATCCCGTCGGCGTGCTGAGAAACTGACTCAAAAGCTGTTGATCCTCACAGACATCGCCAACCTTGATCCTGAAACCGCACGCAAGCGGCGAAAACGCCGCCAGTTCACCTATGGATGGGCGAACATTCTC
>Ga0181582_10003507_pt1 | contig 12621 bp, 8 predicted proteins | sample 071ome_32_FD_132438 | JGI IMG/M metagenome (GOLD analysis project Ga0181582, IMG submission 132438) | Coastal salt marsh microbial communities from the Groves Creek Marsh, Skidaway Island, Georgia - 071405AT metaG (megahit assembly) | ecosystem: Environmental > Aquatic > Marine > Intertidal zone...
CGGTCGCGCCTTGAGGTCCGGTTGCTGCTAGCGAAACCGCCGAATTCTACTAATCCCCCTTGGTGGAGCTGGGGGGAATCGAACCGGGTCACGCATCTGTCGGGCTGATCTGACCAGTCCGGTTGGAGGTCCAATGTCCCTTAAAATGAGGCTTCTTGTGCCATGTCGTCCCACCGGTTCCGTGCCGTGGGGCCCTGTCCTTGCGGTTCTGTGACCACTCCGTGACCACGGCGGTCAGGTAGCCGCACGGCGCCCCGGGCCATGCCGAAACCGGGACTGCGGGCTGCAATCAAAAGTTACAGGCCGCAGTTTAAGCCGAGATTGAAATTAGCAGATTTGTTATGTTGCTTTGACCGTTAAAAGATTTACCTCAGCACCAAAGTGACGCCACGAGCCGAGCCCCACCGTCTTCACGCACTTTCAAGCTCCACGATCCTTCACTCAGTGCGGCCAAAAAGCTGAGACCTACACCTCTTTTTCCGCGCCGTTGGAGCGGACCCGTCCCATCGTCAAGAACCTCGATGGAAACACGGCGGGAGGAGTCACCGGGACGAAGGAAAACGCTTACTGTCTTCGAAAGACCGTGACGGATTGAATTCGTGACGGCCTCTTGAATCACCATAAAGAGCACAGCGCTCCGGAGTGGAGAGATGGTGTTTAATGCAGAGTCGACCTCGATCGTGGCGATGGGTTTCCATTCCTCTTGCAGTTTTTGGATTCTCTCCTCGAACGACGCATTTTGCTGGTGTTGGAACTCTTCCTTGGCCTCGGAAATAATTTCGAGAATCGCACTTCTCAGTGCTGGAAGGTCGTTTGAGTCCGGAATGCCACCCGAGAGCCGTAGTGCGAGAACTTTGTTCTGAACGGTGCCGTGCATATGTTGGGTGAGCTGTCGGAGCGTGGCCTGCACTGTTGCCCTGCCCCACTCACCTGACGTCCAAGAGGGTGACGAGCCTTTTTCCTCACCTGAGGCGTGGAGCACCCTCGGACCATCGGGTGGTGAGCTGGAGAGAGAAAACAGAGCCGAAGTCGCAAGAATGTGGAGTCCATTGATGAAGAGTCCGCTCAAGAAAATGTGAGCTTCGATTTGTGGCCAAAAAAAGCTTTGGTTGATCGTGGTTTGCAACGGCGCAAGCACAAGAAAGGGGAGGAGGTAGACCACAACCGTGCGAGGGCACACCCGGGTGAGCGACGGACGTAAGAAACGTCGCGCGAGGGACAGAGAGGCTCCCACCGTGATGAACCCGATCGCGCCTGCGAAGTAGGACGCCTCCGCACGCTCTTGCCCGTAAACGGGAAACTGGTTTGTCACGATGATGCCGAGAGCGTATATCAACGCGACCCACCACGTTTTGGCGTAGGGGTCGAAGGCAAGAACACTTCGAGCCGCTCCCCTGATAAAGAGCGGCTCGAATCGAGTTCGGCTGGATTGAAGGAGCTGGCGGGACAGAGGCTTTATCGCGTCATCAATGACACGCTCGAGGACGGTGGAACTCTCAGCTCCTGGGGGTGACGCGTCAATCACGTGATCAACGCGCGCTTGCAGCTCATCGAACGCTCGGGAGGCTTTGGAAAGGAGCTGGGGCAAACCTTCTGCGTCTCCGCTCTCGACTTCCTGGAGTCGCAGGACCCTGCGCCTGTAAAGGCGTTGCCTTTCGATTATCGAGCTCATCACCACGACGGTCGATCCGATGGCGGCTGCAAAAGCTAGAGATACCGTCGTAAAGGGATAGGCGGTCACTCTGAGCCAGGCCGAAATAAGCCAATGGATGCCAAGGGCGACGATGCCGAGAAATCCGCCGAAGAACACGACCTGCCATGCTGGGATGTCTCGTTCGAAGCGGTGCTGAAATATGGTTGCCTTAGCGCCTTGAGAGATTCCCCAAATGCATGTCACTACGATGGCGTTAATAGTAAGATTCAGCATGACAGCCAAGAAACCGAAATCGGTCCTGAACGCCAAGGCTGACACTACCGCAAATACGTAGCCAACGGGCGCAAAATGGGCATTGGGTAAGAGTGCAGGACCGCTAAGGCGGAGAAAATTCCTGACTCGATTGATTTCCTTCCGGAATCTACTTCCCAAGGAATACACGGGCAAGGTGGACTCTCTGATTGCGATCCAGTTGTGAGGAAATCCCGAGAGATTTACTAATTCGGTTGATAGATATCGCTACCGACTGCTCAGTAATTCCCCGGATGCGGGCAATCTCTTTGTTGGAGTGTCCTGCCGCCAGCAGCGCTAGGGTCTGAATCTGACGATCCGACAGTTTTGATAGGGGAGACTTCGATTGGGGCAGCCCTGACCCCTTCTTTGAAGCGACCGTGACGATGGCCTCATCCAGTTCGGTACCGGACTGGACAGATTGTTTGACGAGGTACACAGAGTTCTTGACGAGTTGCGCGGGAGCACCGTTCAACGCGAGCCTCGGGTCCTCGTAGCTGGTCAAATACACGACGCCGATGTCGGGGTTGTACTCTTCCGCGACACGTGCGACATCTATTCCCGAGAGTTCGGTACCCAGGTGGACGTCGGCGACAAGCACATCGATTGCCACAGTGGACAAGCTCTCAATTGCCTCCTTTGCGGAGCCGACTGAGAAGCAAATCTCCCGTTTGGAGTATCTGAGCGACTGCTCCAAGGAGGTCCTGAGCAAGGTGTCGTCTTCAACAATGCCGAGCCGGACCACCACAAGCGAGAATACCACGCGCGCCCGAAGTGGGGCCGCTCGGCCCAATTTGCCCGGCGCCTGCTCCTTGATCAGTTTGTAGGGGTATGTGCTGGCAGCACTTACTGAACCCGGGACTACCTTCGATTCTTGAAAGGAAATAGGCCCGGCAATTTGAGCGCTCAGGTCATCGAGCATCCATCGCTTGAGCTCAAACTGAAGCAGGTCCCTCGGAGCAAGATCGAGTAGCGAGGACGCCACGGCGATGATTGATCGCGTCACCCAGGTGATCGTCCCCGGTCAGAATCGGGGACCGGTCGCCACCGACGTCGAATCTGAACTTTCCGACGCCGCTTCGTAAACCGACGACGTTGGTGAAGATGAGTGCGCTCGCCACTCTGCTGTGGAATCAGAACAAATGATATGATAGATTATCACCATGTCAATTTTCAGGTCGATTTCGCGCGTTTCCATCGTGGTTGTGGTGCCCCTCGCGGCAAGCATGTTGGCATCGCTCCCCGCTGTCTATGCGGCCTTGTCCCCGAGCAAAACCACCAGTGTCACTTTGGACGTGGATGGGAACACGGTTGACCTCTCGAAAAGTGTGACGAACAACGCGGGGGACGCATTTAGCGGTGGTTTTGGTGGAACGGGAACAGGTGACAGCAACAAGGGTGACCTAGTCACCGGTTTCTACCCTCAGCAGGGAGGCAAACTCGTTCGACTGCTTGCGCAGGGTGGTGTCGAGAAAAAAACTGGCGGCTCCTGCGGTAGCGACGGACAGTATTATCAACGTGCTCGAGTAACACTGTTGGGCGTGCCCAATAGTGCAAGGGTTTGGGCTTTTTATGATCCTGCGGTGGGTTCGGGCAGCAGTGTTAAGGAAGTTCCGCATTTTGCGGAGAACCCAGACGACGACTCAGGCCCCAATCTCGCAAACACAAGAATTGACCAGATTGCGAACCTCCCCACATTGTGTGATGGCTCGACCAAATATGTCGAGGGAGGCACAGAGGGCACTATTAGTCTCGGGAGTGGTGCCGATCCCAACGACCTCTCCACCGCCGGGACCTACAAAGACGTTGGAGTGTCTGACACCTCGGTAGCTTTTGACGTTTACGTTCCAATGGAGGGCGACTCGTCGGCGTCAACCTCGATCTTCTTGGCGCTCGGTTTTGTTGTCGACGAAGGCGCCGATGGAACGCTCGACGACACCTCTGCCGACGTAGGAATTACCGCGTGGGTATCAAGCCGACCGTGGTGGCTGGCCTCCGACGGGCAAGACGAGGTTCACACCCTTCTGACCCCTTGCTCGAGTCCGAGCGCTTCTGCAGCCCCATGCGTCGAGAGCGTGTCAGGAATTTTTGGCGCCGGTGGCGGTCAATTGGACGCGGGCTATTCGGTGGAGCTCGAATCCATCCTCGCCCTCGAGCCGGGCGCCCCCCCCTCGCTCGAAGCACGGCTCACGCTCGCCCCCACCGTTGCGATCGGCTCAAGCGGTTTCTCCGTTCCCAGCGGTTCGATCGCGAAAATTTCGGTGAGTTGGCCCACCAGCGGAACTTTTCTTGGTGTCAATGTGGGGACGGGTGAAAACGAGTTAGATTTCTCGATTTCCGCAGCAGACACCCCCATCAAAGTTGACCCCAAAAACACCAGTAGCTCCTCGCTGATAAACCGTTGGGACATTGTCTCGTCAGATCGAGTCGTCACGACCCTCATCGGCGAGGCCAGATCCACCTCAAGCGGGATTTCCCAGGACACGTGGTGGCCACAATGCAGCGTTGAGATTACTGCGGGCGGGGCTGTCAATTCGGACAAGTGTGGAGCCGGTATGACGAGCAATGTCTCCGATGGTTATATGGTCTTTAGCTCCGTTCCGGCCGAGGTCAACCTGATGATTAACGCGGATGCAGCGCCTCTTGCCGGCGGGTTGGTCTCGACTAACGGTCAGGGCTTTGCCTTCGGACCAGAGACATTTAGTGCTACCGCCTTCCAATTTGCTGTCTCGGGGCCCTCCTTCAAAGCGGACGGGACGTCGCGAGACGAAGACGGTTTCTACTACGTATGTATCCCGGAGACTTTCCTTAGTGGAGGGTTTGACACCACCTCGACTGCGGCAGCAGCCAATTGGTCGGGAACCCGGGACGGTGCCGCATCGGCGGGTACGGCCTTCACTGTGGGGAACTGTGGCGTAGGAGTCGCCGGGGCTGGTCTGGTAGCCGACCTTGATCCATTTGGGTATTCATCCCCTCTCTTCCGGCTTGCACCAGCTCCAGCAGCTGCCGCACCAGCATCGGGTGGTGGCAGTGCCGCGCTCGTGGCACCGGTTGTGGCCTCCTCATCCCTTACCGCGCTCAGTCCGTTCCGTGCGCTTGATACTCGTGGTTCGTTGAAGGTGGGGGCGTTGGATGGCTCTGGCGCTGTTCGCGAGTTGACGGTTGGTGGGGTTGGAGGCGTGCCGTCGTCGGGTGTGTCGGCGGTGGCGATGAATGTGACGGTCGTTGACGGTGAGGCGTCTGGTGGCGGGTATGTGACCGTGTTCCCGTGTGGGGTTCGTCCGAATGCGTCGAATCTGAACTTCGTGTCGGGTGACACGGTCGCGAACTCGGTGATTGCGCCGGTGTCGTCGGAGGGGAAGGTGTGCTTCTACGTGTTCGGTAAGGCGCATCTCCTCGCCGACATCTCCGGATACGTAACCCAATAGATTTCCAACGCGGGTACGGAAATCGACGGAGTCAGCGGTGACTGCCGGAGCGGAGTTTCGTAGTCGTCGAGCGGGTTGTGGCAGTTTGGTGGGCTCACGTCGCCTTGGCGGAGAGCCGAGTCGTGGCCGATGACCCAACAGAATCCCTCGGGGCCTCTTGGATTGGCGGCACGCAAGTTTGAGGCCTTACGAACGGCCATATGTGGTGGAGCTGGGGGGAATCAAACCGGGCCAGGCGCGTATCTCCCTGACTTGCAGCGTGTCGCCCGTTCTATTCCTCCATTGAAATTCAATGCTTCGAGACTTCAGGCGTGATCATGCGTCCCGGCGCTCCGCCCTCGTCTGCTTATGGCCGTGACCACATCGTGACCACGAACGAGTGTCGCCGTGGTCATGCTTGGAGGGTCAGAGCCATCCGGCACTTTGCAGTTCGAGACGCATGAGCCAGATCGTTGGTTCGACCGGCGTGAACTCAACTGTGTCGACCAGATCCGAATCACACTTTGCTGTAAGCGTTTCCGGATCGAGAGCTGACATCGACTTCAACAGAAATGCGACGTACTCCGTCGCTGATTGGATCACGACCGCAGGCCCATCCTGTGTTTCAGCCCATCCGACTGTTCCTGTGAATACCTCTCCGGTTGTGAGATGAGCTCGGGCCGCTGCGTCCTCGGCGCCCAGCCGCCACCCCCTTGGATTTTCGCGCTCGCCTGTTGACAGTGCTTCGGCGCGGGTGGCTTTGAGTGCTTCGCATCTTGCCCGGAGGTCGTGAAACGACCGCAACTGCTCGTCCCGGATCCCAGACCCGCGCGCCAGCTTCTTCATCTGTCGGTCGACGGATTCAACAAACTCGGGTCGAACTTGCTTGGTCTCAAACCTGAGAATCTTGACTGAGGTTGGCGCGGGCTCGGCTGGATCGATCATGAAAAAACTAAGTTCAGCCTTGAACGGACCTTCGCGTGGAGTGGACTCGAAGTGGATTACAGAGGGCCAGTCGTACCGGTGCACCATCGGATGTTGCGGGCTCGACCTGAGAATTATCAAGAGCCCTTTCTCGGTGGTCGCTAACGGGATCGGCCGGTCCGTTTGGTCGCCGATCTGAGCTTTAAGCGGATGCTGGAACATGCGTAGCAAGGGGTCGGCAACTTCGTATTCGAGAACGACCTCGTTCGTCGCGAGCTCTCCGCTGGCCTGAAGATCACGTTGCAGACGCTTAATCGCCCGCTTGTCCAAGACTCCCAGAACCGGCTCCCTTCAGTGCCCCGATTTTGCTACGTGGGTCTACGTCGTGCTCATAGCGACCGACCGACCGCGTCAGGGCGTAACGCCGCAATGACCCATGCTCCGAGTAAGGCCGCTCCACCGATGCCAAGCATGGCAAGACCGGCGCCGAGGCCGTTCCGGAAAATCGCAATGAGGAAGCAAACCGGCGTAAGCAAGCCGGTTGGGGTCAACGCGATGCCGAGTGTTCTCGGAAAGAAGATCACCCCAGCCACAAAGACGAAGCCGCACGCGGCGACCGAAGGTCCGGCCTCGAAGCCGTCAGCAAAACCGCTCCATGCCGTCGAGACATAGCCAATTGCAAGGCCGATACTGAGTAACGCTCCAATCACACCAGAAGTGATACTGGCCTCCACTGCCACTACGCAAGGAGCGGCAACAGAGACAAGATTTTGGAACAACTAAATTGAGAATGTGCCTGGGGATGCAGGCTTTGTGTTGCCTCCCCGAAATCCGTGCTCGGGGCACTCGCGGCGGCGTCGTCGCCGCGGATTAAAGAGAACTGTTGCAACGGTGTGGAGAAAGGAAGTCAGTCGGTCGCTGTGTCAGTTTCTGCTCGCATCGGTAGCTCAGGGTTCACTCCTAGCTCGTGGTTGTCGCCTGAAAGCGCTATCCGGGCCATCCAGTTTGAAGAGCTCATTGCCTGGTGGCTCCAGAATGACCCGTCTTGGTCAAGGTCAATCAAATCAGTGTGGCGTTGGGATGCGTGGCCAGGCCGAGATGGACCCGATGTTGGTGTTGATCTTGTCGCCGAGCATCGCGACGGCTCCTTAACCGCAGTTCAGTGCAAGGCGTACAGCGAGACGACCTCGGTAACAAAGGCTTCAGTCGACTCTTTCATTACGGCTTCTCCACCGGCGAAGTTTCAACACCGCCTGCTAGTCGCAAGCACCGATCGGATCGGGGCGAATGCGAGAAAGGTGTTGACCGAACACGGTGTTGGCGTTGTTGTTCTGGATGACCTAAAGCGTTCGATCGTCACCTGGCCCACTGCGTACGGGGACCTTGGTGATCCTGCCGTAGCGATCGCACCTCGAAAGCCGCGGCCACACCAAGTTGAGGCAGTTCGTTCAATCTGTGAGGGCCTCAGCGAACATGACCGTGGCCTCGTCACGATGGCCTGCGGTACGGGGAAGACACTCACCGCACTATGGGTGTTAGAGCAGCTAGCTCCCGACCTTTCGGTCGTGCTCGTCCCTTCCCTCAACCTCTTAAGCCAGACCCTGAACGAGTGGACTTCGGCATCCACGCTTGAGTGGACGTTCTTGTGCGTGTGCTCCGACGAGTCAGTTGCGAACTCGGACGATGTTCCGCGCAGCCAGACGATTGAGCTAGGGCACCCGGTGACGACTGATGCAGAAGAGATACAACGCTTCGTCGGGCGACCAGGACGAAAGATCATCTTCGGCACATACCAATCGTCCGACAAACTCGGAACGGCGCTGAAGGCGTCATGCACAGCAGCCGACATCGTCTTCTGCGACGAGGCCCATCGACTCGTTGGTCGGACGGACGGAGCGCACTCCGCGGCCCTCACTGATGACCGTTTCCCAGCACGAAAGCGGTTGTTCCTAACGGCGACCCCACGAACCTACGAGCGAAGCGTGCGCCGCTCACTGGAGACACGTGGGCTCGACGTCTCGGACATGAACGACGACGAAATCTTTGGGCCACGGCTGTACTCGCTGCCATTCGGGGAGGCAATCGAGCGTGACCTGCTGACCGACTACCAAGTCGTGATCATTGGGGTGCCCACCTCAGAAATCGCGAGCTATGCAGCTAGCCGAACGCTCGTCTCTCGCGCTGACGGCGCAACAACCGACAGGTCCGCGCTTGTTGCAGAGGTTGCGACAGTCAAGGCAATTAAGAAGTTCGGCCTACAGCGCCTCATCTCCTTCCACGCCAGAGTGTCCCGGGCAGAGTCGTTTGCGAAGCACATAGGCGACACGGCCGCACAGGTTTCCGGAGTTGCCAGAAGCAGGCTTCAAAAGATCACCGCGCTGCACGTGAATGGTGCAATGGCAACAAGCCAACGAGCAGCACGACTCATGGCGCTCCGCGACGTTGCGGACGATTCCTCAACGATCGTGACCAATGCTCGCTGTCTGACGGAAGGCGTCGACGTGCCCGAGCTTGACGGAGTCGTCTTTGCCGACCCAAAGCGCAGCAAGGTTGACGTTGTCCAAGCCGTAGGACGTGCAATTCGTCGCGCACCTGACAAGAAAGTCGGAACAATCGTCCTGCCGGTCATCGTTCCCGACGGCGAGGACGCCGCCGATCACCTTGAAGGCTCCGATTATCGACATGTGTGGAACGTCCTTGGTGCGCTTCGCGCACACGACGACGTGCTCGCTGAACAAATTGACGGCCTCCGGGAGCAGCTCGGACGCACGGGTCGTCCACCGAAACTTCCCCCGAAAATCGTGATCGATGTTCCCGGAGCCTCCGAGGAGACGATCAAGCGGTTTTCGGAGGAGTTCAGTCTGCAAGTGTTGTCTCAGGCATCCGCGACCTGGTCGTGGTGGTTCGGAGTACTGCAGCGTTACGTCGAACGTGAAGGCGACGCCCGAGTTCCACGTCCCCACGTTGAACATGTCGCAGGGGACGCGGTTCAACTGGGCGCCTGGGTCTCTTCACTTCGCGGTCTACGACGGTCGCGCCTCAGTGTGGATCAGGTAACAGCGCTTGAGGCGCTTCCAGGCTGGTCGTGGGCTCCGCATGACGACCGCTTTGATGCGCATCTACGTGCGCTGAGGCGTCGCGTGGCCCGTCTCGGCACCTGTTCCGCATCGGTCGGCGAAACAGAGGACGACGATGAAGGACTGCCTCTCAAAATCGGTCACTGGTCGTCGGCCCGTCGCAGTGAGTACGCGCGCGGCAAGTTGACCGAAGACCGAATCACACTGCTGGAGTCACTCACGGGCTGGGTTTGGGTTGTTGGTGAAGCCGAGGAAGCACTCCACTGGCGTGCACTCGAACAATTTGCTGGCCGAGTCGGTCACGGTCGAGTCCCCAAAGGTCACGTCGAGACCGTGGACGGAACGGATGTCGCGTTAGGCAAGTGGCTCTTGATGAAGAAGACCTCGCGAAAGGGAGGCTCACTCTCTGAGGCTGATCGAAGCCATATCGAATCGCTCCCGAACTGGTCGTGGGACTTTAGGCGGTTCGAGTTCGACCTGAAGTTGCTGGCACTCCAACAGTTTCTCGAACGAGAGGGCCACCTTGGTGTGCCGCTCGACTGCGTTGAGGAGGTACGTGGCGAAGCAGTTGCTCTCGGACGGTGGATCCGACCGTTCCGCTCGCGACACGCGCGCGGTCACGTCCCGTCGTACCAAATTGAAGCTGTCGAGCGAATACCCGGCTGGACGTGGGACCCCTTCGGCGATGCGTTTGAGAGTGGCCTCGCAGCGCTCGACGCGTTCATCCAAGAACACGGACACGCCCGCGCCCCGCTCGATGCGTCGGTACTCCTCGACGGATCAAGCTTCGATCTCGGCGTGTGGACTGCCGCACGCCGCAGTGATTACTCGGGCGGAAAGCTCTCGAACAGCCGAATAGCTGCGCTCGAAGCACGCCCAGGGTGGGTTTGGAGCCTTCGGAGCGAGAAGTGGCAGCGTTCCTTCACTGCACTGAGTGACTGGCTGCAACACAACGCTCTGGAAACCATGAGAGCGTCAACTAGGCACGACTTCGAAGGTGAACAGATCCGGATCGGGCAGTGGGCTTCCGTTCAGCGCTCACGTCATCGCAAGGGCTCGCTCACCGACGAGCAGGTGCGCCAGCTTGAGTCCCTCGATGGATGGTGGTGGGAAGGCGAGGATTCGTTTGAGCGGGGACTATCCGCGCTCAACGAATGGATCAAACAGGGCCACTCGGCGGCGGTTCCGACATCAGTATCGATTCGTCTGGCCGACGAGGAGTTTGCCCTCGGGTCATGGTGTAGCCAGCAACGACAGAAGTTCAAGCGAGGCGAACTCACCGAATCGCAAGCGAACCAGCTGGAAGCACTCGACGGCTGGGTCTGGGACCCCAAAGATGCGATCTGGGAACAACACTTCGAGGCATTACGGAGATACGTGAACAACAACCGCGCCCTTCCCAAGAGGCGCGAAGTAACTGAGGATGGCCTCAAGCTCGGAGACTGGGTTAGTTCCAGTCGCGCATACATCCGCAGAGGAATGATGCGTCCCGACCGAATCGCCCGCTTGGAAGCGTTGCCCTATTGGGTTGACAACGCGCAGGACGCGAAGTTCAACCAAAGACTGGCGGTGCTGCGTGCCTATGTCGAGACGCATGGGGAGCTACCAGGTTCGAGTCGCGAAGCAGCCGGGGTGCCAATCGGGCGGTGGGTTTCCAAGCAGCGGTCTTTGCAGGCTGAGGGCAAACTCCCAGAGGCGAGGCAACGCGAACTTGAAGCGATTCCTGGCTGGTGGTGGCAAGAGAGCTCCTAGTGCCAAGTCAGGCTTAACTTCGTTCTTGCCCTGGCGGCTCCCCATTGCGCTCTTTCCGGGCTGTCTGCACAAGTGAAAGTTTGATGGCCTGACGGTCTTAATGATGAGGGGGCTCGTGACACATCGGGGTGGCTGGTTCTCTTGTGAGCCAGTCCTTTGACCACTGCTCGATCACGTCTCGGTGATCGACTTCCTGCCCAGTGAGTTCGCCATCATCCTGGTTCTGGGGTTCCACGTACGGAGCTAAACATCGATTGTCGCCGGACTCTGCTGCGTCAGCAATGGTTGCGTCGGGGGCGCTCGGGAACCGACGGATGAGATCCTCGATGTGGGCGCTCAAACTGACGTGGACGTCACAGCGGACACGGGCTCTCCAAGCACCGAGGTGACGGATCGCTCCTGCGTGCCTTTCTTCCCGTCTCAAGACAATCATGCTTTCGATGTTGCCGGTCCTCGGATTACGTGTCTTCAGGTCAGCCTTAGGTAGAGATGATCTTTGAGACTCTTGCAGAGAGCGCGTCCTCAAGGGCGCTGAGATATGGTCGCTTGGCGTTGAGTTGGAGTCAGTCGGAGTCCAGTTGCTGCCGCTCGCCGGTTCCTCTGCCGGAGTCGAGTTCGTAGCGCAAAGTTTCCAGAGCCGTCGGCTGCCACGGTGATTCGAACTGCCGCCCCTTGACAGGGTCTCTAGAACGTTCGCTCGTGTTGCGGCATCGATGCTCCGCTGTATCTGGCTCGTAGAAAACGCGGTCTCGTCGGCTATCTGCTTGATGGTGAGATCCACAATGTCGTTGCTCCGCGTCCAGCGTGCAAGTGTCAGGAGCACCGCAGTTACGTACGGCCTTCCCACCTTGTGCTGCATGTCCGCGACTTGCTCCATGACGCGGTCGTAGACCTTCCGGTCGAGAGTCTTGATGTGTCTCATCCCCAATGCAGATCTGCTCCCTGATGTGGATCGGAGCCAGCCCAGAGGAGTCGATTGAGGGCCGCTGTTGGTACGACAACACGTCGTCCGAGTCGGATCGAGGGGATGAGACCGTCAGCTGCCGCCTTGTATGCGGTAGCCCGGCCGATACCAAGCAGGCGGGCTGCTGTCGGCACTGAACAGGTCAATCCCAGCTGCTTGAGATCATTTGGTGGGGTAGGGGGGTGTGTTGTGTTGTTCATACCGTCCCATGGTCCCAAAGAAAGTATGGAACGGTCAATGACGAAGCATTCCGTTTTTGTGTTACGGTGTGGGAATGGCGACCGACCTGTCCTACGACGAATCATCCGGTGACGTGACCGCCACGATGAACGGAGCGTCCTGGATCATCCACGTCGACTGGTTCGTCCGCGACGGAAGCCACGAACCCTGCGCGGTGACTATCTCTATGAAGGATCGCGACGACCGCTCGACGGGGGCTCAACTCACCGCAAGCGTGGTCCGGAAGCTCGCGATCGGGGACGCGATACAGATGGCACGCCACGGGCATGCCATCCAGACCTCGACACAACAGCAGTACTGGGAACTCGTCGA
>Ga0181582_10003508_pt1 | contig 12620 bp, 3 predicted proteins | sample 071ome_32_FD_132438 | JGI IMG/M metagenome (GOLD analysis project Ga0181582, IMG submission 132438) | Coastal salt marsh microbial communities from the Groves Creek Marsh, Skidaway Island, Georgia - 071405AT metaG (megahit assembly) | ecosystem: Environmental > Aquatic > Marine > Intertidal zone...
GCGGGGCCGGGGGGTCCCCCCGACCCCCCGGGCGGGGCCCGGGCCGTGCCCCGGCCGGGGGGGCGGGGGCCCGGCGGGGGCGCCGGGGCCGGCGGGGGGGGGGGGGGGGGGGGGGCGGGGGGGGGCGGGGGGGGGGGGGGGGGGGGGGGGGGCTCCTGCGAGCGCCGCTCCCGCCGCGCAGGGCCGCGCGAGGTGGGGGGGCGCGCGCGACCTCGCTCCCGCCGCTCCCGCCGCCCCCCGCCGCTCCCGCCGCTCCCGCCGCGCAGGGCCGCGGGAGGTGGGGGAGCGCGCGCGACCTCGCTCCCGCCGCTCCCGCCGCTCCCGCCGCCTCCCGCCGCGTCCCCCGCCCCCGCCCCTCCGCCCCTTCCGCGACCCCGACTCGCGTCCGGCCCCGCCCCGCCTCCCCGCCTCCGTCTCCCCCCCGATCCGCCCCTGATCGACGCTTATCTCTGTGATGCGCCCGATCCGTGGCAGACACGGGGGAACGCGCGGCCTCCCCCCCGGATCTGCCGGGTCAAACGCTCCCATGTCCGCGGGCAAGTCCTCCCCGGCGGGCGGGTCCCCCGGGGGCGCCCTCGCGCCGGCTCTTCGCCTCACCAGGTCGCCGACAGGAGAAACGCCGTCGCGGCGGCGAGGAGTACGGCGCGCTTCATTTCGGGGCCGGGCTGGCCTGCTCCTCGGCAGCAGGTGGGGTGGGATGGGGGGAGGTCCGTGTCCCGGGGGGCTGCCGTCCGCGCGATTGGAGTGCAGCCCCCGGCGCGGCGCCCGGGGCTGGAAGACCCCCGACGCCACCCGGCTGGTGCCGCCGCGCGCGTCGCCCCGGGCGACGGGCGGACCGTCCCGCAGGCCCCCGTCTCGGGCACTGGCAGCGATGGGGCCCCCCTCGCCCCCCTTCAACGGCCCCTCCTCCTACTCGCCGCCGCCCCCAAGCACGCGGTCCCGGTACATGCCGAGGGCCCAGATGGGGAAGATGTTGCGGTAGTTGGCGTACGTGATCATGCAGTTCCGGTTGAAGACGCCGATGATCTCCTGCTGGGGGAAGTCGCCGTCCGCCTCCTGGGACCGCATCAGGTACCCGGCGGCGCGGTCGAGCGGGCGCCGGTCCACCTCGTGGTACCCGGCCTCCATGAGGGCGAGCATGGCCCAGGCGGTGCACGTGACGTGCGACCGCCCCCCCGGCAGGTGCGTGTACTCCTTGTCCTGGCACGAGAGGTAGGACTCGCCCCACCCGCCGTTCTCGCGCTGCTTGGAGAGGAGAAAGTGGACGGCCCGGGAGAGGGGCCCCGAGGTGCCGTAGGTGCCCCCGAGCGCGGCCAGGGAGGTGCACCCGAACCAGCCGGCGTACGTGAAGCACACCCCCCACGACCCGTACCACGACCCGTCGGCCCGCTGCATGCCCTCCACCGCCGCCTTGCCCCGCCGCAGCGCCCTGCGGATCTCCCCCGCCCGGGGGCTGTCCGGGAAGGCCCGGGCGAAGTGGCTCAGGGCTGTGATGCACGCCGTGGAGCACTCGACGTACGAGTAGTCGACGATGATGTCCCCGAAGGTCTCGGCCGGGTTGAGGAGCTCGAGAGCCTCGAAGGACCGCTGGTTCTCGTACGTGGCCCAGCCCCCGTCGCGCCAGTTCTGGTACGACAGGATGACGTTGACGCACTCCTCGAGCCGCGCCCGGGGGATGTGGGGCCCGACGTCGCGCCGGTCGTACTTGAGCAGTGTCAGGGCGGCCTTGAGCCCCTCGGAGGAGCAGTCGCTGATGGGCCAGCCGTGGTCCTGGGTCGAGAAGGGCCAGGCGCCGTACGAGATGTGGCGGTAGTACTCGCCCAGGGGCTGGGCCGCCTCGGTCATCACCTGGGACCGCTCGAGGTAGTGGTGCGCCCGCCGCAGCGTCTCCATGCCCCCCGGGACCGCCTCCATGACGTCCCGCCCCGCCGCGTCGAACGCCTGCACCGCGAAGGCCGTGTCCCAGAGCTGCGACCCGTTGTACCCCTGCATCTTCATCCCGTCCTCGGCCAGCCACAGGTAGTCGAGGAGCCGGGGGACGTGGCGCTGGAACGCCAGCGAGTCGGGGTCCTCGAAGTAGCAGCACAGCATGTTGATCACCTTGCTCACGGGGCCAATGTCGATGTAACGCGTGTTCTCGTCCTCGTAGTGCACGTGCTTCATCACCTCGGCGCAGGCCCGCCGGCGCAGGAACTTGAGCGGGCCGTTGAGCAGCGGCTCCCCGACGTGCTGCAGGGTCCACCACAGGGCGTCCTGGACCAGCGGGTGCGGGTAGTACAGGTCCTCCTTGGCGCACTTGTTCCGCGCCGCGTCCCAGTCCACCTCGGCGTACGGCTCGGCGAAGAGCTCCTCGCGGAGCTCCTCGACCAGCGGCGTGAGCGGGCCCCGCGCCCGCACGCCGTACAGGTACGACATGGGCAGGTACACCATGCGGCAGTGGCACCAGAACCGCCCCGGGTGGAGCATCCCGATGCCCGTCCACCGCTGGTACGGCAGCAGCCACATCTCGGGGGGCATGGGGTTCTGGCCCTCCCACTCGTACGCGCCGAGCACGCTCAGCCAGAACTTGCCCCACGACGTGCACGTCACGGCGCCCCCGCGCTCCTGGATCCACGCCCGCGCCTTGACCGCGCCGGGGTCGTCCCGCTCCACCCCGAGCAGCCGCAGCGCGGCGTAGTTGAGGCACGTCCCGAACTGCGTCGAGTGGCCCTCGATGTGGAGCCCAAAGCCCCCGTCGGGGTTCTGGTGGTTGCGCAGGTACCGCACCATCTCCCGCTGGTAGGGCGCCGGGAGGGCCGCGTCGAGGACCCCCGACACGTAGCACCCGATCACCATGCCCGGGAGCAGGAACATGGGCCCCCCGTAGTCCCCGGGGAAGTGCCCGTCGTCCTGCTGCAGGGTGCCGTACATGGACACGGCCGCCTCGAGGGAGCGCCGCACCTGCGCCGCCGTCGGGACCTCCCTCTCCCCGGGCCCGGGCGCGTCCAGCCGGGGCGCCTCCCACCCGCGCTCCCGGGCGCGCGCCCGCATCTGCAGCCGGAGCAGCTCGTCGGCCGAGTGCTTCTGCTCCCCGCGGCGGCGCGCAAAGGCCTCCCGCAGCCGCTCCACCTCGGCCCGCTCTTCGGCCGTGCCCTCGCCCTCCTTCCACACCCACACCTGCCTCCCGGCGAAGTTGTTCAGGGTCGCCAGCAGCCCGTTGCTCCCGGCCGACTCCTCCGCGGACTGCATCCGCCACATTCCCTGGGGTGGGTCGGCCCCGCCGCCCGGCTCGGCCCCGGCCATCGTGGCCGCCTCCGCGCGCGCGTCCGCCGGTGGCCTGGGCCCGTGAGCTCCGCTCCCTGCGCAGCGTGACGAGACACCTGGCCCGAGTGAGTCGGTCCGCGCCGCGGGCGCCCCCGCTGGGGCGCGCGCCCGCCCGGGTGCCGGATGCTCCCCCCTCCCCTCGCGCCCGGGGGGAATCGCCCCCGACGGGGCGGGCCGTGCCCGACCCCCGTCACGTGCGATCCGGGCGCGAGGGCGCCCGCGCGGCACCCCGGGACAACCGCGCTGCTCGCCTGCGCCGCTCACCTGCGCGCGTTTGTTCGGCAGAGATCCCCTTCCCCGGCCTGAAATCGCAGGAATCCCGACGCTTGAGGGCACGACGCGGGTTTTGCGGGGAGTGACGCGCGTTGATCGCCAGTGAACTCCCCGCGACGGCACTGCCCCGGCCGTCAAAGCCCACGCATGGCCCCGGGGCCCCCCGCTCCCCCTGGGGCCCGACGGGAGCCCGGGGGGGAAGCCCCCGTCTGCCCCCGGGCCCTTCCCGGCCCCACCTGCCGCTCCCGCGCTCCCGCCAAGCTCGGGTCTGAAAGGGCGCCCCCGCGTCTCCCTCGCTGGACCAAAGTTCGCGTCTGCTCGGCCCTCCATTGGCGCGTGCGACCGCGACCCCCGCTGCATGTTTAGCCCCCTTTGAGTGCGACCCCTGCCCCAGGGGAAGAAGGCCGCCTCCCACGCGCGCCGGCGGGACTCAGCCCCGCACGAATCGCAGGGGCCGACGGCCGTCGACGCTTGCGCCGGGAATCCCCGGACGGAAGGTCGCGTCTCCGGTCCCCGGTCCCGAGGCACCCGAAAGGCCGGGGAAATGGGAAGCAAAGTTGCGGAGGGCCCCGCCGGGCGGGCCCCGTCGAGGGCCCCGTCCGGGTTGGACAGGAGGAAAGCGGGAGGAGCTTCGACGTCCTTCAGGGAGAGCCCCGTCCGTGGGTCCAGGAGCGCGCGGTGAGCCGCGGGGCTGGGAACATGCCCGCATGCCCCGGGGCCAGCCTGTCGCGACGCCCCCCCCCCCGTGGCGACGCCCTCCCCCGTGATCGGGACCCCCCCTCCCTCCCTTCGCGACGCCCCGCAGGAGCCCTGCGGACGGGGCCGGGGGCATGCCCCCTCCCGGCGGAGCGCCCCCGCGTCGCGACTGGAGCTCCGTGGGCCCCGAGGCGGTCGCCCCCCCCCCGCGCCCTGCGGCGCCCGACCCCCGCCGGTTCCAGCACTTGATGGACCGGCAGCGGGCGCGGGAGCTCGGGGCCCGGGGGGTGTCGATCGAGGGGATCGAAGTGCACGACCTGCGGGACACGGTGCGGGACGGGTCCAACGCGCGGGACCTGGCGGCGCGGCGGCGCGAGCGGGACGAGCGGCTGGCGGGGGAGCGGCCGCCGCTGGAGGTCGAGGAGCGGCGGCGAGGCCCGCGGTCGGCCCCGCGGGAGGAGGGGGCCTTCATGAAGCCCCTGGCCCTGACGGCCCGGCGCAAGGAGCTCCTGGGGAGGAGCATCGACCCCCGGGGCCGCCTCCCCACCGACCTCTACACGGCCCTGGCGGCCCACGAGCGCGAGGTGGCCGAGGCGTCCGCCAAGGTCGCCGCCGCGCGCGGGGGGCTCCGCCGGGCCGTGGGCATGGGGAAGGCGGCGCTGGACCTGGCCGAGGCCAGCACCGGGCACGCCTTCCGCGGGTGCCCCGGGGTGCTCCTGCCCCTGACCCGGCAGCGCGGGGAGGCGGACGCCCCGATCGTGTCGTCGTGCGTCAACACGAACCGCCGGCTGCTCCTGACGAGCAACCACCGGAGCCTGGACTACTGGGGCGTGGACCGCCTCGTCTCGTCGACCCCGTTGCCCCCCGGCACCACCACCCGTCACCTCATGTACGACCGGGTCACCAACTGCGTCTTCGCCGTGCGGGACGACCACAAGCTCCTGGTCCTCCACGCCCGGCAGCTGGCCCAGGTGGGCCACGCCAAGGTGTCCGAGGACACGATCCTGTGCGCGGCGACGGGCACCCGGCAGCGGGTCGTGGTCACGGGGCACGCGCGCGGCATGCTCACGGTGTGGCGCATCCACAACCCCACGCTCCTCAGCGAGCCGAGCGTGGGGCCGGCGGTGCGACTGGTGCCGACCCAGAACCTCGAGCCCTCTGGGGTGACGGACGGGCACTGGGTGGCGAGCCTCGCGCTGACCGAGGGGGACCTGGACTGGTGCATCGCGGCCGTGGGCAACGGGTGCTTCGTCTGGGACCTCCGGGCCGGGTCCCTCCTGCTGCGCATGGAGGGGCTGCACGACCTCCCCATCAGCTCCGTTTCGTTCGACGAGGAGACCAAGTACCTCGCGACGGGGGCCAAGGACTGGTCCGTGCGCGTCTGGGACCTGAAGAAGGACGTCATGGAGACGACCGTCCGGGTCGCCGCCGACGGGGACAAGCCCGCCACCCTGGCCGAGACGCTCGCAGAGCACAAGGCGCCCGTCACGCGCGTCCTGTGGGAGCCCGACTCGCACTCGCTGCTCTCCGTCTCCGCGGACGGGACCATGCGCATGTACGACGGCAGAACGATCGAGCAGTGGGACGTGCTCCAGCTCGTCCTCCCGGGCATGGCCGGGGTCTCGGAATGCGGCGTCGAGACGCACGGGGGGGAGCTGGCCGAGCTGCTGCTGCCCGGCGCCATCCACGTTCTGGACCGCCACCGGGACGGCTACCACGTGGCCGTCACCGTGGGCGATGCCGTCGTCTTCGTGGACCTGCAGCCGTCGAAGAAGTTCCGGGGGATGCTGCCCAAGCCGGCGGTCCAGGTCTTCGCCCGTGCCCTCCAGCGCCCGCCGCAGTGGGACGAGCGGCGGCCGTGGACGGACGACGTGATGGCGCTGGACGAGAACGGGGCCATCAGCGTCCTCGACACGCGGAGCGGGTACTGCAGCATGGAGTTTCAGACGCAGAGCAAGCGGCTGGTGGACAACGGCGACGCCGGACCCTCGGGCGACAAGTCCCGCGAGCTCCCCTTCTGGCAGCGCTGCGCCAAGGACGGCGTCGACGGCATCTCGTGCGTCGCTGTCCTCGAGGACCGGGACGAGGTCTACTCGGGGTGGAGCCGCGGGGGCACCGAGGTCCAGAGCTTCGCCCCCCAGGGGAGGGAGGTGCTCGCTGAACTCGAGGTACGCCGGGGCGAGTACGGGTCGGACCACAAGATGTGCGAGCCCTACTCGGTCACGGCCATCACGACGTTCCGGCCCCACGCGTTCCGCGACGTGGACCGCGCCGGGCTTCGGCGGGCACTGGGCAAGCTCGCGGAGCTCGAGGAGCAGCACGCGCAGCACGCGCAGCGCGCGCAGCAAGCCGGTAGCGCGGGCACGGGGTCGTCGCCGCCTCCGCGGCAGAGCCGGGCCAAGACGGACGCGGCCCTGCAGGAGCTGCTCGCGGTGATGTCCGTGCTCCGGCTCGGCAAGCGGTGGCGGAACAAGGTCCGGAAGCCCGTCGTCATCTACGGCACGTCGAACGGGATGATCGTCATGACGAGCCGCGTCCGCAACACCCGGCCCAACGTCGCGGACGGCCACACGTTCCCCATCGTGGGCCTCAGGGGCGTCGACTCGCGCTCGGCCGTCGTCTCGGTGGACCAGAGCGCCGAGCTCCGCCTCTGGTCGTTTGTGCCGCCCCAGGCGCTGCCCTTCTCGCTCAAGACGCGGTCCCTCCCGGGAATCCTGGTCCCTATGGCGAAGATCAGCCTGGGGCTCACCTCGGCTGCGTCGGTCGCCTTCGCCCTCCGCCGTCGGCCCAACCCATACCACCGCACCCAGCAGGCCGGGCGCCGGGGCGCGCCGGGGCCGAGTTCCGACAGGGAGCCCGGAGCGGGGGCCGAGGATGCAGGCGAGGGGGCGCCCCCCCCCCCGAGGGGGAGTCGTCCACACACGAGCTGTTCCGGGAGCTAGGACGGTCCCGGCGGAGCACGGCGGGGGGGCACCGGCGGTCTTCGCACGCCGGGGCGCGCGCGCCCGAGGAGCCCGAGGCGTGGGCGCTCGACGTGTACACCGGGGGCGGCGCCGGGGACATTGCCCACGCTCGGGTGTGGGCCTTCCCCCGCCCCACGGAGGACGAGCTGGAGGACCTGCTGTCGCTGGTCCGGGACCCGGGGGCCATCCCCGACACGCCCCCCCTGCGGTCCGCGGTGGAGGCGAGGATCGAGTCGGTGCGGATGCTGCGCAAGCACACGGCGCGGGTGTCGAGCGTGTCCCTGTCAGACGCGATCGTGGCGTCGTGCGACCTGGTGGGGACGGTCCTGCTGTGGGACGAGGCCACGGGGGCGCTGCTGCAGCGGCTCCCCTTCCGCCGGCCCGTCGACCACCTGTGCTTCGTGGGCCCGCGGGACGTGATCGCCGTGTGCGGGCCCTCCATGTGCCAGCTCGAGGTGGAGGACGCCACGTGGCGCAAGACGGCGGCGGGGCGCCGGGAGATGACCCGCCGGGGGCGCGCAGACGAGGCTCCCCCGGGCGAGTACCAGTACCGGTACCGCGTGGACTGGCCCGAGGACGAGTACCTGCGCTCGGTGACGCGGATCGCCCACCTGGTGGTCTTCGAGCCCGGGTCGGACGAGCTCAAGGAGCTGGAGCGCCTCTTCGCCCAGATCCGCAGCGTCGAGGGGGAGGCCGAGTACGACATCGAGCAGGCGCTGGCGCTCATAGAGGCTGAGGTCCGCGCCCAGGCCGAGGTGCAGCAGCTGCAGGCGGAGCGGGAGCGGGAGCGGGAGCGGGAGCGGGCCGACGAGGGGGGGGGGCGGGGGCGGGGGCGGGAGCGGGAGGCGGGCGGGGCCTTCGCGTCGGTCCCGCTGGGGCCCGGCGGGGCCGCCGACGCGGAGCCGGGGAGGGCCGGCGGCGGGGGGGCGGCGGCGGCCCGGGGCGACCGGGGCCCGCCCCCCCCGTTCGGGATGGTGCGGAGCGACCCCGAGGCCCCGGCACCCGGGGGGCTCCCGGACATCGGTCGGAGGGGCAGCGCGCGGGCCAGGGGGGACGCCCCGCGGCGGGAGGGGCGGGTCCTGCGGCACACGGACAACGTCAAGCAACACCTGGGCAAGGGGATCATCATCCCGACGCAGGCGCACCAGATGCTGGCGGGCAAGTGGAGCGCGGCGGACGTGGACGCCGTCGGGGGTTCCTGGCACGACATCCTCAAGGCGACCACCCTGGGCCCGGCGGGGGACATCCCCCTCCCGTCCCTGGCGGCGCGGCAGGGGCGCAAGGGCAAGGCGCGGCGCAAGGCCCGGCGGACCCGGGAGGAGGTCCGAGAGGCGCGGGTGGCGCGGCGGGCCGAGCGGCTGCTCGCGGAGGCGTACGTGAGCGACGTGGAGGAGAAGATGACCAGCCTGGCCATGAACCGCGCCGAGGCGGCCGTGCTCGCCGGGGACGCCGCCCGGGTGCTCCCGGCCGAGAGGCCGCCGTCGCCGGCCGCGGCCCCGCCCCGGCGCAAGAAGAAGCGTAGGCGGCGCCGGCTGGACCCGTGGAAGGTCGCCGAGCGGGAGCGGGCGGTGCGGGAGAAGATGAGTCGGCTCCGCTTCGTCCTCACCTCTATGCAGCTACCCCGCGTCAACGAGCTCGACATCTGAGCCAGGGGCCGGGGGCCGGGGGCCCGCCCGGCGGTTGTCCGACCAACCCCCGGGGGGGTGGGGGGCGGCCCGGCCCGCCCGCGCTTGAACCGGAGGGGGAGGCCGCCGCCCGGGCCATTCTCGCGCCGACCGCCCGACCCGCTGCTCGAATCGCCGTGGCCGGCCCCGGTATCGCGCCGACTCCACCGATCGGGTGGTCCCGCTGCGCAGGACTGATCCCGGCTCCCGGCCCCCCGTCGCGCCTCGTGGAGCGGCAGGTCGGCATTTGATAGGGCGTGGATCCCGCCGACACTGTAACGAGGGGCACACCGGCGATCCCGGAGGGGCGAGGTCCCGACAAGAGCGAGGGCGTTTCTCCCCGACCACTTGAGAGTGGGCCCTCCCCCCCCAAAATGGGAGTGTTCTCCTGCCTCTCGGGGAAAGACGGTTCCGGGGGGGGATGCTTCGGCCGGACGCGCAGGAAGGACGCCGCGGCCAAGTACAGGTGCGGGGCTCCCTCCCCCCCCACCCGCACCCACCGCGGGCTGCAGTCCCCGGGATGGGCCGCCCCCCCCCACCCCGCGTCGCCGCTGCGACGTCCTTTCTTTCGCGTCTCGTCCCCTCCTCCGCCCCCCGCCGCGTGAGGGTCAGGGTCCGGGCCGGCGCGGGCAGGGACACCCGCACCCCCGGAGCGGGGCGGAGGGAGGGGCTGCACGCCCCAAAGGGACCCCCCCCCCGCCCCCGCAGAGTGGAGGGGTCACGGCACGGCGTCCCTGACGCCCCCGAGGGGGAGCCGACGGACCCCCTGGCCGCCGAGGTGCGGGCCCGGGCCAGCGAGGCGCGGGTGGTGGAGCTGGAGGGGAGGGAGGTGACGGACGCCGGGTGCGAGGCGGTGGCCGCGGGGCTGGCCGCGGCGCGGTGCCGGGACCTGCGGGTGCTCAACCTGGCGGGGAACGCGGTGGGCGCTGCGGGGGTGCGCGCGCTGGCCGTCCCGCTGCGGGCGAGCACGCGGCTCCAGACGGTGGACCTGCGCGGCAACCGGCTGGGGGGGGGCGGGGCGGCGGCGCTGTTCGAGGCGCTGGGCTCGGCCATCTTCCTCGAGACGCTGGACCTGACGTCGAGCGGGGTCGGGGACGCGGGCGCCAAGGCCCTGGGGGAGGCGATGGCGTGCGGGTGGTTCAAGCTCGCCCGGCTGTCCCTCGCCGACAACGGCATCTCCGAGCTGGGGGCGGAGGCCCTGGCCGAGGGCCTCCGCAGCCCCTCGGCGGGGCTCGAGGTCCTCGACCTGGGCTCCAACGCCGTGGGGGACCCGGGGGCCGTGGCCCTGGGCCAGACGCTCCGGCTCTGCGCCAACCTCCGCGTGCTCAAGCTGGACGGGTGCCGGATCCGCGACCCGGGGGCCCGCGCCATCGCGGGGAGCCTGCACCACGCCCGCGGGCTGGAGCTCGTCGAGCTGCGGGGGCAGAAGCTCGGGTGGCAGGGGCGCGAGGCCATCGCGCAGCTGCGCGGAGTGCGCCCCGGGAGCGAGGTGCTCTTCGACACGGACGCGGGGGACCTGGGCGACTACGCCGACGGCTCCCCCATGCCCGCGCCCGCGCCCCCCGGCCCGCGGTCCCCGGACCAGCGGCGGTCGCGCTCCCGCGCGAGCCTGGACAACGCCGCCCTGCGCCTGCACGGGGCGGACGCAGGCGCCGAGGACGACGACGCGGGGCAGGGCCTCCGGGCCGGCGCGTCGGAGCGGCGCCGCCGGTCCCTGGGGTGGGACTCGGTCGGCCGCCCCCCCGCCCAGGGGCCCGTCCCGGTCTTCACCCTCCCGGCGCACCTGCGGAACCTGGGGGAGAAGGAGGCGGGGCTCCGGGCGGGGGCGGCGCCGGACGGCGCCGACGGCGCGGGCGCGGAGGGGGGGGCGGGCAGCGTCCCGGGGGACCCGGCGCCCGGCCCCGGCGGCGGGGGGGCGGGGGAGGGGGAGTCCCGGCACGAGCCGTCCACGAGCGCCATGGAGCTCGTCACCCTGGAGGCCGCCGGTGGCAGAACCGGGGGGGGCGACTCGCCGTCGCCCAGGAGCCCCGCGAGCCCCCCGGCAGCGCCCGGCTCGGGGGGGTCGCCCCCGCGACGGTTGTCGTACGCGGCCGCCCTGGTGGGGGGCGGGCCGAGGAAGGAGTGAGCGGCGGTTGCGTCCCGCGCCCCGCCCGCCCGGCCGCGGCGGCGGGAGGCTCTCGCACCGTGGGTCGGTGCTTTGCTAGGGCGAAGCGATGGAGTCGCAGTGCAGTCGGACCGACTCGGACCCCCCCCCCGGCTTGGGGGCGACGGGGCCCCACAGTCCCCTCTCTTGGACGCCCGGTCACCTTTGGATGTGAAGAAACCCGCCCCTAGTATCCCCCGCCCAGTTCGTAGAAGTGACGGCAGCCGGCAGAGGCCCCCTCCTCCGAGCCACGAGAACCCACTTACTTTGGCGCGTTCGTCAGGGGGTAACTACGCGTGCGCTTTCGCCAGCATATTTCTTGTTCGAAATACGACCGCACAGGTGAGAATTCGACACCTACCGGGCTACGCGTCGGAACATCCCCCGCACCCTCGTTCCGAAGCCTATATCGACCTTCCCGTCGCCCCTTCCCTTGGCGCCCCGAATCTTATGGGCGCGAACTTCTTTCCGATCCATTTTTCGACGCATGACGCGTACCATCTCCCCGTGCCGGCCCCGTTCGGCGATATTTCTGCGCTTAACTGTTGACCCACGAGTTCCGGCCCGCGCCGTCGGCTTGCCCCGGTTTCGCCGGGTTCCTGCTCGCTTGGCAGTCCTTCTTTTTGTGTGCGGTCCTCCCCACCCGCGTTGCGTGCGGGGGGTCGCGCCGGGACCCCGTGGACGTTCGCAAATTAGGGATTTCCGCCCCGCCGATTGCGGGAGCGATCCAGGCGCGCATGAGCCTGTGTTTACCGTGGCGTGGGGAAACATCCCGCGACGGCCGTCACCGATGCCCGGATCCCGTCAACCGGCCGGGAGATTCGTTGACCCAGCGCATCGCGGGGGGCGTGGGTAGTTCCGCCGGTCGACACCGCGCCCGCATGCGCCGACGTATATACACCGCCCGGGCGCTCCGCGCGCCCCTTCCCTTGCCTCCGCCCCGTCCTGGGGCGCCGACCGCGGCCAGGCCCCCGGCCTCCTCGCTCTCCGTCCCGGACCAGCTCGAGCCACTTATCCCCCCCCCCGGCGCCGGATGACCCCCCTCTCTCAACTGATCCCCTCACTCGTCGGGACGCAGGGTACTTGACCGGAATGTCGGCCCTCTCCTCGTCCGGCGTCCACGCCGCCCTGCGCCTTCCGGGCGGCCCGAGCGTCTGCAGCAGGCGCCCCGTCCGCGTCGAGGTGAGCTCCACGCGCACCCTATTCTGCCCCGAGCGGGACCGCTGTGCCCGAGTCGTGACCATTTCCGGGATATGCGCCCCCCGTAACGCGCATCGGACCCCGCTCCCGCGCAGGCGTCGCTCCGGGATGGCACCAACAGCGCCACCCCTTCCGGGTCGTCGCGGCCCGGCCCCAAGCCCGTCGGGGCCCTGTCCGCCTCCTCCTCGGCACCCTCTTCCTCTGCTTCGTCGCCGTCCGGCAAGGCGTCGGGAGAGAAGGTGAGGCGCCCCGGCCATTCCCGGTCCCAGCCCCCGGCTGCACCTCGCGGCGACGCCCCCCGCGCTCGCGCCCGCGCGTTCTCGGGGGTGGGCGCCCTCTCCGGCCCGCCCTCTCCCCCACCCGCTGCCCCCTTCCCCC
>Ga0181582_10003510_pt1 | contig 12618 bp, 9 predicted proteins | sample 071ome_32_FD_132438 | JGI IMG/M metagenome (GOLD analysis project Ga0181582, IMG submission 132438) | Coastal salt marsh microbial communities from the Groves Creek Marsh, Skidaway Island, Georgia - 071405AT metaG (megahit assembly) | ecosystem: Environmental > Aquatic > Marine > Intertidal zone...
ATGCGGCTGCCACGGTGACCGTCCTCCTGGCCGTGGCCCCGGTCGAAGCGCAGGCCCAGGTGAGCCCGCGAGCCGGAGATCTGGCGATCGTCGGCGGACGACTCTGGGATGGCACGGGCGACAATTCTCGCCCGAATCCGGGCATTCTGGTGCGGAACGGCACCATCATGACCGTGGGGAGCATCGATCTCGGTGTGGAGGGCCTCGAGGTTCTGCGACTTGCCTCGGGCCATTTCGTGATGCCGGGCCTCTTCGATCTGCATGCGCACTACGCCGTGGACCTCTTCGGCGACGGCCGTGTCGACGAATACACCGTGAACCCCGTCCTCTTTCTGGCGAATGGCGTGACGTCGACCTTTCCGGCGGGCGAGGTGGATCCGGCGGAAGCTCGCCGGGGCCGGGAACGCGTCGCGTCCGGCGACATTCCCGGGCCGAGGATCTACAGCTCCGGACCGTACTGGGGAACCGCGCGCCCCGGATGGTCGCACGACGCCATGACGCCCGACTCGATCCGCCGGGAAGCTGCGTTCTGGGCACTCCGTGGGGCCCGGGGCTTCAAGGCGAAGGGTATCCGGCCCCAACAGCTCGAGGCGGTGATCGAGGTCGCGCACGAACATGGCCTCACCGTTACCGGTCATCTGGATTCCGGGTATCGCCAGAGCGTGAACCCGAGGGACGCGATCCTCATGGGCATCGATCGTATCGAGCACTTCATGGGCGGCGACGCGCTTCCGTCGACCCGGTCGGCGTACGCGTCCCTGGAAGCTCTCGATCTCGAAGATGTGCAGACCGCCGAACGGATCCGGGCGCAGGCACGACTCTTCGTCGATCAGGGAGCCTACTTCGACGCCACCCTGACGGCGTACGGGTACTTCGCGGACCGCGAGCCGGTGGTCTTCGACGGCTGGGCAGACGAGATGGGCTTCCTCACGCCGTACGCTCGCGGTGTGGTCGAAGCGCAGCTACCACGCACGCCGCTCGAGCAGTTCGAGCGGATCTACTACGTGAAGCGTGAGACGGTGCGGATGTTTGCGGCCGCCGGCGGCGTGGGTCAGCTCACTCTGGGGACGGATCATCCGAGCTGGGGCGAGTTCTGGAGTGGGTTCGGAGCGCACCGGGAATTGCACGCGATGGTGCTGGCCGGGATCCCGAACGCAGATGCGCTTCGGGCAGGGACCGTGAATGCGGCGCGCGCGCTCGGTGTGTACGAGCGCCTCGGCACGATCGCTCCCGGGAAGTACGCGGATCTCCTGATCGTGGACGGAGACCCGTTGACGACCATCACCGACACCCGGAACGGCGTGCACGTGGTGCGGGCGGGTCGCGTGTACGATCCCGCCGAGCTCTTCGAGTCGGTGCGTGGAACGATGGGTCCCAGCTCGGCCGCGGACGCCGATTGGTGGAAGGGTAACCTCAGGCTCGGTCGGTGAGCCTCTCCCCGGGGGACGTCTCGATCGTCGAGTCCACGCGGTCCGAGCTTCGGGACGAACCTTTGCCCCCGGCCATGGGGCAGGTCGGATGCCTCGGTGCGGTTGCCGGAGTCATCGTCCTCGTCGGTTGGCCCCAGCTCCTCGAGGCGGTCCCCGCGCTATCCTTCTTTTCGCCGTTCGCCATGCTGTTCGCATTCGTGGGTATCGTGGGCGGTCCCGTCATGCTCATGTTCGGCGGGCAGTCCGGCCGTCAGGCATCGCGCGCGGCCATCGAGGCCTCTCTGCGAGTTTTCGAGGACCCTGAGGCAGAGCGGGATGAGCAGCTTCGAGCCGCGACCGTGTTGCTCACGCGGGCGTACATTTCCCAGGGGCCGTCGACCGACCGGATGATCGATACGGACGACGCCAAAGGAAGAATCGGCGATCAGATCGACGTGGTTCTGGATGTGGAGCGTTACCTCGCCGAGCAGTATGGGGATTGGCCGGTCTTCCTCGATGGGATTTCGGACGAGTGACCCGTGCGGATCGGCGAGCTGGAGGAAAGTCTCGCGCAGGCTTTCATTCTGCCCTAGATACTTCGCAGACCGTCCTATCGGCTTCACACTCCTGATTCGGGCTTCACATGCAATCGGACGACGTTTCACCCTGGCTGATTCGCGGGGTCTATCTCTTCGGCTTCGCCCTGGTGCTTCACGCCGTCATCGATCTTTCGACTACGGTGTGGCCGCTACGGGTCACCGAGATCACGTGGAGGTACGGGTTCCTGGGGCTGGGGGCCGGATATCTTCAGACGCCGACGCTGGGGCTGTTGCTCATCGCGGCAACCGCCCTCTGGACGGGGAATCTGACGCTCGCGCGGATGATCGGGACGTTGTTCCTGGTCGTGTCCGTAGGCCTGATCGCGGCGGTTGGCCTGTTCATGCTCGACGTCGTTCAGGTTCGGCAGCTGCGGCCTGCCGAGGCCCAGGCAGCAGTGCTGTACGGTGGTCTGCTCCAGGCTGTGAAGTACGTCCTCGCCTCCGTGATCGTTGCGGCGATGGGGTTCGGACTGCGTGACTCGGCCGGGACGGCGGAACGAGGCGTGCCGATCCCTCCCGAGCGAGGCCCACTGATCGGTGGGCAGGTCGGGGCAGTGGCTTCGCGTAGTTCGGTTGAAACGCCGGCCACGGAGCCCCCTTCGCTACAGGAAGAGGCGACTGTCTCCGAGGTGGAGGAAGCGCCCTAAGACGACTTGGGACACACGATGTTCAGGGCGACTCAGGGGACGAGCCGGAGGGCACCTCAGGCACCGACGTGGACAAGAGCTCCGAGAAGACGTCGAAGAAGAAGAGAAAGAAGAAGACCTGAGCCACGTCATCCGACTGAAGCACGAAGGGGCGGGCCGTCATGCGACGGCCCGCCCCTTCTCGTGCCCGGGTGCGTGGTGCCTGACCGGTGTTCCGTCCACGCTGCCCGCTAGAAGATCGGACCCCGCAGATAGGTGTCGGATCGCGCCCAAGCCTCCCGGAATTCGGCATGGACCTCGCTCGCCTCCCCATCCTTGCCCTGAGCTCTGAGCGCCTGCTCGAGCCCGAAGAGCGACCATCCATTGTGGGGATGCTTGACGAGCTCGTGTCGGAACGCCTCCTCCGCCTCGGCATACCGTCCCGCCTCGTTCAAGGCGTCACCGAGCCAGGTGTACACAGAGAAGGGGAGGGGTTCGGGCTCGTCGTACCGGAGGCCGTCCTCCACCTCACCGCCGGCTCGCAGGACCTCAATCGCCCGATCCAGCTCTCCATTCGCCCGCAGGATCTCACCCTCGAGGATGGCACCGACGACCCCGAGCAGCTGCGTTGCGGTGTGCCCGCGGAAGTTGTCGTCGGGATCGTCCTCGATCGCCGTCTGGACGAGGTGCAGATACCAGCGAGCCGTGCCCTCGTCCCCGAGACGCAGGTGGGCATACCCCTTTCCGAAGTCGTACAGACCCCGGAAGACCGTGCCCTCGGGTGCCTCGCGCAGCTCGATGATGTCGTCGAAGCGACCGAAGCGAACCATCGTCAGGGCTTCGTAGAAGGTGGCCCCGTCCATGAGGTCGGCGTAGTCACGACCGGCCTGGATGGCGACCGCTCCCTGACCGTCGTTCGACGCGGCAAAGAGCAGCATGTGCAGGTTGTGCGACGGGTAGATCGCAAACCCGTCCCCGTGCGCCGCCTTCAGGTCGGAGTGCCATGCATCGGTGTTCGCGCGTACGGCATCACCCCAGCGACCGATACGGTTGTACGTGTGCGACGGCATGTGCTGGATGTGGCTGGCACCCGGGATGGATTGGCCGAGGTAGTCCGCACACCCTTCTGCCAGGCCGGGCTCCTGCGTTGGCTCGGTCGCATGGATGTAGAGATGGCACGTCCCGGGATGCGTGATGTCCTGCTCCAGAACGAACTCGAGCACTCGATGGATCTCCTGAACCTCCGGGTTGTTGATGTCCCAGAGGCCACGACGCGGCTGCAGCAGCATGAGCGACTCGCCGGCCAGAAAGCCGATGTCCAGATCACCCGGGTGCTCCTCGAACAAACCGTTGATCGTCTCGGCCCATGTTTCATCCAGTGAGCGGCGCCTGTCGGGGTCATGCTCCGCCTCGTAGCGCACGGACATCGCCTCGATCATGGCCCGCTCCACGTCGGTTGCGTGGTCCTTGGAACGCTCCATGGCCTTCTGGATCGCGGCGTGCGCGCGCGGCGCGTCCGGTGCCGTCATGGGCCCGTTCAGGTACGGTCCCCAGGCCCACGCTTCACCGAAGTAGCACATGGCACAGTCGGGATCGAGCTTCCACGCCTCACGGAACGACCGGGCCGCCAGATTCGGATCGAAGGCGTACATGAGCTGGATGCCCTGATCGAAGTAGCGCTGTGCTTCGGCCGACGAGGTGGTGATGGCGCGCTGGAAGGGCCCGAGGCCACGGCCATCGTGGTGAAGCGGCATGGGTTCGTCGAAGCCAGGAGGTAACTGGACGTCCTGGGCCACCAAAGGGGTGGCGACAGCGAGAGCGAAGGTCGACGCGGCGATCAGTCGGCGCATGTGCGGTGACTCCGGCACGGTGGATGAAGGGAGACGGAATCTGTTCCGCGGCCGCCCCCTCGTCTACTCGTGCTTCGGCGCGGCGGACGATGTCCCGCCCTCTGGCCGAGGGCGCCGCCGCGCCGCAGGTTGAGCCCGCTGCTCGAACCCGGACCGAGGAGACCGACTCGATGTCCAGCGACGAACGTCCAAGAATCTCCCGACGCGCCTGGATCACGACGACCTCCGGCGTGATCGCCGCGGGCCTCGTGAAGACCCAGACCGACGCGATCAAGCTGGTCGCCCAGGAGGTTCCTGCCGACCCGACGAGGGTGCCGGGCCGTCTGGTCTCGGAGCTGGGCACCCGCGCCCCGGCCGAGCAGCCCAAAAGGCTCGTCCGGGCCCAGGCGCTGTCGTCGTCGTCCCGTACGCCTCTCGCCGACCTGATGGGCACCATCACGCCTGCGGATCTGCACTTCGAGCGGCACCATGCGGGCATCCCGGAGATCGACTTCGAGGATCACGAACTCCTCGTTCACGGCATGGTCGATCGGCCTATGGTCTTTCGAATGTCCGACCTCATGCGGTATCCCCAGGTCTCGCGCATCCGATTCCTCGAGTGCTCAGGAAACGGCGGTGGGGTCTACAACCGCGATCGGATGCCGACCGAGGTTACGGTTCAGGCCCTCGACGGGCTCCTGAGCACCAGTGAATGGACCGGTGTGGCGGTGTCGACCATCCTGCGTGAGGTGGGAGTGCGTCCGGGGGCGAGCTGGATACTGGCCGAGGGCGGAGACTCGGCCGTGATGTCCCGGAGCGTCCCGCTCGACAAGGTGATGGAGGACTCCATTCTGGCCTACGGGCAGAACGGGGAGCGGATCCGCCCTGAGCAGGGGTATCCGCTGCGGCTGTTCAACCCGGGCTACGAAGGGAATACTTCGGTCAAATGGCTTCGCCGGATCGAGGTGACCGATCAGCCGACACACACGCGGGACGAGACATCGAAGTACACCGATCCACTCGGTGACGGTACCGTGCGTCAGTTCAGCCTGATGATGGATGCGAAGTCGGTCATCACGTTCCCCTCGTACCCGTATGTGCTGCCCGACCCCGGTTGGTGGGAGATCCGCGGACTGGCCTGGTCCGGCCGGGGCCGGATCACCCGGGTCGAAGTCAGCACGGATGGTGGCCGCAGCTGGGCCGATGCTGCGCTTCAGGGACCGATCCTGGACAAGTCGACGGTACGCTTCCGCCACCTCTTCGACTGGAATGGTCGGGACACGGTGATCCTCAGCCGGGCGACCGACGAGACCGGGTACGTGCAGCCGACGGTGGAGCAGCTCTGGCAAGCACGCGGGACCCGGACTTCGTACCACCAGAACCATCAGCGAGCCTGGAAGATCGCCCGCACCGGCGAAGTCACATTCGGATTGGGGGAGCTGGTATGAGGTCGCTCGTGACGGGGTTGTGTCTGACGATCGGGCTCCTCACCGCGTGCTCAGACGGGGATCGGTCGGCGACCCGGGCCACCGCGGCATCGGGTGAGGTCGCGATGGCCGGAACAGCGGACGGGATTCCCTCCCATGCTCCGGGCCGCTTCGGGTTCGGTAGCGAAGCATCGGACGCTCGAGTCGCGATGTGGGACATCGACGTGCGACCGGATGGTGAGGGCCTCCCGGCCGGGAGCGGGTCCGTATCGCAGGGGCGGGAGGTGTACAACATCTACTGCGTCGCGTGCCACGGCCCGACCGGGACCGAGGGCCCCAACGATCGCCTCGTAGACAGCGAGCAGTGGGACGACGTCCCGAGCACGCGCACGGTCGGCAACTACTGGCCGTACGCCACGACGCTGTACGACTACATCCGCAAGGCGATGCCGCAGCTGACGCCGGGTATCCTGTCCGAGGACCAGGTCTACGCGGTGATCGCGTACATTCTGTGGATGAACGAGATCGTGCCTGACGATGCGGTGATGGACGCCCAAACGTTGCCGGCGGTCGTCATGCCGGCACGGGATAAGTTCGTGGTGGACGACCGGGTCGGAGGCGCCGGGACCGTTCGCTGAGCGCGGGGGCCGGGCTCAGCCGCGAGGCTGTACGTATCGATCCAGATCCTCGCCCATCTCGGTCGCCATGTAGTTCAACAGGACGACCGTGGCGGGTCCCTGGTTCACGTTGCCGACCATGATCGAGTATTCGGGCTGATTGCCGTCCGCTCCGCCAATGGCCGTCAGTGTCACGGGGTCACCCGCCCGAAGGCGTGCGACGTGCCTGGCTGCCAGCGGAATGGCTGCCTCCAGGGGTGCTCCCGAGCCGGCCGGACCGGTCCAGACGACATCCGGGGCATCGATGTCACCGAAATGGACGACGTATCTCGTTTCGGTACCCAGCGGCTCCGGTAGCGCTGCTCGCAAACCGAGTGCCGGGGCGACGGCGAGTGCCGGATGATCGATGCTCACGCCCAGCGAGTCATTGATCGCTCGATACCCGGCGAGCTCCTCGGCCGAAGCGTCCTCCCGATCCCGAAAGAGGGGGGAGAAGGAAAGGGACACAGCCACGTTACCGATCCGGGCGTATCCGACCGTGCGCCCACCCCCCAGCTGACCATCCGCTGTCGGCTGGAGGGGAGCGGGTACGGTCCACGGGCGGCTTTCCTGAATCTCCCACACGGACTCGGCGGATTCGACGAAGCGGAAGTCGGTCGACTGGCCTGCCGGAAGCGCGGCCTGGTCACAGATCGCCCCCGAAGCGTCGGCACACGCCTCTTCAACCGCACTCCGGACGAAGATCGCACCGTCGCACGGGCCGGCGGACTGAATCAACGAGGCGTTGGCGTTCAGCGCGCTGTCCGCGCGGGCCTGAACCGATACGAGTGCATCGGCCACCACCGTCTTGATGGTTTCACGGCCGGCCTGACGTTCCGTCAGGAGTCCGTCGTCTTCCGTCGTGACATACCGTTGGGCGAGCGCCGCGTCCGTCGTGAACCAGTCCTGCACCAGGGCCTCGGCCGGGTCCGCGGGGTCGAATGGCTCGACCATGCTCCGATCCTCCAGAGCCACCGCCTCCGCGACCCGGCGAAGTCGGGTACCCCGGGTGACGAGGGGTTCGAGCACCGCGTCGAGGACGGCGATCTGAGCGAGCGTGCCGACGCAGGTACGAGAGCGCTCCACCTCGACTTCGGCGAGCCGGCTGGGCACGGCTCCAACCTGAGCGGCCAGCGTGGCAGGAATCAGCGTGATGAAGGCGGCGAGCGCAGCAGTGCGCACGGGGGTGTCTCCGTTGAAGGGTCGAGCCTGGACGTCGCGCACAACCTGCGGTCAGGCGCGTGTGTCTTACCAGTCGCACGGGCCGGGGTTTCCCCCGACCCGCACAGAGTCGACGTGACGAGTCAGACGCGCGGGTGGCCCGCCGTGCCTGGACGTGAACCCTCAGTCACTGATGAGCGGGTTCAAGCCCCGGTCGCGCAGAAGCTGGTTGAAGTCCGCGAGATCACTCTCGAGGAGTGCGTCGAGCGCCTCACGGGCACTCATCAGAGTCTCGCGAAGCAGGATGTGCACCTCCCCGTGCTGATCCGTCGGTCGGAAATCAGCACTCGACACCCCGTTGGCGAGGTGTCTCAGCTTGCCCACGATTTTGGCCGGGTAGCGCACCCCGTCCTGGCCGGTACCGGTCGTGCGCAGCTGAATCAGCTCCTCTTCGATCGCGATCAGGCTCTCGTCCAGCGTATTTGCTCCGTCGATCAGATCATCGGCACCGCCCTGGCTTTGCAGCACGTCGACCAGGTCGTACAGCTGACGACGCACCCATTCGATCCGGTTGATCGCGTCGGCCGCCGCGTCGTAATCGTTCCGGATCTCGGCCAGGAGCGCGAGCTGCGCCTCGATGTCGTCGGCGGAGCCCTCCGAGGCGGGGTCCTTGAGCACCATCAGCTCAGAGCGGTGTTCTTCTCCTCCGACGAGAAGCGTCACCCGGTACATCCCGGGCGGGTGTCGAAGCGACATGCCGTTCTGGATCCGCACACGCTCCGGGCCGTAGTCGACCCAGTCCGCGTACAGCGGGGGTACCCGCCGCTCGATGGCGGTGCTTTGTTCGCCCATGAAGTCCCAGAAGATCCGGTTGATACCTGCCTCGGTCGGGGCATCCAGGGTCCGGACCACGGCTCCGAGTGCATCCTCGATCACGATCGTGGCCGGCATCCCCACGAAGGCGTCACCGATCCAGTAGTTGAGGAATGCGGCGTTCGGAGGGTTCTGACCGGCACTCATGTCGATCGTCTGCTGCGCCGGGGTCGTCCTCGGATTGAAGCGATAGGCATCACGTGGATCGAAGAGATGCGCGGAGGTCGCGCGGACCGCATCGGTGAGCTGCTGGAGTGGAGTGATGTCGTCCATGATCCAGAAGCCCCGCCCGTACGTCCCAACGACCAGATCGTTGAAGTGCTCCTGAATGACGATCCCGTACATCGGAGCGGCCGGCATATTGTTGATGAGCGGCTGCCACCCATCTCCGTCGTCAAAGCTGACGTAGACCCGGTTCTCGGTGCCGAGGAAAAGCATCCCCGGCCGGACCGGATCCTCCTGGATGCTCCTCGTGAAGCTGAGGATATGGTCCTCGATTCCTTCTGTGATCAGATCCCAGCTCTGACCATAGTCGTCGGTCCGATACACGTAGGGGCGGAAGTCGCCGACCTGGTGGGCCTCCACGGCCATGTACGCGCGACCGGGGTCCCATTTCGACGCGTCGATGCCTCGCACGACACCGTCCGCAGGCCAGTCCGGGAGGTTCCCGGTCACGTCGTCCCATGTCTGCCCGTCGTCGCGGCTGACGTGGACCTTTCCGTCGTTGGAGCCGGCGTAGAAGACGCCCTGCTGCGCAGGTGACTCGTCGAAGGCGTAGATCACGCAGCAGTATTCGACGCCGATGTTGTCCGGTGTGAGCCCCCCGCTGATACCCTGCCGGCTCTTGTCGTTCGTAGTCAGGTCCGGGCTGATCACATCCCAGCTCTGCCCACCGTTGCGCGTCCGATGTACGTGCTGACTGGTCACATAGATCGTGTTGTTGTCATGAGGTGAGACGAGGAGCGGGAACGTCCACTGGAAGCGGTATCGGAGCTCCTCCGCAGGCCAGCCTCCCGTGCTTTCGGGCCAGACCTCGACGTTGCGGAATTGCCGGGTACGCTCATCGTGCCGCACCACGATACCTCCCCGCGCACCGGACCCGGAGGCACTCGACCAGACGATGTTGGAGTCGGTCGGATCCGGGGTCGCGAAGCCACTCTCACCCCCGCCGACCGCGTGCCAGTCCCCACGCGGGATCGTCGCGCCGTAGAGAGTGTTGCTCGGCCCCCGATAGGAGGGTCCGTCCTGCCGGTTCCCGAGCACGTTGTACGGGACCGCGTTGTCGACGGTCACATGGTACATCTGTGAGATCGGCAGCTCGACCCGGTGATACGTCTCACCGCGATTGTTCGAAATGTGCACGCCCTGGTCGTTCCCGATGACCAGACGATCGGCGTTGTCTGGATCGATCCACAGGTCGTGATAGTCGCCACCGGGCCGCTGAGGCCCCTGATGATTGATATAGGTCAGTCCGCCGTCGTACGTGCGTGAGAGCCCCGCGGTGAGGAAGAAGACCTCGTTTTCGTCGTCGGGGAATGCGCGGCAGTTGTTGTAGTAGCCGGTCCGGCCACCGAGGTCTCGACTGAAGTTGACCAGCGTCCAGTCGGTCCCGCCGTTGTCGGACCGCCAGAGTTCACCGGATTCGGTGTCCCGACCATGCCACGGCACACCGTCCCCGGTCTCGATCAGTGCGTAGACTCGTCGGGAATCCGCCTGCGACATGCAGACGTCGACTTTGCCAACCGGCAGGACCGGGAGACCCCGGCCTTCCAGCTTGGTCCACGTATCTCCGCCATCTCGCGACGTGTAGATGCCCGAGCCTGGACCGCCACTTTCACGGCCCCACGTGTTGAAGACCACGGTCCACATGCCGGCGAAGAGAACCCGAGGGTTGTTGGGATCCATGATGACGCTCGAGGAGCCCGTATTCTCATCCACGAACAGCACGTGCTCCCAGGTGTCCCCGCCGTCCATGGTCTGGAAGATCCCGCGTTCCTGCTGGGGGCCGTGTGCATGGCCCAGCGCACCGACGTAGACGATGCCAGGATCCGAGGGGTGGATCACGATTCGGGACACACGACCGATCTGGTCGAGACCCATGTGTTCGAAGGTGTCTCCGCCATCGGTCGATTTGTACACGCCGTCGCCGACGGTGACGTTCGAACGGATGTGGGGTTCGCCCGTGCCCGCCCAGACGATCGTGGGATCCGAGACGGATACGGCGAGGGCGCCGACGGACGCCACGTCCTGATCATCGAAGACGGGGCGCCACGTGATGCCGCCATCGTCCGTCTTCCACAGCCCGCCGGACGCGGCGCCAGCGAAGTATGTGAGGGGGTCGCCCACGACGCCTGAGACCGAGGCGATGCGATTGCCGACCACGCCGATGTGTCGGTAGTCGAGCGCATTCAGGTGTTCCGGGGCGACCTGCTGTGCGGCCAGAGGCGCGACGACGAGGGCACTGGCGAGTACGGCCAGCGTGCGTGAACGGGAGAGTATGACTGAGGGAGCGAAGCCGGTCATCCGTCCTCCTGCGTTACCGGGAGCGGTCTTGGTCGTACGGGATGGCGTTCAATTGGCGGACCCAACCTGGGGGCGGCAAGCTGGTTCGCAGGTACAGATTCGTCGCGGGAAACCACGGACTCGGGCGCAGGTGCGGTGGGCGCCGGGCAGGACGCGAAGCCACGCGACGCAACCTTTTGCCCCTCGATCTCGTCAGAGGGTGGTACAGGGACGGATTTCAGGGGGGAGAGAGGACATGTATCAGTTTCGCACCGACGCGTTTGCGGTCGCGATGGTTGTGGGTGGGGCGGCTCTCGCGGGCGGCGCCACGATCCTGCTGGCCAGCACGGGGACCGACGCCGCCGAACCGGTAGAGTGTTCGCACGCCGTCGCGCACAGCCGGGACTGCGTTTCGGTCGTCCAGGTCACTGACGTGAAGGCCGAACGGGTGGAGGCCCGGGTTCGCGAGGCGCTCGAGCGTGCCGAAGAGGCCCGTCACCGGGCTCGGGAGCGTGCGGTCCGTGCGCAGGAAGTCCAGGTACGGATCCAAGGCCTCGAGGGCATCGGCCTCGATTTCGATTTCGACTTCGACTTCGATTTCGATTTCGATTTTGACGAGATGGAATTCGACGTCGAGTTCGACGGTGAGACGCTCGTCGTCGACCTCGAGGGGATGGAAGACTTCACGATCGACATGCACAAGCTCGAGGCCGAGATGGAGCAGCTCGGACGCGAGCTCGAGACCGAGATGGACGGACTCGCGCGGGAACTCGAGGGTCTCGGGCGTGAGATCGAAGCCGAGTTCGGCGACCTCGAGCGTGACTTCGGTGATGCGGAGTGGGAGGAGCTCTCATCCGAAGAGCGAGAGGAGATCGAGCATCGTATAGAGGAGGCGATGCGTGAGCTCGAGGAGCGCCTCTCCCGCATAGGCACTCGCCGTTCCGGCCAGAGTCTCTAGGGCTTCCGGGGGGCCCGCCGCTCTAGGGGTGACCTGCTGCAGAAGGACCGGGCCGAGTGCCCGGTCCTTCGTGCATTCAGGCTGAGCCCGGCTTCGGAGGCATCGCGCAGGGCCGGCTGTGCACGAAGCGGCCGGTGGGGAGAGCCGCACGAACCGCCGTCGGGGGGACGACCTTACCGCCCTTCGTTGCGCTCCTGGGCCCGGGCCCCGGAAAGAACGTTCTCGAGGGCGTAGTTGGCCTCGTGGCAGGCGTATTCGTAGAGCATGCCGTCGAGTCTGTTGAACGGCATCTCGCCGCTCACGGGAGCCGTCAGCATGACGGGATCCTCTACCGTGAACTCGTAATTCAGCTGGTAGTCCGAGGGACGCGTGATCCGCTCGATCACCCGGATTGATGTGGAAGGGACGAACTGTGCGGGTGAAAGGGCGAACATGGGCTGATCGGGGTGAATGTTCGTGGTCTCGACCACGAGCGTGTCTCCTTCCCAGTGGCCCCACGAATCCCCGAGCCAGGGGCGTATGTGGTCGGGAAGAGATTGCGGCTCGCCCATCCGGATGATGCGCACGTCATGCACCAT